>Ga0326727_10028013_pt1 | contig 10282 bp, 5 predicted proteins | sample MB2enrmetagenome_FD_207643 | JGI IMG/M metagenome (GOLD analysis project Ga0326727, IMG submission 207643) | Lab enriched peat soil microbial communities from McLean, Ithaca, NY, United States - MB29MY | ecosystem: Environmental > Terrestrial > Soil > Wetlands > Peat | place: USA: New York...
GGCTCGGGTTACGAGTATCTGATCAACCAGGGCACGGTGAACGAGCAAGCTGACGCCGGGACGAGTACGATCAATGCTTATGAAGGTGTCCTGACGGGCATCTACAATGCGGCGCTGGGCACGACGCTCCAGTTAAGCGGTGGCAGCGCGGGCAATCCGCTGGCGGTGGGGATGCCACCGGTGTTGAACGGTCCGGGCCAATATCAGTTTACGTCGGGCTACCTGTTGTTGACGGAGGGCGGGATTGCGAATCTGGCGCTGACGGGTGGCACACTGGAGTTGGGAGCGGCTTTTCAAGGCGGCGCGATCACGAATTTGACGCTTGACGGGATGATGCTGGGGGCGGGAAGTTACCTGGTCAAGGGGACGCTGACGGCGACGAACGGCGCGCTCAACGGGGCGATCACGGTGAACGACGGGGGGGCGTTGATCGAAAGCGGCTCCGCCTTCTCCGGGACGGTGACGGTCGCGAGCGGGGGCGTGCTGGATGCGCTTGGCGGGTCGGTGGCAGCCGCTGGCTCGCTGACGGTCCAGGGCAACGGGGTGCTCAATGTGGCGTCCACTGTCAGCTTGTATGGCCCGCTGACCAACGCCGGGACAATCAACCTGACCAACGCGGCATTTTATCTCTACAATGATAATGGCGTCACCTGGGCCGGGGGAATCGACAACCAAGGGGAGATTAACTTCTACGGCGCCTCCGGGGGCCACATATACTCATACGGCTCGGGTTACGAGTATCTGATCAACCAGGGCACGGTGAACGAGCAAGCTGACGCCGGGACGAGTACGATCAATGCTTATGAAGGTGTCCTGACGGGCATCTACAATGCGGCGCTGGGCACGACCCTCCAGTTTATCGGTGGCAGCGCCAGCAATCCGCTGACGGTGGGGATGCCACCGGTGTTGAACGGTCCGGGCCAATATGAGTTTACGTTGGGCTACCTGTTGTTGACGGAGGACGGGATTGCGAATCTGGCGCTGACGGGTGGCACACTGGAGCTGGGAGCGGGCTTTCAAGGCGGGGCGATCACGAATTTGACGCTCGACGGGGTGACGCTGGGGGCGGGGAGCTACCGGGTCAACGGGAGGCTGACGGCGACGAACAGCACGCTCAACGGGGCGATCACGGTGAACAGCGGAGGCGTGCTGGATGCGTTTGGGGGAACGCTGGAACCCGCCGGCTCGCTGACGGTCCAGGGCAACGGGGTGCTCAATGTGGCTTCGACGTTTTATTTGGAGGGTCCTCTGACCAACGCCGGGACGATCAACCTGACCAACGCCGCATTTTATCTCTACAATAATAATGGCGTCACCTGGGCCGGGGGAATCGACAACCAAGGGGAGATTAACTTCTACGGCGCCTCCGGGGGCCACATATACTCATACGGTTCCGGTTACGAGTATCTGATCAACCAGGGCACGGTGAACGAGCAAGCTGACGCCGGGACGAGTACGATCAATGCTTATGAAGGTGTCCTGACGGGCATCTACAATGCGGCGCTGGGCACGACCCTCCAGTTTATCGGTGGCAGCGCCAGCAATCCGCTGACGGTGGGGATGCCACCGGTGTTGAACGGTCCGGGCCAATATGAGTTTACGTTGGGCTACCTGTTGTTGACGGAGGACGGGATTGCGAATCTGGCGCTGACGGGTGGCACGCTGGAGTTGGGAGCGGCTTTTCAAGGCGGCGCGATCACGAATTTGACGCTCGACGGGGTGACGCTGGGGGCGGGGAGCTACCGAGTCAAGGGGACGCTGACGACGACGAACAGCACGCTCAACGGGGCGATCACGGTGAGCAGCGGAGGCGTGCTGGATGCGTTTGGGGGAACGCTGGAACCCGCCGGCTCGCTGACGGTCCAGGGCGGCGGGGTGCTCAATGTGGCTTCGACGTTTTATTTGCAGGGTCCTCTGACCAACGCCGGGACGATCAACCTGACCAACGCCGCATTTTATCTCTACAACAATAATGGCGTCAACTGGGCCGGGGGAATCGCCAACCAGGGGGAGATCAACTTTTACGGCCTCTCCGGGGACAACGTATATCACGACGGTGGCGGTTACGGGTATCTGATCAACCAGGGCACGGTAAGCCAACGACCGGGGACAGGGAACTCCTCGATCGATGTTGCCGTCTTTACAGACCCGGGCACGCTGGATTCGCAAGAGGGGACATTAACGCTCAACAACGTGAGTCTTCAATCCTCGAGCGTCTTGAATGTCGGCCTGAACAGTTCGACGGATTATGGCAGGTTCGCCCTTCTTGCGAGTGCGGTCCTGAACGGCGTCTTCAGCGCCAATTTGAATAATGGTTTCGTCCCGGCCACCGGCGACACGTTCAATGTGTTGTCTTACCCGTCCTATTCCGGGGGCTTTGCGAACATAAACTTACCCGCCAACGCTCCGGGCAAAGGCATTTACGGCCCCACGGTTTTCAGCCTCGTATTCACCGGCACAGGCACAACCACCAACGAGCCCGTCCTGACCATTGAACGTGTCAGCGCAAACGCCGTGGTCGTTTTATGGCCGACGGCGGCTGGGAATTTCGATTTGCAGACCACCACCAACTTGTCCTCCGGAAGCTGGAGCAATATCGCCAGTGGGATAACCACTGCCGGCGCCGATTATGTGTTCACCAACGAGGTGAATGGTAAAGCCGCCTTTTTCCGTCTCCAGTCGCAGTGATCAACGGCCTTGTGCCCTGCCGGTGAATAAATTGCGCCGCCGGCGCGTCAGGTGTTCTATAATTAAGGCCGACTCGTGCGCCGACAGTTTATGCACTCCCTCACTCGCCGCCGTTTTCTCCTGGATTCAATGCTGGCTGCCGCCGCGGCTGCCACTTCCGCTCTGCCCGGTCGGGCGGAGGAGAAAAAGCCGGGCAGTCCCAGTAACCGGCTTCGCGTTGCCGTGCTCGGCTGCCGGGTTCGCGGCAGGCAGCACGCCCAGGAGCTTGGCCGGCTTGGGGACTGTGAGATTGTCTGCGTGTGCGACCCGGACAAGGACCTCGCCCGGGAGCTGGCGGCGGCCGTGGAAAAGCAGCAGGGCACCGCGCCGAAGGCCATCCAGGACCTGCGGCGCATCCTTGACGACCGGTCGGTGGACGCCGTGTTCATCGCTACGCCCAATCATTGGCACGCCTTGGCGGCTATCTGGGCCATGCAGGCCGGCAAGGATGTCTATGTGGAAAAGCCGGTCAGCCACAATCTGAGCGAGGGCCGCCGCATCGTTCAGGCGGCTCGCCGGACCGGGCGGATTTGCCAAGGCGGCACTCAGAACCGATCCAACGGAGCGCTGGCAGCGGCCATCGATTACCTCCGGCAGGGCAGGCTTGGCGAGGTCCGGCTGGCGCGGAGCGTCGTCTATGGGGCCCGCGGTTCGATTGGCGGGCCCGGCGCCTACGAGGTTCCGCCGCAGGTTGATTACAACCTTTGGGCCGGCCCGGCGCCCATGAGCCCGCTGACCCGGCCTCAATTCCATTACGACTGGCACTGGTTCTGGGAGACCGGCAACGGTGAACTTGGCAACAATAACGTTCATTCCCTGGATGTCTGCCGATGGGGCCTGGGGTTGGCGGGGCTCCCAAAAGCCCTCCTGAGCTATGGCGGACGGTTGGGTTACATCGACGCCGGCCAGACGCCTAACACCCAGGTGGTCATATTTGACTTCGGCGACAGGACCATCGTCTCGGAAACGCGCGGCCTGAAGACCGCCCCGTTCGGCCCCGGCTCGCAGGACGGCTGGATTTTTGAAGGCGCCCACGGTTTCATTGCCGGCACTTCGCTCTTTGATCCGGACGGAAAGCTGGTCAGCACCTTCAGCGGCAAGAGCGAGAGCCACTTTGCCAATTTCCTCAAGGCCGTGCGCAGCCGCAAACGCGAGCAACTCAACGCCGAGATCCTGGAAACCCATTTGTCTTCGGCGCTTTGTCACCTGGGCAACATCTCCTGGCGCCTGGGCCATCCGGCCTCCCCGGAGGAAGTCCGGCAGGAGCTGGCCAAAATCAAGGCGCAGGAGAACGTGCTGGAGACTCTCGAGCGGACCGTGCGACACTTGCGGGAGAATCAAGTGGACCTCGAACAGACGAAGCTCACACTGGGCCGGTTGCTGCGCTTCGACTCGGATCGGGAGGCCTTTGTCCACCTGCCCCAGGCCGACGCTCTCCTGGGCCGTGAATACCGCAAGCCCTTTGTCGTGCCCTCGGCCTCCGAGGTGTAGCCCGCGCCGCGGGCAGGGCGGGCATTCCCCCGCGCCCGCCGGGGCTAATGTGAGGAAGAGGCCAGGAACCGGTAGGCCGCCAGGGCCACGGCTTTGGCGTCGGTCAACATGGCGTCCAGCTCGATGTATTCGCAGGAGGAATGCGCGGCGCTCATCGTCCCCCCGCCCATCCCGACGACAGGAATGCGCGCGAGGTTCCAGAAATGCGCCGCGTCGCCCCAGGCGACCAGTCCGCCCGGCGGGATGCGGCCCAAGACCTCCGCGTAGGCCTCCTCGGCCAGCTTGAGAATCGGGTGGCCGTCCGGGAGGCAGTAAGGCGGGGCATCCTTCAGCCAGGTGATTCGAGGCGGGTGCTCGCGCAGCCACGGGTCAGCGCGCGCGGCCTGGCTGACGACCGCCTCGAACTGGCGCATGACCGCTGCGCCGGGGAAGGGCAGGGAGGCGCCAACCTCCTCGAGGGCGTAGTTGACGTTGTACTGCATGAGGGCCTTGTGCGGAACGATGGCCGGGAGCGTCCCGCCGCGGATGAGGCCGAGGTTTACTGGCCTGGGCGGGGTCATCGCCCGCCGCCGCTCCCGGAATCGGTCGATCGCGGCCTTGACTACCATCAGCTTCTCGATGGCGTTGACCGCCCCGCAGGCGGAGTGGCCGCTGCGGCCGGCGACCTCGATCTCGGGCGTGACCACGCCGTCGCACCCTCGAAACGGGCAATACGCGCTGCCGTCCAGCGCGAAGCAGGCATCGCCCACTATGCCCGCCTTGAGGCAGGCCAGCGTTCCCGCCCCCGTCCCGTTGCACTCCTCGTCCACGACGCTCTCGAAGAGGATTTCACCCTCGAGGTTCACCTCGGCGGAAAGGAGGGCCTTGATCGCGGTCAGGCCGATGGCGAGGTTGCCCTTGCTGTCGGTGCTGCCGCGGCCCCAGAGCTTGGCTTCGCGGACGACCCCCTCGAAGGGGTCGCCCTCGTAGCCCTCGACGCCCACCGTGTCCATATGACAGTTGAGGATGAGCGTCTTGCCCCGCCCTCGGGCGGCCAGGGCGGCGGGCGGCTTCGGCCTGTCTGTCCCGGGCCGCCCCTTGCCCCGGAGCGGAAGCTGGAAGCGGCCGAGGACATTGTAGCGGCCCTTCCAACTCCGGCCCTGCGGACCGAGCACGCCGCACTGCCGGTAGATGTCCTCCGGCACGGGGACCGACTCGACGAGAGCGCCGGCGGCTTTGAGTTCTCTGCGCATCAACTCTTGTCCCGGCTTCTCGGTGCCGGCGGAACCATCGCCGCTGTAGGGATTGACGGTGTTGATGCGGACCAACCGGGCGGTGAGAGCGACCATCTCCTGAAGGCGCCGTTCGACCTGAGCAAGAATCCTGAGTTCGGTGGCGGTGGCGGCCATGCGGGCACTATCCCCGAGGGCGCACCGGTGACTCAAGAACTTTCAGTGCGTCATCAAATAGAAAATGGCGTTCACCGCCAGGGGGTAGGCGCGGTTCTCCGAGAATAGGTGGAAATAGACTTCGTCCTCGCCCTCGCGCTCCCAGCCGTCCCCGGTGTCGGAGTTGTGAATGGCGATGACGGTGATGCGCCGCTTCTCGTCGAGCCAGGCGCGGACGTGCATCTCGCGCGAGCCCTGGCCGCGAAAGGCGGAGGGAAAGGACTCCGGATTGGCCGGGTCGTAACGGCGGCGCCAGAGTTGCAGGGTGGGCACCTGCAGACGGCTCATCGGCCCGTGCAAATCGAACACGCAGTGGAACAAGGGATGTTCCATCGACAGTTCAGTCCAGGTCGAGCCGGGCAGCACCCGCTTCATTACCTTCTCGAAATGGGCCCAGCTCTGGTCGCCCCAAAAATCGTCTGCCAGGAGGGCGCCGCCGTTGAGCAAATACTTGCGCAGGGCGTTGGCTTCGTCGTCGCGCAATTCCATCCGCTCGGGATGCGACATGAAAATAAACGGATGGTCAGGCAGCTCCGGGTCGGTCAGTTTCAAGACGCGGCAATCGGGGTCGGTTTTTATGGAAGTGAGCAACTGGAGGCGGGCGGAGAGATTCAGGTCGGCGTCGGGATAGTCGTTGATCCAGCCCAGCCAGGTCGGGGCGCCCGGGGCGGATTTGAAAATGATGCGCGTGAAGGTGAAGACGTCCTTGTCGAAGCCAGGGGTGTTTGTCCACGCCGGAAGATCGATGCTGTGGGGCGCCGTTTCGCGCGCCGTGCGGACGGTGTCTTCATTGACCCAGTCGCCGCCCTCGGTCTGGACCATCGGCCCGGTGTCCCAAGCCCAGGAACCGCGGCGGAACTGGGATTGCGCGACGCACTGGCCGGCCAAAAGCGTCGCGGTCCAAGCCAGAAGGGTGATTCTTCGCGCGGTCCGCATGATGTCATGCCTCCCTTGTCTTTACCATGTTGTCTATGTAAGGCGCTCTTGCGTCCGTTGTCAAATCTGTCTGGATGTTTTGCTTGAAGGATCCCACGGCCCCTGATTCAATCGGAGCAGTGCATCCTGGCTTGAGCCATAGAATTACCAGAGTCGCGTTAGCGAAGGACCTCATGACACACACTACCGAAGCATTCCGCCTGCGGCGGGGCAAAAGTTCCACGCCATGGGCAGTCGCTGCGGCCCTGGCCGCAGGGCTGGCGTTGGCCGCCGGCGGCGCGGCAGCGGGGCAGAATCTGCTGAAAAACCCCGGTTTCGAGGAGGCGGCCCCGGGCCTGGGTGACCCGCCCAACTGGGCTACTACGACCGGCAGCGCGGGCAAAGTCAGGCTCACTGACAAGGAGGCTCATGGGGGCCGGAACGCCATTGCCATCCCGGCGCACACCGCCGTGGAACAGAAGCTCAATCCCGCCGCGGCGGGAGCCTACCTGGCTCGCTGCTGGGTCAAATCCGAATCCGCGCAGACGGTGACCTTCCTGCTGCAGGATTCCGATAAACCGTGGGCCGCATACACTCTCGCCGAGATCAAAGTGCCCCAAGGACAATGGGCGCAACTGGAGAGCTTCTGTGTCCTGGACCAAAACGGCTCCCTGACTCTGACGCTGGGGGGAATGTCGAGGGAATTCAATCTCTATCATGGCACAGCCGGGGAAATGGGCTCGCCGATTACAGCCGATGATTTCGAGGTGGTGCGTTGCGCCCCCCAGCCCTCTGCCAAAGTGGAGGCATGGGACGCGAAAGAAGAGCTTGGCGCCGTGCTCCATTGGTCTGCCAAAGATCAATGGTTGCCGGTGGATGGCCCGGCGCACGTCTTTGCCGGGACTCCGGTCATTCAAGGCCGTCATCTGGCGGGCGCGGTGCGCAAGAGCGACGGCGGGCTGATGGTTTATTCGGTGCAGGAAGGCAGGCCCAAGCTGCGATGCGTCCTCGCTCCGGCGCCCGCCATTGCAGCCTCCAGATGCGCCGTGCTCCGCGAGCCTGACCGGACTGGCATCCGGGTGAGTGCCGAAGCGGGAGATCGTTTCTACATCGCCTGGTTCACGGCCCAGGGCCTGATCCGTGTGGAATCGAGCCAGGTGCCGCAGTTCCAGGTGCGGGATTGCCGCCTGCGCTATGGGCTCCTGCCTTCGTTCGTCGGGACGGACCTTTGCTACGCACCGGCGAAGATGGCCGGCGGCAAGGAGTTCTGCATCCCTTCCACGCAATGGTTTGTGGGCCTGGTCGACGGCAACGACAGCATGCTCGTTGCGGCGTGGGAGAGCGCCTCCCAGGCGGTTTCCCTGGGTCTGTCGGGCCAGGGGGAAAACCGCCTGATTGATTCGCTGTCAATAGCAACGGGAACAGATGGATTCTCGCTTTCATTCGCAGAGCATGCCGGCATCTGGCGCCGGGAGTCGTTGAACGAAGATTGGCTCGGTGAATACGTGCCGATCGGGTGGGTGCGGCCGTTTCCAGCCAGATGGATGGGACGCTTTTTCGTGACGCCAGGCGGACCTCCGTCTTTTCGCGAGCCTTGCATGGAGTACTCCTTTCCTATCGCAAACGCCAAGACGAGGATGTGGGGCGTTTGGTTCGAGGACTGGAACCATTATCCGTTCTCCTTCGAGGGGCCTCGCGCGATATTTCATTTCGAGAAGACTTTCATCCCCAACGGTGAGGCGCTTGTCTTCTTTTTGGAACCTGCGGCTGCGGACCTTTTCTCGCCTTGCGAGATTGTCGAGCAGGCCCTGGGTCCGGAAAGAGCGGCGGCTTTGTTCGACTTTGACGCCAACCGGATTAGAAAGCTCAAGTATTCCACTGCCGACCGGCCCGTGTTTGACCGGCCAGTTTGCGCCACCACCACGATGCTCTCGAAGATTAAGGAGGAGCAAAAGGCGACCCTCGGGGTGGACCTTGCCACCCACCTCTATGAGTTCATTCGGGAGATTCGCGGCCGGGTCGATCAATATGCGGCCTTTTTCGCCGGGATGAAGAGTTACCTGGCCAGTGAGCGGCAAGCGCATCCGGAGTTCCGGGATTACCTGGCCGAATTGCAGGGCATGGTCGCCGAGGCCCAAGCCCAATCCGAGGAAATCTACGCCACGCCGCTTGCGTCCGTGCAGAAGAAGACCGAGGCCATGAAAGCCCTCTTGCGGGAAGGCAGAGGGGATGGCTTCAATTGTGGCGACCTCGACGTGCGAGACACCGCCGGGACGCAAGACGACCTTTGCCGCCGCTACAACCGGTGGGTGATGCGGCTCGAGGAAACGGCCGCGCTGAAATGCGGGGATTCTCCGCAGAAGGCGGTCATTGCCCGGCACATCTGGGAGCAATCCCGCGCGGTCCTCCGGCAGCCGACCCGATGGGAACCCCGCCGCACCTTGTACTTCTCTGAGCCGTAATATGAAAAGCCTGTTCGCTGCCGCCCTGGTGATGGGCGTCCTGAGCGGCTGCGGCCGGCAAACCGGCCCATCGCAACCGCTCGGGACTCAAGTCCTCAAAACCGCGTGCGGCATGGACATGGTTTCCATACCCCCCGGCCAGTTTATCATGGGCTCGAATGAAGGACCGATCGACACCAAACCGGCGCACCCGGTCAGGGTGGATGGCTTTCTCATGGATCAATACGAGGTCACCCAGGAAGTCTATCAGCGGGTCATCGGCGCAAACCCGTCCCGGCGCAAGAATCCCAGGAACCCCGTCGAGCAGGTCACCTGGTCGGCCGCAGTGAAGTTTTGCAATGCGCGATCCGTGCGGGAGGGGCTGAAACCCTGCTATGACACCAACACCTGGGCCTGCGATTTCTCGGCCAGCGGCTATCGCCTGCCCACCGAGGCGGAGTGGGAGTATGCCTGCCGCTCGGGCAGCACCACGGCCTTTTATTTCGGGGACAACCCCCAGGAACTGAAATCCTTTGCCTGGTTTGAAGGCAATTCCCAATTGAAACCCCACCCCGCCGCCCAGCGCAAACCCAATGCCTGGGGTCTCTACGACATGGCAGGCAATGTGTGGGAATGGTGCAACGATTTCTACGGGGCCAAGTACTACCGGGAAAGTCCCCAAGACAATCCACGCGGCCCAAAGCAAGGCGAAAAGCGGGTGCTCAGGGGCGGCGCCTGGTCAAGCCGCGCGGCCAATTGCGCCTCCTGGGCTCGAAACTGCGATGAGGCCGGATTGACCGACGTCTGTTTGACCATGGATTCAAACGGATTCCGTTGCGTTCGCGCGCTGCCAACCGTTTTCAACGGTTTGTCCCCTGGAATCCAAAGCCGTTAAAACGGCTAAAAGGCTCTCGCCGCGCATTGCAACGGGCTGAAGCCAAGGGGCGAATGAGAACCACCGCCGGGGTATGAAAGGCGGCAGGAGCGCGCACCCGTTCCGATCTGCTCCTTACACGGACCTTCGGGGGCCCAAGGTGATTCGACCCCAACCTGTGGCCTGACCGATACCAAGCGGGTCTGGGCCGCTTTTCGCAACCCGGAGGGCTGCCAGATGCCGGGGGTCGTAGCGGAGCTGCGACCCCCGGTCAGTTGGGGGGGTATCCCGCGGCACCCCGGAGGCAGAGATTTTTAAGGGGCAGATAATTTGGCGAATCAGGAGCCGACATGATGTCCTTCGGCGGCGATGCCAAAGCCAAGTGTCCAATTAAATGTGGCGGCATA
>Ga0326727_10028014_pt1 | contig 10282 bp, 4 predicted proteins | sample MB2enrmetagenome_FD_207643 | JGI IMG/M metagenome (GOLD analysis project Ga0326727, IMG submission 207643) | Lab enriched peat soil microbial communities from McLean, Ithaca, NY, United States - MB29MY | ecosystem: Environmental > Terrestrial > Soil > Wetlands > Peat | place: USA: New York...
CGGCACTTTCTTCGCTTCCACCTTGATTCCCAATTCCTTCTGCATCGCCACCGCGACGATCGCATTGGCGTCGGGCGGCGGCCCATCGCCCGGCCCCATGGCTTTCCGGCTCTCCTCGCTGAAGTAGGGCTCGACATCGAGGAAATAGTCGTATCGCCCAGACAGCCCCGTCCGATCGACCACCGGGACGCGAAGCTCCCTCGCCACAAAATCGACCAGTTGTCCAACTGTCGCGCCTCGACCGGTAAGACTCAGATGTCCCGTCTGAAAGCTGGGCGAGCCCTCGGCATCCACCGCCTTCAACTTGTGCCCATCCTTTCCGACAGTCAAAACCAACGCCGTCATTTCCTTGCTATCGCGATGCACCGCCAGTTTGAACCGGTCGGCGAGAAGAGTTCGCAGCATCGCCCGCAGTTCGGCCACGCTAACCGGGCTTGCCGATTTGGCGAAGATGTCGAACCAGACGTCGCTGAGCCAGGGCGGCCCGCTGACTTGCACATCCTGAACTCCGTAGGCCCAGCGGACACACGCGGTGAGGTGCACGTACCGCATGGTCAGGCTGGCGGGTCCGAATTCGATCGATTCGCGGCCGGGCTGCACCGAACGAATAGAAGCCACTTCGAAGGCCGGCGCGGAAGCGGGCTGGGCAAGAGCCGCAACCGACGTGAGAATGAGTAGGGCAATGCGCACGAGGTTACCTACGGCGCCGATAGCCGGATTGTTCCGCGAATCCCGATTAGCCTCGCGAGCATCCCGTACCTATGTCGCTCACGCAATATTTAACTTTGGGGCGCAGCGGCCTGCGCGTCAGCCCGCTCTGCTTCGGCACCATGACGTTCGGAACCGAACGGGGCTGGGGGGCCGACGAGGCTACTTGCGGCCAGATGCTCGATGCGTACCTGCAAACGGGCGGGAATTTTCTCGACACAGCCGATCTGTACACCAACGGTACCAGCGAAGAGATTTGCGGACGCTTAATCCGTGACCGGAATCTGCGAGACCGCGTGGTCCTCGCCACCAAGTACACCTTTAACGGCGAGCGCGGCAATCCCAACGCCGGCGGCAACGGCCGCAAGAACCTGTACCGCGCGCTCGAAGGATCGCTGCGCCGCTTGCAGACCGACTATATCGATCTCTACTGGATGCACGTCTGGGATGGCACCACGCCCGTGGAAGAAGCGATGGCCAGCATGAACGACCTGGTGCGCGCCGGCAAAGTGCGCTACTTCGGATTCTCCGATGTGCCGGCCTGGTATGCGGCGCGCGCCCAGACCCTCGCGCAGTTCGCGCACAGCGAGCCGGCCATCGCCCTGCAGCTCGAGTATTCGCTGGTGGAGCGCAACATCGAGCGGGAGCACGTCCCGGCGGCGCGCGAGTTCGGCATGGGAATCTGCCCCTGGAGTCCGCTCGCCGGCGGTTTTCTGGCCGGCAAATATAAACGCGGCGAGCCGGGCGAAGGACGGCTCGAAACCTTGAGCGCGTCGGGCAATCTGGCGTTCGAGAAACGCAACGAGCGCAACTGGCGCATTCTCGACGTCCTGCTCGAGGCATCGCAAACCATCGGCCGCCCGCCCGCGGAGGTCGCGCTGAATTGGGTCGCCACGCAGCGCGGGGTATCCTCGACGATTATCGGAGCGACCAGGATGAGCCAGCTGGAATCGAACCTCCGCGCCTTGGATTTCACCATACCGCCGGAAATCCGCGCCCGTCTCGACCAGGCAAGCGCTCTCGATCGCGCCCACCCCTACGTGATGTTCGATTCCCCGCCCTTCCCCGAGATGATCAACGGCGGCGTCCCGGTCCGCGGCTGGAAAAGCTGAAGACGAGAGGCAGTGGTTGCAAATCGTGGGGCCCTCCTGATTGGGGCTCGTCAGCGATTCCCCAAGCATGGGTTGGCAGGCGGATTGTTAGACGATGGCGACGTATGAATACCCATTGGGCCCTGGAACGTCCCCTTTGTCCGGGTAAGCGACGATAGGGACGGAGCGGGTAGGCAACCAGCTTGGAGTGGCGGAGAGAGGATGCCGCCGGTCTCATTGGACACGGGTACTCAGGCCGCGTCGCGGACTTCTACCGTCATCTGCTTGCCGAGCGCCGCGAGGGCAGCCTGGAATCTCTCCGCCTTGGTGGCATGTTCGGGATCCAGCATGCGGCGAATCACCCGCTCATGCACCCCGCCGGGCTGCCGCCACGGTTGGACGGCTTCCCGCCGACAATAGAAGTGCCCCTGAAGCGCCAGTCCGGCGCAAGCTAACTGTCGATGCGGTGCTTACGTCAGCGCTTATTGGCCAGACTGGGGTCCGGTGAGGTCCAAGGCGCGCCCCGTTGGCGTCCGCCCCGCCCCGTCAGTATCCGGCGCCGCGGCGCCAGAGCACCACTGGCCCAAGCAGTCCCGAGGGCAACAAGGGCGAGTTAGCCTGATAAAACTTCTGCGTGGTGAGCGTGTACTTCTGGGTGACACCGGGCTGCTCATCGCCGATCAGACGGTTCACCCATAGATTGGCCACACGAATGGCGAGAGCGTTGGCGCCGGGTTTGAGCGCGTCCGTCACATCCACGCGGAACGGCGGCCGCCACGCAATTCCGGCCGGTTTGCCGTTGACCGACACCTCGGCGACGTTCTTCACATCGCCTAAGTCGAGGAACAAACGAGAGCCTTTCTGGAACCAGTCGGCGGGCGCCTGGATGTTGTTGGTGTAAGTCCCGGAACCACTGAAATAGCGCACGCCGGGGTCGGCGCTTTCGTGCCAGGAGGAGAGCGCCGCGAGCGTGATGGACTCCGGCGCGCCGCGGCCGGGCTGAAACTTTACAGCCCACGGACCTTCGACGGCGGTGATGCGCGATTCCGCCGGCTGCGTCACCGTGCGCGCGGGAGTTTTGCCGGGGCGAAAGACCACGAACACGGCGTCCCACGCGTTGAGTTGCAGCGGCACCACCACGCGATCGCCTTCCGTCCGGTAGGTGACCGGCCGGCGCGCTCCGCTTTCCGCTTGCCACAATTCCGGGACCATGCCTTTTACGCGGAAGGAAGCTTCCACCGTCTCGCTGCGATTGTTGCGATGGTCCACCCAGTAGATTTCGGCGGAGGGCAAGGTGCGGTGCACGAACAACAGGGCGGTGTCCGATTCCGGCTTGGTGTATTCGAAATCGGGCGGCGTCTTCAGCGCCGCCTCCGTCTCGGCCAATACCGGGCCGCCATACACCATGCCATTTCCGTACTTGTGCTGGCCGCCGTCCGTTCCCCAAAGCTGATCGGCAATCCTGCGGAATTCGTTGGCGTTATCGCTCAAGCTCGGCGTATCGATTGGTTTCGGACCGGCGACCACGGCGCCGCCGGCCACGAGTTGCTGAATCTTGCGCAGCACCGGGAGCGACATCTGCTGGCTGTAAGGATCGAGCGCCAGCACGCGATAGCGCATGTGGCTGGGGGTGACGATTTCGCCGTTCGACACCGCGGTGCGATGGATCAGCGCGTCGGCGTTGACGTAATCGAAGTTGTATCCCGCGGGCACCTCGGGCGATTTGGCGCCGAATTCGGCGGTGATGTTCGACCCCTCGCCGTAAAAGTAGAGCACGTCCGCGACGAAGCGCCCCTGCTGCAACATATAAGAACTGCGGGCGAGGTAAGTCACCCACGGCTTGGCCATGTCCGCCCACGTTTCGTTGCGGGTGAACCATTGGCCGTAGGGTCCGAGTCCCAAGCCGGGCGCCTTATCGACCAGCGGCTGGTGCACCGAGGTGTGGATCACGAACCGGTTCAAGCCCATGGCCAGCTCTTTATCTGCGGTGGGCTTCAATGTTTCCGGCGACCAGGCCCACGGCCCCAGCCGCGCGGTGAGCGATTCCGCGGCCACCAGATTCTGCCCATAGATATGCGCCACCGACGCCGATTCGCGGATGTCGGCGTTGTAGCCGTACTGTTCGCGGTCCTGGCCCGGCATCTGCGTCCACATGGCGCTCATGGGAATGTCGGCGCCACGCTTGACTTCCATGCCGTCGCCGATGAACGCGCGGCCCGATTCATGCGATTCGCTGTAGCGGCCCATGCCGCGCGCGTGCAGGAGATCGCCGAGTTGGTCGTAATGGTTTTCGGCGGTGAGTTCGCCGATGGTCTCGCGGAAATCCCACAGGAAGCGGTCGCTCGCCTGGGCGCTTTCCACAACACGGCCGGTGAGCACCGGCATCCACGGGCGCGGATCGTAGCCGCGGCGCCTGGTGAAATCCGCAATCATGTCATCGGTCCAGTTCTGCACGCCCGCTTCCCAACTGTCGGTGACGACGTATTGCAGACCGCGCTTTCCCATGAGCGGGCCCAGCGTCTCCTGATACATGTCGAGGTAGTGAGTCATGTATGCCTTCACATCGTCGCGGCTGAGCTTGTCCACTTCGAGCCCGGTGGCTTCGGGCGAGGCCGGCGAGTTGTGCGCGCCGGTCAGCGAATAGCCCATGCGGAGCACCACCCAATGGCCTGCGGGAGGCGTCCAGTTCAGCGTGCCGTCGCGGGACATTTTCGATGTCACGTCGATCACGTCCTGTTTGGCGATGCTTTCATTGGCGGCAGTGGCCGGCGTGGGGAAAGCGTACAGGTCGGGCGCGGTGGCGAAACCGGCTTTCTCTTCGAAGCGATTCACGCGCGTGCCGCCGTAAAGCGCGAGCTGGGCGATTCGTACTTCGGGCCGGGACGGCGGGAGCGTAGACCCGGCGGCCGGCGGTGCGACCCGGAACGCCACGCGAAAGAAGCGCGCCGTTACGGACGGGAAGGAAACGGTGTGCGGAAGCGCTCCGCCGGCGGGAATCGCGGCTGCCGGTTTGAATTGCGCGCCGTCGTCGCTGGCGAGCAGTTCGCGGGCGCCGGCGCCGTTGGCCGCCAGCGCGACGGCCGCCACTCTTTGCGGTTGCACGAACTCGAATTGAATCCAGGAGCCCTCGGCGGAATCGGTGGCCGGCAGCGCGGGTGGATTGTCCGGATCGCCCTTGACGAGCGCGGCGGCGTCGAAATGTCCGCCGCTCGCGGTGACATTCGCCGGCATCAACGCCAGATCGCCTTCCGGTTCGCGATAGGCGATCACGGCGCTATCGGCGTAGTAACTCGCCTTCGAACCGGCGCGCGGGATGTTCTGAAACGGGCCGGTGACGTTCGGCGGTTGGGGCAGGGAGCCGGTGAACGGTTGGCCGCCCTCCACGCGAGTCTCGCTCCACACGAGCTTCTTCATGGCCTGCTCGGGTTTCACCCACGGCCCACCCGTTTCGCTCCAGCCGGGCGAACCGGCGATGGCCATTTCCAGCCCGAGCTGGTCGGCCAGGGTGGCCGCATAGCGGAACGCGTCCTTCCACTCCGGCGTCATGTACACCAGGCGGTGGTCCACCACTTGCGGAGTGTTCAACGAGGCGTCGAAGTTCTGAAATCCGCCGATGCCCACGCGCTTCATCCATTCCAGGTCGAGCTTGATGCCTTCCTTGGCGATGTTGCCGTTCATCCAGTGCCACCAGACACGCGGCTTGGCGCTATCGGGCGGATCGAGGAATCCCTTTTCGAGGGGATCGGCATTCTGCGCGGAGACGGACCACGCGATGAGTAGGGCGGCGGCCAGCGAGGCGCAGCCAATCGTGCGATGCATGATTGTCTACTATATCTCCCGACGCATACGATGTGGCGCAGACAGTTGTGGCGCGATCGTGACCACCTGGTTGAAAGAACATCGCAGCCTGAGCTTCATCGCCTTTGGTGGCCCGCTGGCCAAGCCGGGCTGTCGCCCGGCGTGGCAAGCTAAACATGCCCCACGTGGGACATGCTTCAGCCTGTCCAAGCGAGCGAAGCTCGCCTAGGGCCAGGAACGCTCTCTCACGGCCGCGGCTCGGAAACGCAGTGTGCCGATACCGTCGCACTTGACTACATGACGGTGAGGGGCGCGGAATTCGAGACTGCGCCGCTGGGGTTGGTCACCAGGACCGCCAGCGCCGGGGAGGCGGACACCGCGGTAACCGCCACCTCCAATTGCGAAGCGCTCACAAACATGACCTGGCTGCCGGAATACGACGTGCCGCCCACCGTCACTTTGAGACCAACGCCGGATTGGAAGTTGGTGCCGTTGACGGTGAGCACCTGTGTCGCCGCGGAATGGATCAACGGATTGGGCGTTAGCGATGCGATCGCCGGAACCGGCGGCGCGTTCACCTGCAGGTTGACGCTATTAGACACCTGGCCGCTGGCGCTCACGACTTCGACCGCGTAAACCGACGCCGAGAGGCCGGTGACGATATTGATCTGCAACTGGGTGGGCGCCAGGACGGCCAGCTGGTTGGCGGTAATCAGCGCGCCGCCGATTGACAATTCCAGACCGGGCTGGAAGCCTGTCCCGGTGACGGTCAATGTCTGCGGGGAGTTCGATCCCGTCATGAGATTGGGAATCAAGGCGGCGATAACCGGCGCGACGGGAGCGGTTACCGTCAGGTTCACCGTGTTACTCGCCTGGCCGGACGGAACGGTCACAACCACGGGCAGGGTTTGCCCGCCGGCGCCTACCAGGACGCTCAGCACCAATTGCGTGCTGCTGACCGACAAGATCTGCGACCCCTGGTAGGCAGTGCCGCCGACGGTGACTTTCAATCCGGCCACGAAGCCAGTCCCGGTGACGACCAGGCCTTGCGCGCCGGTAGATCCCGTCATTGGATTGGGGTTCAGGCTCGTGATGACCGGGGCCCCCAGGGGAGCGGTCACCGACAGGCTCACCGGAGTGCTGGCCTGTCCGCTGGGATTGGTTACCACGACCGGAATAGTCTGCGCAGTCACGCCGACGCCGACATTTACAGTGAGCTGGGTATTGGTGATCGAGTTGATTTGCGCTCCTTGATAAACGGTCCCGCCTAAGGCGACCTTCAATCCGTTCCCGGCAACGAAATTGCTTCCGATGATAGACAGCAACTGGGGTGTATTCGATCCCGCTATGGGATTGGGACTCAGGCTGGACACGGCGGGAGGCGGTGCGGTGACCATGAGCGTCATGGCATTGCTGGCCAGGCCGTTCGGGTCCGTCACCTGCACCGGCAGGCCCTGCGCGGCAATTCCGGCCGTGACGCTTACGGTCAATTGCGTGCTGCTCACGAAGCTGACTTGCGAGCCCTGGTAAACGGTCGCACCGACGGTCAGCTTCAATCCGCTGCCGGCAGCGAAGCCGGTCCCGGTTACGGTCAGGGTTTGCGCCGCATTCGAGCCGGTCATGGGATTCGGGCTCAAGGTTGCAATCGCCGGCGCCGAGCTGGGCGCCGTAACCGTGAGGTTCGCCGAATTCGTCTTCGTGCCGCTGGGAATGGTGACTTGTACCGGCAGGATCTGGGCGCCGGCGCCGACATTCACGCTTACCACCAACTGCGAACTGCTCACGAAGTTGACGGAAGACCCCTGGTAAGCGACCGGGCCTACGGTCACCGTCAGGCCGCTTCCCGCCGCGAAGCCGGCTCCGTTGACGGTGAGATTCTGGCTGGCCGATGCGGCGGTCATGGGATTCGGGCTCAGGGAAACAATCACCGGCGCGGCGGGAGCGGCGCTCCAATTGGCCGCCAGGGCCATGGCGTCCACCGAACCCAGCCCGGTGGCAAGATCGTAACCCGGGGCCGCATAATAGCCCGTCATTTCGCCGACGTTGGTGCTGGGCGCCGATGTAGAACAGGCGGGCGAACCGCCCTGACACGGCACGGCATTCGATCCCATCGTAACGTCGTGAAAGACCGAAGGAGCGGACGACGCCAGCGCGTAGAGTTTACTGTTGGGATTGCCGATCGTGGCGTGGGCGTACTGGTTCAGGATGGCCATGAGCGCGGCAAACGACGGCGCGGAAGCCGAGGTGCCGCCCACCAGGTATAGTCCGCCCTCCTGCTCGATCAGGTAACCGTCATGACCGGCGGCCGTAAGCGAGACATCGGGCAGGAGCCGCGCCGTACCGATGGGCACTCCCGGCGCGGCCTGCCAGGCCGGCCGCGGCCACACAGAGCTGGCGCCGCCGCCGCCCGCAAACAGGTCGTTGCCGGACAGTCCGGTCGCATAGCTGCTCTCGTTCCAGACCATCTCGGGGATATATCCGATGGCCGACGCCAGTTGTGCATTATTGGATGCGTTCCAGTAAAGCGACGGAAAAGCCGTGTCGTTGAACTCGGTACCGCCCACGGCGACGTTATAGGGAGTGGAGGCGAGCCCGTTTACGCCAAAGCCCTGGCTCGCCGGCATGGTGCTGTTGGCGGCGTCGCAACCGGCCGAACCGCTGTCCCCGCCGGCCACGAAGACCGCCATGCCCTCGGCGGCCGCCTGTTGCCACAAACTGCCGTAGAAGCTATTGCCGGTGCTTGCCTGAGCCTCGCAGAGGCCGTAGCTCAAGCTCACCACCGGCGCGGTGGCGTGTTGCACGATGTACTCGGCCGAGAGCGTGACGCCATCGGAAGCGCTGGTGCTGGCGGAGGTCACAAAGTCGACGGTGGCGCCCTTGGCCACCGCCCCCGCCCATTCCACGTCCAGGTCCGACTCCGTCTCATCGCCGGGTAAAATCCCCGGGTCCTGACCGTTCACGATGACGGTGGGATTGTTCACCGGCAAACCGAAAGTCGCGCGAAAGGCCGCGACGTCGCTCAGTTTGATATCCGTTTCACCTACCACCGCGATGCTCTGCCCGGTACCGTCATAACCGGCGTTCCAGAGAGGAGCGAGATCGTAGATCGTTGCGAAATCGTAGGGGGAAAGACCATGAATGCCGCCGCTGAAATCGGTCAGTGGGGCGGGAATCACGTGGTGGAACGATCGTAAACCGAAATCGTGCAGGGACACGATGCCTTTCACCACGGGCGCAAGGGCAGCGGGTATGGAGATATCGCCGGCATTGGCAGTGTGTTGGCGGCCGTTCCACTCATAGCGGTCGATCTGCGTATGAAACGCCGTTTCCACCTGCTCGACGGTGCCGCTGAATTCGATGGCGCGCCGTCCAGCCGCGATTTCGGACACCCGGAATCCGTGCGACTGCAGCCAGCCGGCGATGGTATCGAGATCCTGCTGCGACACACCGAATTGCTCGCCGAACTCGTCCGGCGTCAGCCAGGCGTGATAGCGGGGGGAATCCGGGTCCTGCTGCTCCGCCAGGAGTTGCGCCAGCGCCGCCTCCTGTTCGGGGCTGCTTGCCAGGACTAGCAGCATGCGTTCCATCGGCAGACTGGCGGGCGCCCGGCCGATCTCCTTAGCCTTGCCCACCAAGGGATGAGTCGACCCAGGTATTCGCACTAGCGTGCTGTTCTCCGGGTTGGCGACGATTCGCGGACCCACCTGCGCGAACACCGCGCCGGCAAACGCCAGCGAGATCACAAATAGGAATGCACCACGTCCGGAAGATCTGAAGGGCACGAAAAGTCTCCGTTTGCAGTAGGTCTAACTACCCCAACGGCCACCTTATCGACCCGATGTCAGAAATATTCAGGTACGATTATCTGAAACACAAAAACACGGCAATCGTCGCGCGGATTGCGCGCATGACAGTTCAGGGATTCCGGAATCAAAGGCAATACTTTACCGAGGGCGCGGGGTGATTTTCGTATCCAAAGGACGTTCCGGCTATCGAGGTCAGCTATGGCTTCCTTTCGTGTAGCATCACGGCGAAGGCGAGGTGGCGCGCTTGTCACATCGCCGGCAACGGTTCGCCGCAGATTATGTCCGGCTCTCCGGCAACGCGCCCCCGTGTGCTCTGCCACCTCGGTGCGCTCGGTTTTGGCCTTTGACTTTGCTCTTTCTCGGTGTCTCCGTGCCTCCGTGGTGAAGATCTGTTGCCGCGCCAGAGCGGATATGGGCCCGGAAAGTGCCTGTCCCCCCGTGCTATAATTCTAGAGTCTTTCCTCGAAAGTACCAGGTAACAACCATGCCCAAGCTCAAGACCCACAAAGGTGCGTCTAAGCGGTTCAAGAAAACTGGCACCGGCAAAATCGTTCGCAGTCATGCCTTTGGACGCCATATCTTGACCTCGAAGCCGCACAAGCGCAAAAAGAAACTGCATCAGTCCGTGGTGGCCGACAAGGCCGACCAGCCGGTGCTGAAGCGCATGCTCCCCTACTAAAGGGTGAGCGCCATTGCGCGGACGGAGCTCACCGCACGTGCCCGAACCGCCAATCCAAGAAAACCAAAAAGGAGATGAAACGTGCCCAGAGTAAAAAGAGGATCCCACCGCCGAGCCACTCGCAAAAAGACGCTGAGCCTGGCATCCGGCTATTTTCTCACTAAGAGTAAACTGAATCGCGCGGCACAAGAGGCCGTGGA
>Ga0326727_10028015_pt1 | contig 10282 bp, 13 predicted proteins | sample MB2enrmetagenome_FD_207643 | JGI IMG/M metagenome (GOLD analysis project Ga0326727, IMG submission 207643) | Lab enriched peat soil microbial communities from McLean, Ithaca, NY, United States - MB29MY | ecosystem: Environmental > Terrestrial > Soil > Wetlands > Peat | place: USA: New York...
CAGATCGCCTCCTGGCCTTTCTGGAGGGTCTCTGATTATGCCGACTGCATTAAGCCTGGACATCCGTGCTCCGTGACCAGCGATTCAAATGTCGGCATAATCCGGAAGTCGGCATTCCGCCGCCGAACGGGCGTTGCGGGCGGTCGCTTTGGGACGCAAGAACTACCTGTTTGCCGGCTCGGATGCGGGGGGTGAGCGCGCCGCCATCCTTTACAGCCTGATCGGCACGGCGAAGCTGAACGGTCTCGATCCGGAGAGCTACCTGCGCCAAGTGCTCTCCCGCATCGCCGACCATCCCATTAACCGTATCGATGAGTTGCTCCCCTGGAACTTGGCCACACCCAGCGCTGACCACAACCCCGGCCCGAAATAATCATCCCAAAATTCCAAGTGTCCACTACCCTATAAGTGGACACCTACGTTCACCTGCCTCATGTCAAGACGGTCAGTTTCGGACGCTTACTCCGAATCCGCCGACGATGCTCTTCAAATATCGCGAAAAAGGCTGTTTCCTCCTCGAACTGCTACAGGGAACCACGGTGAAACAGATTGCAGATCGGTCCGGGAGTGAGAGTGGATTGTTGTTTCAATTGTTGGCGGGTTGCTTTGACGTAGGAAAAGAGATTAGTCGTGGTCAGGCCTGACCCCCGCCAGGGCTTGAAACCTGGGATTAGAATGAAGGCTATCCAAATCAGGAGCGCTGCGGATAATGATAGGAGAAAACCCCAAGGAAAGCGCCTTCTTCAGCAATTCCAAGGCCTCTTCGGGCTTCCCCAGTAAGTTCGAGACGGTCGCCGCATTGAACAGAACATCCGAATCGGTCGGAGCTTGGCGTAGAGCAATTCGACGCGAACGATCCGCGGCTTCATATTGACTCAGCCTCACCTGATAACCTGCAATATCGATAAGAATGAACGCGTCATGAGGACTCACACGTAGTCTTGCCTGCGCAAGGCTGAGGGCTTTCCGGTAGGTATCCGCTGTTTGGGAACTCGGTACCCCCGCATAAAAATAACAAGATGCGAGATTGCCCCACACGACATAGTCCCCGGCATCCAGTTTCAGTGCCTCCCTATATAGGCGCCCAGCCTCCGTGAAATTTCGCAAGTTATAGTAAGCCGTTGCCAGGTTCGAGTAAGCATATGCGGTGGGCCGGATGGAAATGGAGCGCTCAAGTTCGTCGACAGCGTCTGAGTAACGCCCAAGGTAGACATAGGTGCCTCCGAGGTTGCTGTAGCCTCGAAAGGCATCAGGGGCTAGAGCTACCACTGCGCTAAACATCTTGACGGCCTCGAGATATCGGCCTTGTTGGACGTAGAAAGCCCCCAACATGCTGTAGCCCCTCCAATCATTCGGGCGCATGCCGATAGCTTCGCGATAGGTTCTCTCGGCCTGGCCAATATCGCCAAGTCCTGCGTACGCGGAAGCCAGGCCCCGAACGGCCTCGTCGTTCGCCGGTTCCAGCGTGACCGCCTTCTGATAATACATGACGGCCTGCTCAAATCTGCCGGTTCCTTCACTCACCAGCCCCATGCAGGTGCTTCCCTCGATTTCCTGTTCCCTGAGCGCCAACGCTCTTTCACAGGCCGCTTGCGCACGCCTGACCCATTTCGGGTCTTTGGTTATCTCGAACTGATACCAGTATGCCTTGCCCAACCCGGCAAAAGCCTGCGCATATCTCGGGTCGTGTTCAAGCGCACGATTGAAAAGTTCGATTGCGCTGTTTACATGCCCGGGTTCCTGAACGTCATGCAGGTAGCCTCGCCCCTGCAGGTAGAAATCGAAGGCATCAGGGTACAATGTGCCGTGATGCTGCAACGAATTTGACGGGTTCACGTTAAACCCGAGCCGCAAAGCCTCAAGCAAATCGTCTGTCACCTTGTCTTCTAGAGCGAAGAGATCTGACGACGAAGCCGTGACCGTCCCGCCGCGCAACTGTCGACCCGACTTGGCATCCACCAAATGGTATGCCACACGCAACGTGTTTCCCACCCGCTGCAGATTTATCATTAGGGCCTGATTCACGCCGAACTCCTCGCGTGCCTGCTGGAGTGTAGCGACCCTTCTCTCGCGGATCAAAGTAGCGGGTATCACTTGCAGAGAGGAGTTCGTGGTCATTTCGCCGAGCCGGGCGGTAAGTGTTTCGACCAGTCCGCTACCTAGGGCAATGATCTCGGAATCCGAGGTTACTGTTGATGGCAAAACGGCAATTTGCTGCTCTAGATTGGATTCGCTGGTCTCCTTCAAGTGTTGGAGTCCTCGGCGCGCCCTCGGGATCAGCGCAAGGAGAACAAGCAGGATAATGGGAAGGGCAACGGCAACAACAAGTTTTCTCCACAACTGCCCGACTCCAAGACGGCCGACGATTCGAGTTTCTATGTGTAGTTTCTTAGGAGCACTTGCGTGGAGGTCATGCAATAGGACCGTGGCATTTGCATACCGGTGTCCAGGGTCCTTGGCGAGCATCTTGGTGATGACACGTGAAAGTTGTGTGGGCGCTTGCGGGTTGAGTTTCGTGAGAGATTCGGGCTCTGCGTTGAGGACGCGGCAGCCGGCTACGATGAAGGTGTCAGCTTTAAATGGGTTAAGTCCTGTCAGGGCCTCATAAAAAACAACGCCGAGTGAGAATATATCCACCCGTGCGTCACATCTCTTTTCTAATAATACCTCTGGGGCAATGTACCCGGGAGTACCACAAATCCTTTTGGAAACGCTTTCTGCGCTGCCCGAAACGACGTCCGCCAAGGAAAGGGGCAAACGCTTCGATAATCCGAAGTCCAGGATTTTCGGTTGGCCCCTGGGACCCAATATAATGTTTTCGGGCTTTATATCACAATGGACGATCCCTAGGGAGTGTGCTGCCTCCAGGCCCTCGACACACGGAATGGCCCACTCATAGAAGCCCTCGATAGACATAGGCTGACCTAGCCGCTTGCGCAATGTCACGCCTTCGACGTACTCCATAACTAGGAATAATGCCCCGGCGTCATCAATTACATCGTAGATACCTGCAATGTTGGGGTGACAAAGAAGGGAGGTTATTCGGGCCTCATTGAGGAACCTTTGGTGTTCGTGCTCCCTGTCGCTCACCCAACAGCCGATTTGCTTCAGAACTACTGGCCTTCCAAGCGTTGTATCCTCAGCAAGAAAAACTTCCCCCATGCCGCCTTTTCCGAGACGTTCGTGGATGGCAAAACGACCAATCCTCATTCCGGAAATGTCTCGAACCTTACTCGTGTTTTCGACCATCATTGCCTGGGACTTCACCATTTCCGCTAAACTGGCCTTTTCTCTACCGCCGCCGTTCTGGTCATTGTTCCCAACTGAGCTTGAGGATGGAATCGTGGCGGCTGTAAAGTGCGAGCATGACCGCAACCTATCCTGGTATGCAAACCTCTCAAGAGGGAGGGCCGCCGCGGATGGTCATTGTATCCGACGCGACAGTAGATCCGCTCTCTTACGGATACGGTGAAGCAGTCTTGATATTCTAATGCCACGGTATTCTCTTTGGGCATCTGGGAAGCAGGATCAACTGAGGCCAAACGTCCACTTAATCTCTCTTTGAATTCGAACGTGATTCACTCTAGTAATCATCGCGCTAAGACATCTGAGCGAACCGGAGCAATCTGTACGGCCATGCATTTGAGAGGTGCCGGAAACCTAGCGCTGACTCATTCGCCCTCTATACATTCCGTTGAAGCACCGAAACGATCGGTTTCACGTGAGATGGCGGACAATAAGTGGGCCCCGGTAGGGCGTACTTCAATAATGTTGGCAAGCATGATAATTCCCACCTTGGGGTTCAACACTTGGTGAGCACAAAAGTTTCCATTGCGCCAAAGCCCGCCAGGCACATGTGGATCGGGTGCTTGCCAATTCTATCTGTCGGAAAAGGCCCCTCCCCTCATGTAACGGCATCTCCCAACCTCGGATTTGAGAACCACCTCGGTAACAGATCGTAACCGTATCCTTATGGTAAATCGTCTGCGTATCTTGGCACGCACAACAGAACAGAGACGTTTCTTCCGACGCGAGAACCGGAAATCCGGCCGACCCATCCTCAACGCGCCCGAGTCAATCGACCGAGGGCAGGGGTACCAGAGGGACCATTTAAGGTGTTGCCAGCAATCGGCACGATGAGGCCCCCTAATGCGCCTGCCAACCTAGGACCCCTTTCCTTCGACGGGCAGCCTATTCAGTACTCTTCTGGTTGCGACTAGGCGTACGTGTTACCGGCAACGTAAATCAAGCTGGCAGCGCGTGCCGGGCCGAAGACTGGATGGAATTCAGTCACACGTGGCATGCCTCGTGAGCGTCGGCGCGATCCCCCCTCGTATGCATCCGACCGAGTTCTCCTGTCATGTCCTGCGCAGCATCGGAGAGTCTCTGCCGGGGCAGGTCCAACAAAACATCACGCGCGCAACAATACCGGCGGGTGAGATCTCGCTCCAGGCATCGCCCGATGACGTGGGCGGTCCAACCCGGGATTTTCTTAGAGGGCCGTGCCGGACGGGAAGTCATGATTGCGGTGGCTAGCTCAAAGACGGTATCGCCACGAAAGGGAAGATTCCCCGTGGCCGTCTCATAGATGACTATCCCGAGCGACCATATGTCCGACGATACATTTGCTCGCTCGCCTAGTAAGACCTCGGGAGCCTGATAATTGATGGTACCAGCCAAATAACCCATCGGTTTTAAGGAGGAGCTTGACGAGAAGTATCCTTGCAGCGAGTCATTCCGAATGAGCTTGGCATGACCAAAGTCTAGCACTTTCACTTCTCCCTGAGTGGTAATGACGATGTTGGAGCTCTTGATGTCGCGGTGGATGACCCCGCGCTGATGGGCGTGGGCCAATGCGCTTGCAATTTGCCATGCCGTGTGAGCTACCAAGCTAGGAGTCAGGCCGGACGGCGCGAGCAGAATATTGAGAGGGCAACCCTCAACCCACTCCATCGCGATATAGGGTTGTTCGTTTTCCTCGCCGGCGTCATAGATAGTGCAGATACAGGGATGGTTCAGCGCGGATGCAGTTTTTGCTTCCTTGAGAATGGACCCCCAGGCAGTGGGCCGCAACCGAAGATCCTCACTCAATACCTTGATGGCAACTGGTCGGTCAAGCTTGATATCGTGCGCCCGATAAACTACACCCATCGCTCCACGACCTATTTCGTTTTCTATGTAATAACGTCCAAATGGTGCCCCCACCATAGCGATACCCCCCTTGAGCCTCCCCCGGTAGTAATCGCATGTGGGGCGCAGGGAAGTTAAAGATTCAAGGCTACAGCAACTGCATTAGTCTCCGAGCAAATCGGAATCCAAACCTGGGGCCAAGCGACTCCTTCCGCCCTCTAACTGCAGAAGTAGCGATCAACAACTGAAATTATGTGTTTAGTCAAGAAGCTAAATGCTTCACCGCAAGAAATGCCCGCGTGTTGCCTATGGCTCCGCAAGTCATGGATGTGAGTGCGTTTATTAATTATATATCTAAACTCTATCGGCTAACAATTAATCAGAAGTTTGAGTATTGACGCAGCAACAATTTATCAGACCACCCTCCACGCGCAATTTGCTTGACTAACCCACCACAAGGTATAGTATGTTTGACTGACTTTGACGCTATTGCCTGTGTGTACATTGGATATGCGGTATATCACCCACTCGAACCGAGCGCATTTGAAGCCTGTTTTGCCGCCGAAGAGGCTTGTCGAAAACACCTTTGGATTGTGAGCAATAATGAGCAGATTTCCGTCCCCCTCCACGTTAGTCTGCCGTATCGGATGATCGGCGTAAATGACCGCACCCCGAAATTAGCCATTGTGCGCGGAGATTGCGAAGGCGAATGTGGTGTCCAGCAAGGACGGATCGACTGCTTACGGGGATCGATTCCCGCCACCCAATTCTGCTTCAAATAGGAGGATCAATTGACCGCTAAACTCTATGTGTGTAATCTACCTCCGGACGTCACCGACACCCAATTCAGAGATTTCGTCACAAACGCTGGTATTCAGGCGACAACGACGTGCGTGGTTCGCGAGAGGTTAACGGGGATACCGTGGGGGTTCGGCTTTGTCGATCTAGAGGAAGGCGAAGACCTCCAGCGGGCCATGTCCGGTTTGAATGGCCAGGTTCTGCAAGGCAACAATGTGACCGTGAATGCGGCGAAGGGCCAGGGGAAGGGTTTCGCTGGAAGCACAGGTGATAGTGGCCAGGGCGAGTGACGGGTCGGAGACATGGTACTTGTCTGAGTTAATGTTTTGATTGAGTACTGCCTCGTGCGATCACAGGTCAGGATAATCCGAGTGAGTTGATCCGGATGGGTACTGGAAGGGTTGCTGAAAGCGACCAACGCCTGACTCCATGGTGGCTACACGCATCCGGGTTGACAGTGGACGGTTCCAGCGAGAAACTTGAGTGCCGTATAACTTATTGTCTTAAGAGGTACTTCCATCACGTCATCAATTCCCATCAAGGTCCCCATAGAAATTAGTTGATTATCCGTAGATGACATGTAACCATGGGACATGGCGCAGGACGGCCACTCGGTTAGACGCGTGTCGGAACGTACTCGGGTACAAATGTCTGTGATTCTTGTGGTCGAGGGCACTAAGGCTGAATACCGTGGTACGACCGTTGATGTATCTCCGCACGGCTTGCGATTACTATCCGATGCCACCCTTGCCTTGGACCAGCGCGTGCGCCTCCATCTGAGCGCCGACCCCACCTACGTTGTTAAAGCCCGCGTGACCTGGGCCGACAAGACTGATTCGGCGAAAGCAGGTCAGGCAGGATTCCAATTCTTGGACCTCGTTCCAGGGCTAGAGTGCTGAAGTTCGAAGAGGTCGTACTCCGCCTTTTAAGGAGGTTGTCCATGCGGGAAGTGCGGCGTTACTCGAAGGGTTGCTGGCAGGACAGCACGTCAAAAGACATTTCTGCCAGGCAGGGTGATTTTACAACGCGGGATCTAGATCACAGGGTGGGACCCATTTCCATTAGGTAGCTGCGGTAGGACAAGTAGGCTTGACAGAGAAAAGGATATCCTGACTTGACCAACCCGCCATGGCCTTGCGGCCAGGCTTGGATGGGATGTCAATGTAGGGGAGGGGCAACACAGGTATGGCAATGGGTTAACTGTGGAGTGTTCCAGCGGCTTACAGGTCAACCTTATTATGTCGCGAACACCTCGACTTGATTCTCTTTTGCTTGCACCTTCTGTTCGTCACGCGCGGGTGGTACCCAATTGCCTTGTGCTTTTGGTAAGTCCTTACCCTTCAACTTGGAGGGTAGGGGGGCTGACAATTCCTTGCCACAATTTCCGATTACCGCGATCAACAACCAACATGGACTTAACAGCCGACTGGAAATGTCTGCTCTGACCTTGTAAAATGCCCACAGTTCTGGATAGTCGTAACCGCTAATCGAGAAGGGGGCCTATGGACGCCGCACGCAAAGGCGCTTTGGGAACTGCTCTCAAATCCGGCCTTTGTGAAATATGTGTTCGGTGCCGCCTCGCCCCCTTGGTGGGTCACCCGCATCTTTCAGCCGCTATTTATATTGCTTATTGTATCTTCAATTATTTCAATCCAAATAGAGGCCGTGAGGAACGCCGGCATGTACGCGGAGGGCGTGCCGCCAGGCACAGACCAAATGCATAGCCTTGTTTCCGACTTTTTCCCGTGGCCTCCCCACACATTGCATATACTTTCATTGCTCCAGGATGGGTTCGCGGAAGATGTGGGCCGATTACCCGCCGATCTGCGTGAATCCAGTGCGGAACTCATTCGGTCTGCCTTCGCGCATGGGAGGCTAGAGGACAAGAGGATTGCTGTCGAGGTCTCTGGTGTGTTGCGTGACGAGGATCTACTTCCAATCCTCCGGTCGGCGGTGAGTTTTGGCGGCGGGAACTGAGGCAATTTGGAAAGCAATGGGGAGGATTTTCATCGTGGATATTGGCAATCAGCTTAGAGAGTGGCGGGAGGCCAATGGCTTGAGTCAGAGTGAACTTGAAGGCCGGACTGGTTTGGTCTGCTCATATATCTCCCAAGTCGAACAGGGGCACACACTGCCGACGCTGCCAGTACTGGAGACATGGGTGAAAGCCTTGGGCTTCGGGCTATACCAAGTTTCCCTCGGCGTGAACGAGAGGCCAAAGGCCCCCAAGTTTCCGAAGCTCGGGGCTCAGGAGCGAAACCTTTTAGCACTCTTCGCCAAAATGCCCGGTGAAGACAAATCGTTCCTGATATCGTTAGCCCGTGAAATGGTTAAAGGGATAGGCGATTCGGAGGACCAGTAGCGCGGACATCGGCAAACGACTTCGAGAGTTGAGGGACGCCAAAGGTATGACCCAGGGGGACGTTGACCACCAAACTGGTTTGTTGCGCCTTTACGTCTCACGAGTCGAAAATGGGCGTTGGATACCGTCGCTTCCGTTGCTGGAGAGATGGGCCAAAGGGTTGGACGTGGAGCTATACCAACTTTTCACGGCTGGGGACGGACAGCCGGAAGCCCCCGTGCTCCCTGAAAGGACTCCGGTTGGGGCTCAGGAGCGGACCCTCTTGGGACTCTTCGGCCAAATGCCCGTCGAAGACAGAGCCTTGCTAATATCAATAGCCCGTGACCTGGTTAAACGGACAGGTAAGCGTGGATGAATCGGAGAAAGGCTGCGAGGAGGGGCAGGTCAAAAAGGCGCAGGCCACAAATATGAAAAGGCACGGACATGAAATAAGGCACCCCTATATAGCATCTCCAGACGAGCTTCCGAAGGCATTGGAGATAAGGGGCCTTAAGCGGGTGGACCCTTCGCTCATGCATCTCTGCGATTGGCAGGGCTGGGCTGTCACGGACAGGAACATGCCGGACGGAAGGTGCGGATTCGACGTAATCTTCAAGAAGTCCCCCGAGGGCTGGAAGGCCCAGACACGGTATCTCGGGGCGTCACTCGAAACCCTGCCAACAACTTGGCCGGAAAGATGCTGCCCAACCCCGCTTGCTGCCGTGCAGGCTGAAATGTCATCGGCCTGGACAAATTGCAAAGTCATGTACTAATTGGGTCAGCGTTTTGCGTCGTTGTATCCGGTGACCTCGGCTGAGCATGAAACCCCACAGGCGGAGCGAAAGGTTTTAAGCGGTCTTAAGCCCAACCCTGAGAACCCCGCCCCTCTTGTGGGTAAGAAACCAGATTCCTAGCCAGCCGCGTGGCAATCGTTCAGAAATGATCCCGGTTAGCGTTTCGACAAGGGGCCGAAACTAACCTCGGAAACGCTGCACGACTTCATCCAGGAATCGTGACCGGCTTAATTTCGGAATACTGACGGGCAGGATTAAGGGAGCTTGACTGCCTCGCCCCGGCATCAGCAGTAATGATAATGCGCGGCTGGTTTGCAGTGATAAGATGCCCACCAAACATAAGACCTAGATAGATACTTAAGGATATTATTGCGGAATTCATTGAACACCTCGCGGATCGTTTGCCGAGTTACTTGCGAGCTTCCATCATCTTTGCCATCCAGTGGTAATATCGGCAGATTTCCGTCGAAGCGTGAGCCGATGATGTCGGTGTAGGGACCTCCGGCCCTTCCTCAAGTTCGCCCCTTCAAATCCCGAGGCAAGCTCTACAGATCAATCGATAATCAGCCGCGACGCATTCCCGACCCTGGCAAAACAGATCGTAAGGAAAATTGACAACCTGTAATCCGCAATAATTTCGTATGCCCCGATCCACTCCCTTAAGTGACGACAAGGTCCGGGGTGTGCGATCCTGTCCCCGATGCCGAAACTCGATCTCCTGTCCAACGTACTGCTGATCGTGTGCGATCTTTTGCTGGATATCCTGAGGTTCACCAGGGTCAGCCTGCGGCCTCGGTGTGCTTTGGTTGCTGAGAACCTCTTTCTCCGCAAGCAATTGGCTTTGTACCTTGAGCGCAAGGTCAAACCTCGTCGGGCGGAGGCAGCTGCCAAATTGACTCTGGTGTTGCTTTCCAGACTGTTTGCGTGGCGGGAAGCTCTGACCGTTGTCAAGCCCGAGACCTTGATCCGCTGGCACCGGAAAGGCTTTCGACTGTTTTGGAGGTGGAAGTCGAAAGCCCGAGGCCGGCCACGAATTCCCGCCGGCCTACAAAAGCTGATCGCGGACATGGCAGCAAGCAATGTGACCTGGGGTGAGGAGCGAATCGCCGCGGAACTCCTGCTCAAGTTGGGCATTCGGGTCTCACCCCCGACAATCCGACGCTATATGCCACTTCCTCCCCCGGGACCACGACGGGGGCCCTCGTCGCAGCGCTGGATG
>Ga0326727_10028018_pt1 | contig 10282 bp, 7 predicted proteins | sample MB2enrmetagenome_FD_207643 | JGI IMG/M metagenome (GOLD analysis project Ga0326727, IMG submission 207643) | Lab enriched peat soil microbial communities from McLean, Ithaca, NY, United States - MB29MY | ecosystem: Environmental > Terrestrial > Soil > Wetlands > Peat | place: USA: New York...
GGCCACCTGAAATTCGGCGTAACCGTCCGGACCTGTGATGACCACCTGTTGCACGGCTACCGTATCGCCAACGGAAAGAGCCCAAGGCACGTCGTCGCGGAGCACGGAAACCTGGCCGGACATGACAAGGACGCGCGCGGCGGCCCCCAGGCTGGCGTCGGGGGCGCGGTAGGTGCGTGGCGATGTTTGAGACAGAACTGGGCCGTCAGGCTGGGGAGGGTGCGGCCGCGACTGTGCAGACACAGAAATAACGGTTGTGAACAGCAGCGCCGAAAAAACGCCAATTCGGCAAATACTGTGTGAAATAATCCGGCTCACCTGACCACAACAGTTTAGCACCGAACATGCTAATGAAGGTTAGGAACCGGAGAAGAAATTTCGTGCAACTCGAATTGCATCAACATTTTCCCGCGCAGGCGCGTGTGGAATCGGGTAGAATTAGGACACGCGCATGAGTCACTGGGCCACACGCAAAATGGCAGGAGCTCGTTCAGTTGCGTTGCTGGCGGTGTTGACCGCTTCAACGGCGTTGGGGCAGATCACCTCTACGTTGAAGCCCGGACCCTCCCTTCCGTGGAGAAAACTGGGGCAATCGTCCATTCAAGCGGACCTGGCAGGCCTGGCTTCCGGACCGGTAGCGTCGGTTTGGTATTCCCTTGACGGCGGCACGTTGTATGCCAAGCTGCCCTCCGGCCAAACCTTTGAAACAACAGACTTTGAGCACTGGACGCGAAGCCAGGCGGCGCATCCTGAAAGCGCTCCCCAAATCATTATCCCGGTCAGTCTTCCGGAACCCGGGCGGGTGGTTGCGGCCAGCGGCGATTCGCATCGGGAATGGGCGCTCGGCAAGAATCTGTTCGTGTCGGAAGATGGTGGAAAAACGTGGACCAATTTATCTGCTGGGTCCGGCGACCCTGTGGTTGGAGAGGGCCAGCGGGATGTTGCCGTGGACGCCGCGGACAGCGATACGGTGGCCATCGCGAATGATTATGGAGTGTGGCAGACCAGGGACAACGGTAAATCGTGGGCGGGCCTGAATGACAATCTCCCGAATCTACCGGTGACGCGCATCCTGTCGATTAAGCGGGGGGCTTTCCGAATCGCTCTGAACGATGGAAGGGCGCTTTTGTTGGCGGATGCCAGATCGCCGTGGAACATCGTGAAGAGCGATTCCACTCTGAGCGCCGAGGCGCAGGAACGGCAAGCAGCCGGCAAGTCGCTGGGCGTGGAGATTTCTGCGGTGGCGCGGGCGGGCGATTACACTTACGCCGGCTCGGTGGACGGCCGCATTTGGACATCACGCGATCGAGGGGCGACGTGGGGCGCACCGCAAGTGGCCGGCCGGGGTGCGGTGGAGCGATTTTTCATCGACTCCGATGCGCCAAGAGCGGCGCTGGCGGTAATCGCGGGATCAGGCGCGCACGTCAGCCGGACGGTGAGCGGCGGTTCCGTTTGGGACGATGTTACGGGAAACCTGGGCGACACGGCGGTCCACGCCGCCGTCGCCGACCGCGGCAGCCAGACGGCATTCGTAGCCACCGACAAGGGCATTTTCTCGGCCCATGTCGACATGAACGCAGTGGTGGAACCATCGAACTGGAGTGCCGTGACGGGGTCACTTCCCAAAGCGCGGGCGGTGGATCTGGCCATCGACGCTTCCTCGGGACAACTGTTCGCCGCTCTTGAGGGCTACGGGCTTTTCACGGCTCCTTTGCCGGCTTCATCCGGCGCGCTGAGAATCACCAACGCGGCTGATTTCTCGATGCGTCCGGCGGCGCCGGGCTCTCTGATCAGTGTCTCGGGCGGCAAGGTCTCGGGAGCTCGCGCGGGCGATCTGGAATTTCCGCTGCTGGCATCCAGTGAGTTTGAAGCGCAGATGCAGGTGCCGTTTGAAGCAAAGGCGCCGAGTGTCGATCTATCGATTCAGTCAGCGGGAGCGGGCGTGACCACTGTGCCGCTCACCGTTCAGAATGTTTCGCCAGCGATCTTCATCGACCGCGATGGCGCGCCATTTGTCGTGGACGCCGATTCAGGGCTGACCCTGGGCGCGTCGGACCCCGCGCATCCACGCATGCGGCTGCAACTGATGGCCACGGGGCTGGGCCGCGTTCAACCGGACTGGCCGACCGGCGTTCCGGCGCCCGCCGAGAATATGCCCAAGGTTGTCGCGGGCGTGCAGGCGTACCTGGATGGCGTGCCTATGGAAGTGACCCACGCCTCGCTGGCCCCCGGCTACGTAGGCTATTACCTGGTGGAGATTCAACTTCCCGCAGTTTTGAATGCCGGACCGGCGGAACTTTATCTGGTTGCCGACGGGCAGGAGTCGAATCGCGTGAGCTTGATGGTGGACTCGCAGTAGCTCTCTCTCTCAACTCTGAATAATGTGGAGCTATGACCGGCACGCTAAGCAAGAGGAGGAGCTCTCCGGCACCAATGATCTGCCGGCGTGTTTTGAGCGGCCGAAGTCAATCGATTCGTGGCAGCACCAGAGAATGTTCGACATGCTGGCGCCGCTGATCAGGAGTTCGCCGGGTTCGACCTGGATGACGATAGGCGATGGAAAATTCGGTTCGGACGCTTATTACCTTCAGGCAGAGGGCGTGGACGTAACGGCCACGAGTATTTCGACACACACTCTTCAGGTAGCCCACTCGAAAGGTTACATCAAGAAATACGCCGCCCAAAACGCCGAGAAGCTTTCCCTGGAGGATAACTCGGTAGACTTCGTGCTCTGCAAGGAGTCATATCACCACTTCCCGCGGCCGCCTATCGCGTTCTATGAGATGTTTCGTGTTAGCCGCAAGGCGTTGGTCCTGATTGAACCGATCGAAGGACCGACCAGACTTCTCAGCCTGGCAAAATCGTGGGCGAAGCGGATCCTCCGCGGGGATGTCACGGAGCAGTTTGAAGTATCCGGCAATTATCTATACCGTTTGACCACCCGGGAAATTTTCAAGATGTTAAGCGCTCTGGGTTACGGCAGTCTCGCCTGGAAGGGCTTCAACACGTTTTACCTTCCCCGGTTCGCGGACGCAGAGGCTACGGGGATATCGTGGGCGAACGTTGCGACGCGCGCGGGCATCGCCGTCCAGGACTTGCTATCCCGAATGGCGCTTTTGAATTACGGCCTTGCGACCGTGATCTGCTTCAAGGAAAAACCTTCCCAGGCGGTCCTCGACCAGCTGCGCGGGAATGGTTTCAAAATTGTAGACGCGCTGGTGAATCCGTACGCTCCTCAATAGCTCAAAACCCTCACTTCACGGGCCGGCACAATACCGCCAGATGAGCATGATAAAGAGTGCTCCAGAGAGGTGTGAACAGCCGCGGCAGGTGGCGAAAAGTCATGCGTTTGACGAATCGCGCCCCAGGGGACAAAGCGAGCCGGCGAAGCTGCGACTCCAGCATCTCCTCGCCAAGAATGGGAACATAGCGGAGCGATTCCACGACTTCCAGGCCGGAAGAAGCGACGAGGTTGACGAAGCTTGTTTCGGTAAAGAACTGCACATGGCCCGCCGAATTTTTCGTGCGGTCGCGGAAGAGGTTCTTCACGCGGGCGGCGAGCAGGTCTTCCAGGGGAACTTCGGCAATCAGCCACTCAAAAGACATGCGCTCGACCAGGCTCTTTAGGAAACCGCCTGGGTTTTCGAGGTGCTCAAGCACGTGCGAAAGGAGAACGAGGTCGACGGACTGCTGTGGCTCAAAGGCGGGGTCGGTGATATCGGCCACGATGCAGCGGATGCCGGGAGATCGTTCCCGGGACCACGCAATGGCTTCTTCGGAAGCATCCACGGCAAAATACTCCCGAGCTAAACCCTTGCGCCGGCACTCTCGAATAACGGCGCCTGTACCGCTTCCCAGCTCCAGCAGGCTGTCAGGAGCGATACTCCGCCGCCGCAGGAGCGTTTCCACGCTGTTCGCCTTGAGCACGGCGCCGAACTCCAGCCAGCGCGCTTCGTCCTCCAGATCATTGCGGTACTTATCCAGATAGATTTCTTTGCCGAGCACCTTTTCACTCTAGCCCACCTTGCAGGAAACCCCCTCTGCTATGCTCTTTAGTGGTCACCAGTCGAAGAGCCTTCTTAGAGGGGAACCAGATCTTGACTAAGCCGTGTGACTGGCGTCTTGCGGGCGACTCCGAAAAGATCCGATGCGTTCATTTTATGGAAACGAGCCCATTGAGGGCGTAGTATGCCCGCTTTGCCTCGGGGCGACCGGACGAGTGCTTTACAAAGTCTCAGCAGCGGAATCGGCGCAGGCGCTGATCCGGGCCGCTTTCGACAACAATGCTTATCGGGAGCTGCTTGGGGTGATCGGTGAGCTGTGGAGCGGTGAGGACTGCCGTCAAGTCCGTTGCGACCGATGCGAGAGCGTCTTCGCATGGCCGCACATCGCCGGCAATGCTCGCTTCTATAACCTTGCCTATACTCGGCATTTGCGGTATCCGCAGAAACGTTGGGAATTTTTCGCGGCCGCGCGGTTCGTCGCGCGCGACTCAAATGGCCGCATGCTGGAACTGGGAGCGGGCGACGGAGCCTTCGTTCGGATACTAAGGACTTTCGGGGTCTCCGCGAATGCGATCAATGTGGTCGAGTACTCCGACGCGGCTCGCGCTCAACTGGCCGGCATTGACCCTGGCTTAGCAGTATTCTCGAGCCTGGAGCAGTTTGTCGACAGCTCACAGCCGCACTCCTGCAGCCACGTGTTCGCGTTTCAGGTCTTGGAGCATGTCCAGCAGCCAGCGGAGCATCTTGCGGGGTTCAGGCAGATCCTGCGGCCGGGAGGCCTGGTGTGCATGGCGGTTCCAAACCCGGGCCGCATTGAAGCCAACGAGCGCAACGGACTGATACTCGACTTGCCTCCTTCGCATATCACCCGGTTTACCAGTCAGGGAATTGCGGCACTGGCCAACCGAACGGGGTTTGAGGTAATTCATACCGAGGTTGAGCCCCTGGTATACCGGGAGTGGTTGTTTGAGTTTCTTTCGTACCACTTCAAACGGCGAATTCAGGACGAGGCCAGCATTCAAAGCTGGATGGAACGAGCCCTACCGTGGCGGCTGGCCACCATGGGCGGAGCGCTCATGGCGCTTCCAGCCGCCATCTCTCATTCGTTCGAGCACAAAGAGGGCGGCTCGCTTTTCTGTGTTTTGCAAGCGGTTTAGGCGCCGTCAATAGATTCAGCGGACGTTCCTTGCGAACTCAATGACAGCCAACATCTTGTCCGCCACGCACTCCGGGGTGAGCTGGGCGACGGAGGCTCTGGCTTTTTCACGCATGGCGGCGAGGCTCGTTTCATCCAGAGCGAGAAATCGGGACACGGCCCGCCGCATTCCTTCGATGTCCTCGGCCCGGAAGACCCAGCCATTCTCGCCGTCGATCACCAGTTCCTGAACAGCCTGGCTGTAGACGCTACCCAGCACAACAACGCCGGCGGCCAGCGCCTCGTTCACCACCAAACCCCACTCGTCGGCGAAGGTGGCGACAATCATGGCTCCGCATTGTTCGTAGATTGCGGGAAGCTCGGAGTAGGTGACGCTTCCGAAAAACTTCAACATCAGTCCGGGGACCAGATCCATTTTCTCCAGCTTCTGGCGCTCGGGGCCATCGCCCACAAACCACATCTCGACTGCACGAAGCGGGTTCTGACGACACCATTCATTCAGGATACCCACGAATGTGGTGAGCTGTTTCCTGGCGATTAAGCGCCCTGAATAGATAATCCGGTGAGCCGCGGCACCTTCTCTACCGGCATTAACGGATGCGAAGGCTCGGATGTCGGTTGTCTGGCCAACCGCGAATAGCCGATGTCGGGCGATTGGAAACTTCTCGAGGTAGCGAATACCGCTCGCGCCATTGGTCATAATCGCGTCCACGCCGCGGACAATGAAAGACCGAATCGCCAAGTGCAGGCGAGACCGATACCGTTCGGTGTCTTCCGAGATGGTCGCCCACACCACGAGCCGGCTCTTGCGAAACAGACGGCGGTACAGGACCGCGTTGAGTGTGCGAAATCCGAACTCGCCCGATACTACAACGTCCGGGCGAAAGCGAATCAACTGGGTCAGAGTGTCGTAGGGGAAGTGGATGTAGTTGGGCTCACTGAAGCCGCTGGGATGGTTGAGGGTGCGATTCCACGTTATGGAGCGTTGGGGGACCACATCAATGCCCCCGGCGTCGGCATCCCAGTCGCGGTCGCCCTCCATGCGGGTCGAGATGAGGACCCGGAACTGCTTGACACGACGTTGCAGTGCCTGGAAAACAGGAATCCGGTAAGGAGGGATGAAATTGGTGAGCAGAACCACCCGAAGCTCTCCGGATGCCATAACGTTTAGACGGCAACCTCGCGCGGGGCCCGGGTGGCACGCAGGGGGCTCAGTGTTTGCGCCAGGACGAATCGCTCCGCCTCGGCCTGCTGCCTCCAGCGCATCACCTGCCCTAACGCAATTCCCATGAAAATAGCGAAGTAACTGGTCAGGAATAGTTGACCGTTCAAGGCCCCTGTGAACGTCATCCCGATACACGCCGAAACAATCCACCGTTGCGGCAAAGCGAGGTCGGGCCGCTTGAGGCTGGCCACCTTGAGCGATTCCCAGAGCCATGCATAGAAGAAAATGCAAAAGGCTACCAGGCCGGGCAGCCCAATATCGACCAGAAGCCCGACGATGGCATTGTGCGAGTAGTGTTCCGCGGAAACCTTGATGCCGTTTCCGACCGATCCGAAGCCATCACCCAAAAGCAGATGGGTCGGGAGTATGGACAGAAACAATTCGGGAGCGGAAGTTCGGGCCTCGATGGTTCCCACGGTCAGATACCGATTCAGCAGCGCATTGTTGGTCAGCCTGGGAAACCAGTGATCGAAGGCGTATTGGCCGACGGACAAAACCAGGCCGAAGGCAACCAGAATACCTGTAATGACGACCATGGGACGGCGAAGCGCCTTCAGTTGAAGTACCCTGTGAATCAGCAGCGCGCCTAGTAGGGCGACAAAGTTTCCACGGCTCTCCGTGGTAACCAGCCCGATGACCGCAAAGACGATGGCGCATTGCAGCCAGGCCTTGGGCACCGGTTCGGCCTTCCGCACAGCCGCGATAAAATAAACACCCATGACCAGGAAGAAGCCCCACGTGGCGGGATCCGAATAGTAGGAATACACCCTGAATTCATCGGTGGCGCCCGTGATGTAGGCCAGCACCTTACTGCCTTCGATAGAATAATCCCCCGTCTGCCTGGCCCAAGCCTGGTCTACCGCCGTTGGACCGGTCGCGAATTGGTAAACGCCAAATATGGAGGAGATAACAATTAGCACCAGAAAGACCTTAGCTACCCGACGCCACTGATCGGGCGGGAGGGTCATGCCGGCAAATGCGGCAAACAGCGGGACAATCTGCTGATTGGTTCCTGCGAAGCGGTTGAAGAGCGGGGTACCGCTCGGCGTGAAAAGCGTCTCCGCCAGGGCAACCGCCAAATAAACGCCAAGCAGCTTCGCACTCAGCGGAAACCTCATTTTCCTCATGGTGTAGAGGCTTGAGATTACGGCGAGCGCCAGGACCATGGTCGGTAACAACTGGAAGTAGTAATACACCTCAACGGGTTGGTTCCCGAGCAGGAAGATGGCGCGTTTCAGGAACTGGCAAAGGTGGTCCGCCACGATGTACGCGATGAGCAAATTGGCGGTTCTTAAGCGGGAAAGAGCAACCAGGAGAACGAAGCAGGCCAATCCAAGGGCGAAGGGGATGATCTCAATGGAGAAACAGACGCCGTAGGCCAGGCCCACACCCGCTACCAGGATGGCCATGGCCGCAGCCGGCCTGGCGAGCATGGAAGAGAAATCAGAGGATGAGGTGGACATGGCTCGGCTAGACCTTATCGGCCACCGCAGTTTCGCGGTTACCGCCCCATAACGTTATCGGTGACTTCGCATGCATCACAAGAACAACGCTGGTGGCGGCCGCGACAATCTGCGACGCGAGCAATCCGTAAGCGGCTCCGGCTACGTTCCACTTCTCAATCAGCGGGTAAATGGAAGCGAGTCCGAAGGCTCCACCCACCAGGCTGGCGGCGGTGATCAACCCGGGCCGCTGGATGGCGCGCAAAATGACGGCGCACCCGGCCGTTACGGCCGAGGCCACCGGCACCAGGCCCATGACGGGCATCAAACCTTCCCAGTCGGCATAACGGCTTTTGTAGAGCAAGGAGTCCCACAAGCCGCCGGTTCCCTGCAGTACAACGGCATAGACGACTCCCACCGCCACCATCGCACCGGTGTAGATCCAGCCGCGCCGGTAGGTCTCATCCACGCGGCCCTCGCCAAAATTCCTGGCCAGCGGCGGGATGGCGAGCAAAGCCAGCGCGGTGACCACCTGGATGGCGGGCATAATGGGGTTCTGCAGCGCGCGCAGAACACCGGCGGCTGGAAGTCCCAACAGTGCTCCGGTGGCGAACAACTGGACCTGGAATACGAGGGGAAACAGGAGGGCCGAGGGCAGGATCCACTTTCCAAAAGCCCAGTGCTCGCGGACCAGCAGCTTCATCTCCTCTTTGGCCGCTGCTCCCAACCGCAGGCCAACTTTCAGCCTGACGATGCTGAACATGCCGGCGAGAAGGCTGGCTACGGCCATGGCGACGAAACTGACGCTCACGGTCAAGTGTCCGGACTTTCGGGCGATCACGATGGACGCAGCCAGAATGAGGCAGTAGAGCAGGCTGGAAGTGGCGGCAAGGTCTGCGTGGGATTCCAGGTAATGTGCTCTCCGGGTGGTCCAAAACAGCAGCATGAAGGGAAGGCAGAGCGACATCACCAGCAGCGCGGGCCCCAGCGGGGTTCTAAAAAAGAAGAGCGACACCACCACTCCCACCAGCGCCAGTGGAACCGTGACGAGAATGTGCAGCCGGAAGACGCGTCCCATGTAAAGGACGAGTTCGTTTTGATAGCGGGCCGGGCCCAGGACGCTCATGGGCTCCACCAACAGGGCGTTGTGAATTCCGGCGGCGGCCAGGAAGGAAGAAAAGGCGATAGAGAAAGCCCCGTAGTCCGCCGGAAGGAGCAAGCGGGCCAAAAGAACGCTAAGCCCGAAATTGGCAATGGAAACGAGACCCTGGTCGAGAATGCTGAACCCGGCGCGTAGAGCCCACTTGAGTAAGCGCCTCACAGTAGTGCTGATCCGCCGGGATTCACCAATATCGTCAGCTCTGCCGGTCACCCGAGTAGTAATAACTCGAAGCGTGCTTTCCGTAGCCATAGTACTCGTAGTTATCCGACATATCCTTGCTGACTTTGTTTAGCACCAGCCCAAGGACATTCACGTGCAACCGGTTCAACCTTTGCAGAACCGAACCCAGAGCTTTGCGATTGGTTTCACCGGCCACGCTGACAATTACCACGCCGTCGACAAGGGTAGCCATCTGGATGGGTTCCGCGAAATTCATAAAAGGCGCGGAATCGATGATGATGAGGGAGTACTCACGACCGGCTTCCTCGAGCACCTGTTCGATGCCTGCGCCGGCCATTTCAAGGGCGCGGTGAGAGGGCGGACCCGATGTTAACAAATCCAGATTTGGCACCCGCGTAACCGGCGTCAGAGCATCGCGCCAGGACATTTCACCGAGCACCACGTTCGAAAGACCCAGCGGGCTGTTCAGGCCGAAAAACCGATCAATGCTGGGGCGCCGTAGATCCCCATCGATCAAAAGCGTCTTCTTGCCCTGCTGCGCGTGCGTGGTGGCGAGGAGGGCGGAGGTGGTGGATTTGCCATCGCGCGGTGACGCGCTGGTGACGAGGATACTGCGAATCCGGCGGTCCAGGTCGCTCAGCAGAATCGAGCTGTGCAGCACCCGGACGGATTCCTCGAGCATCTTGGTGCCCTGGGAGGCTTCTTCCACCTTGACCAGCTCTCCGGCTCCGTTGCCGTCAGCAAGTCCTCCAAAGCGGAACTTCCAATCCCGCGACATCGGCAGGCTTCCGATCAGGTTGGTGCGCAGCTCGCGCGTTACCTGCTCGGGATCGCTGATGGTGTCGTCCAGAGTATCGGCCATTACCGCGCCGCCAATGGCTAGAAACAGTGAAAACACAAACGTCAGGAGCACGTTTAGAGGAATGTTTGGCGAAACCGGTTTATCGCCCGGCAGCGCTTCGTCGGCCAGGCGCGTCGTACGGTTCTGGAATCCGGAATTGATGCTGGCTTCCTTGATTTTGCGATCTAACTCTTCATAGAGCTTCTTATCCGCGTCAGCTTCTTGTTTCAGGTTCTCGTATTGGAAGGAATGCTCGTTCAGCTTGTCGAATT
>Ga0326727_10028019_pt1 | contig 10281 bp, 11 predicted proteins | sample MB2enrmetagenome_FD_207643 | JGI IMG/M metagenome (GOLD analysis project Ga0326727, IMG submission 207643) | Lab enriched peat soil microbial communities from McLean, Ithaca, NY, United States - MB29MY | ecosystem: Environmental > Terrestrial > Soil > Wetlands > Peat | place: USA: New York...
TCACCGGTGCCACCAGGCTGATGCTCGCATTGGCGGAGCTGCCGTTGTAGGCGGCCGTGAGGGTCGCGCTCTGATTGCTGCTGATAGTGGTGGTGGTGGCGCTGAAGGTGGCCGTAGTGGCCGCCGCGGCCACCGTGACCGATGCCGGCACGCTGAGGGTCGAGTTGGTGTTGGTCAGGGTGACGGTCGCGCCGCCGGTGGGCGCAGCCTGGGTCAGGGTCACCGTGCAGGTGCTGGAGGAATTCGGTCCCAGACTCGTCGGATTACAGGCCAGCGAGGAAATCACCGGTGCCACCAGGCTGATGGTCGCATTGGCGGAGCTGCCGTTGTAGGCGGCCGTGAGGGTTGCGCTCTGATTGCTGCTGATGGTGGTGGTGGTGGCGCTGAAGGTGGCCGTTGTGGCCGCCGCCGCCACCGTGACCGACGCTGGAACGGTGAGGGTCGAGTTGGTGTTGGTCAAGGTGACGGTCGCGCCGCCGGTAGGCGCAGCCTGGGTCAGGGTCACCGTGCAGGTGCTGGAGGAATTCGGTCCCAGACTCGTCGGACTACAGGTCAGCGAGGAGACCAGCGCCGGCGCCACCAGGCTGATGCTCGCATGGGCGGAACTGCCGTTGTAGGCGGCCGTGAGGGTTGCGCTCTGATTGCTGCTGATGGTGGTGGTGGTGGCGCTGAAGGTAGCCGTAGTCGCCGCCGCCGCGACTGTAACCGATGCCGGAACGGTGAGGGTCGAGTTGGTGTTGGTCAGGGTGACGCTAGCGCCACCGGTGGGCGCAGCCTGGGACAGGGTCACCGTGCAGGTGCTGGAGGAATTCGGTCCCAGACTCGTCGGATTACAGGCCAGCGAGGAGACCAGCACCGACGCCACCAGGCTGATGCTGGCATTGGCGGAGCTGCTGTTGTAGGCGGCCGTGAGGGTTGCGCTCTGATTGCTGCTGATGGTGGTGGTGGTGGCGCTGAAGGTGGCCGTAGTGGCCGCCGCCGCCACCGTGACCGACGCCGGAACGGTGAGGGTTGAGTTGGTGTTGGTCAAGGTGACGGAGGCGCCGCCGGTAGGCGCAGCCTGGGTCAGGGTCACCGTGCAGGTGCTGGAGGAATTCGGTCCCAGGCTCGTCGGATTGCAGGCCAGCGAGGAGACCAGCACCGACGCCACCAGGCTGATGCTGGTATTGGCGGAGCTGCCGTTGTAGGCGGCCGTAAGGGTTGCGCTCTGATTGCTGCTGATGGTGGCGGTGGTGGCGCTGAAGGTAGCCGTTGTGGCCGCCGCCGCCACCGTAACCGATGCCGGCACGGTAAGCGTCGGGTCGGTGTTGGTCAGGGTGACGGTCGCGCCGCCCGTAGGCGCAGCCTGGGTCAGGGTCACCGTGCAGGTGCTGGAGGAATTCGGTCCCAGGCTCGTCGGATTGCAGGCCAGCGAGGAGACCAGCACCGACGCCACCAGGCTGATGCTGGCATTGGCGGAGCTGCCGTTGTAGGCGGCCGTGAGGGTCGCGCTCTGATTGCTGCTGATGGTTCCAGCAGTAGCGGTGAAGGTAGCCGTAGTGGCCGCCGCCGCGACCGTGACCGATGCCGGCACGGTGAGGGTTGAGTTGGTGTTGGTCAGGGTGACGGAGGCGCCGCCCGTAGGCGCAGCCTGGGTCAGGGTCACGGTGCAGGTCGAACTGCCGGAGCTGTTCAAAGCGGTGGGGACACAGGACAAGGAACTGACAGTCGGCAAGACCGCCCCGCCCGTCACGGTTCCACCCGTCGTAGAAAGTGGGATGCCGCTTCCCGCGGGTGAAGAGGCTACGCTATTGCTGATGCCGATCGCAGTAGTGGTTACACCCACAGCCATGGTCAAATTCACAACCGCGACGGTACCATTCGAAATGATGCCAGCATTCATTCCAGAAGCCAGGCATGTATACGTACCGGAGGTAGTGGAACAACTCAATGTTTTGTTAGCAGAGGTGACAGTCGCCCCGGAGCTCACCGAAATAGAGACGACATTGGCGAGGGGATACGTCAACGTCCATTGCAGAGCCGATGGTTCGCTTCCTGCGGGAGAGGTCAGAATTAAGCTTAGGGCTACGGTACCATTAGAGGCTGCCGTTCCAGACGAGAGGGCCAGGGAGTCCGGGCCTGTCTGCGCAAAACATGGTCGAGCGCACCACAGAGAGGCAATTGCGAAGATCCACGCAACGCAGCCTCGCGGTGAAGATCTTATCATGTTTAGTACTAGTACCTTTATATGAACAGAATTCTAGCAGTACAGCCGAGGCGCCACCATCCTTGAAAAGGTTAATATGATTGATCAGCCATAAGTTAGCATCGCCAGAAGGTCGCTCCGCCGTTGCGCTGATCAGAGGTTTGAATTTTGATTTATTCATTTCTTGTTACCAATAGTACTGGTACTAAGGCAGGATTCCCATTTTGCCCGGAATTCGCACCTCACGCTCCCGACTTTCATTCGGCCGGGATTACCATTTCGGAGTCCCGGGTCCCAATATAGTATACGCCCAGCCGCCATCATTTGACCCTGCGACTTGCATTCTCGACCCTGCGACTTGTACTCTTCCACACTGCGCAGCCCAAAATTCCGCCTAAAGCTGGCCCACTTTTCGCATAAGTCCATTCGATATTCCAAAACTTGGGAAACCAAGAGGGACTCTCCCAACCCGGCAGCACATTCGACTCTCCCCGGTGGAGTCTAATCCATTGCAAATAAAAGGGTCTCGGTTTTTGGTCCACATATTGCACTGACGCACCGGGAATGGCCAACAATGCACAAACGACACAGTCGGAGTCGATAGAGCCGGAATTTAGCCATCCTGCTTTCTCCCGCCTCTCCATTGTGAGGACTGTCTGGAAGAGAAAAGTTCCCATGGCGTTGACGTGGGTTGTGTTCACGCTGGTTGGGTTCGCCGTGGTGCGGTCGTTACCCGCGGTCTACCTATCGGAGGCGGTCATCCTCATCGATACGCAAAAGATCCCTGAGAAATTTGTTTCGGCAACGGTGGCGGGCGATTTGGAGGATCGCATCGCCGCCATCCGACAAACGCTTCTCAGCGGCGGAGAGCTAAAGAAGATCATCGACGATTTCGGCCTGTACCAGGAAGAGCGAAAAACGCACTTCGAGGAAGAAATCCTGGAGATGATGCGGAAAGACGTTAGCATCACCCTGGAGGCCGTCGGCGACTATAACAAACGCACTGCAGCCTTCCGGATCGGTTATCAAGGGGCCGACCCCACAACGGTGATGCGGGTTGCGAACCGTTTGACGGATCTCTGCGTCGAACAGAACCTGAAGACGCGCGAGGGGGAGGCCGAAGGCACCTCAGAGTTCCTCGAAGCCCAACTCCGCGAGGCCAAGAAGCGGCTTGACGAATTGGAGGCCGCAGTCAGCTCCTACAAGCTCCAGCATAACGGAGAACTACCGCAGCAGGAACAATCTCTGTCGAGCACTCTTTCGAGGCTTCAGACCGAACTGGAAGCCAATCGCGATGCCATCAACCGCGCCCAGCAGACCAGGGTTATCCTGGATGGTAATCTCAATGCGATGGAAGTTGACTTGGCGGAGCAGACACGCTCATGGGAGCGGGCTCAGCAACCAACCGATGCGCCTGAGTCTTTTCCAGTGGCTGGCCAACCGGCCGAGACAACACAAAAACCGAAGACATCCGAGGCTTTGCAGGAGCAACTCGACGTGCTGCGCGCCCGCTACAGCGATAATTATCCGGACGTAATCCGCTTGCGGGCGGACCTCGAGAAGGTCAAACGCCTCGAGAAGCAGCGACAAGCGGCGGGCTCCGGAGACGCGGCCAAGAGCGCACCGCCGGTGGGAGGGACCACGCGCCAACAGCCGCGGCCGGGCGAGCCGGCGGAATTCGCGCGCACGCGCGAACAGATCGCCGCGTTGCAGGCGCAAATTAAGGCCTCGGACAAGGAACTAGAGGATCGCAAGACCGAGCAGCAGCGAATTCTCCGCGATCTCGACCTGTATCAGCACCGTATCGAGCGGCTTCCGGTGCGCGAACAGGAAATGGCCCAGGTCACGCGCGACTACGAGATGTCTAAGGAGAACTACAAATCCCTGCTGGACAAGAAGATGGCCGCCGAAATGGCGTTAGACATGGAAAGGCGCCAGCAGTCCGAGCGGTTCACCGTCGTGGATCGAGCTCAACTCCCGGGAAAGCCCATCAAGCCCAAGCGGCCCGTGTTGTACGCAGGCGCGGTGGGCCTTGGTCTGGCACTTGCCCTGGTGGTGGGGTTCAGCGCCGAGTTGCGGCGAAACGTGGTTCTGGGCGAGTGGGAGTTGCCGGCCGGCACCCCAGTTCTGGCGCGGCTGCCGTATATCGAAGTTCCTGACGTTTCGGCTCGACTGAAATCGCCGTCCCGACGCCGATGGTTCAGCCGCAAGAAAGGGCTCGCCAATGCCTCCGTTACGTCATTGTTTCTGGTTGGTGGGGCCAGTACCTGCCTGAGTTTCTTTCTCCATTGGCTGTGACTATGTACAACCAGTTCTTCGGATTGAGCAAAGCCCCGTTCGATTTGACGCCTGACCCGGAATTCCTGTACCTGACAACGCAACACCGGGAGGCGCTGGCCGGGCTTACGTACGCCATTCTGGCGCGCAAGGGATTTGTGGTTCTGACCGGAAATGCCGGCACCGGCAAGACAACACTTCTGACGCGGATTCTGGAACATCTGCCGGTGAGCCGCATTCAGTCCAGCGTCATTGTGAACCCGACCTTGACACCTTCGGAGTTCTTGGAAGCCACATTATTGGATTTCGGGTTCGAGGACATTCCTCCGAGTAAGGCGCAACGTATCGCAATGCTTCAGAGCTTCCTTTGGAGGGGACACCGGGAAGGCAAGGTCACGGCGCTGATCGTCGACGAGGCCCATAAACTGAGCCTGGAAGTGCTCGAAGAGATCCGCCTGCTCGGAAATTTCGAATCCGCCAACGAGAAACTGCTCCAGATTGTGCTGGTTGGGCAGAGCGAACTCGACGACCTGCTCAACCGCGAGAACCTGAGGCAATTCAAACAGCGGATTTCGCTGCGGCTGGCGATAGAGCCTCTTGCAGAAACGGAAATTGAGCAGTACATCCAGTATCGCTGGATGAAAGCGGGCGGGAGCGAGGCGCCGTTTTCCGCCGACGCGATCGCCAGCATCGGCCAGGCATCGCAAGGGGTTCCGCGTGTCATCAATGTCCTCTGCGACAACACTTTGGTGCAGGCGTTCGGAGAAGAGTCCGCGTCGGTAGAGGTGCGCCATGTACTCGCCGTTTGCCGGGAGCTGCAGCTTGCCGAGCCCCTTCCTAAAGGCACATCGGTCGCAGAAGCACCCGCCCCTGCTCCGGTCGTGGAGATTTTTCCAATAAAGACCCTGGAGCGCTATGGGACCATGGCCACGAAGCCTTCCCTGCTGGCAAGGCTTGCGGCCAAGCTCGGATTCATGCAAAGGATTGAAACGGCGTGAGTAAAATATTCGATATGTTGACCAGGGGCAACGGAGAGATCGCGGACGTAATCCGGCCGTTGGTTGAGGCGCAATCGGAGCAACATCCACACGTCCGTATGGCAGCCCAGAGTGGCGCTGCATCCCCCCCCAAGGCAGATGCTCAAGCCACGCCAGAAGCGGCGCCAGATCAAGCACCGCCTCTGGCGCCGACTCGCACACTAAGCCTCCGCCTCCCGTCACCCTCTCCACTACTGCCGTTTGAGGACGGCCAGTGGCGACCCAGTGAACAATACCGTATCTTGCGCACCAAGATCAGCCAACATCCCAAACAGCCACATCTGATCGTCGTTTCAAGCCCCGCCCCGGGAGACGGGAAAAGTGTCAGTGCCGTTAATACAGCCGGAGCGCTGTCGTTGAAGAGCGAGGGCCAAGTGCTGCTCCTGGACGCAGATCTTCGCAAATCGGCAGTCCATCTTCAATTGGGACTTCCAGAATCACCGGGGTTGGCCGACGTGCTCAAAGGAACCTCCACCCTGGAGGAGGCTGTGATCCATATTCAGGAGTTTCCGAACCTCTTCGTGATGTCTGCCGGCACGCCTGCAGGCAATCCCGTCGAACTGCTCGACAGTGCACCCTGGCCGGACCTGTGCGCCAGGCTTCGCAGTTTATTCCGCTACGTGGTATTGGATTCACCGCCCGTGGGGGCAGTTGCCGACTACGATCTGATTCAGGCAGCTTGTGATGGTGTGATCTTGGTGGTACGTCCCGATCACACCAATCGCCTGTTATGCCAGAAATCGTTGGAGAACATACCGAAAGCCAAGTTTCTGGGTGTGTTGCTGAATTGTGTCCCGGACTGGTCGCCGGCGAGAGGTGTGGGCGCCGATTACTACTACTACTCGAGCGAGAAGGTCTACCCGAACAACCGTCGAGGCACCTCCGGTTAAACGCGAGTGTATGGAGAAGGTATCCGATAATGAGCTCCGCTACAGTCCGTGATCTGTTGACAGACGCAATAGGGTCCAACCAAGCCGGGTGGCATGCCGGCATCGAGAGACGTAGGAGTCCTCGGGCAACACTCCACTGGACCATGTACTTGATGTGCAACGGCGCCAGGCACCCATTACGCACCGAAGCCAGAGATATCAGCAGGGATGGCTTCTATTGCCTGTTGGATCAGTCGATAAGACCGGGCGAGCGAATCCAATGCGAAATTGTTGTGCCTACCCATAACTCGCAGGATCCCGATGATGTCGTCTATCTGCGATGTCGCGCCCAGGCAGTGCGGGTGGAAAAGATCGGGGCCGGCGCGGAATTCGGGCTGGCATGCCGGATTGAGAATTACTGCGTTATTCACGGTACGCACAGAGGATAATGGCACCCAAAATGCCTCATGTATGCTTATGGCACGGATTTCCATGCACGGCTTGAAATATCGCTGCTTTATGGCGGCATGCATCATGATGGGAGCCGGCTGTTTGTCCCTTGCGGGTGCGCAGCAAGGGACTTCGAAAGACCCCGTGTTGCCTGGAGAGTATCGGATCGGGGCGGGCGATGTGCTCCAGATCGTGGTTTGGAAAGAACCGGATGCTTCTTTGCAAAGCACCGTGGTTCGTGTGGACGGCAAGATCAGCGTTCCGCTAATCGGTGAGGTGAATGTGGCTGGGCTCACACCCACCGAACTGAAGGAGTTCCTCGTCGAGAAGTTCTCGCACTACATTAATAACCCGGTCGTGACGGTGGATGCCAAGGAAATCCACAGCCGGAAGGTCTACCTGGTGGGAAACGTCAAAACAGAGGCGCCGATTCCTCTCACTGGGCCGATGACGGTCTTGCAGGCCATCGATGTAGCGGGCGGACTCGCCGAGTTTGCCAGTAAGAAGAAAATCTATGTCTTGCGTAATGTCGACGGGAAGCAGGTGAAGCTGCCGTTTGACTACAGCGCCGTTATCAGGGGCAAGCACCTGGAGCAGAACATTGCGCTTTTGCCGGACGACACTATTGTTGTGCCGTGATTGAGCACGATTTTCCAAAAATGTTTCCAGCGAAGTCCTACTTTTTGAGCCTTCTGAATGGAGTATGGAGTTTTTGGATATGACAGATGGCATGATTCGATTCAAACGAAGGACTCTTTCCGTCGGCGTGGCGATTCTGGTTCTTTCCGGGTGTTCGCAATCGCCGCAGGTGCAGGAAGCCCGGTATCTGGAAAAGGGCAAGAAAGAGTTCCAGCAAAAGAACTACGCCGTCGCAATCCTCCACTTGAAGAACGCCATGCAGGCGCAGCCCAAAGACGCCGAACCGTACTATCAGCTCGGGTTGGCGTACCTGGCGTCAAACGACTTCAACACAGCCGCCGCCTATTTTCGGAAAGCTACCGAATTGAATCCCAAGCACACCGGAGCGCAGTTGAAGCTGGCGGAATTGATGTCCACCAGCCGCAGCAAGGAGGTAGTGGAGGAGGCCCAAAAGCGTACGCAGGATGTATTGACGTTGCTGCCGGACGATATCGAAGCCTTGAACGCTCTGGCGATCACGGAACTGCGATTGGGAAAGCCCGAGAGCGCCGAGGCGCACCTGGAGCAGGCTCTTCGGGACTCCCCGAGCGATCTGAAGTCCTCTGTTGCTCTCGCCCAGACCAGGCTGGCGCGCAAGGATCTGGCGGGTGCCGAGGAGGCCCTCCGCCAAGCCGCCGCACAGGCGCCGAAATCGCCGGCACCCAGGGATTATCTGGGCGGGTTCTATCTTGCATTGGGCAGAACGGCCGAAGCGGAACAGCAATTTCGCCAGGCGCTCACCATCGACCCCAAACATGGCCCTGCGCTGATAAGTCTTGGCGCCATACAGGTGCGGGCGGGGCAGACGGATCAGGCCGAGCAGACCTACCGCCAGGTTGCGGCCCTTCCGGAGAAACAGTATAAGCCCAGCCATGCTCTGTTTCTGTACCAGTCCGGAAAGCGCGATCAGGCTGTGGCGGAATTCGAGAAACTGGCCGCCGCCGACCCGGCTGACCGTGATTTGCGCACGCAACTGGTAAGAGCATACCTTGCGGTGAACCGCGTGGGCGATGCCGAAAAGGTCTTGACCGCGGCTCTGAAGAAAAACGGCCTCGACGTGGACGCGTTGCTCCAGCGCAGCCGGATCTATCTGGGATCGGGGAAGTATACCGAGGCGCAAGCCGACCTGAACCAGATTCTGCACTTCCGGAGCAATTCGGCGGAAGCGCATTATCTTCTCTCGAAGGTTGGCCAAGCCCTTCAGGATACCGCCGCTCAGAAACAGGAGTTGGCACAGGTGCTGCAGCTCGACCCCGGGTTCCTCGATGCCCGCATCGATCTAGCCCGATTATTGCTCGCGAATCGGGGCGCGCAGTCCGCGCTACAGCTCTTGGATGAGGCCCCGCAAGACCAGAAGAGAAGGGCTGCCGTTGTTGTGCAGCGAAACTGGGTGCTCCTGGTTCTCGGGCAGAATGCGGAGGCGCGTAAAGGAATCGACCAAGTGCTGTCGGTCGGCAAAGTTCCAGAAGCGCTGTTGCAGGACGCCGCCCTGAAGCTGGAGCAGAAGGATTATGCCGGGGCACGGGCCGCGGCCGAGAGGGCTCTCAGCCAGAAGCCGGAAGACGCGCGGGCGCTGCGCGTGCTGGTGCAAACCTATGCGGCGCAGAACCAGTTGCCGATCGGTTTGCAGAAAGCGCGGGAGCACGCTCTGCGGCAGCCCGCGTCGGCCTCCGTACAGCAGTACTTGGGGCAACTTCTCTTGGCCGACGGTGACCGCGCGGGAGCGCGTAAAGCCTTCGAGGCGTCCAAGGCCGCCCGGCCAGATCTGGTCACCGCGGACCTCCTGCTGGCGGGGATGGACGCCTCCGAGGGCAAGCGGGACGAGGCCCGCAAGAGGCTCTCAACGGTGGTTTCTTCACACCCCGCCAGCATTCCCGGCCATCTGCTTCTCGCTCAACTCGAGATGACTGAAGGGAAGACTGCGGCGGCCATCGAGCAATACCGCAAAGTGGTGGCGTTGGACGACAGGAATGCCCCGGCGTTGAACGGCCTGGCGTACCTGCTGGCAGAGAGCAAGCAGCCGGACGAAGCTTTGAAATACGCGCAACAGGCCAAGGAAATCGCTCCTGACAGTCCTGCGGTAGACGACACACTGGGGTGGACGTATTTCCAAAAGGGCATGTACACGCTGGCGGTGACACATCTGGAAAGTGCTACCGCCAAGGAGGGTACAGCCATCCGGAAATACCATCTGGCCATGGCTTACCAGAAGGCTGGCGACCCGAAACGCGCGCGGCAGGTTCTGGAGGCGGCATTGAAGCTAAACCCGAACCTGCCCGAGGCGGAAGCGGCCCGCCAACTCCTAGGGAACGGAAAGTAAGAGACTTTATGGCCAGACGAAACAGGGGGATAGGCACCATGGTGGGAGTTCCGATTGAAACTGCAACAACCGCGGAGATTCTGGCGGAGAAGATTCGGTCGCGGCGGGCGCGCGTCGGCATCGTCGGCCTGGGATATGTGGGATTGCCGCTGGCGGTGGAGTTCGCCAAGGCGGGATTCTCCGTTACCGGCATCGACGTCAGCCAGGAGAAGGCCAGGCGGGTGAACGCCGGAGATTCCTATGTAGGGGATATTCCGAGCGCCACCCTCGGGCCGCTGGTCAATGCGGGCAAGGTGCGAGCAACCTCGGATTTCTCGGTAGTGGGCGGACTCGACACCATCAACATCTGTGTACCCACACCGCTGCGCAAGACCAAAGACCCGGATATGAGCTATATCGTCTCCGCCTGCCAGGAAATCGCCAGGCACTTCCATGCGGGGATGCTCATCATTCTGGAATCCACCA
>Ga0326727_10028020_pt1 | contig 10281 bp, 2 predicted proteins | sample MB2enrmetagenome_FD_207643 | JGI IMG/M metagenome (GOLD analysis project Ga0326727, IMG submission 207643) | Lab enriched peat soil microbial communities from McLean, Ithaca, NY, United States - MB29MY | ecosystem: Environmental > Terrestrial > Soil > Wetlands > Peat | place: USA: New York...
CCGAGCCGCCGCCGGCGACCCCGGCTGAGACGACTTCCATAAGCACAGAGGCGTCCGCTCCTGATCCACTGCCTCCGGATACCGAAACGGTCGGGATGGAGGTGTATCCGGAGCCGGCTGCACTGACCGGAATGGCACTGACCGGACCCGTCGTCGAGGTGGTCCCGGCCCCAGGCACCATGATCGCTTTGCCAACCTGGCTGGCCGAGAAGACGGTGCTCCCCGCAGAGAGCGCGGCGCTCCCGGCGCTCATGGTGAAGCTGCCCGGGATGTAGGCGGCGTCTCCCTTGGCGCCGAAGTCATCGATCGCGTTGGGTAGGTGCCCGAAGCGCGCGGCGAGCGGGGCCGCTGTCGAGCTTCCCGTCGCGGTGACGTTGGCCGCCGAGGCGTTGCCGCCGGCGGCCTGCACGGCCCCGACAATGCGGCTGTCGTTGCCCTGTGCAGCGGAACCGGCCACGCTGCCGTAGGTAACGCTGATGGCCCCGTTGTTGTTGGTGATCGTCGTGCCGTCCGGGCTTACGCCGCCCAGCCTCGAAGAGGTCGCAGCCGGGAGGCTGTACGTTCCGGGCGGCTGCGCCCAGTTGCCGTCCGCCCGCAGGTAGTTCGTCGACCCGCCCTGCGACGCCGGCACGATACCGGCGGAGGACCCCGCGAACGGCGACAGACGGCTGTCGTTGCCCTCGACGGCTGTATTCGCGGTCGTGCCGTAGATGACGGAGAGCGAGCCACCACTCCCGGCGAGGCCCTGGGCCGGGATGGGCTCCGCCGGACCAAGCTGGGCCGATGCGACCGCGGGAGCCAATGCGAACGCGATCGCACACAACAGGCGATTCCTCATAGACACCTCGAAGTTGGCAAGCTGCGTCGGTCGCGCCCTGGGCGGCGCACGTGGCGCCCGGCCCAGAGGAGGATCCGGCACGTATCGGCGAAAGCTGATAGGAAGCCGCGGGAGAGCGATCCGGCCGACGATATGCGTCCCCCGGGCAGAATTCGTCTCTCGACACGTCCCATTATGGCCCAAGCTTACGGCTGATGCAAGACAAATTTCCTATCGATGCCGCGAACCCACCTGCCCGGGCGAAATGCGCGGCCCGGGCATCCGCCCTTGGCGGAACGCCGCGCGCTGCCAGTTCTCAAGTGAATTCTTGTAAGCACAGGCACAATGCGGCACGACAAATCGATGCAGGCGCGTGCGCCCCAGCACGGCGATCTCCTTCAGCCACTCCGAACACGCCAGCCGGGAACTGGCCAGGGCCTGGGCAAACGCTCGCGTCACCACGCCGGGTCCGGTGGAAAGCCAAAGGATATCCTGGTCCGATCGGTTCACCGCATCCGTCGCCAGGCCGAGGGCATGGCCGACAATCCAGTGATGCGGGGTCGCCCCGATGAAGTCGTTGCCGAGCGTGCCGACATCCTCCTGGTACAGAACCAGGGTCGATCCCGCAGGAATGTGCTCATCGAGCGGCGCCAGGCATCTGTCGTCGGCGTCGGCATAGTACCCGCCGTGAGCGTAGAGCCAGGCGAGCCGGAAAAGGTCCGCTTTTTGCGCCTTGGCCGATGCACGCCGGTACGCCGCCAACACATCGGGAGTGAAATCTCGTAAAAACTCCTGGGTCGATGCGTCGTCAAATAAGTAATATTCATACGATGGGTTGTTATCTCGCCAGCTTTTCATCAAATTTTTAACATCGTCAGGAGGTCCTGGCGAGTGCCAATACTGCGCAATCGCCTTTGGTATGCTGGCACCGAACCTCCAGTTTCCTGTGCGTTTGGGTGAAGCGGGGTCCCCAGCCTGCTTTAGCGTCGTCACCCAGGCTATGGCGGCGGGCGTGTAGTCAGGTCTTAACCTCACGAGATCAAGCAGTGGCCCAGAGCGTTCAGTCGGCGGCAAACTCCAGATTTCAGTCAACCGCTTGAGAGACTGTACATCGAGCAAATATTCATCAATGAGTTGCCCCAGCAGGGATTGAGATGCCTTGGTAGAGCGTCCCTGAACCAGCGCCATGGAGCGATCTAAAGCCGCAAATCCTTTTAAGGCTTCCGTTGCCTCATCAACATTAACGTTCAGTAGCAGGGAACGCGCGAGGTTGCATTTGGCCCACAGGTTTTTCGGGCTGAGTGACAGCGCATTCCGGTAGTGAGAAATGGCTTCGTCGTAGCGGTAGTGAAGTTCAGCGAACTGGCCCAGCAAGTCCTTGGTGGCCGACAAATCCCCCGCGGTGACCGCCGGGGAGTGGCCCAGCGCTTCACGGGCTGCGTCATCGTTCCCCATCAGCATGTCCAGGTGCAGTTTTTGCTGCCAAAGCCAGAAGTTTCGCGGAGCGGCGGCGCATCCTTCACGCGCGTATTTCAGCGCCTGATCCCAGCAGCCAATTTGCCGGAGGATCGATACAATCCTTGGGCCGATCGCGGCTGTCCGCTCCGGTGTGTTGGCAAAGTTCAGCAGGAACGCGAGTGCGTCCTCGGCATGTCCCGCATCCGCGAGCGTTTGTGCAAGCCCATGGACCGCACCCACCGACTGGGGGCTTATATCCAACGCTCGCCGGAAGAACGCCTCGGCGGCCTGGAAATCCTGTGCCACCCGCGCTTGCTCTCCCATTTCCTGGAGCACTTCCGGGCTTTCTCCGGACGTCTCCAGGATGCCCTCCAGCATCTTGCGGCTGGCCGCATGTTCGCCAAGCTCGAACATGGCACGCGCCGCCCGTATCTTTGGCGAGAGCAGGAATGGCTGGATCGTCGTGGCCAGCTCAAAGGCCTTGAGTGCTTCCTCCAGGCAGCCAGCGCTCATGTGCGATGCTGCGATGCTGAGCCATGCATCAACGTTGTTTGGATGGTCTGTCAGTACCTCATCGCACACGGCGACGGCGCTCTCAAAATCGCCCTTGTCGCGGAATTCGGCCGCAACCTCCAGGCGCGGACGGATTTCACGCGGGTGCGCAGCGGCCGTCGCCTGGAACTGAGCCAGCGCTGCAACTCGGTCCCCGCGCACGCGGGCACAGTGGCCAAGACTCAATTCCACCTGGAGTTGCCCGGGGTGCTCTGACAGGATCGCCCGGAGGGCGGTTTCCGCCTCCTCCACGCGGTCAAGCGCACAAAGCTCCGCCGCAACCTCCAGTCGCGACCACACGTCAGCGGGGTTGGCATCGGCCGCAAGGCGGAATTGCGCCAGGGCAGCCACCCGGTCTGCGCGGGCCCGGGCGCAGTAGCCCAGACCGAGGGAGGCATGCAGCTGTCCAGGTTGTCCTTTTAGAACGGTGCGGCAAATTGACTCCGCCTCGTCCAGTTCCCCCAACTCGCGCAACTCGGTGGATACCTCCATCAAGGGCAAGATCTCGTTGGGATGGGCGTTCGCTGTCGCGCGAAACCGCGCCAGCGCTTCGGCATTGTCACTGCGCGAGCGAGCGCAATACCCTAGACCAAGAGCAGCTTGTAAATTGGCGGGTTGCTCGGCCAGTGCACGGCGGTAGGCAGCTTCGGCTTCGTCTATTCGACCAATGGCACGAAGCTCTTCGGCCGTTTCAAGCCAAGGGAAAACCTCATGTGGATGGGTCTCTGCCGCCGAGCGAAAGCAGGCCAATGCGGCTGCCCGGTCGCCACGCAGCCGGGCACAATAGCCAAGCCCGATGCTGGCATGGAGATAGCCGGGTCGGTCCTTCAGGACCTGCCGATAGACAGCTTCGGCCTCTTCGATCCGATCCAACGCGCGCAGGTCTGCCGCTATTTCGATGCGCGTCCAGACGCTTTCGGGGTATCTTTCATCAACGGCCCGGAACCGTGCAAGGGACGTTGCCCTGTCGCCGCGGGCGCGCGCGCAGTAGGCCAACCCGAGTGTTGCGTGAAACTGGTCGGGCTGTTGTGCAAGGATTGCCTGAAAGATGGCCTCCGCCTCGTCCGGGCGGCCGTCCTTCGCCAACTGGCCGGCGGCCGCGAGCCGCGCGGGAATGTCTTCTGCCTCACCCATCAGGGTGTTATCGGCGGGCCGAAACCCGCGACCTTTCGCGAGCCACTGGCGGCGATATGCCGCCCGCGCGGCTCCATATCAAGCAGAAAGGACAGCGAACTCCGGCGCCAGCATCGCCTGTCCCCGCAGATCGTTAGGCGGCCGAGGTGGCACGCCTGCTGGATGTTCTCCTCTATCGCCGCGCCGATGCGGTCAACGCCCTGCTCCTTCATCGACATCCAGACCTTCAGCACCCGGAACCCGCGCGAGAGCCAAGGTCACGGTCGGCGAAATAGGTCGTGTCGGCCGCCATGCCCCACTTGGCCGAGCGCGGGTAGGCCGGCGCACCGGCGCCTTGTTGCGGCTGAAAGGCGGCCATTTGCGTCGCGCCGTCGCGTGATCGGCAAGCGAGGAGTAAGACTCTATGCCTATTAACCAGGCATGCCGCAAGCGCCGCGGCACCACCGCGCGCGCAGGCTGTTGGCGATCGCGGAAGGCGTTCGGGGCTTCGCCGGTCAGGCGACGCGGCGGACCGCTGCGGCCTCAGTCGTGCGCAGCATCCGCTCCGGCAGGCCTCCCTGCCCCATCGAGTGCTCGTAGAGCATGGCCGCCGCGCTGGGATTGAACGGGATGGCAAGGCGCTTCCTCACATCCCGTTCCAGATCGTCGCGGCAGCGCACGATTTCGGTAGGCGACAGTTGATCGGTAAAAACGTGCGACACATACCCGTCGTCGGGGTTGCCTTTGTAGTAATCAGCCACCCGCGTGTAGTCGATTTCCCGTTGATACAGTCGATCGCCGTTGGGACAGGTGTACGCCCATACAGCCGGCTCGTCCGTAGCCTCGGCGTCGTCATAATAGGGAGAGCCCGGATACGGGGTGATGATCGTCACGTCGAAATCGGTCGGCCGCACCTCGAGCAGCCAACGCCGGGTCTCTTCCACGCTCGCCGGCGAGTCGCCAGGGTGGCCCAGCGACATCAGTGCCTTGACCTTCAGCCCGTGACGACGGGCGATATCCACGCAACGGGTGTTCTTATCCTGCGTTGCCCTCTTGTTGATGTTCTTGAGGATGCGCGAAGACCCGGATTCAAAGCCGACGAGAATCCACCGGAACCCAGCTTCATACATCGCCTCGGCCTGCTCGTCGGTGAACAACTCCGCCTTGATGAAGCCGCGCAGGCGCCATTCGACCCCGGCCTTGCGTTGCGCGGCGGTAATCTGGCGCATCAGGTCCTGCATGCCGGGATCGACGTTCAGTTCATCGTCGTAGAACATGAAGCCGCGGTGGCCCCACCGGCGGTGTATTTCGCTGATCTCCCTGACGATGTTCTCAGCGCTGCGTCGGCGGATATGGCGCAACATCGGCGAGTTGCGGCCGGCGCAGAAGCCACAGCCAAATGGGCAGCCAAGCTGACAGATGACGGAAAGCGCGCGTTCGCCGTCGATCGTGTAGTGGTAACTGTCGACATCAACCAGATGCCGGGCCGGGAACGGCGTGTGCTCGAGCCGCTCGCTGTTGAGGAACCACGGCGAATGCCGGTCGTCGGCGTCGATCAGCGGCGGTGCGTCCGGTGCGCAGGCGGCAAAGATGGTCTCTTCCCCGTCCCCCGCCACGAGGACGTCGAAGTACTGCACCAGCCGCTCGAATGCGCGCGAGGCACGGCCGGGCCGGTGACGGCGAAGCTCCCGCTTGCGGGCCGCCTGGGTCAGGGTGATGTGCGGGCCGCCCAGAATAAGCCGCCCGTCCGGCCGAACGTCGCGGATCGCCGCGGCAATCTCGACCGCGGCGGGCAGCTGCGGCGTCGTCGCCGTGATGCCGAAATGGCGGGCCCCGCTACGGCGCGCGTGATCGGAAATCGCCTCGACATAATTGGCGTAACCCGACAGGTCGAGCACCTCGACATAGGCTCCGCGTGCTTCCAAGGAGGCGGCGATCTTCAGGATCCCAAGCGACATGAAAACCCGCTCGTCCAGCAGGAACGGCGACGGTGGGATCACCAGGCATACGTCAAGGGCCATATTCTTCTCGTTACGAAAACGTTCACGCTCTCCACGGCACGACCACCCCCCGCACGGCTGGCGATGCCGGCCCTGCGGGGTTATTGATCAACCACACGACGGTTCAGGCGACGTGGCGATGGGGTCGCCCGCGCGTGGCGTCCACTTCGCCATTGGTCAGGTAGATCATCCCACCGCACAGGTGGACTTCCAGCATGGCTGCGCCGCGGCTCTCGTCGGGCAGGTGCACCACCGCGTCGCCGTTGGTCCAGCGCTGCAGCGCATCCCTGCCGACAGGCTCGACCGCCCACCAGCCGTCCGCCAGCGCCGGATGGTCGACCGGGATGTTCCGCACCGTCTCCGCGTCACGCAGCACGATGCGCGCCACGCACGCCCCGAGACGGCGACGATCATCCAGCCATGGCCGCACATCCGTCGGCAAACCGGACCGCGAAACCAGACGCACCTCCCTGGCACCCCGCGGCAGGACGAAGATATACAGGCCCCCCTCGCCATACAGCGGCCGCAGCGTCCGTCCCTTGGCCACAATACGCAGCTCCGGATCGGTGCTCGTGGCGGGCTTCGGTGCCGGCTGGCCCAGCGCCGCGGCCCGATCGACCAGGCGCTGCCACACTGGCCGCACCAGCGCTTCGTCCGTGATGAACGGTGCACAGGAAGCCGCCGCACGAATTGGGTAATCGGTCTCGTCCGTCAGGTCGGGGTGCAGGATCAGCGGCTCGCCCGAATTGGCGAAGAAGCCGCGGTTGCCGGTGTCGAGGTAGCTTTCCGCCGGCAGGCCCTCCGCGAACAGGATGCCGTGCGCATCCAGTTCGACGTGGTAGTACACCACCGACGTGCGGCCCTTCTCCTGGCGGATCGTCGAGCCGTTGATCAGTTGCCGCACCGCGATCAGCTTGCCGTCGACGAACACCGCGTGGTCCGGCGACAGCAGCAGGTCGGTGTGCGGCAGGGCGTCGCCGAACGCACCGCTGAGGATGCGCACCGGCGCGACGGTCTCCGGTTCCGGGTGCGCGGTAAGGTCGATGCGCCGCCGGCCGACCCACTTGACCGGCTGCGCGTTGAGTTGCCCGCCCGCGAGCGTGAGCACGATCTCTCCCGGCAGCAGGCTTTCCACGATCCGCTCGCCGCTCGCGGTCAGGATCCGCGTGCCGGCGGCGAAGCAGACCACGTCGCTGAGGAAGACGTCGGTGCCGCCGTTGTTGTCGCTGATCGTGTTGACGTACCAGGTCCCGCCGACGTTGCCTGTGAGCCCCGACAGGTTCAGCGTGTAGGCGACGTTGCTGCTATCCTCCAGGCCGATCGTGGCGCTGGTGCCGTTGAAGCTGTTGGGTACGGTCAGAGAGATGTTGCGGCCCGTGAAGTCGATCGCATCGGTCGGGGCCGCGTTGTTGTTCCCGACGTACATGTCGACGATGCTGGTATTCAGCGCGTTGGCGTTGTTGTACGTAAGGGTACCGGATGTATCAGAGATGCCGCGCACGCTCTCGAAGTTGAAGGTAATGTTATTATTGACCGTCCCGTCGACCTGCAGGGTCGCGGCGTTGTCGATGTCGTAGATCAGGCCGGCGGTGCTGATGTTGCTGGTCAGGTCGAGGAGGCCGCCGCTCGCCTCGATGTCGCCGCTGCCGACGACCGAGCCGGTGATGGTGCCGAAGCCTGACAGCAGACCCTGATCCGAAATCGCGCCGCCGGTGGCGACGAACGTGCCGCCGCCGAAGCTGATGGCGTCCCCGGATCCGATCGTGCCTGTTGTGACGGTCAGCGAGCCGCCGGTCAGGCCGAGCGTGACGCCGTTGCCGCCGAGCGTGAGCGTGCTGGCGTTGAAGAGGCCGCCGCCGATCGTGTCGGTGCCGCCGGTGAAGCTGGCCTTGCCAGCGATGATCGTGCCGCCCGTCTGATCGAAGGTGCCGCCGCTGACCGCCAGCGTGCTGCCCACCGTGACCGAGCCGGAACTCTCGGCGAACGAACCGGTCGAGACGCTCAGGTTGGTCGTCGTGACGGTGGCGCCGCCGACGTTCAGCAGGCCGGTGTCATTGAACCCGCTTGCCAGCTTGACCGTGCCGCCGGTGAAGTTGGCGCTGCCGACGTTGAGCTGGCCACCCGCCTGATTGAAGGTGCCGCCGCCGACCGTCAGCGTGCTGCCGACGGTGACCGCGCCGGCGCTCTCGGTGAACGAACCGGCGGAGACGGTGAGGTTGGCGGCCGTGATGTTGCTGCTGGTCGTCGTGACGGTGGCGCCGCCGACATTCAGCAGGCCGGTGTCGTCGACGCCGCCAGCCAGGTTGACCGTGCCGCCGGTGAAGTTGGCGCTGCCGGCGTTGAACTGGCCACCCCCCAGATTGAAGGTGCCGCCACTGACGGTGGCGACCCCCACATTGGACGACGCGCCGGAGGTTTGGGTGAAGACGCCGCTGCTGACCGTGATGCCGCTGGTATCGGTGAAGCTGGCGGAACTGCCGACGTCCAGCGTACCGCCGGCGACCGTTTGCAGCGCGCCGATCGTTAGGTTGGCCGACCAGACCTCCAGCGTCTGGTTGGCGCTGGTCAGCGCGGTCGCGCCGCTGGCGTAGGCGTTCACGGAGCTCTCGAATATCAGCGTAGAGGGACTCGAGGAATCGATCGCGAACGCCGCGACGTTGATATTGCCGGACTCCATCACATCGAGTTCGCCGTTCGCGGTCACCGTGCCGCTGGCGACGACGGACCCAGGCGTGAACACCACGCCGTGGCCGCTGACGTTGCCCACCGACAGCGTGACACCGCTCGCGGGGTAGAGTGTTCCGCCGGCGAGCGTGATGTCGCCGACAACGGTGTCGCCTGGCGTCGGGTAGCCGGCAAACAAGTACCCAGATGCTCCGATGGTCACGCCATCGGGGACCGTGAGCGTCCCGCCCGAAACGAGGAGAAGTTCGCTGTTAGCGACGGTTTCGGCGGCGTTGATGGTCAGGTTGCCGCCGTTGACTTCCAGGCGCTGGTTGGAGGTGTTGAGCGCGATCGCGGTGTTGGTGGACGCCGTGCTGTCGAACACGAGCTGCGAGTTGGGCTGTGTGGGGTCGATCGCGAAGGTCCCGCTGATGGGGTCCGTCATTTCGAGTGAGTCGCCCGAAGCGGTGATCGTGCCGTCGATCGTGGGCGAGCCGGCGATGGTGCCCCAGCCGGTGACGTTGCCGGTGAAGGTGAGCGCCGCCGTGCCCGGCTGCGCGATGGTGCCGCCTGACAGCGTGACGGGTGCATTGACGGTGCCGTTGCCGGTCAGGTGGGCATCACTACTGACGGTCAGGGCGCCGGTATCGGTCAGCACGCCTCCGTCGAGCTGGATGGTGCCGTAGCTGACGCTCTGGGCATCGTTGATCGTCAGGTTGCCGGTGCTGCCGACCTCCAGTGTCTGGTAGAGGGATGCAAACGGCGCGGCCGTCAGGGTGCCGTCGATCTTGAGATCGGAGTTCGCAGCCGAGCTGATTGCCAGCGCGCCGATGGGCGCGCCGGTCAGGTCGAGCACCCCGCCGGAGGCCGTGATGGTGCCGCTGACCGTGGGCGCACCCTCGATCGTGCCCGCGCCTTGAATGCCATATGGACTGGTGAAGGCGAGCGCGGCACCCAACTGCGTGATGGTGCCGCCCGACAAAGTGACCCAAGAGTATTGTGTGTTGACGGTGCCGTTGCCGGTCAGGTTGCCGCCACTGCCGATGTTCAGGCCTTCGTACACGTCGGCCAGCGTGCCACCAGCCATGTTGACGGTGGCCGCGGTGATGGTCTGGGCCTGGCTGAAATCGGTGATCGTCAGGTTGCCGCTGCTGCCGATCGCCAGGGTCTGGTTGGCGCCGTCGAGCACGATCGCCGCGGCCGCGGTCGCGGTGCTCTCGATGTCGAGGGTCGAGTTGTAGGCCGTGGATGCATCGATCGCCAGCACCACGTCGCTGGCGATGGGGTTGGCAATCGTCAGCAGGCCGTTGCTGGCGAAGATCGTGCCGTAGCCGGTGATGCTGCCGCCGCCGTTGACCGTGCCGGCGCCGGCGATGGTGCTGTTGGATCCGCCAAACGACAGGCCGCCGGTGAGCGTCAGCACGCCGGCGGCGAGAACGATCTCGCTCTGGCCGCCGGTGCCGTTGCTGCTCTGGATTGTTGTCGCGCCGCTGATCGTCGCCACGCCGGCGTTGCCAATCGTCACCGTCTGCGCCGCGCCGCCACTGGTGCCGACGCTCAGCGCGCCGCTGTCGGTGAACGCGCCGTTGATGCTGTCGGTGCCGCCGGTGAAGCTGGCACCGGCCACGGTGATGCTGCCGCCCGACTGGTTATAGGTGCCGCCGGTGACCATCAGGT
>Ga0326727_10028022_pt1 | contig 10280 bp, 7 predicted proteins | sample MB2enrmetagenome_FD_207643 | JGI IMG/M metagenome (GOLD analysis project Ga0326727, IMG submission 207643) | Lab enriched peat soil microbial communities from McLean, Ithaca, NY, United States - MB29MY | ecosystem: Environmental > Terrestrial > Soil > Wetlands > Peat | place: USA: New York...
GCGAAGCACCCGTAACATTCATGCTCAAATTAGCACCATGCTGCGAATACGACACATTCTCCGAGATCAAAGGCAACGCATTAAGATCAGCCATCGACAAACTCAACGGAGTACCAACCGCACCCGACACAAGCAAATCCACATTAATGAGCCCGGATCGGGTCGTGGTGTTACTGCCAGCAGAGTTCGTAGCCGTCAAACTAACATTATACGAACTAACATTAGTAAACGTATGAACCGGGTTCTCCAACGTACTATTGCTACCGTCGCCAAAGTTCCACGACCACGACGTAGCGCCCGAAGAAGTATCGTTGAACTGCACCGTCAACGGAGCAGTACCACTCGTCACGTTTGCAGTGAAACTAGCCTGAACTGGCTGAACGCTATTGTTATATGTGACGTCCAGCAGGTTACTCGTCACGTTGGGCCTTGCATACTCATAAATATAGGATCCGTCGCTCACGAACACATTATCCATCGGTCCAATCGCCACGCCCCACAGCTGGTTATCCGCGCTATCGGGGTCGGGGTTGTTTGCCAGCGTTACAAATGTCCCGTTAGTATAGATCATTTCAAGCGAATTATTGGTGGAGTCCGCGATATACATGTTACCCTGCGAATCAAAAGCCACGTCGTTCGCACTTATGGACGAAAATTGCTGGATCGAGCCATCGGTACGCACGGCCTGGATAATTGGGGGGACACAAACATATAAGTCACCATTCGGGCCCACGGCCATTCCCTCAGAACCAGAAAATGCGGCCGAGTTTGCCAGAGCTTTAGCCGAGTCGTTGGGGTATATAACATCGACCTGCTGACCTACTGTTTCCGAAACATATATGTTATCTTGAGGATCTATTGCCACTCCCCAGGGATAATTAAAGCTAAACGTATCTGCCAGTTGTTCGACCGTACCATTAGGATAAACAAGGTTAACCGTATTAGCTCCGCCATCAGCCGCAATCAGGTCGCCGTGGGAGTCGAGTGCAATGTCGCTAAGGGAATTGAATCCTCCGGCCAACTGGCTCAGAGTACCGTTGGGGTACATCATGCCGATGACAGTATCATCACCGGCATAAAGGATGCCATCGGGGGCGACGGCAACGCCGTACAGGTCATTCTGGTTAAAGTCACTGGTGGACCATTGGTTGACCATCTGGTCGGGAACGCTCCCTGCGCCGTCCGCAACGATCATCAATGAATAGTTGCCTGCCGGAACATGCGACCCATTATCATAGCATCCATTCCAGGTGATAGTATGCACGCCATTGCCCTGCAGGCCCGCGTCGATCGTCCTGACTATCAGGCCGTTAGGATCATAGGCTTGTAGGTAGACCTGATTTCCAGTGGCACCCGCGAGCGTATAGGTCACGTTCAAGCCGCCATTCAGGCTTATAGTGGAAGTATTCACAGAGACGTTACTAATGGTCTGTGCCTGTGCTGCTGCGGCTAAGCCTACAAAAGCGAGGCACAATAACAGGATCATAGAGAATAAGGTAAAGGCCCTCATATAGTTTCACCCATTCACCTACGGCATCAGGAGCGACGGCAGGATGGTCGACACATCCGGCGAATTTACCGACTGTAATATCGGTCGTCGTGCCATAGGCTGATGCCAAAGCGATTGTTATGGGTACTATATTATGTATAACAGTTATTTAATACTTTACTTTTTTGTATAGAATAATATATTAGCATATTAAAATAATACCATAATAAATTAATAAGTAGCCCTGGATAACGCTTATCAGGGGAAAATAGGATAAAAACCGGAGACGATAGCGCCCGAGGCGCCATCGCCACATATATCGTTCACACGGGAAGCCGGTAAATTCCTTCAGCTCACCGTAAAGCCGTCGAGGTCATAGACCCATTCCTGGGCATAGGTCTGGCTAGGCAGGATATCCCTGAGTCCGCTCAGGTCAGAGCTCGAATTGTCGGAGGAGTTCCACCGGGTAGCGATCATGGATTGGTTGTCCGCCGCTATGGCCGATAGCAGTATCGTGGCGTTGAATCCGTCCGAGCCATAGAACGTGACCGAAGAAGCCCCGCTTTTTACGCCCATGCTACTTAATATGGCATTGAGCGATGCGCCCGACGCGTTCATCTGGTAGAAGGCTCCGTGTGCGCCATAGGTTTGGTTCACTATGGCATTCTGGGGATAATTATTTAATAAATTGGCCACAGAAAGACTCAGCGGGCTGGTGACGTTGCCGTTTGCCCAGAGGAGGACGTTAACGGTACCGGTCGCATAATATGGACCCTGCCTAAAAGTCACGCGCTCTGTAACATTATACTGGTCTGCGTCATAATAGGCGTGGACCGGGTTCTTGAGCGTACTGTTCGTGCCATCCCCGAAGTCCCATAAATAGGATAGGGGCGTCCCCCCGGTGCTTGTGTCGGTGAACTGGACGACGAACGGCTGCTGATAAGCCGCCGTGCCCGTGCTCTGGTTCATGGTAAAGCTCGCGCTCAGGGCGTATGCCGATGCTCCGAAGGCTACCAGCGAGATCATGCTGACCAGGAGGGCCAGTAATAATATTTTCGCGATTTCCATTGTCATTCTCCGCCATACACTCCGGCCCCCTTGTCGACCGATGTATACTTTGAAAGCGGGCATTCGCATGGTTGGGAGTCATTATCGGGCGATGCATTGCAGGAGATTAATAGGCAATAGCTTATATATAAAGTCAAATATTTAAAACTATCCTTTTTGTAAAATAAATATTATTTACATTAAGAATGAGTTTAATATTTTAAATTAACATGACGGCCCGTGCCATATAAAAAATGGCGGCCGGAAGGTTATCATGGTGGTTTCACACGTAGTGTGCGAATATGGGTATGTACATGCCGCCAGGCAGGAGCGTGCGATGGTTTCCGCCGGCCTTCGTCGTGTGGGCGCAGTGGTCTGCCCGGACGATGGCCTCCGTGCCATTGCTCAGCATTGAAATAATAAGGTTTACATCAAGCCTTATCTAATGTCATCCCCCGATAATTTGACAATACCATATACACTTACGTAAAGTTTTAAATATTTGTTATACATATTGCACTTAAGTAATAATAACATATCGATAAGCCTATTGTTCATCGATCGACCTCGGGAAAAGCCGTTCCCGTCATGGTTCGATAATCGGATATATTGCGATGATGCCGTTGGGTATCGGGATGAATTTGTATGAGGGCAGTTAGTTCAATGACGGCGTTTTATATTATTTTTATCGTTTTGTTATGTTGTCTTGGTTATCTAGGCGTATCCGGATCGGCGGGTGCGCAGTCGGCGGCCATTAGTAATATATCGGTGAATAGTGTTCCGGCGGGCCAGAATAGCTGGGTAAATGTGACTTATATGCTGGCGAATGCTACCGGTGATCAGGTATACTTGCAGGTCTATGATCCGGGTGGCCTGATCGTCAGGACTATCGACGCGGGCCTGCAGAGTAATGGAGTGCATACGATCACCTGGAACGGGTGCTACTATAATGGTACTCAGGCTCCGGCGGGCAATTATACGTTGAGGGTTTTCGTCGACGATGCGGGGAGCGTTACTAACGAGCTCGTTAGCCAATGGCCAATAAGTAAGTTTAGCCTGGATACCGGGTATGGCGTGGCTGTGGCCCCCAACGGTATTCTTTATGTGAATGATGGGGGTTCCAATATTGATATGATGTACCCCAACGGCACATTGGGCCAGTCGATGGGCGCATTTAGCTCTTTGGGTTTTATGGCGTCTGATCCGAGTGGGGATCTGATCGCGACGGATATGGGGACTAATGCTGTTAACATTATTTATCCGAACAGTACTATTAAACAATTGGGCAATGGTCATAATTTTAATTGGCCCCGCGGAGTTGCGGTCGATACTCAAGGTAATATATACGTAACGGAAATGGGTGATGATTTTGGGGCCGCACCCATTACGGTTGATGAGATCTATACCAATGGCACTCTAAAAACGTTAGCCTCCGGCGATGCACTGGAGGGGGATGAGGGGGTGGCCGTTGGCTCGAATGGTAATATTTACGTTTCCGATGCGAGCGGGATCGTAGTCGTTTATCCTGGTGGCTCTTGCCGGGAATTTTCGCCCATAGCTGCGGATGATGTGGCTTCTGATGCGGCCGGTAATATGTATATTACGGACTCGAATAACAGCTCGCTCGATATGCTGGATTCGAATGGGGCATTGGCGATGCAGGTGGCTAACCCTAATGCCGATGATGGCAACCAGCTTGGCGTAACTACGGACTCTATGGGCGATGTGTATACGACCGATGGGTCCCATGTTTATGAGTTCGCGAGGCCCTACGTGACGAGCGGCCTGCTGAATATATCATATACTAATAATGTCGCTCAGCCCGCTCTCGCTAGTTTCTCGGCGAATGTTACGAGCGGTATGGCCCCGCTTACGGTGCAGTTCACGGATACGAGCTCAAATAGTCCGTCTTCGTGGTCATGGAGTTTTGGCGATGGAAATACGTCTACCGCTCAGGACCCGGTGTATACGTATTGTGTGCCCGGCGTGTATAATGTGAGCTTGTCTGCTTCGAATGCTGCCGGAGGTAATACCGTGACACAGGCTGGCTTTATTACGGTTAGCCAGTCTCCGGCGGAGGTGCCATTCTTGTTGAATTTGAGCCAGGGGTGGGATCTTGTTTCTTTCCCGGTGGCTAACTCTTCGTTGAATGCGAGCAGTCTTGATGGTACGGGTGTCTCAGTGGTGTCCGGGTTTAATGCTTCATCGGGCGGTTACGACTCGTTTATTGAGGGTATTAGTCCTGCTGCAGATGATTTTAGGTTGAGCAGCGGTACGGGGTATTTCATGTATTGCCCGGTGAACGCTTCGCTTGTGGTGTATGGCTATAACCTGTCCGGTCGCAGTGTTACTATTAATCCGGGCTGGAACATGATCGGGTGGAGTTCTTTTAATGGCTCTACTGCTGAGGACGTGTGTGATGCGTTGTCCGGTTCATCGGTGGTTGTTTCGGAGTTTAATGTCTCCTCGGGGGATTATAATTCTTTTATTGGGGGTGTTAGCCCTGATGCGTATAATTTCGCGCTAAGCCCGGGCCTGGGATATTTCGTGTTTGTTAATTCGACGTTCTCTCAGACTTTTTATTTTGATAATTTGACGAGCCGGGTTTTGCCGGCGTGGTCGTTCACTATAAATGACAACCAGTCTGAGGTTGTTAATAGTACGCTATATAATGAGCTGATCAACTGCAGCGAGCCTTATGCTTATGGGCTTACGGATATACCTCCCGGCGGCAGTATTCTTCTCGAGTACTTTTTTTATTATTATGGAGTCTATCCCGTAACTGCTGTGTCCTATAATAATACGACGTATGATTGGTATAGCATGGTTTACCAGTATGATGATGACGATACTCCGAGCGTTACGCCGAATGGGAGCATTTATCATGCCGGCACATGGACGCAGGTGACCAATGTGAACGTTACCACCACGCCACTCATGAATGTCAGTACGCTCGATCTGGCGCCATCGATACTTTACGCGCTTAATGCCGGTGTTTCAACTCCGGGCCTGCTTCCGAATAAGACAAACCAGGTGGTGATCCTCTATATCGATGCGTTTGGCTATAACTGGTACCAGGATTTCCTGAACGTTAGTAAAGATAATTTTACCGCCATCAATGATTCCCCGAACCAGAGCATCATTAGTAATATATCGATACTCGGGACTCCTGTCCAGGCAATGTGCGTCTATCCGTCCTTTACTAATCCGAATTGTAAGGCGCTGCTCACCGGAGTCGGGCCGAATCTTTTCAAGGGCGACTTCGCCTCGACCGAACCGGATAACGAAACGATTTTCGACGTCCTGAACGCACGCGGAATGACAGCCGCCTGGATCGATACCTCCTATTTAGTTGTGGACGTTAATAATAGTTTTACCTGTGGTACCCCCGGTGCTGAGGTAAATGAAGCACTTCAACAGTATGATGACGGGACGAACCTTACCGTAATCCACTTTGACCAATTCGATAAGGAGGTGGACGAGTACGGGCCGAGTTCCACCGAGGCCGAGGGCGCAGTCCAGCAGGTCGACGCGGAAGTGGGCCAGATCCTTTCCCATCTTAATAATGGCACGGAGGTCATCGTTTGGGCCGACCACGGCTGCCACCCGACGAAGGATGGAGGTAACCATTACACGCTAGTCCCTGACGACATGTACATACCAATAATCGTGTACACAAAGACATGACCATGTAAAACGGGCTATGGCGCTGTGATATTTAGACGGCTGAAGCATTTGCCGTAGACGCTGCTTATAGATAAATTACAAAAACTGGTATGATCTTTATATGTAATGGATTGCGACTATACAACTATCGTATCGTGTTTTTATCTTCTAAAAATAAGGTCATCATTTTCTCTATAAATTGTAAGAGGCGTTAGAGGCTTAATAATTCTTAGAATAGCCGAAACAGGTTAGGCCTGATTCGTGCACCTTCCGACGTACTTCCAAGTCTTTGTGCTAAAAAAACAATTCGTGCACTTAACCTATTTAGTGCTCTTACAATTCGTGGGCTTGATCAGCTTTGAGCGCTTACCAATTGCATACCTATTTATCTTCTTGACAGGGTAGCAAAAACACACTTATTCGACACAGTAGTATATTAAAAAGGTGTTGTAGAATTCATTTCGGTACGCATTTTGAACTCCGCAACGACCTCTTTTTAGACGTAATGCACTGTTATGGGTATGTACATATCATCGGGCAGGAGCGTGGTGTGGTCTTCGCCATCCTTCGTCGGGTGGCAGCCATGATCAGCCCATAGGATTACAGCGGTCCCATTATTCAGGTTCGAGACGATCTCGCCCGTCAAAACGTCCACGAGGCTGACCGCAGCCTCTGCCTGCGGCGAATCTATACCCTTACCCTGCATCGCCTTATCAGGACTGTCCAGGCGGACTATCACAAGGTTCGCCCCCGCCTTATACTGCTGGATGGCGATATTCGCTGCCTCTTCGTCCGCCAGAGTAAGATTACGTGTATCGGCGATGGGTATGGTACCATTGACATCCATCGCCAGAGGATTGCCGGCATCCACCCACGCGGCCTTCATGCCATCATTGTCCAGGATATCGAACATGGTCTCGCCGTCCGGCAGATCAGAGCTGAAATTGCCGATGGTCAGATCAGGCGCTATTCCAGTCATTAAGGACCTGGCATTGGGCTGGGAGAACGACGGGTATACGCACATCGCCTTGATGGGCGTACCGAGAGCCGACATGTTCGGGATAAGCCCCAGCTTCAATGAATCCTCATAGCGCTGGTAGCCTAATGCATCTATATAGATGATCATCACCTGCCTGGTCTTATTCGGGAGAAGCCCGGGAGTTGAGACACCGGCATTAAGCGCGTACAAAATGGACGGCTCCAGGTCTAATGTTGTAACGTTGGTCTTTTCTGTGACCGTGACATTCACATTATCCACCTGCGCCCATGAACCCTGATAATAAATGCTGCCATTCGGCGTGACCAAAGGCATGTTGTCATTATCCGACTGGTAGGCAACGCTCGTCCAATTGTATGTCGTGCCATTATACGATACCGAAGTCACAGGATAGACACCATAATAATATAAAAAGTACTCTAAAAGTATGCCGCCGCTTTGAGGAATACCCGTAGACGGATTATAGGGCTGGCTACAATTGATCAGCTCAGCATACAATGAACTATTAACGACCTCAGACTGATTATCATTAATAATAAAAGACCACGAGGTAGTGCTATTGCTCGTGATGTTATTATTACTTGCACTATTTTTGCTCGCACAGCCGGATATGGCCGCTGTGAGCATGATCAAAAGCAGTGCAACGGGCACTGCTATCTTACGGCATATCATCTGTCATCGCCCCTTCAGGTTTTCCCGATGGCCCCGGGAAGCCCTACACCACCTGTATGCTATCGAGGTCGTATACCCACGACGTGGCAAAGTACTGGCTCGGGATAATGTCCCTGAACGAATTGGTATCCCCGGCGCCGGACGTCGTATCGTTGGTAACCCAGCTTGAGACGATGATGGACTGGTTATCACTCCTGATCGCCGATAGGGGAACGGAGGATGAAAACCCGTCCGTGCCCGTGAAAACGACGAGCTCGGCGTTCGGGTCCGGCTGTGTTGCGTTTAGTATGGCATTTAGTGAGGCGCCCGTAGCGCTCATCACGTATATGTGTTGATGGGCACCGTAAACATGGCCCTTTATCGATATTTGCGGATATTGCCGGAGGTCGGATACCGTAAGGTTCATTGGATTACTCACATTGCCAAAGACCTCGATGGGCATAGACAGCGCTGTCGTCCCGGCCGTCGGCGTCGCCGTGGGGTTGGCCGATCCCGTGTTCGATCCTGCGCATCCGGCTACCACCAATGCTGCGCAAGTAATAAGAAAAATCGCGATAATAGTCGATGTTCTCACTTGTTTCATGAAATGTCCCGCCTCTCTATTAATGGCCTTTTTAATAATGATAATATGTCAGGCCGGTCGCCCAACATACGATATGAAAGCTTAGGCATATTTATAAGTATCGTTAAACAATCAAGGATTGTTTATGTCGTATGATTGGGCGGAGGGCTTATTGTATCGTGATCTTGTCCAGGTAGTATACCCAGTACTCTGCATAATACTGGCTCGGCAATACATCCCTGAGCCCATTGCCGGCCGCGCTGGAATTGTCCGTCGTATTCCATTGGGTGGCGATTATGGCATCGGGGTCCGACCTGATCTGTGATAGTAACATTGTCGCGTCGTATCCGTCCGTGCCGTAGAACGTTGCGACCAGAGCGTTGCTATTCGGCTGGGCCATATTGAGAATATCATTAAGCGATGGCCCCGAAGCGTTCATTTGGAATAATTGCTGATGTGCACCATATGTATGGTCTAATATCGATATCTGGGGGAATTGTGAGAGATCGTACATTGTGAGATCCATAGGGACTTTAACATGCCCATCGATCGTCAGTACCCCCGTTGTATCGGGCACCGTTGTCGGTGTAGGAACAGGCGTCGGCGTCCCGGTGGGGCTTAACGAGGCCTGGGGAGTCGCGTATATGGATGGCGCCATAGTCGCTGTGGGCATTGGCGTCGACTGCCCATAAGGGGCTGACGAGGCTTCGGGAGTCACGGATGAGACATGCGTAGTTGTTAGTGAAGGAACTGGCGTCGCCTCCTCTCCTGCATTGGGTTTCGCCGTTGCTGCGGGAGGTATCACATTTATGCTACTGGAGGTACATCCCGATACAGCGACAGCGGCAAGTAATACAACTGTTATTACTGCGACCATAGGTACTTTTATTCTACTCATACCGCTCATCCTGGTCCATTTGAACTTTCGGATTGATAAGGCCAATCTGCTCCGCTCATCAATCGAATACGCCTCGATGATTTAAGATAAAGGAAATAAAAGGTTAATCGAATTTAAACCTTTTGATTAACGAGTAAAGTGTGTTTAATACATCAATTTTTAATAAGATAAAGATGGTCATGAAAAGCTTATTGCGCCCGGAAGGAAGGAGCATTCGACGCTATTGCTATTATGCCTGTGGTATTATCGTATTTTATAGGTATTTGGAGGAGAACATTTCCAGGCATATAGCATTACCTCGCCTTCCGGTGCACATTGCTTCGGTATCAAAACGCGGCCCTATATTCCATTTAGAAGGGGAGAGAACGGTGCGTTCCGTCCTCTGCCTGTTGTGTACTGGTACGTTTGTGCTAAACTTTAGACTAACTAGCAATTCATAATATACCCGGTTATATTTATACTTTATGTTAAACAACAATATTGTATTTAACGATAGCATTATACATAAACCATCTTAATATACCCTCGAAGGTGCTGCCGGATCTTCGGTCGGTTGGGAATAAAGTCTTTGACGTAATGCCATTAATGTTAATATCTACCCAATATTCGACATAGCCCTCTTAAACTAAACGTATATATACCCAAAGATTTAATTGTTGCAAAAGGAAGTAAACGCCTGGCAAGACAAAAATCAGGCACCGGTATACGCTGTGCCGTCTGGCGATTTACGAATCGGTCGTATATGGGTATTATATTTAATCGTAAGCTGATAGCCAAGGGCACTCTCTGTGAGGTCTGGTAAAAAAAAATGCAAAAGGAACAGGCTATGGCTGTGGTAGTAAAAATTGCCAGTACTTGTCCTGATTCACTGGATCCGGGGAAGATAGAAGAGCGCACGTTGGAAGAGGTTTCACTGGAATCTATATTTGGAGGTACCTGGAATGAGGCC
>Ga0326727_10028023_pt1 | contig 10280 bp, 6 predicted proteins | sample MB2enrmetagenome_FD_207643 | JGI IMG/M metagenome (GOLD analysis project Ga0326727, IMG submission 207643) | Lab enriched peat soil microbial communities from McLean, Ithaca, NY, United States - MB29MY | ecosystem: Environmental > Terrestrial > Soil > Wetlands > Peat | place: USA: New York...
GCGCGCCGGCTTGTCCCAGCGGATGCGGCTGATGCGCGGAAAGCGCATGGCCACGCCCGACTTGTGCCGGCTCGAGCGCTGCAGTCCCTCGAACGCCACCTCCAGCACCAGGCCGAAGTCTCGGGTCGCGCGCACCGCCCGCACCGGGCCGAACCGCTCGGTGGTGTGATCGCGGACGAATTTGTCGATCTGGATCAGCTCCTCGTCGGTGAAGCCGAAATAGGCCTTGCCGACCGGGGTCAGCGCGCCCTCGCTCCAGACCCCGAAGGTGTAGTCGGAATAGTAACTCGACCGCTTGCCGTGGCCGCGCTGGGCGTACATCAGGACCGCGTCGATCAGGAACGGGTCGCGCTTCCACTTGAACCAGGGCCCCTTGGGGCGGCCCGCCTCGTAGATCGACCGCCAGCGCTTCAGCATCAGTCCTTCGGACGCGCGCGGCTCGCCCTCGGGCGGATCGGCGCGCAGGCCGGCCAGCTCGTCCCAGCTCGCGAACGGCTGCAGCGGCGACAGATCGATGCGCGGGGAGGGAATCAGGCCGACGAAGGCCTCCAGTCGCTTGCGGCGTTCTGAAAACGGCAGATGGCGCAGGTCCTCGCCCGCCGCGCTCAGAAGGTCGTAGGCGCGGATTCCGGCCGGATAGGCGGCGATCAGCCTGGCGTCGATGGTCTTGCGGTTCAGCCGCTGCTGCAGCTCGGCGAACGGCGCGGCCCGGCCTTCGCGCAGCACCAGCAGCTCGCCGTCGATCGCGCCCTCGAACGCCATCTGTTCGATCAAGTCGGGAAAGGCGGCGGAGATGTCGTCGCTGGTGCGGCTGTAGAGCCGCTTGATCCCGCCCTCGCTGACCGCCTGGACGCGGATCCCGTCCCACTTCCACTCGGCCGCATAATCGGCCGGATCGAGCCGGGCCAAGTCGACCGCCTCGTCCAGGGCCTGGGCCAGCATCACCGGCCGGAACCGTCCGTGCGCCTGCGGGCTCGGCCGCTCGGCGCGGCCCTCCAGCCAGGCGAACAGGTCGTCGTACGGCGGAGAAAGACCGTGCCAGACCTCCTCGACGTCGGCGACGGCCACATCGCCCATGTCGGCGGCCGCCTGCTTGGCCAGCCGCGCCGAGACGCCGACGCGCAGCCCGCCGGTCAAAAGCTTCAGCAGGGCATAGCGGCCGGAGGGGTCGAGCGCGTCCAGCCAGCCCTCGATCAGCCGCTGGATCTCGGACCTGGAAGCGCCGGGCAGGGCGTCGACGACCTCCGACAGGTCCGGCTCTCGGTTCGCGCCGGGCGTCGCCGGCCAGACCAGCGACACCGTCTCGGCCAGGTCGCCGACATAGTCGTAGGACCAGGCGAACAGCACCGGATCCATCCGCGCCTCGACCGCCTTCCTGATGAACGCCGGCTTGGCCGCGTCGAAGCGCAGCTCGCCGGTCAGGGCCGCCAGCGCCCAGCCGCGCTCGGGGTCGGGCGCGACCTTCAGATAGTCGCGCACCAGCACCAGCTTGGCGTTGCGCGAGCTGGTGAACGAGAGCCGGTCGAGCAGGGTCGAAAAGGCGCGCATCGCAGGCGCCAGCTTAACGCGGGACGAACGGCGCGCGAGCGGGCTTGATTTCGATGTGGGTTAGATATATCGATCTGTTAGATATATCTGGAGAATGACTGAACATGAACGATTTGAGCGCCTCCCGCGGCGAGCCCGGCCGCGGCTTCCGGTTCGATCCGGCCGCCTTGCTGCGCCGCGCCGGCCGCGAATGGTCGCTGTCGGTGGTCGAGACCGCCGAGGTGACGCCCCGCATGCGCACCGTCAGCTTCACCGGCCCGGACCTGGCCGAACTGGACTGGCGGCCCGGCCAGGACCTGGTGCTGGGCCTGCCTCAGGCCGACGGCGAGGTCGCCCGGCGCCACTACACCATCCGCGACGTCAACAAGGCGGCCCGGCGGCTGGACGTCGACTTCGTGCTGCACGGCGACAGCCCGGCGGGCCGCTGGCTCGCCGATGCCAGGCCCGGCGCGGTGATCGAGGCGCGCGGTCCGCGCGGCCGCACCCACATCGCCGCCGGCGCCGAACAGCACCTGTTCCTCGGCGACGAGACCGCCATTCCGGCGATCTTCGCCATGACCGAGTCCCTGCCGCCCGGCGCCCGCGCCGTCGCCCTAATCGAGGTCGAGGGGCCGGACGAGACCCAGTCCCTGGCCTGCGACGCGGAGGTCGAGGTCGAATGGCTGTTCCGCCGCCGTCCGGCCGGGCCGAGCGACCTCGGTCTGATGGCCCTGGCCGCCCGCGCCCCCGATCCGCGCGGCGCCCACGCCTATGTGCTGGGCGAGACCAGCAACGTCCGCGCCCAGCGCCATCACCTGCTCCGGCTGGGCTTCGCGCGAGAGCAGATCACCGCAGAGGGCTACTGGCGGCCCGGCCGCATCGGTGGCCACGACCACGTCTGAAGGGGCCCGCGCCGCGCCTACTGGTCCTCGTCCTCGTAGCCGACCTGGGCCAGCGGCCGGGCCGCGATGCCCTGCAGTTCGGCCCAGCGGGCCAGCGCCTCCTCGCGGCCGTGGGTGATCCACAACTCGCCCGGCGACAGCTCGGCCACCGTCCCGGTCAGCTCGTCCCAGTCGGCGTGGTCCGAGATGATCAAAGGTAGCTCCACCGCCCGCTGGCGCGCCCGGGCCCGCACCCGCATCCAGCCGGAGGCGAAGGCGGTCACCGGATCGGCGAAGCGGCGCGACCAGCGGTCGGCGATGGCCGAGGGCGGGGCGATGACCACCTCGCCCGGCAGCGCCGCGCGGTCCTCGCCGGTCGCCGGCGCCAATGGGCCCAGATCGACGCCGTGCCGCTCATAGAGGGCGTTCAGCCGCTCCAGCGCGCCATGCACATAGATCGGCCGCGCCCACCCCGCCGCGCGCAGCAGAGCGATCACCCGCTGGGCCTTGCCGAGCGCATAGGCGCCGACCAGGTGGGCGCGCTCGGGAAACTGCGCCAGCGAGGCCATCAGCTTGCCGATCTCCTCCTCAGCCGGCGGATGGCGGAACACCGGCAGGGCGAAGGTCGCCTCGCTGACGAACACCTCGCAAGCGACCGGCTCGAACGGCGCGCAGGTCGGATCCGGCCGGCGCTTGTAGTCGCCGGAGACCACCAGGGTCAGGCCGCGGCAGGCGATCACCGCCTGGGCGGATCCGAGGACGTGCCCGGCCGGAACCAGCCTGACCTCCACTCCGTCGCGGCTGACGCGCTCGCCGTAGGCCACGGCCTGGACCTGGCCGGCGAAACCCTCGCCGTAACGCTCGCGCATGATGTCCAGCGTCGCCGCGGTCGCCACCACCACCCCATGGCCGGCGCGCGCGTGGTCCGAATGCCCATGGGTGATCACAGCCCGCGCCACCGGCCGCACCGGGTCGACGAAGAAGTCGCCGGCGGCGCAATAGAGACCCTCGGGCCTGGGGTGCAGCAGGGCGTCCGGCTTGGGCACGCGGGCGGGATCCTTGGGCGCGGTTGGGCGCCGCCAGCATAGCCCGGCGCGGTCCGCGCCGTCCTCTTCGTCGCAAGCTGTGGGCAGGCCTTGCGAAACCCAAAGGGCGCCGCTAGGTTCCGCGCCCTCGCTCAAGGCGCCGACCGGCGCACTCGCGCTTCCGGAGAGGTGGCTGAGCGGTTGAAAGCACCGCACTCGAAATGCGGCATACTCGCAAGGGTATCGAGGGTTCGAATCCCTCCCTCTCCGCCATAAACTGAAATTTCTTTTAAATTCAAATGGATATGGGGCGACATTTCGGCTCTGTGTCACAGGGTGTGTCACGCGGCCATTAGTGAGCCGAATGCGTTGATCGGAAGTGGCATGGGGCCAGGGTGACGCCCCGATCAAGCCTTTCGCGACGGGAGAAGTTCATGCTCCAGGGCGACACCCACGGCGACGCCGCGGTTTGTCAACCCGCATCGGCCCCGAACCACCGCCCGCAGCTCAGCGAACGTGAGGCAATGGCCATAGCGGTAACAGGCCTCATAGCCGGTGATGACGCGATCGGGCCGACCGCAATGTGTGCATCGCAGTGACAGGTAGGCACCGCGATCGATCAAGATGTGGAGTGGGGGAGCGTCGGCCATAGCCGACGATGTTCCGCAACTGTTCTGTTTTATCGACTCCGCTCTGGTCGCAGGAGCATCGCTGGCGACCGTGGCAGGCGAGAGCTAGAGCATCACCGGACGGGGGGCGAAAGCTCCGGTGGCGAGTCTCCCTGAGTCCCTGGCGAGCCCCCCTTCTGAGCCTCATATTCATGCGTGCAAGGACGCGAACCCTGCAGCTCGCTTACGAGGTCGCGGTGTTGTCTCTGCCCGTCAGCACCAGTGCCTGCACGTCTGGTCGGGTCTGACTGACCACCGACCAGCCTCCCGGACCCCGCTGCTTGATAATGGGATCGTCGTGGCGATCCCTGCCCTCCGCCGCCATTGTTGCAGCCGATCAGCGTCGCCTCCGGTCACTTCGACCCTGTAAGGTCGCCCACCCTGATAGGGGATTGGGAAGCGGATCGAGTCGATGTGCCACGGTCCGCCCACCCAAAGCTTGGTGATGCTGACCAAGTGCTGTCGGCGACGTTGAAGAACGCGGTCGATAGCCGCGCGGTCGTCGCTGGGAATGGGCTGAGTCATTCTCCACGCCATCCGAAGCGGTCGCCAAGCTCCCATCGCGACCGCTAGGCCAATGATGATCAAGGTGTCGTAGGGCTGGCCGAAGATCGGGAAATTCCGCATGTGCATGATCTGTCAGCCGTTCCGTTGTGGCGGCCGTGACCGCGTCCTCATCCCCAAGAGTAGTGGACATCTGGGCCACACGTCGACGTGACTGATTTGGCCGGATGCGGGCTGCACCGCCGACAACATGGTGATCGTCCGCCAGTGACTCGCCCTCGCGGTCTGGCGAGGTGTGTTCACCCAAGACCGAGGGCGGCGACTACAACACTCGCCGGCCGCACTCGGCGATCGGCTACCAGACCCCTGCGGCCTACGCCGCGCACCTGAACGCAACAGGCCGACCCGCTGCGCAATGTGGAAGCTCCACGGTTCGGCCTGTTGCTCACACCGCGCCGGAAGGCGTAGCCAACGCCGAGACTCTGGTCCGAGCTGGATGAAAGATCAGGGGCAGGTCACGCCGCCTCAGCGGCATCTTTGCGCTTATTCAGATTCGGATCGGCGGAGGCGAAGCGAATGAGTGTCGCTGTCGTTGGCAAAGTCTTTGTGGCATTGAAGCCCGCCTCCAGGTTCTCCGCGGCGACGCCGGAGAGGGCGACACCCCGGCCTGGTAGCCAGCGTCTTCCCAGGCCTCCCGGGCGACCCCGAGCAGCGCCGACTTCCCCGTCCCGGCGTAGCCCACGACCACGCCGAGATCGCGGCCATCGGTGACCTTACCTCGTGGTGCGCGCCCTCGCGCGCGCGTAAGCTGGCGCTGCTGGCCGACCGCTCCGCCTGCGCTCGAGAGGAACTTCGATGAACACCGTCCTCATCACCGGATGCTCCTCCGGCTTCGGTCTCGACACCGCGAGCTACTTCCTGGACCGCGGCTGGACGGTGATCGCCACGATGCGCACCCCGCGCGAAGATCTGCTGCCGCCCTCGGACCACCTGCGAATCCTGCCGCTCGACGTTACCGACGCCGGCAGCATCGCGCGGGCGGTCGACGCCGCTGGCCCGATCGACGTGCTGGTCAACAACGCCGGCGTCGGCATGGTCAGCCCACTCGAGGGCGTCTCGATGGACAAAATCCGCGAGCTCATCGAGACCAACACCCTGGGCACGATCGCCATGACCCAGGCCGTGCTGCCGCAAATGCGCGAGCAGCGGTCGGGCGTGATCGTCAACGTGACGTCGGGCGTGACCTTCCAGCCGCTGCCCCTGATGTCGATCTACACGGCCAGCAAAGCCGCGGTGAACGCCTTCTCCGAGTCGGTGGCGTTGGAGCTGGAGCCGCTGGGCGTGCGCGTCCGCATCGTCATCCCTGGCCGGGCCCCCGAGACGTCCTTCGGCGACAACGCGCGCGGCCGCATGGGCCTGAACATCCCCGACGCCTACCAGGCGCTGGCGGCGCAGATGTTCGCCCGCTTCGGGGCCGGCGGCGACGTCACCTACTCGCGCGACGTCTCAGAGGCCGTATGGCGCGCCGCCACGGATCCCGCGTGCCCTATGCGCCTGCCAGCCGGCGCGGACGCCGTCGCCCGCGCTGGGGCCTCGTAGGCTTACGGCCTATTGGGGCTGGGTCGGCTGCGCGCCCTTGACGCACCCTGCCCCTGGTGCGGGAAGCAGACATTCCGGCTAGTCAGCGTTCGATAACAATGAGTAGTGTCATCGTTCAATGACATTCGGTAATGTGCTGATCTATAGACCTTTTCAAGGCAACACGCCACGGAATGACACGCACCAGCTCCGACTACCCGGCAACGCCGCGCAAATACCCGCCTCTCAAGACCGACCAGAGAGGGCGCTGGAATGCCGACGGCGCGCCTCGTCGAATGCGCGTGGCCGCTCCTTCAAATGCGGTCATGACGCCGTCTTGGCGCTTTGGCGCCGACGCCGAACATTAAGCTCCGGCATTCGGTCCAACGGACCGCTAGCCGAGCGGATATCGGACGTACGTCATCGTGACGATCCGGAAGACCTCGGGGGACGAGTCAAACCGGCGAAAACGGATTGGGCGCCCCGGTCAACCGACCACCCTACCGGGTCCCGGTTAGCGGCCGCCTAAAGTTAGTCCGACAATGCCCTGGCCAGCACCTGTTCGCGCGAGACGGCGATCTCGGCCGGCTCGGGATCGCCTTCCATGGCCGGCCGCATCAGCGTCAGCGAAGCCTCGATCATCCGCTCGATCGCAAGCGCCGGATGTCGCTGAGCGTAGCGCCAGACCATCCAGTTGGCGCTGTCCAGGGCGTAGATGTTCATCGCCAGGTCGAACAGGGCCGCGTCCGACCAGCCCGAACCGAGCCGCTTCATGTCGGCGACGAGCCGGTCGGCCAAGGTCACCGCGTGGCGCACGTCGATCGCCCACAGCTGGGGCAGCAGGAACAGGGCGTCGGCCAGGCTGAAGTCGAAATCGACCTGCCGCTCGGCAGCCTTCATGGCCCGGAAGGTGTCCCGGAAATGGTCGCGCCATGACAGCTCCCGGGCGCCCGCCGAGCGCTCGTCCAGGGCCGTCTTTCGGATCTCGTCCAGCTTCTCCTCGTAGAGCTGGCGGATGATCGATTCCTTGTTGGGGAAGAAGCGGTAAAGCGCGCCGACCGAAACCCCGCTGGCGGCGGCGATGGCGGCGGTGGTCAGCCGGTGCGGCCCCTCGGCCTTGAGCAGGGCATGGGCCGCGTCCAGCACCTTGCGCCGGCTGCGCAGCGCGCGCGCCTGCACCGGGCGAACGCGCGGCCGCAGGTCGGGCGGGGTCGGATCGAACGACTCGGCCATGACCTGTTCTACCAGCGCCCCGCCCGGGGCGGCAGTGTCAGGGCTTGGCCGGCGCGGCATAGGCCTCGCGGCCCCTGAACCAGGTCTGCAGCACCTTGGTCGCGCCGATCTGGTCGGGATGGCCGGCGTCGGCCAGGGCCAGGATGTCCTGGTCCAGCACGATGAAGTCGGCGGACTTGCCGACCTCCAGCGATCCGTACTCGTCCGCCCGGCCCATCACTTCGGCGCCATGGATGGTGTAGGCGTCGATCAGGTCGCGGATGGTCAGCCGCTCCTGCGGATTGGCCGCCGGGGCGCCAGGCAGGGCGCGGGTCACGCCGAACTGCATGTTCACGAACGGCTGCGGGTCGCGGGTGTTGACCGGCGCGTCCGAGCCGGCGACCAGGGTCGCCCCGGCGTCCCGGGTCGATTTGGCCGGATAGAACTGCTTCTCGTAATAGCTCGCAGGATCGTGCAGCGCCGCGTAGCTGGCGCCTGACACCTTGGTGAAGAACGGCACGACGCTCATGTCGTAGTCCAGGTCCACATTGGCCCAGGAGTAGGTGTAGGCGAGGTAGAGGTGGTCGCGGCCGATCCGGGCGACGTCCTGCGGCGCCACCACCTGCAGGTGGGCGATGGTGTCCAGGCTCTTGTCATTGCCGTCCGCGGCGCGCGCCGCCTCGATCGCATCGACCGCGGTGCGCACCGCCTCGTCGCCGATGGCGTGGATGTGCAGTGTGAAGCCGGCCAGGTGCGCCGCCTTGGCGTAGTCCAGGATCACCTGCCGGTCGTGCTGCAGCCGCCCGGACGAGATGGCGCACTGGCCGGGATGATAGCCGTTGGCCTTCATGAAGGCGGCGACCGCCTCGGCGCCGGCGTAGCGCTCGGGGTGGGCGCGCACCTCGGCGCACAGGGTCGAGCCGGTGTCGACGTAGCCGGTCACGGTCAGCTTGCCTGCGCTGTCGCGGCCGAAGATCGGCTGCAGATAAGGCTTGATCGAGGGCGAGTCCGGCAGGGTCGGCGGGACGGCGTAGGGGTTCCCCTCCAACACCCCGTCAGCGAAGATCTTGATCGCGTCCGAGCGGATCAGGTCCGAGCCCGCGTACTTGGCCCTGACCGCCTTGGCCATGCCGATGATCCGGTCGTAGTCGATCCGCCCGTCGGCCGTGCGGTAAAGCTCGGGCTGGTAGAACTGCATCAGATTGACCCGCACGGTCAGCTTCCCGCTGGCCGCCAGCGAGTCGTAGATCGGCAGCATGTCGGCCACGACATAGGCGTCCTGCATGGCGGTGATGCCGACGCTGTTCAGCCGCTCGGTCATCCGCTCGGGCGCCTTGGCCAGGGCCGGCAGCGATACGGTCAGGTCGTCCGGCGCGCCCAGAACGTCGCGGGCGTCCTCGTTGACCGTGCCGTTCGGCTCGCCCGAGGCGTCGACCCCGACCAGCTTGGCGAAGTCCTTGAACTCGGCGGCGAGGGTGGCCTTGGTGAAGCCGACCTGCACGCCCTTGGCGTTGCGGGCCCGGGCCAGCGCCATGCTGTTGAAGGCCGCGTGGTGGCCGTCATTGCCGATCAGCACTACCGGGCTCTGGGTTGTCGCGCGGTCCAGCGCGGCGCGCAGGGTCGGCGCGTCCGGGCCGGGCGCGTTGCCATCGCTGAAGTTCCACTGCTGGACCGCGACCCAGTCGCCGGGCCGGATGTCGTACTTCTTGATGCAGGCCTGGATGAACGGAGCCAGCGCCTCCAGGCTGATCGGCTGGCTGTCCAGGCTGCAGACATCGAAATCGACGATGGCGGTGGGGTGGATGTGGGCGTCGACCAGACCCGGCAGCACCAGCCGGCCACCGGCGTCGACCACCTGGGTCGCCGGGCCGACCAGCGCCTTGGCCCCGGCCAAGTCACCGATATAGACGATTTTTCCGTCCCGCGCCGCCATCGCCTCGGCGGTCGAGCGGGCGGCGTCCTCGGTGTAGATGCGGGCGTGCTCGACCACCAGATCGGCGGGTTCGGCCGCCCGCGCGGCGCCCGCGGTCACGAGCATCGAAGCGCCCATCAGGGCGGCGAACAGGCTGCGGATCATCGGCGCGAACTCCCTATTTCGCGCCCGTTCGCCCGGGCGCTGCGCGTCTCTCAGTAGCGGTAGGCGGCGGTGACGCCCACCGTCAGCGGCCGGAAGGTGAAGTCTCGGTGCACCGGGTTTCCGATCACCTCCGAATAGCGGGTCAGGTCCGGGTGGGCGTTGGTCAGGTTGTCGACGAACAGCGAGACGTCGTAGCCGCTCCAGCGCACGCCCCCGCGCAGGTCCAGATAGTTGGTCGCCGGCGCAGGCAGGGCCGTCGGGTCGTAGCCGCCGTTGGCCGGGTCGGTCACCGGGGTCGTCGCCGACTTGGAATGGTAGGTGTACTCGAGCCGGGCGTAGACGTCGTGGTCGCCGAAGGTGGGATGGTCGTAGCTCGCGCCCAGCGTCGCGCTCCACGGCTGGGTGTCGATGTGGTCGCCCTTCTGGACCAGGTAGGGAATGGTCTTGGAGAAGGTCGTGTCGGTGTAGCCGACCGAACCGTCGAGGCCGAAGCCGTGGGGCAGGCGCGCGTCGAACTGCAGGTCAAAGCCGTTGCTGGTCGCCTGCCCCAGGTTATCGACGAACTGTTGGCCGCAGTTGGAGATGTAGACTAGCTGCTGAATGTTGCTCCAGTCGATGTGATAGACGCTGGCCTCGATCTGCAGGCGCCGGTCGAACAGCTTGTTCTTGGACCCCAACTCATAGCTCCAGACGTCGTCCGAACTGTAGCTGGCCGGCACGCTGGAATAGCCCTGGGCGGCGATGTCGCAGAAGCTGGACAGCGGCATGTTGGTGCCGCCGATCCGGTAGCCCTTGGACGCGGTGAAGT
>Ga0326727_10028026_pt1 | contig 10279 bp, 7 predicted proteins | sample MB2enrmetagenome_FD_207643 | JGI IMG/M metagenome (GOLD analysis project Ga0326727, IMG submission 207643) | Lab enriched peat soil microbial communities from McLean, Ithaca, NY, United States - MB29MY | ecosystem: Environmental > Terrestrial > Soil > Wetlands > Peat | place: USA: New York...
ACCTCAACGCCGCCGTCCACTTCGCCGGGCCGGGGATGGAGCCGGCCTACTTGCCGCGGACGGTCACCGAGTCGAAGTACCTCATCAACCTGGCGCTCTTTCGGGCGCATTTCATGCTGGGGGTCACGCTCACGGCCAAGAATCATTTCGGCTCGGTGTATTTCAAGAAGAGCGGAACCTTCTCGCCCAGCCCCTTGCACGGATGCGGGATGAAGGTGAACCCCGAGCGGTCGTACAACTGCCTGGTGGAGCTGATGGGGCATAAGCAACTGGGCGGCAAGACGCTGCTGTACATGCTCGACGGGCTGTACCCGGCCAAGCACAACGAGGGCGGGGTGATCCGCTTCGCCTCATTCGGCAACCACTGGGCCTCGAGCGTTTTCACCTCGCAGGACCCCGTGGCCATCGATTCCGTGGCCATCGATTTTCTGCGAAACGAGCCCAATGTGGCGGGCTCGGTTACCGGCCACGTGGACAACTACCTGCACGAAGCAGCCCTGGCCGGGAATCCTCCCTCGGGAACCGTCTACGATCCGGATGGGGATGGCACGCGGCTCTCGAGCCTGGGCGTGCACGAGCACTGGAACAACGCGACCGAGAAGAAATACTCCCGCAATCTGGGCAAGAGTGAAGGTATCGAGCTGGTGGCCCGGGAAATCCCCGCGGGGCGCTGAGCGGGCAGTCTTACCGATCCTCAATCGTGAAGTTGGTGGTCGCCGCGAGCGACTTTGCCTCGCCGGCGGAGATGGTCCAGCCGGGCGGCCGTCTCTGGCCGGTCGGTGGTCTGCCGATGCGAATATAGGCCGTCTCGCCAAGCTTCAGTCCCAGCGACGAATCAGCCAGTCCGCAGTAATCGCCATTGGCGACGCAGACATGCGTCAGTCCGCCCCCGATCGGCAATATGCTCGAGACGCGTCCCTTCACGATGAGGTGGCTGTCTACATATTCCAGCATGGGCATTCGGTTGAGCTCGCGGCTGGTGGCGGAAAACTCGCGGAGAGTTGCGCCGCCGCCCGCGCCCGGTCCGCCGGTGAGGTACAGCGCAAAACGTCTTTCGTCGATGCCCACAAACATCAGCGCATAAAAGATCGCGACAAAAACCACCAGGCACGCCAGAGCCGACGCCAGGCCCGATAACCCTTTTACGACATCGAGCATCTTGCTGTTTGCCGCCCAATTACTGAAACGGCCGTGCCGGCTATTGGCGTCTGCCGTTTGCCACACTGAGGCAAAGTGGTCAATCGCGAAAGTAGCCGCGAATACGGCCGCAAACAAGGCAAAACAGGCCAACGAGATGAATAGGAACAGCATGGTCCCTCCTCTCAACCGGAATTCCCACTTTGGATATTCAGGCCGTATTCAGTCTACACCCAGCCGCCATCGTGGCGGCGGGCGACTATTCATCTGTTTGACTCCAGTCAGTTTTCAGTGGGGACTTTGTCGGCGTTCTCGACGATCAGAATGTCGACCGGTATGTCTTTGACCTTTACCAGCTTGAGGCCGAGCTGCTCTTCGACGGCGGTAAAGATATCCGGAGCGCCTTCGGTGGGATCGCTCGCAAGCGGAGTGCCAGGCTCGCTGCCCGCCGGCGCGGATGGCATCATTCCCATCGACCCCGCGAATTCCAGCGTGAACTCGTAGGTCCCGGTCAGCCCCGTCTTATCGACTACGCGGGCCTGCGGGCTGCCGATTGGCGTTCCATTCGACATATTGATGTCGGTCCCCAGCCCACGGCAGAACATAGCCATGGTCTCTCGATGAGCCATCCGAATCGGGACCATGCCTCCACTTTTGGATATGACAAAGCTCACGGACGCGCCCGGAGGCAGTCTCGGAAATCCATTCCCGTCGACGCCCGGTTTGCCCGGCGCCGCAATTGTGGCGGGATCCCACTCCTTCAGCTTCGGCCCGCCGCTGGCCACCACCAGTTCGTAACCGGGGTGGGTCTTGGTTTCGTGGTGGAGTCTTAAGTGGAATCGCTCCGCCAGCAGATTCTGGAGCATCAGCCGGAACTGCTCCATGGTGGTATTTGGAGCCAGAGTTGCGTCGATGCGATACGCGTACGCCGAGCGGTCGTTGAGCCATGCGGGACCCGAGACCTGGTCGAGCCATACGTCGTAGGCCCGGGCCAGCAGATCCGACAGCGTCGCCCGCGAAATCGTGATCCGGCCTGGGTCGCCGCTTCCGGGGCCGCCGCGCATGCCGCCCATCTCTCCGGGGACGAAAGGACCGGCCGGTTTCACCGAAGCCGCCTCGAATGCGACATTGGAATCGGCGGCTTGCGCAAAACCCGGCATCCAAGCCAGGAAAGCCGTGAGGAAGAGGGCAATGATAGACCCGAGTTTCATACGTTTATGTGCCCGCCCCGCCCTACTTGTAGCGATACAGCGTGACGCGCTGGATGCCCTCGCCGCTCCAGCGTTGTGCCCATAGGGGCACCTTGGTTCCCAGTGGCCAACGCAGTTGCACGCAGTCCCCCTCGATGGTGTCGTCGCCCGCCAGCCGGCGCCCGGGAACCCAGCGGCCATCGACAAAAGCCCCTTCTTCCACGGTGGCCAGTCCGGCCAGCGGGGGCCCCGGTGTGTTGGGAGTAAAGGTGACGGCTACGCCGTTGCCGGCCACGAAGTACTCGTCAGGCCCCGTCGCAATGAAAATTGCCCCCGCGCGCGGCGGGGTTTCCGATTGTTGCCCGCCAGGCCCAACTCTTCCGGTCCCGAAGAACTTGGCCTCCAGCGTGTAGTTCCCCACCTGGACTTTCTGCGGCGGGTCGTCCGGGCCCAACATGACGGCGGACATCGTGCCGTTGCCCTGGTGTTCCACAATCAGCGGCGTCAATTGCGCGATCAGGTCGTAGGCGCCGGCCAGATCGTTGTCGGGAGTAGTTAACCTGTCCACCCCTCCGCTCATACGCGAGTAACCAATCGCATCGTGGTATCCGAAGGCGTAGAGCGCTCGGGCCGCGCCTTCCGCCCCAGGCGACTCCTCGGGTATGAACAGCGGGTTCCCCGATTGCGTGTACTTCCCGCTCATCACGATGTAGGTTCTGGAATTGTCGGGCGAGAATATATCGATCCCCGGCGCCCCGGCTCGCCATACGTCGAATACCTCGGGCATGGGGCTGCCGCTCGAGGGCGCCGGGTCGTTTGCCTTGGGAAACCCGTAGGTATATGCGTTCATGTACATGGGCAGCGGGTACTCGGCTTTGCCCGCCGCGGCTACCTTCCCGACGTAGCGCGCATAAGTCCAGGAAGTGAAGATCTCATCCGTCGCTTTGCCCTTGCCGAACACCTCTTCCCAGGTCCCGGACGTCTTGCCGCCGGCCGCCTGCCACACCTGGCGAAACTCCGGATTCAGAGTGTCCTTGTGCTGCTGCATGTAATCCATCAACTCCTTCGGCACCGGCCCCGCGTAAGCCTGATTCGCCACCGGCGAGCGGTCGCGGGTGTCGCTCTCCATTCCCACTTCGTTCTCCACCTGGATCATGATGACGGTGTGCTGCTGCCCGTCGATTTCTTTGATGTGCCGCATCAGGGCCGCGAAGGCGCGGGCATCGGCGTCCCGGCTGGCATCGCCGAAGGCGCTGAGCACTTCGATGCTCTTGCCGTCTTTCAACTGGGCGCGCGGGTACTTTTCGAAATCCTTCTTCAGCCAGTCGGGCGGGTAGCTGGACGTGCCGTTCTTCCAGGTTGCGAACCACAGCAGCACCAGGTGCAGGCCGTGACTGCGCGCATCCGGGACAATGCCATCGACCACGCTGAAGTCGAATTTTCCTGGCTCCGGTTCGATCTGTGCCCAGGAAACGCCCGCCAGGACGGTGTTGACTTTGGACTCGACAATTTTGGACCACAGCGGCTTCATGTACGCGACGTTGGTGGCGCCGTTGTTGCTCAATTCTCCCGACCGCGCCAGGTACGGCTTGCCGTCTACGATCAGTTGGGTGGCTGTTCCCTGCTTCTTCAAGTGAGGGATTTCAGAAGCAGAGGTGGTCGAGACCGATCTGCTGGTGCATTGACTCGCAACGAGGGCGAGAGCGCACACGAGAGCGCCGCAAGACAGAGTCCGAGGTTTCATGGGTATCTCCTACAGATCTTACACAAGTCAAAGTCGCAAAGAACAACTGGCATTCGACCTCCGCTCGGTGTATTTTCAGAATGGCACGACTTTTTTGCGGCTTGGCGGAACGGCGGCTCGGCCGGCAGCCCGCGGGCCATCGGACGCGGCGGGTCCGAAGCCAGACTGAAAGGAACACAATGGAATTCACAAGACGAGACTTGGGCAGGATCGCGCTGGCGTCCGTGCCACTCCGCGGGGCGCTGGGCGCGAAGCGGATCAACTCGGTGTTCGGAGGCGTTCGGATCGGCGCCATCACCTACAGCTTCAATCGGATCGCCAGCCCCGATCCCGAAGCCATCGTTAGAGCGTTTGTCGAGGTCGGCCTGGGCGAGGCTGAGCTGATGTCGAACCATTGCGAGGCTCTGGCGGGCGCGCCCCAGATGCCCGCGTCCGGCGGTGGCGGCCGCGGTACGCCGCCGACCCCCGAGCAACAGGCCGAAAGGCAGGCCGCACTCGCGAAACTCGCCCAGTGGCGCGCTTCGACGAACGCCCAGACATGGAAGGCCGTCACCAGGAAGTTTAACCACGCCGGCGTCCGTGTCACCCTGCTCTGCTACAACATGCAGGACAGTATGAAGGATGCGGACATCGAGTACGGGTTCAGCATGGCCAAGGGTCTCGGCGTCAAGGGCATCACCACCAGCACAACCCTCACCATGGCCAAGCGCATCGCGCCGGTGGCGGACCGGCACAAGCTGCTGGTCGGTTATCACGGCCACGACGCCACCAACGACCCCAACCAGACCGCCACTCTCGAGAGCTACGACACGCTCATGTCCTATGGCAAGTACAACGGCATCAACCTCGATATCGGCCACTTTACCGCCGCCGGGTACGACGCCGTCGCCTTCATCCAGCAGCACCACGATAAGATAACCAACCTGCACATCAAGGATCGCAAGAAGGACCATGGACCCAACGTGGCCGTCTGGGGCACGGGCGACACCCCCATCAAGGAGGTGCTGCAACTCCTCAAAAAGCAGAAGTACCACTTCCCGGCAAACCTGGAGCTGGAGTATCCGGTCCCTCCGGATTCGAACATCGTTGCCGAGGCCAGGAAGTGCCTGGCTTACGTCAAGAGTTGCCTGGTATAGACGGATTCGGAGCTTGTCATGCCACTATCGAGACGTCATTTCTTCTACGGCAGCCTGTTGGCCGGCGCTCTACCGGCGGCGGGATTCGGCGGCACGCCATCATTGAAAGCCGCGGGGTACAAATCCCCCAACGAGAAGTTGAACTTCGCCGCCATCGGCTCCGGCGGCCAGGGCGGCTCCAACATCTCGGCCGCCGCGCCCACCGAAAACATCGTGGCCCTCTGCGATGTGGACGACCGCCGCGCCGCCGCCACCTTCAAGCGCTTCGAAAAAGCGTCGAAGTTCAAAGACTTCCGGCGGATGCTCGACCAGGAAGGCAAGAACATCGACGCCGTGATCGTCGCCACGCCCGATCACATGCATGCCACGGCGGCCATGTGGGCGATGGAACGCGGCAAGCACGTTTACGTGCAGAAGCCCCTGGTACGCACGGTTTGGGAGGCGCGCCAGTTGCGAGCCGCGGCCGCCAGGTACAAGGTGGCTACCCAGATGGGCAACCAGGGCTATTCCAACGAAGGCACGCGCCAGTGCGCCGAGATCGTCTGGAACGGCGATATCGGCAACGTCACCGAAGTGCACGCCTGGAGCGACCGGCCCATGTGGCCCCAGGGCCTTACCGTGATCCCGAAAGAGGACCCGGTTCCTTCCACTCTGGACTGGGACCTCTGGCTTGGCATCGCCGCCCAGCGGCCGTTCACGGCGGAGGGCAAGAGCGAGCCCGACAAGAACGGCGGCTTCTTCTACCAGCCATTCAACTGGCGCGGGTTCTACGATTTCGGCTGCGGCGCCCTCGGCGATATGGCCTGCCACATCCTGGGCGCCCCGAACATGGCGCTCCATCTCTCCAACCGCAAGCTCCTCAGCGTCGAGTGTGTCAAGAAGGAAGGTGTGAGCCCCTTCATGTTCCCGAAGGGCTCGGTGATCCGGTTCGACTTCGCCGCCTACGGCAACATGCCGGCCCTTAAGCTGTTCTGGTACGACGGTCTGAAGGAGACTCCCAAGATCGCCGGCGTTCCGGATGGCGAGTGGCTCGGCGATCCGCCCAGCCTCCCGCGTCCGGAAGAAGCCGGCGCTCCGGCCGGTGGTCGTGGCGTGGCGGCGCCCGGTACGCCGCCCGGGGGCGCTCCGCCCGGTGGTCGTGGCGCGGCGGGGCCCGGTACGCCGCCCGGGGGCGCTCCGGCGGCAATTCCGGGAGGGTCCCCCGGTGCCGCGCAAGGCGGACCCGGCGGTGGTCGTGGCGCGGCCCCGATGCGCCCGGCAGACGACGAATTCCATTCTCCCGGCCGCGTTTTCAACTGGGAGGAGTTCCAAGCCCTGAAAGCAGCCACCAAGCCGCTCCGTATCCCTGTGCCCGATGGCAGCCTCTTCATCGGCGACAAGGGCATGCTCACCACCGGCACCTACGGCGACGTGACCCGCCTGATCCCGATCGCGAAAATGAAGGACTACCGGATGCCGCCCCCGCTCCTGACGCGTTCCCCCGGCCACATGCGCGATTTCATCCGCGCCTGCAAGGGCGGCAGCCCCGCATGCTCGAACTTCGATGTGGCCGCGCCGTTCGTGGAATGGATGCTGCTAGGTGTCATTGCGCTCCGCCACGAGGGCAAACTCGAATACGACCCGGAGAAGATGCGCATTACCAGTAACAGCGATGCCAACAAGCTCCTCAAGCCCACCTTCCGTAAAGGGTGGGAGTTCCATACCGTCAAGGCATAGCGCGATGCTACGCCTTGGTAGTGATCGCGACGCTGCTTGATTTGAGCCCCGGCGAAGTCGCCGTCAGTTGAATCCGGCCCGGTTTGGCCGTCGATTGCACGATCGCGAGGCACAGCCCATTGAACGCCTTGCCGCGGCTGCCCTTGAAATCCTCATGACTCGCCAGATTCCCGCTGTCGAGCCCTATGATCTTGCCCTCGCCCTGTATCTCGAAGGCAACCTCATTGTCCGCAGTCGGCACTATCCTGCCCTGTGCGTCGAGTATCTTGACCGTGAAGTGAGCGACGTCCCGGCGATCGGCCGCGATGGCTTCCCTGTCGACGGACAGTGCGATGGCGACCGGTTCTCCGACGGTCGCGACTTCGACCTCGGCGACCACCTTCCCATCCTTGGTGCCGACGGCTTTCAGCGTGCCCGGTTGATAGGGCACAGTCCATGTCAGGTGCAGATCCGAGGTGGTGCGTGGGACCGAGCTCCGGCCCCCACCCTCCTGGCGGGGCCAATACCCCACCCGCGGAAACCAGTAACTCTGCACCCCGAACGACTTGCCGTTCACAAACAGCTCCACTGAGTCGCAGTTGGTGTAGCAGAGCACCGGTATGACTTCTCCCTCCTTGCCTTTCCAGTTCCAGTGCGGGAACAGGTGGATCATCGGCTTGTCGGTCCACTGACTCTGACAGAAATAGTAACCGTCCTTTTCGAAGCCGCAGGTATCCAGCACTCCCGCGCCCGAGCCCTTCGAAGGCCACTGGGCTTCGCCTAAGTGGTCGATACCCGTCCACATGTGGTCGCCGGACACGTAGTCGTAGATCCTTCTGAACTTCCACAACTGCTCGAAATCAGTCCCTCGATTGTTGCGCCTGCGCGAGGCCGCCCCAGCGCTTGCCGGTACAAGCTCGGAGTAGTCGCCTCTGACGCCGCCCAAGGACCCGTTCTCCGTGCCGATGAACTTTCTCTTGGGGAACGCGTGCCGGTCGTCACTGTAGTATTTCTCCGCCCGCTCGCGCCGGCGGTCCGAGTAATTGTAGCCAACCACGTCCAGGAGCGCGAGGAACTCCGCCGGCGTGCCGACTTCACGCCCGGTCAAGTTTGCGGCGATCCTGTCGCAACCCATGGTGACGGGACGGGTGGGATCTTCCCGATGAAAGATCTCGACCAGCCTCTTGAGCATCTCGACGCCGTTCGTGGCGACTTGCTCGCCGATCTCATTACCGGCGCTCCACAGCAGGACGGAAGGGTGGTTCCGGTCGCGGTCGACGAAGTCGGTTACGTCCCGCTCCGACCATTCGTCGAAGTATTGGCCGTATCCGTTGGCAGTCTTGTTCTGCTTCCATTCGTCGAAGACCTCGTTCATCACCATGAATCCCAGTTTGTCGCACAGGTCGATGAATTCCGGCGCGTGAGGATTGTGAGCGGTCCGAATGGAATTGCAGCCCATGGCCTTAAGGGTCTCCAGGCGCCGTTCCCACACGCGCTCCGGCACGGCGGCCCCTACCGAACCGCCGTCGTGATGCAGGCAGACGCCATTCAGTCTCACCTGCTTGCCATTCAACAGGAATCCCCGGTCCACATCGAAGTCAATCCGTCGAATCCCAAAGACTGTGTCGTATGAATCGGAGCCCTGATCCATCACCGAGGTGCGCACCTTGTACAGATAGGGATTGTCAAGCGACCACAAGTTCGGCTGTGTCACCCGTATCTGCTGCACAAACTCGTACTCTCCGTTGGCTGCGATGCTCTTACTCTCACTTACCTGCGCGCCTTCGGCCGGGTTGCCATCCCGGTCCAGTATGGTGCTGGTCACCCGGCACGCGGCGGCGGTTGTGCCTTCGTTCTGAACCCTGGTCTTGACTTGGACAATGGCCGCATCCATATCCACCTGGGGCGTGGTGACGAACGTGCCCCAGTGGGCGACGTGCACCTGGTTTGTAACCTCCAGCCAGGTGTGCCGATAAATCCCGGAGCCCGAGTACCAGCGGCAGTTAGGTTGGTGTGAGTTGTCTGCCTTGACCGCAATCAAGTTATCGCCGCCATACTTCAGGTGGGGAGTGAGATCGTAGTAGAAACCAATGTACCCGTACGGCCGCTTGCCCAGGTATTGACCGTTGATCCATACCTCGCTGAGTTGATAGACGCCGTCGAATTCGATGGATACCTTCCTGCCGCTGTAAGATTCGGGAATGGTGAAGTGTTTTCGGTACCAGCCGGCACCCGTGGGCAAATAACCGCCTTGCCCCCTGGCCGGCGCATTCTCGCTGACAGGCCCGCCGATGCTGAAGTCATGCGGCAGGTCCACGTCTTTCCAACTCGTGTCCGCAAAACCCGGCTGCTGCGCGCCGGGCACATCCCCCTGGAAAAACTTCCAGCCGAAGTCGAAGGAATCCCTGACGCGGGGACCATTCCGGGCGGCGGGTGGCGCCTGCGCTTGCGCTTTGGCCTCCAATACCGACGCTATGCCAACCGCCCCGACCGCGTGTCCAAGCAAACTACGCCGGGTCGGGAAATCCTTCGGTCCGCTCTCCTTTTTCATATTTTTGGCTCCTGGCTGCGTTAGGATTATACACCTGCCGGGGCCAAGCTCAATCGCACCCGAGGGCGTGCCCCCGGGCCCGGCGCCATGATCGTCAACTGTGGAATGGCGGAACGTGCGGACTTTGCGTTCGCGATGGCGGGTTCTGCACGTTCACCGCTACGCCGGCAGAGCGATCCCCGCCTTGGCCAGAGCGCGCTCGATCATCTTGACGGCGCGCACCTCCGGCACATTTCGCGCTATGGAGATTTCCGATGCCAGCATGCGGCGCGCGCGGTCGAACAGCCCCTTCTCGTGAAACGAGAGCGGCTTGTCGAGTTGAATCTGCAATAGGCTCTTGAAGACCTCCGCGGCTTTGAGAAGATCGCCGCTTTGCAGCTTCTCGCGATTCTGCTTGGAGCGCACCTTCCAATCGGGGCTGACGGCGCACCAGCCGTTGGAGAGGAAGGAAAGGATGCGCGAAATCTCCCGGTCTTTGGTAACCCTCCGCAGTCCGACGTTGGACGCGTTTGAAAAAGGCACCAACACCGTCGTGCCGCCGAATCCGAAGCGAAGCAGATAGAACTTCTCGTACGCGGAGCCAAAGGAGCGAGTGCTGATATTCTCGATGGTCCCAACACCCTGGTTGGGATACACCACTTTTTCACCGATCCGAAAGGTCATCGGAGGTCCCCCACAAACCACCGCTCTCAGGTGTTGCTACGGAGTGCACGTAGCCACTGTTTGAATGGTACGCGTTGGAGAATGCGCGTGTCAACCGGTAGGGGCCGGACACGCCCCCCTACGTGCTTTCGGCCTTTTCGCCTTCCACCGGCAGACCGCGTTC
>Ga0326727_10028027_pt1 | contig 10279 bp, 6 predicted proteins | sample MB2enrmetagenome_FD_207643 | JGI IMG/M metagenome (GOLD analysis project Ga0326727, IMG submission 207643) | Lab enriched peat soil microbial communities from McLean, Ithaca, NY, United States - MB29MY | ecosystem: Environmental > Terrestrial > Soil > Wetlands > Peat | place: USA: New York...
ACACCTGCTCCACCGCCTTCACCTGCTCCGGCAGGAAATGGCGCAGCAAATTCTCGATCCCGTGCTTCAGCGTCGCGGTCGAGGAGGGGCAGCCGGAGCAGGCGCCCTTCATGCCGAGATAGACGATCCCGTCGCGGAAGCCCTTGAAGACGATGTCGCCGCCGTCGCCGGCGACCGCCGGCCGCACCCGCGTCTCGATCAGCTCCTTGATCGCTTCGACCGTTTCCGCGTCCTCGGCGTGGAAGAACTCCTCGCCCGGGGCCGCCGCCGCGCCGGAGAGGACGGGCGCGCCGGAGAGGAAGAATTCGGTGACGACGCCGAGCACCGCCGGCTTCAGGCGCGACCACTCGCCGTCGCTCTTGGTCACCGAGATGAAATCGGCGGTGAGGAACACGCCGCCGACGCCGGGAAGCTCCATCAGCGCCCTGGCGAGCGGCGAGCGCTCGGCCTCGGCCGCGTCGCGCGCTTCGAACGTGCCGGATTCGAGCACCGGACGGCCCGGCAGGAATTTCAGCGTCGCGGGATTGGGCGTCGCTTCGGTCTGGATGAACAAGGACGGCTCCTCAAGGAATTGCGCGTTTCGCTCAACGAGATAGGCGCGCGGAGGAAAGAGCGCAAGCGCCGCCGGCGGCTTCTCCCGCGCGCCAAGCCGCGCCAGCGTTTCATTTTGTCGCGGCCGGTCGGCGAAAAGCGGTTTCCTCTCCGCTCGGCATGTCGTTAGATGAAGCGTCTCAGCGGGGAGGATCCATGGCCGATTCAGCGAACGCGCGGGGCGCGGGGCGATGAGCGGCGCCTTCCGAATGAGCCAGGGCGGGCGCGTCGATCGCGCCAAGTCGATCCGCTTCTCCTTTGACGGCAGGAACTACGAGGGCTGCGCGGGCGACACGCTCGCCTCGGCGCTCATCGCCAACGGCGTCCATCTCATCGGACGCTCGTTCAAGCTCCATCGTCCGCGCGGCGTGCTGTCGCTCGGCGCCGACGACGCCAACGCGCTGGTGACGCTCGACCGCGGCGCGGGCCGGGTCACGCCCAATCTGCGGGCGACCGAGATCGAGCTCTACGAAGGCCTGCGCGCCTTGGCGCAGAACGCTTGGCCGTCGCTCGATTTCGACGCCTTGGCGATCAACGGCCTGTTCTCGGCCTTCATGCCCCCCGGCTTCTACTACAAGACCTTCATGCAGCCGAAGGGCGCCTGGGCGGCGCTCTACGAGCCGATGATCCGCCGCGCCGCGGGGAGCGGAACGGCGCCCAGCGAGCCCGATCCCGACCATTACGCCTTCCAATACGCCCATTGCGACGTGGCGGTGGTCGGCGCCGGCCCGGCGGGCCTCGCCGCCGCGCTCGCCGCCAGCCGCGCCGGCGCGCGGGTGATCCTGTTCGACGAGCAGGCCGAGCTCGGCGGCTCGCTCATCGCCGAGACGACCGCCCGCATCGACGGAAAGAGCGCCGCCGACTGGCTCGCCGAGGCGATGCGCGAGCTCGCCGCCGCGCCGCGCGTCACGCTGCTCCCGCGCGCGCAGGTCTTCGCCTATCACTTGCAGAACTTCCTCGTCGCCGAGCAGCGGCTGACCGACCATCTCGCCGACCCCGACCCGCGCTCTCCCCGCGAGCGGCTGTGGCAGGTCCGCGCCAGAGAGGTGGTGCTCGCGACGGGCGCGCACGAGCGCCCGCTGGTCTTTCCCGACAACGACCGGCCGGGGATCATGCTCGCCCATTCGGCGCGCGCGCTGGCGACGCGCTACGGCGTCAAGCCGGGCTCGCGCGTGGTGGTGGCGACCGCGCACGACTCGGCCTATCGCGCCGCGCTCGACCTCGCCGCGGCCGGCTGCGAGATCGCCATGATCGCCGATCTGCGCGCCGCCGCCGACGGGGAATTGCCGCAGGCGGCGCGCCGCGCCGGCCTGCGCGTCGAGACCGACGTCGCCATCGTCGGCTCGCGCGGCGGACGGCGCGTCAGCCACGCGCTCGTCGCCAAGCGCTGGAGCGACGGAAGCGCCGGCCGCGGCGAGCCGATCGCCTGCGACTGCCTGGCGATGAGCGGCGGCTGGACGCCGAGCGTCGCCTTGTTCGCGCAGTCGCGCGGCCGACTCGCCTTCGACGAGGCGACGCAGAACTTCCTTCCCGCCGAGGCGGTCCAGGCTCAGCGCTGCGTCGGCGCCTGCCGCGGCGCGTTCGATCTCGACGCGGCGCTCGCCGACGGCGCCGCGGCGGGCGCCGCTGCAGCGGGCGCGCCGGCGCCCGAACGTCCGCGCGTCGAAGGCACCCTGCCGGCGCGAGGGGGCTGTCTCGGATTGGTCGCCGGCGTGAGCGACGAAGGGCGCGCCGCGGCGTTCGTCGACTTCCAAAGCGACGTCAGCGTGCGCGACCTCGACGTCGCCCTGCGCGAGGGCATGCGCTCGATCGAGCACGTCAAGCGCTACACCGCGACCGGCATGGCGACCGACCAGGGCAAGACCTCCAATCTCAACGCGGCGGCGATCGTCGCTGAGGCGCTGGGCAAGCCGATCGCCGAAGTCGGCCTGACCGGCTTCCGGCCGCCCTACGCGCCGGCGACCTTCGCCGCCTTCGCCGGCCCGGCGCGCGGCGCTTTGTTCGATCCCGCGCGCGAGACGCCGCTGCACGCCTGGTCGGCGCGTCTCGGGGCGAAGTTCGAGGACGCGGGCCAGTGGAAGCGCGCCTCCCATTTCGCCAAGCCGGGCGAAAGCCTCGAGGCGACCGTGCGCCGCGAGTGCCTGGCGACGCGCGCCGCCGCGGGGATCATGGACGCGTCCACCCTCGGCAAGATCGAAGTGGTCGGCCCCGACGCGACCGAGTTCCTCAACCGGATCTACGTCAATTCGTTCTCCAAGCTCGCGGTCGGGCGCTGCCGCTACGCGCTCCTGCTCAGCGAGGACGGCTACGTCGTCGACGACGGCGTCGTCATGCGGCTCGCCGAGGACCGCTACCATGTCACCGCCACCACCGGCGGCGCGGGGCGCGTGTTCGCGACGATGGAGGACTACCGGCAGACCGAATGGCCCGACCTGAAGGTCTGGGTCGTCTCGATCACCGAGCAATACGCGACGATCGCCGTCAACGGCCCCGCCGCGCGCGACATCCTCGCGCCGCTGATCGAGGGAATCGACCTTTCCGCCGCCGCGTTCCCGCACATGAGCGTGCGCGAGGGCTTCGTCTGCGGCGCGCCGACGCGGCTCGCGCGCATAAGCTACACCGGCGAGCTCGGCTTCGAGGTCAACGTCCCCGCCGACTTCGGCGAGAGCGTCGCCGAGGCGATCCGGCTCGAGGGCGAGAAGCGCGGCGCGGTCCTCTACGGCCTCGAGACGCTCTACGTCCTGCGCGCCGAGAAGGGCTACGTCATGGTCGGCCAGGACGCCGACGGCTCGGCGACGCCCGACGACCTCGGCCTCGCGCGGATGGTCGCGCGCGGAAAACCCGACTTCATCGGCAAGCGCTCGCTATCGCTTCCCGACCTTCAGCGCCAAGGCCGCATGCAGCTCGTCGGGCTCTTGCCGGTCGATCCCGCCTTCAAGCCGGACGAGGGGGCGCAGATCGTCGCCGAGACGCCGCCGCCGATCGGAGCGCCGGCGCTCGGCCACGTCACCTCGTCGTACTTGAGCGCGACGCTCGGCCGCAGCTTTGCGCTGGCGATGGCGGCGAACGGCCGCGCGCGCATCGGCGAGACGCTCTACGTGACGGCGGCGGAAGGAACGCAGCCGGTCACGCTGGTCGAGCCGGTGTTCTACGACAAGGAGGGCAGGCGTCTTGAGCTCTGAGGCTCAGCCGCGCGCCGAGCGGCGCTCGATCTTGGACGGGCGCGCGCTTCCCGAGAACGATCGCGTGAAGAGCGAGGCCGCGCCGTTCGCCTCGCGCTGGATCCTGCGCGGCGGTCCCGAGGTCGTCCAGCCGGTCGCCGCCGCCTTCGGCGTCGCGCCGCCGACCGCGCCCCTGCGCGCTGTGGAGGAAGGCGCGCGCGCCGCGCTGTGGCTCGGCCCCGACGAGTGGCTGCTGCTCGCCGAAGAGGCCGACGCCGGCCTCGGCGCGGCGATCGAGGCGACGCTCGCGGGCGTCCCGCACGCGCTCATCGACGTCTCGCATCGGCAATGCGCGATCGAGCTCTCCGGCCCGGGCGCGGCGCGGCTCATCAACGCGGGCGTTCCGCTCGACCTCGATCCCGCCGCGTTCCCCGTCGGCATGGCCGCGCGCACCGTGCTGTTGAAGGCCGAGATCACGCTGTGGCGGCGGGAAGCCGAGCGCTTCCGCGTCGAGGTCGCGCGCTCGTTCGCGCCCTATGTCGCCGCCGCGCTCGCTAAAGCCGCGCGCGAGCAGGCGGCGGGCTAGGCATTCTGCGATTCGACGCAATCGAGGAGGGCCCTCATCCGGCCTCCTTCGCTCTTCGGGTCGCGGCGGCCGCCTTCTCTCGCGCTTGCGGGCCAGAGGATTCACACCTTTTGGGCGGAGCGCGGGCCGCATCGGCCCGGCGGCGTCAAGCCGCCCTTCGGGCGGCTCCTACGCTTCGCTCCGGCCCTTCGGGTGACTCCGCCGTTCCGACGCGGCAAGCGAGCAGGCCGCTTCGAACAAAGATAGGCGCATATGTTAGCGGAGGGGGAGAGGGTTGGAGCGAGGGGATCGCTCAACCGGGATGCGTCGTCGGCTAAGCAGTGGCCGAGTTAATCAAATTCCGACGTAGGTCGGAATCCACCCGCCCGGCGGCGCGAGGTCCATGCGCTCGTGGCGGCGCGAGGCGCGGCCGGAGATCGTCAACGGCTCGCCGCGATAGGCCCACAGGCGAAGGTCGGTCCACACCGGCGCGCCGTCGATCTCGACCCGCGCCTTTTCGGCGCGCTTCTGTGCGACATAACCCTCGCCGCGCTTCAGCAGCCGGCGCAGCCGCTCCCGCCCGATCTCGGCACCGTCGAGCACCCCGCGCCCCGCGTGGCCGTGCAGCGGCTTGAACACCAAGCCGCGCGCTTCGCGCGCCAGCGCCTCGAGGTTGTCCTCGCGCAGCACGCGCGATTCCGGCGTATGCGCGGAGAGGATCCGCCGCTCCTCGGCGCGGATTTCCAGCTCGGCGTCGCGCAGGGGCGACGACAGCCATTCGAGCAGGCGCTTGTCGCTGCGCGTGGCGTAGGTCGTCGGGTTGGGGGCGATGTAGACGTCGCCGGCCTGAAGCGCCTGGCGCAGGGCGGCGAATTCGTCGGCCTCGAAGAAGAAGTCGGTCGATCGGTTGACGACGAAGGCGACGGGCCGGCCGTCGAAGGTCAGCCGCCCGCCTTCCCAGCGCGTTTCGACCGGCGCGCCGATTTCCGCCGACCAGCCGCGCTCGCCAAGCAGCGCGCGCAACAGCCGCAGCTCGTCGTGAAACTTGCCGCGGCTCAGCGATTCGGGGTCGTCGAGGATGAGCAGCAGGCCGGACGGGCGCTCGCCGAAGAACGCCTTCGCCTCGCGCTCCACCATGTCGCCGATGGTTTGGCGGAACGCGGCGAACGTCGCCGGCGGCGCGATCCCCGCGTTCGCCGCAAGGCCCGCCGCTCCGTAGTAGAAGGCGTCGATCATCGCGGCGAACGGCATGCCGGAGCCGTTGTCGTTGAATTCGATCAGCTGGAAGCCGCCTTCGGGCGGCAGGTGGAAGTCCCAGGCGCTGAAGAAGCAGACCTCGCGCCGCTCCACGCGCGCGATCGGCGGCGCTTCGCCAAGCGCCGCCTCGCGCCAGGATTGGCGGCCGGCGACGGCGTCGAAGACGCGAATGAACGCCATCATCTCGGCGAAGCTCGCGGCGGGGACGATCTGCGGCGCGAGCGCGATCGAGAATCCGTCGCCCGCCTCCGCCATTCCGTGGTCGCGCAGCGTTGCGAAGAAGCGTTCACGGCGGGCGGGGTCGAGACTCAATCGGGCGTTCTCCTTGAAGGCCCGCCTGACGCGCGGCGCCGCGGCGCGGATGATAGCCCGGCGGTCTCGGCCCCGCCAGCGCGCCGGCGGCCTCTGCGCGCGGGGCGCGGTTGCGCGTTTTCTCGGCGCGCGGCAATCTCGTTTCGCCGCAACGCCGACGACGGGGCGCCCGTGATCAGCCTCTTCGACCTCTTCAAGATCGGCCTTGGGCCTTCGTCGTCGCACACCGTCGGGCCGATGACGGCGGCGACGGCCGCCACCGCGTGTCGCTCGACAGCGTCATCGCGACGCTGCGTCAGACCGGCGCCGACATGCAATCGAAATGCAAGGAAACCTCGCTCGGCGGGCTGGCGGTGAACCTCGTCGAGTGCTGAGCGGCGCGCGCGTCAGCGACGATCGAAGCGCGCCCAGCCGTTCAGCCCCAGCCGCTCCTGCGGCAGGTAGGCGGCCTTGTAGTCCATCTTGCGCGAGCCCTCGACCCAATAGCCGAGATAGACGTGCGGCAGGCCGAGGCGGCGCGCCCGCTCGATGTGGTCGAGGATCATCAGCACGCCGAGCGAACGACGCGACTCGGCGGGATCGAAGAACGAATAGACCAGCGACAGCCCGTCGGCGAGCCGGTCGGTGAGGCAGGCGCCGAGCAGCGGGCGCTCGCCGCGCCGGCGGTATTCGGTGAGCGAGGTGTCGATGTGGCTGTCCTCGATCATCATCGAATAGTCGAGCATCGACATGTCGGCCATGCCGCCGTCAGGATGGCGCGTGTCGAGATAGTCGCGAAACAGCGCGTACTGCTCGCCGGTCGGCTTGGCCGGGACGACCTCGCTGACGACGTCGGCGTTGAGGCGCTGCACGCGGCGCTGGCTGGCGCTCGGCGCGAAGTCGGCGGCGACGACGCGCACCGAGACGCAGGCGCGGCAGCTCTCGCAGGCCGGCCGGTAGGCGATGGTCTGCGAGCGACGAAAGCCGGTCTGGGTCAGCGTGTCGTTGAGCGCGCCGGCGCGCCGGCCGACCAGGTGGGTGAACACCTTGCGCTCCAGCATGCCGGGCAGATACGGGCAGGCGGAAGGGGCGGTCAGATAAAACTGCGGAGCGTCCCTCAATTCCCGCGTCACGCTTTCGCACTCCTCGAGGCGTGGGAAGACCACGCGAGGCTAAAACGGATCGCGCCGGACGGGAATGCCCGCAAGCAAAAAAATGTTTCGCCGCGAATCACAGTCGGCGCGTGACGACGACGCCGGCGAGGATGTCGTGCAGGCAGCGTTTCTCCGCGTCGATCAGCGAAACCACGAACACCAGCGGGAAGAACCAGCTGAGATAGAAGAACAGCGCCTGCGCGGCGGCGTTGATGAAAGGCGCGCGCGCGCCGCTTTCGCGCATCCGCATCTCCAGATCCATCGCGCGCATGCCGGGCGTCGCCATTTTCGCGCCGGAGACGCTGAGGCCGTTGTAGAAGAACGCGACCAGAGGAAAGAGCGGCGGCGCGAAGATCAGCGACACGCCGAAGGTGAGGATCGCCAGGCCGAGCCAGATCAGCGCCGACAGCAGGGCGATCAGCGGCAGGTCGATCGCCAGCGCGAGGATTCGCCGCGTGCGCGCGCCGGCGAACAGATCGGCGCGCCACGCCGGAACGCGCGCGACATAGGTCATCGCCGATCTCCTTCCCGCCTGCGACGAACTCCGCGTCGATGTGGCGCGGGCGTGGCGCAGCGTCAAGGGCGCGCGCCGAAAAGGCCGCCCGGCCGCAGCGCGAGAACGACCGCCAGCAGGGCGAAGGTCGCGACGTCGCGATAGTCGCTGGGGAAATAGCTCGACCAGATCGCTTCGTAGGCGCCGACGACGAGGCCGCCGACGAAGGCGCCGGGAATCGAGCCGACGCCGCCGAGGATGGCGGCGATGAGCGCCTTCAGGCCGAGCGTGGTCGCCGCCGCGTAGCCGACCGAACCGTAATGGAGCGTCATGACGCAGCCGGCGAGGCCGGCGAAGGCGCTCGCCAGCGCGAAGGTCTGGCCGAAGACGGCGCGCGGGTCGACGCCGAGGAGCTGAGCGCCGAGGGGGTCGTCGGCGTAGGCGCGCCAGCGGCGGCCGAAACGGCTGAAGCGCATCGCCAGCAGGAGCGCCAGGCCCGCGAGGAAGGCGAAGCCCGCGGCGATGAGCGCGTCGGGCGCGGCGGTGACGAAGAAATCGCCGGAGCGCGCGAGCGCGAACGGCGCGTTGAGCATCGGATTGGCCCACAGCGCTCGGTTTCCCTGGGCGAGCCGAAGCAGCTCGGTCATGAATAGCGCGAGGCCGATCGAAGCGATGAGGGTCTGCTGGCCGGGGGCGCGATGCAGCGGCAGGAACGCCCAGCGGCTCGCCGCGACGCCCCAGAACGCCGCGGCGGCGGCGGCGAAGGTCAGCGTGACGGCGAGGACGGTCGCCGGCGGCTGCGCCGCCGTGAGGCAGGCGCCGATCGCCGCCGCGTAGCCGCCCGCCGCCGCGATCGCGCCGAAGGCGAGGTTGATGCGGCCGACAAGGCCGTAGATCAGCGAATAGGAGACGGCGAGCAGCGCGTAGATCGCCGCCAGCGGCAGGCCGTTGAGGATCTGCTGCGCCGCGTAGGCGACGGCGGGCGGCAGGCTGGCGATCCCGGCGACGTCGCCGAGCGGCGCCGGGTCGGCGGCGCGGCCTTCCGGCGTCGCCAGCCAGAAGCGGATGAGGAAGTAGAGCGAGACGTCGGCAACGGGCCCGTCGTCGGTCGTCAAGGCGACGAGGTCCTCCGAGCGCTGCGGCCGGCCGGGGGCGCGAAAGCGGCATTCGGCGAAGCGCGTCGCGGCCGGCGCGCCGGGGAGGCTCAGGCGATAGTCGACGCGCAGGCCGCGCCCGTCGGGGAATTCGCGTTGATCGAGGATGACGATGGCCGCGCCGGGCGGCGCCAGCGCCGGCAGCGCCATGCGGCACAGCCGCGCCTGGTCGGTCTCGACCAGCCTCGCGCAGGCGGCGAGCGCGAGCAGAATCGCGAGGCAGGCGAGGCGGCGGATCACCAGCCGAGAGTTGCGCAACGCGAGGCGGAAGGAAAGGCGCCGGGGCGGCGGATGAGCGGCTTCGACGCAATGCGGACTTATCGGAGTCAGCCCTTCCGACGGAGGTAGCGCGAATAATTCCGGTCACATGACAAATGTAGGCAGGCCGGCGAGACGTTCAATTTCAGATACGCCGGGCGCCGCGAGCCAGGACAAGAACTCCGCCGGCGACAGCGTCCCCGAATGAACGCGCAATAGGCCTTCCACGAAAGCGCTGTGATCAACCAGAGTGATTTCGTGCGAGGCTGCAGCCTTTTTCTTTGATATTTCATCGAACGTAGGTTTGCCTAGTGTCACGCGGTGCATCATTCTCTCGAAGTCAGACGACTTCTGCATTACCGCCCATGCCTCTTCCTTTTTGATTAGGGGCGGCGACTTCGTACAGGTCTTGCATTCAAGCAATATTTGCTGCGTTCCTAATTCGATGAGCAAATCAGGAACATTCTGACGGATACCGTCATCGAGAATGGTTACAATCCAACTGCTCTCAACTCTCAATAAGGCAGCAATTGCCTTTTCGTATTCAACGCCAAGCTCGCGATTGCATGTTTCAACAAGAGGCCCAATTCCGAGTTGTTTAGCGACCCTCCCATGTGTTGCTGCAAGACGGCTCGGTCCGAGCCCAACGGCGCTTGAAACTGCATCGAGGAGTGCCTGCGCTCTGCGATCATTGCGCAACAACTGAAAAAGTCGAGCCTTCGTTGTCGCCAATACATCATGAAGCGTCACAATGCCCTGCGAAATAAGAGCCATTGCCCTTTGCCGACCAAAGCCAGGTACTCCGTGGCGCTCGGCGACGCGCATGACGTCCAAAGCTTCTGCCGGCGCACCCCAACGCACCCTTCGAGCCAGCATCGCAATCTGGTTACCGATGAGCTGTGGACACTCCAGGTCGGGAACACATGCCAGTTTGTGCAGGCCATCCAAGACCCAAGCAACATCTATAGCAATTCGGTGAACTGCTCCTGATCCAACACGCGTCGCAAATGCGATCTTTCGTTCGGCCATTCCGTCCACGAAGAGGACCAACGCGTGCGCGCACTGCGCTAGCTGAACATCGGTTCGGTCCAGAACTACTGGAAGCTTGCTACCGGCCCAAAAGGCAACCGAATTGTGAGACGCCGGAACGAACGGGAAAAAACGAGAAGGATGATCTCCTCGGAACTCCTTGCTTGCGCAAACGGCGTAGATCAGTCCGGGAATCCACTCGTCGAATGACTCCGCGAGATTGGGAATTAGCTTTTGGAGCATCGAGGCGAGTTGCACGGCGGTGGCTGGCAGCAATCCTGACAAGGCTGCACCTTGACCAAGGGGCGTGATCAGAAGGGTGCCAT
>Ga0326727_10028028_pt1 | contig 10279 bp, 7 predicted proteins | sample MB2enrmetagenome_FD_207643 | JGI IMG/M metagenome (GOLD analysis project Ga0326727, IMG submission 207643) | Lab enriched peat soil microbial communities from McLean, Ithaca, NY, United States - MB29MY | ecosystem: Environmental > Terrestrial > Soil > Wetlands > Peat | place: USA: New York...
GAGCGTTACCCTCACGAACAACCAGTCGGCTGCCCTCACGATCGGGTCGCTGGCTGTAACGGCAGGAAGCGGCTATGCCATAAGTCCATCGTCGACTTGCCTAAATCCGACCTTGGCTGCAGGCGCCAGTTGCACCATCGTGCTCACCTTGACTCCTGCCACCCTGGGCGCACAGCCCGGCACGCTGACCATCACCACCAATGCCAGCAACAGCCCGCAGACGGTGACGCTGACCGGGACGGGAGTTATCCCGACCACGCTGTCGCCGACCTCGTTGGGCTTTGGCAACGTGGTAGTGACCACCCCGAGCGGGAGCCAGAGCGTTACCCTCACGAACAACCAGTCGGCTGCCCTCACGATCGGGTCGCTGGCTGTAACGGCAGGAAGCGGCTATGCCATAAGTCCATCGTCGACGTGCCTAAATCCGACCTTGGCCGCAGGCGCCAGTTGCACCATCGCGCTCACCTTGACTCCTACGTCCCTGGGCGCACAGCCCGGCACGCTGACCATCACCACCAATGCCAGCAACAGCCCCCAGACAGTGACGCTGACCGGGACGGGAATTTCCCCGACCACGCTGTCGCCGACCTCGTTGGGCTTTGGCAACGTGGCTGTGAACACCCCGAGCGGGAGCCAGAGCGTTACCCTCACGAACAACCAGTCGGTTGCCCTCACGATCGCTTCGCTGGCTCTAACGAGCGGATATGCCTTGAATGCATTGACGACGTGCCCTAGTTCCGGCCCCTTGGCTGCAGGCGCCAGTTGCACCATCGCGATCACCTTGACACCTACGTCTATTGGCGCACAGCCCGGCCCGCTGACCATCACCACCAATGCCAGCAACAGCCCGCAGACGGTGAATTTGAGCGGAACCGGGACGGCAGTGCCCCTGGTGATCACGGCCAGCAGTGCGTCCATGACCTACGGGGGGACGGCGCCCACCATCACGCCCGGTTACAACAGCTTTGTGAATGGGGACACTGCGGCCAGCCTGTCCGCGCAGCCCACTTGCTCCACCAGCGCTACTGCGCACAGCCCGGTGGGCTCTTACCCCTCAACCTGCTCGGGAGCCGTGGACCCCAACTACAACTTCACCTATGTGCCCGGGAACGTGACCGTCGGTAAAGCGTCGCTGACCATTACCGCCAGCAGCGGAACGATGCCTTACCGCGGGACGCCATCCGCCGTCACACCCAGTTACAGCGCCTTCGCGGGCACCGACACCGTGGCGAGCCTTACGGCCGCTCCCACTTGCACGACAACGGCGACCAGTTCCACCCCGACGGGGACGGACACCGGCGCTGACACCTGCTCGGGAGCCGTGGACGGCAACTACAACTTCACCTATGTGCCCGGCAACGTGACCGTCGGCAAGGCCTCCCTGACCATCACCGCCAGCAGCGGAACGATGACTTACGGCGGGACGCCCTCCGCCGTCACCCCCAGTTACAGCGCCTTCGCGGGCACCGACACCGTGGCGAGCCTGACCACACCTCCCACTTGCACGACAACGGCCACCAGTTCCACCCTGGCGGGGACGGACACGGGGGCCAACACCTGCTCAGGAGCCGTGGGCGGAAACTACATCTTCACCTATGTGCCCGGGAACGTGACGGTCGGCAAGATGTCGCTAACCATCACCGCCAGCAGTACCACCATGACCTACGGTGCGGCGCCACCGGCCGTTACCCCCGGTTACAGCGCGTTCGCGGGCACGGACACGACGGCAAGCCTTACCACCCCGCCCAATTGCGTGACGACGGCCACCAACTCCACGCCGGTGGGAACGGCCACGGGAGCTAATACCTGCTCAGCAGCGGTGGACAGCAACTACACCATCACCTATGTCCCGGCGAACGTGACCGTGACCAAAGGGACGCCCACGATTACCTGGGCCACGCCCGCGGCGATCACCCATGGCACCGCACTCGGCAGCACGCAGTTGAACGCCACGACATCCGTGCCCGGGGCGTTCGTCTACAGCGCGGTGGCGGGAACAACCCCGGCAGCCGGAATGGATTCGCTCTCCGTCACCTTCACTCCCACCGACACAGCGGACTACAATACGGCAACGGCCACCGTCACCCTGGCGGTGGGCGATTTCACTTTGGCTCCACCCTCCGGCTTCTCCACCTCGGCCACGGTGGTGCCCGGCTCACCCGGAACCTATACTTTAACGGTGGGTAGTGAAGGGGGATTGGCCGGAACGGTGAGCTTTACCGTCACCGGAGCTCCGTCGGAGGCCACTTGCACGGCTTCACCGAACTCTGCCGCAATCGGAACCAATGCCACGGTCACCTGCTCCACCACCGCGCCATCGGTCAGCGCGCCACGCTCCCGACCGCTTCCCCCAGCCACACCGCTATGGCCGGTCCTCGAAGGCTTGTGGATGCTCGCTTTGGCTCTGGCGGCAATGGCATGGGCCATCGTGCGCCGGAAGCAACCCGGCGTGCGCCGATGGCAGTCCGCAATGATTCCGCTCGCGGCGGGATTGTTGCTGAGCCTGGCGCTGGCAGGATGCCACAACGGAGGGAGCATAAGTACAACGCCTAACCCCGGAACACCCGCCGGCACCTACCCGTTGACGGTAACGGGCACCACGGGTTCGGGATCATCTGCCTTGAGCCATACCGTGACGCTCACGCTGACCGTGAGTTAGTCAGGGCAGGACACATTACGCTGAAGCCCAGCGCTGCAATTCCCGTAATAGGGAAGTAGGGGCGGTTCCCGATTAGATCGGGACAGGTCGCGAACCGCCCCTACGTTCGGATCCCAGCCGCGCGCACGAATTCCTGGCCAGACACGGGGCACGGGACAGGGGAAATGGGAAGGCGCTTCGGAGCCGATGACCCTCTCGGAGAAAGAATTGTGCTCGGTTGGAACCAAATGGGCGTATGGTAATAGCTGCTTCAGGGCCAAAAAGTTAATTCCGGTTTAAAACAGTCAAATTGAAAACCAACGAGGAATCACTATGAAACTTAAATCCACGATGTTGATTTTGGCTTTTTCAGGGATGGTCCTCTTAAGCGCCCCAGCCAAGGGGGACACTTTCACACTCTCCTTCACGACCGAAGGTGGGACGGGGGGCGTTCCCGGTACCGTAACCCTTGAAATCCTGGGACTGGTTAATGATGGACAACCACATGCTCCGACCAATGTGATAATTGAAAGCTTCCCCCCGGGCCTGGATTCGATACTTGGGAATGCTCCGATCAGCGTGAACGGTACATTCGCCAATATCAACCCCAATAACTTTTTCACAGAAACAAATGGTCAGATCACGGGTTTCAACTATTCTGCCGACACATACAATTCCAATCCACCATGCGGCCAACCCGGTTATCTTTGCGCACTACGATTGAACGTTCCGAGTGGAAATGGCAACTTTGATGAACTGACTCTAGACGGCCACCAGCAGGAATACGTACTGTGCTATGGATGCGGGACATTCGAAGCCACCTCCGTTCCGGAACCCGGCACTCTAATGCTTCTCGGCATCGGCCTGCTCGGACTAGGCGGGACCGTCAAGCAAAGGTTCTTTTCATAGGGTCAATCCCATCTGTTCACCAGAGAGCCGCTCTTGGGGCGGCTTTTTTGTTACTGCCGTTGGAACGTCAACGACAGCGCCAACAACACCCCACAGACGGTCGCGCTGAAGGGCACAGGCCATTAATTCAAGAGCACCAGGGGGCGGTTCCCGATCAGATCGGGACAGGTCGCGAACCGCCCCCACTTCCGAACCGCGCGCACGAATTCCTGTCCTTGGCCAACCACGGGGGACGGGATACGGGAAACGGGAGATGGGAAACGGGAGGTGGTAGATGGTAGGTCGTAGGTGGTGGATGGGGAAGTATCAGGGAGACAGGATTTAGGAGCCAAAAGGTGGAAGGCTGGGAAAGGCCGATGACTAACTCCCCGCGTGACACACTCCAAAAGCAGTGACGAGTGATGAGGGGCGAGTGACGAGAAAAGGCGAAACGCAAGGGCGGAAGGGCAAGCTGCCCTGCACGCTCACCATCAGTCCGGCCGCCCACACTATCCCGCTTCGGTTATCGACAGTTTCAGTTGAGAGGATGAACCAATCTGCCGACGGCGGAACTCGAAAATCTCAAATTGGAAATTTCAAAAGGCGGGCCGCGCCGCACACTCACCATCACCCGGCCGTCCACACTATCCCGCTTCGATTATCGACAGTTTCAATTGAGAGGATGAACCAATCTGCCGACGGCGGAACTCGAAAATCTCAAATTGGAAATTTCAAAAGGCGGGCCGCGCCGCACACTCACCATCACCCGGCCGTCCACACTATCCCGCTTCGATTATCGACAGTTTCAATTGAGAGGATGAACCAATTTGCCGACTTGGAGAACAGAAAGGCGAAACTGGAAATTGGAAACTGGAAAATCGCCAATCACCAATCGCCAATCACAAATGATTCAATGATTCGATGATGCAATGACTCAATGACCCGATGGCCCGATGAACCGATGATCCGATCAGCTACTATGCAGGTCGAGGGTCATCCAGATCAAGGCTCCCTCAAAGGTCTTGGACACTTGGACGCGCAAGCCATCTACGAGGGGGTAGAGTTGATAGTCCTTCCCGCTCACCACGGTGGGCACGGAGAGCAGGCACTGGGCGGCGACGTCCGAGACCTGCGCTTTGAACGACCCCGCCACCATATTGCAGATCTCTCCCAAGGCGTCGCGGATGCACTCCGCCGAGGTTTCTTCCTCGGTGCCCAGCATTTTGCCGGCGATGCGCGCGGCTGAGGCAAGGCTGCAGCGAAAGCTCAAGACGCCGCACAGGTCTCCTGCCAAGCCGATCATGGCGGTGTAGTCTGCGACGCGCGGCAGCGTGGCCTGGTCGGAGGAACTCAAAGGAGTCCCCACCATCATCTCGAAGACCTCTGCGGCGGAGCTATCGAGCGCCTGGGTGAATCGTTGCTGGGTTTCCTCGCGCGGAAGCTCCGCCAGCTTGGAAGTGCCCCTTCCCTCACCGGAGGATTTGGCCGTAATGATGAGTTGTACCCGTTTGGGATTTGCGCCGTCGCGTTCGGAGTCCATGGTTACTCCTGAAGTAGTGGAATGATCCGCTCTTTGATTTGGTCCGGGCTGAAGGGTTTGCGGATGTAACCGCGCGCGCCGTTGGAAAGCGCCTGAACCACGTGCGCCTCGCCCGCCTCCGTCGTGACCATGACGATGGGCACGCCTTGGGCGTTCTCGACCGCCTGAAGCTGGCGGACCAGTTCGAGGCCGTCCATGGAGGGCATGTTGATGTCGGTCAGGATGAGGTCGACGCGCGTTTGCTGCATGCGCGCCAAGGCTTCCACGCCATTGCTCGCCTCAAAGACTTCCTTGAGTTCCAAACCGGCCTGGCGGAGGGAACGGTCAACAATTTTCCGCATCACGGAAGAGTCGTCCACGATCAATACACGTAGCGCGTTCATGCTTACGCCTCGTATTCCCGGAAGGGATTTTTGGGAATTCCGCCGCCAAACAAACCGGCGGCGCCGAATTCCATTAACTGAATCAAATGGAGAAAGTCGGTCTCGAGCATTTCGGCCAGCTTATCCGCCTCCTCTGGCTTTAGCCGCGGCAGGCAGGCTTGGAGGATGACCTGATCCTGATTGCCCGCGGGCTCAGACGGTTCAAGGGGAGCGGCTCCCAGCACGATCCCCCGGCGGACACAGAACTGGTCCGCGGAAGCCACCACTCCCACCAGGTGCGGATCTTGCCGGGCGTCCTGGGGCTTGTGATGGCTCACCATGACTTCCAGTAGGGTGGGGGAGAAGTTCCACGAAACGCCAATCCAGCGGCCCACTTCGCAATGATCGGTTCCAAAGCGCTCGCGCTCCAATTCCACCGACTCGCCCCACCCGCAACTGGCCATGTTTTCGGGCTCCTGCGACTCCGTCGAGGTGAAAATCAGGAGGGGAAGCGCCCCGATGTCGTGCAAGAGCCCGGCGAGATAGGCCTGCTCGGGCTGAAAGTAGGCAATCGCCCGGGCAAGCCTTTCACTCAGCGCTGCGGTGAGGAAACAGTGCTGCCAGAACGATTGAATGTCCTCCGACGCCACCCGATGCCCTACGTACTCCACCAGGGAACAGGTGAGGACCATCGTCCGGAGCCTCTCCGTGCCCACCAGCATGACCGCGTGCTCGATCTTCGTCACCCGGTCGCGAAAACCCATGAAGGCGGAATTGCACAGTCGCAGAACCTGCGCCGTCAGGCTGGGATCGGTCCGAATGACCTCGCCCACGCGCTTGAGATTCACCGGCGCTGTCGCCAGCAAACTGTTGAGCTCGAACACATAAGCAGGGAGCGTGGGCAGGCCCTCGGAAAGCGCCGCCATTAACGCGAGCTTGCGGCTCTGCCTGACCTCCGGATCCTTTGTGCTCGGTTCGGCGGGGGGAATCGGCGGCGGCGGGAGATGGGTGTCCTCGGTCCTCTCCGGAGACGCCAATTCGACTTTGTCCCGAGACAAATCCATCTTCCCCACCCACAATTCTGCTCATCGGCAGTATCACCCCCAGCCTTTAGCGGCTCGTGAATCGGGAAACGGGATGCGGGGCCCGGGGTCAGGTATTAGGGATTAGGGGTTGGGGGTCAGGGAAAATAGTGAATGATGAATAATGAATAGTAAATTGCGAGCCGGGAGGTCTTTTCACTATTCACTATTCACCATTTACCATTTACCATTTATTTTCGAGGTTCAAAATGACGGAGCTTCCCAATCCCGCGCCGGTGCTGGACCTCATTCAGGCCTTTCGGCGCTCGAAGACCATGTTTGCGGCTGTGTCCCTGGGGATTTTCGATCGCTTGGGCGACGGCGCGGCTGACGCCACCACGCTTGCTGAGGAGTTGGGCGCCGACGCGGACGCGCTCGAGCGCTTGCTGGACTCCTGCGTTGCCCTGGGCCTGCTCGAGAAGCAGGGCGCGCTCTATTCCAACTCGCCGGTGGCTGCGACTTACTTGAGGCGATCAAGCCCGAACACGCTCGCGGGTTACGTTCTCTACTCCGACCGCGCGCTCTACCCGCTGTGGGGGAACCTGGAGGCGGCGATTCGCGATGGCACCAACCGCTGGGCACAAACCTTTGGGGGTGAGGCGTCGATCTTCGAGCACTTCTTCCGCACGGAGGAGGCGCGGCGGGATTTCCTGAGCGGCATGCACGGCTTCGGCCAATTGAGTTCGCCCGCCGTCGTGGCGGCATTCGATCTGAGCAGGTTTCGCCGGCTGGTGGACCTGGGCGGCGGAACCGGCCACTTGGCGATGGCCGCGTGCGCGCGCTACCCGCAAATGCAAGGCGCGATTTTTGATTTACCTGCCGTAATTGCCACCGCCCGGGAGTATGTGCTCAAAGCGTCCCTGAGACCTCCAGTAGGTCTCCTCGTGGGTGACTTTTTTACCGACCCCCTCTCAGAAGCGGACATTTTTACCCTCGGGCGCGTTCTGCACGATTGGTCCGAGGACAAGATTCGCGCCCTGCTAAGGAAGGTCTGGGAACGGTTGCCCTCCGGCGGCGCGCTCCTGATTGCCGAAATGCTCCTGAACGACAATAAGTCCGGCCCCCTGCCGGCGCTGATGCAATCGCTCAGCATGCTGGTGTGCACGGAGGGCAAGGAGCGCACCCTGGCCGAGTACACCGCCCTGCTGCGCGAAGCGGGTTTTGCCCAAGTCGAGGGAAAGGTGACCAATGCCCCCCTCGACGCCATCCTGGCCGTGAAAGGGTGAGTGCCCCAAAGGCCGGTGCCCGCAGGCCAACCGAGTTTCTCTACTTCATATTCGGGTCCTGTCCCGGGCCCCCGGTGTTTTTGAACTTCGGGATGCGGTCTTCGATGCGCGGCATAGCCGGCAAGGGTGCGTGGGGCTCCATCTGGTACCAGTAAGCGACTGAATAGATGTTGTCGGAGCGCAGGTTCGCCTGGCCATCTTCAATCGTGACCTTGATGTCATGTTTGAACCGGATCGGCCCCTCCAGGTGCCAGCGATACAGAGAGAAGCGCGAGCCGGGTTCCCAGCCCGTGAACTCCGTCAGGCCCACAAGGGGAGTCGAAAACAACTTACTGAATCCCCAGGCGAAGTTAAAGTAATCCTCACCCCCCGTGCCATGGATGCGGGGCTCCTTCTCACCGTCGATCCAGATCATCTCGTCGCCCTCATTCCATCCGCCCCATTGGTTTTGGAAGACGGAGAAAGTGACGCCCACGAACTGCCCTTGCCCCTTCGCTTCCAGGATGACGTAATTGCCGGCGCCGGACTTGTTGAGCCAGCGCGGGTCCTTGCGCGCTTCGGCAAAGTCGTTCCCATAAAAATTCCCCTTGTACCAGCCCTGGCAGGGCGCGCACTGGCGGTACTCGGCGTGGAAATAGGCGGTGGATGTTGGCAGCGAAGGGAGCCTGACCCAATCGATGTTCCAGTAGTAGTCGCTCACCTCCTTGCTGCCCTCGTTCGTTACGGTGATGCGTCCATGCCGGCGAAAGGGCATGGGGAAATAGGAGTTCAGCGCCTGGTCCGGCAGCACGGCCACCAGCGCGGATTGAAAGACCGTGTAGGTCCCCAGGCCGAGGCCAAAGAAATCCCCAATGGGCGTCTCAACACTGGGACTGGGCTCGTTGTCCCAGTACATGCGCAGAACAATTTTCTTCAAATGGTAGGCTTCCGACCAGGGCGGAATGGTGGTCCAGAGGTGGCGAATCTCTCCCGGCCCGTCTTCGTTGAACATCTCCGCCGTCTCCCCGGGTTTGAGGCTGACGTAATCGTGATTGCCTCCCGACCGGTCAAAACTCGAACTGCGCGCGGATTGGTAGTCCCCCAATTGGGCGAGGTTGCTGACCGAATATTGAGCCAGCAGCACCGGCGCCCAGAGCACGCCGCACCCCAACATGTAAAGCGCTCTCATCATGTCGTTCCTCCCGGCAGCGTTCGTCTTCATGACGCTGGCCCATTAGATACGCCTGCCGGAGGTTCGTCAACTGTTTGGAGCAGTGGTTAGTGGCTGGTGGAAAGACCAAAGTGCGAAACACCCACTGGTAGGTGGTAGGTCGTAGGTGGGAGGAATGGTGTCAAAACGCCAGGCGCCCGCGCCCGGTCAATGTCTTGTGATGTGGTAGGTCACGCCAAACGCCAGGCGCAGGAAGTTCTGGGTATTGGTGGCGTTATTGGGCAGGCTGGTGCGCACGTAGTCCGCCTCGAAGACGCGGATGGCGAAGTGTTTGGAGACGGCGACGTCCCAGCCGCCGCCCACTTGCATGGCAAATGAATTGGCGGTGCTGGACACCGTTGTGGACACAGGAAAGACGCTGTCGAAGCCGTGTACGCCGCCGAACAGGGCTTCGGCGAAGACACGGCTTTCGTGCTTGGAGCCGCCGCGGATGGTGTACCGCGGCCCGGCCATGAACTGCAGCAAGCCCAGGTTGACGCCCGGAGCGATATTGGACGCATGTTCGCCGGTGAAATTCGCGGCCACGCCGAAGCCGTGGAAAAAGGTGAAGCCCGCGTCGAAGCTGCCGCCCTGAGCAAAGAAGTTGCTACCACCGCTGGGGGTGACGTTGGAGCGCTCGGTGGTGTAGGTGAATGCCAGGTCAAGGGAGGACAACTGAAACGACGATGACGCCGCGGGTTTCCCCTGCGCGCGTGCTACAGCGCCGCCCAAGGTCAAAATCCCAACAAGAAGTGTTGCCAATAAGCTGGTTCGCATGAGCTCTCCCTTTCCTGCACGGTAGTGGGTCAGCTTGGTTTTTTGTAGCGGCGGTCTCCGACCGCCGTCTTGAGCCTCTACATTTCATGCTCAGCACCACCCCCGTCGCTTCCGCTCCGGCCCCTCCTCATCTGAGGACGGGAGCCTTTAAGAACTCCCCTCCTGAATCAGGAGGGGAGGCGCGGTCGCGCCGGGGTGGTTTCCAGTTCGCGAGTCACGGCGTGTGCAAATGTTGAAACTCTACTCCCTTACTGCACGGTCAGCGTGACGGTGAAACTGTGCGACAGCCCGCCGGAGGTGCCGGTGACAGTCACCGTATAAGTCTGCACTTGCTGTCCGAAGAAACCGTTGCCCCCGCCCCCGCACGAGGTGAGGCCCAGCGCGGCGCAGGTCAGCACGAACAGCAGCACCAAACCCGCGAATCTTCCCACCCTCCTTCGGGACCGGCGCAGTCTTCCTCCGAAGGGCAGCAGGAAGATTCCTCCCACCATCGTCAAGGCGAGGCCCCGCGCCAAGGGGTTAGCGCGATTGGACGGCAGGAACGTAGCGCCGTCCTTTGGGGCGGCATTCTGTAGCG
>Ga0326727_10028029_pt1 | contig 10279 bp, 13 predicted proteins | sample MB2enrmetagenome_FD_207643 | JGI IMG/M metagenome (GOLD analysis project Ga0326727, IMG submission 207643) | Lab enriched peat soil microbial communities from McLean, Ithaca, NY, United States - MB29MY | ecosystem: Environmental > Terrestrial > Soil > Wetlands > Peat | place: USA: New York...
CCTTCAATCCATTGACTTTTTCAATGTGATGTTTAACAAATTCGTCAAGTACGGGCTCTGGAACATATAAGCGCATCTTTAGCTTTACGCACAGTTCACTCAGTCGGAGTAACAACGTTCTGTCAAACGATAGCGGAAATAGCCGGATAGAGTTTGTGTCCAAATAGATGGCGACGGGACGGTTTGTTGCCATGGGCTTTTATTGAACCATTTTGGTAGGCCTTTTTATCGGCAGTTGCTCGTAGCAAAAGAGCGGGGGCGGGACGTAGCGCAGTTTCTCAGTTGTTGACGGTCGGGTTTCCGCGAAAGTATGGGGGGCAGACGCCCGTCGTAAGGCATTCCATTCGTGAAGGGTTTCCCCGCTTCCCGTTTTTTATTGTAGCGGGGCCGCCTGCCATTTCGCCGCCTCCTGTTCTTAGCGGTGGCGGCACCGGGCGAGCATGAACGCAGGCTCGCCCAGACGCATCGGTGGGAGGGCTGGCGTCCCCTACATTTCTGACGGAAATTAATTCTGCGGGACGGCCCTCGGCCGGGTTTCCGGCGGAATCGGGATTAAATGACGGTGGGTGGGATTGGTTCCTCGGGGTTAAATCTTTTCTTTAATCGTCCGACGTCGTCAAGGATCAACCGGATATCTGTTTCTACGAGACCGAGTCGTCCTTCCATTTTCTCTACCTTATGAGCCAGGTAGCGGTTGCTCGCAAGGGCATGTCGAAGTTTCACAAATGCCCGGACAATGGCAATGTTCACCTGGATGGCCCGCTCACTATTGAGAACGGACGATAGCATGGCGACGCCATGCTCTGTGAACACCAAGGGGGAGTAGCGGCGGCCCCCTCTCCCTGTTTTTGAGGTGGCGATTTGCAACCTCAAAGAATCGACCTCTCCAGAGGCTAACTGAAACATAAAGTCTGACGGGAATCTGGACAAGTTCCGGCGCACTTGCTGATTCAGGTATTTGGTTGGAACGTCATATAACGCCGCTAAATCCGTGTCCAACATCACCTGCTGTCCACGAATCTTAAAAATACGAGCCTTGATTTCCTCGGGTTCAACATTTGACATAGAAATAACCTCCTGACCCTTAGAGGCGTTTGGGGGTATTTTTATTCATTCTTCGACGGAGGGTTCCTGGGGACAGTGCCTGCCCCAGCCGGAGAACGGGCGCGTCCCCAGGGACGGTGCCGGACCTGAAAGAGGAAAGGTTTGCGGGACGGTCCGAGCTCTGAATGGTGCCAGGCACCGTCGGGCGCAGCACTCCATTGCGTGAACGGGGCCGAAGCGCTTTCATATGGGAACCTTTCCTATCTTGATAGGAAAGGTTGACGATTTGGGGTCGCCGCCTCCTTAATAAGGCTGGAACAGCTGCACGCGATTTAGGACAATAATACATCGATGAATTTTTACGAAGATCTTCTTCAAACGTTAGAGGAAAAGCACGTCCGTTACCTGGTGGTGGGAGGGGTGGCTGTTATCCTTCATGGTTTTGTTCGTGCGACAGCGGATCTGGATCTACTTGTGGGTCTGGAGCCTAAGAATGTCGATGCTTTCCTGGCCTTAATGAAAAAGCGAGGTTATCAGCCTAAAGCGCCTGTTTCGATGGATGATTTTAAGGTGCCCGAGATTCGAAAGAAATGGATCAGCGAAAAAGGAATGGTTGTTTTCTCGTTTTTTCATCCTCAGCGATCTCAGGAATTGATCGATATCTTGACAGAAGAAACAATTCCGTTTGAGGAAGCCTACAAGAGACGCGTCATGGTGCCGATGGGGAAGACTCAAATCTCTCTTGCAAGTCCCGAGGACTTGATTACCCTTAAACAAAAGGCCGGACGGCCTCAGGATCTTCAAGACATCCAAGCTTTAAAAGATCTCAAAGGGCCTCAATAATGGATTTCACTCCTTTCGAACCTGAACGCATTCTTCAAATCTACGATCCTGAAAAACAGGCTGAATTCAAGGACATGACTCCTCATGATCGCCTGGAATGGCTTGACGCCATCAACCGCTTGTATTGGGCAGGCGTCGCCGCTCGACAACAACAGCTGCATAAACAATAAATCAGCCTTTGCCGTCCCCCGCCACCCTTTCCTTTCTCCTCCCTATGCGCTTTAATAGTTGAGCCCGCCTAATCTCGATCAGGAGAATTCACGATGCGTTGGAACCACTACCCTTGCTCACGGCCTTGATGCTGGCGCATGCCTTTGGCCGGTTCTACCGGGGTCTTTAAAACAGTATCCGGCCGTGCCCCGAGCGCGTACGTTGCTCCTTTCGAACAGGTCGAAAGCAGGTTTACATTGTGGCGTTTGAACAGGTCGGTTTACTCCTAATCAGTCTCTTGTTCGGCTGGTCGAGTCCATTACCAGCCGCGGCGGCAGGAGCTTCTATGAAGGAAGAAAGAGATTTACCAAAAGACGGCAAATACTTCATCGAGAACCGATCGGTCTCGCGCAAGGCCTTCCAAGAGTTGTTGCGGTCTCTCAAAGGCAAGGAGGCGTATTGGTGCGAGGAAGGCCAGAAATTAGGTGAGCACGGCGAAGGTTGGGACTCGGCCGATAAAGACGGGCAACGTTACAAGGTGAGTTTTTTGGAAAGCCATGGAACCACAACGGGGGCGATCTCTTTATCGCCGGACAGAAAATAGCGGCGCATTTACGGGTCAGATCCTCGGTCACTCGGCAACTTCTTTCAAAGAGGCGGCGGGGCGGTCCGAGGCAACTCGGGAAATAGCACCGATCACCGAGCATAGACCACCGGTTCGGAAGTCTAAGCAGCTTTGCGGGTTTCTTCCTTGATTTTTTGTTCCAGGAGGGTGTGAATAAGCGTCTGATAAGGGACATGCCTCTTGGCGGCTAGAAGCTTGGCCGCTCGCAGCAGCGATTCATGGATCCGGATCGAAATCAGGCGTTTTTTTAACCTGGGTGAGAATTCGACCGACGCGGGCTGGAAATCATAATCAAGGGGGCTGTGGTGATCCCAGAACTCCGCTTCTTGTTCCAGCGTTTTAAAATGAGGAATCGGCTTTTTCTTTTTGATCATCGTCTTTTGAACCATCGTCTTTCGTGCGTTTCCATATCCCGGGCCGAGATGACCCGTATCCCTCCTTGCCCCAATGGGATAAAAATCACCACCAGGTATCGTCCAGCCTCGGTTTGCCCATAGGCGGCGTATCGCCCCAGCCGGCTTCGCAAAAACGCCTTGGCCCGAAGACACGCTTCTTCCGCTTCCTCGGGCCGGACCGCATGCTCGGCAATATGATCTTCATTGCCGGAATCCCACTGAAAATCTCGAATGTACAACCGACGACCTCCCCAGTCTAGCTGTATATACACGCCCTGTCAATCCGATGTTCTGCACCTCTCACCCTATTAGAGTCAAAAGTCGAGAAAATATTCATTTTCGACCGGGGAAATTCGTAACAATCCATGGGATCGAACGGGATGGTTCCTAACGATCGGGGCGCACTGCCCTCCCTCCCATTTTCTAAGGAGGAGGACCTGGCTCCCATTTGCGCAAGGTCGCCAGGCGGTGCGCCCCTACTTTTAAGGCTGGATTTCCCCCCCTTTTTTCTCCTTGATCTTCAGGCAATTTGCCGCTATTCCTAAGAGGGATGGCGGGCTTATTCATCGGGATTTTCGTATTGTTGGCATCGGTTGTTTTGCCGCTCGAGGCGGAAGAACCGAGCGTGCGGGACCTGCGTGTAACCGATGCCTCCGGCCAGGTCACCTTAAAGACAGCCGATCACCCCAAACAGGCGGCGGTGGTGGATGAAGAAACGCCTCTGGCCGCAAACGATATTGTTGAGACAGGCCCGAAAAGCAGCGCGGAACTCACCATGGACGGGGAATCGGTTTTTAAACTGCAGCCGGGCTCCCGCCTCCAGATCAAGAAACTCTATCAGCGGAATACCTTGTTCGAACTGACGGAGGGAGCGATCGTGGCCAAGGTCCAACCCGCGTCACGTCCCGACCAGGGCCTGTACCTCCGGATGCCGACCGCGGTGGTGGCCGTCCGGGGGACGGAATTTGCGGCGGGAACCGGGGCCGGGGTCTCGCACGTCGGCGTCTTTGATGAAGGGCACGTCGCGGTGGGCGGCGTCTGGGGCCATGAGGCGGTGAAGCTCGCGCCGAACCAGGAAACCCAGGTCACGCTTTCCAACGTCCCCCAGCCGCCGCGCAGGCTGGCCTATTTTAAAAAGCTCAAAACGCAGATGCCGCGCCTGCGCCGCCGCGCCGCCTTCTGGCACAAAAACTGGAGGCGCCTCAGCGCCGTCAGAAGGCAGGCGATTCGTGATCGGCTGGCCGATCCTCGTAGCGCTAAATCGCAGGGGTTCCTGCGGCCGCCGAAGCCATCGCCGGTCCGTCGCGCCGTCCATGCCCGCCGTTCCCACAAACAAAAATCCGCCGCTCGCAGGTCCCGCCCGAAACAAAAGAGGCCGGCCAATCCAATAAGTCCTAAATAGGCGGCAGGGATCCAGTCTTATGGGGTTTTCTGAGATTCCTTAGGCAATGGATGTTTTGCCCTGAGTCTTCGGCCCAACCTTCTTGCCAAAACGAAGACCCAGCACAAAAGCCCAAGGGCAATAACGCCCCAGACAATAATTTCTTTCATCGCATCAGCTCCTCATCATGGCAGGTTCCCTTGATTTATTTCAGCTGGCGCAGGACCTGATACCCCTTGTCGGCGTCGGCCTGATTGTCGAAGGCGACGACCACGGCGAACTGTTTCCCGATCACGTGAGCGATCAGAGCGCGCAAGTTCAGTCCTGCCGCGCCCAGCGCCTGGGTCAGCTTGTGGCCCAGCCCGGGCTGATTGGTCCCCTCCACGCGCACACCGACCACGTCCGGGCGCAGGGCAAAGCCGGCGCGGCGGGCCGCTTCCTCCTGCTTGCCGCCCTTGATCGGGGAAACAAACAAGATGCCTTTCCCGATCTTGTCCGGCTGGCGTCGGCCCAGCACGAACTGCAGGTCCGCCCCGGCTTCCGCCAAAACGCTGAAAAGTCCGGTCGTCGCGCCCGGCTTGTCGTCCATTTCCACGGCCCAGATGTCTATTTTTTCCACTTTAAACATGGCATTCCTCCTCGTCATTGATGTTCTCAGGAATCCCCTGGACGGGATGATGCTGGTATTTTACATCTGGAAGCTTATTGAGGGACTTTAAAAAAGCGCAGCAGGCCGGGAAACTGGTATTGCATGGCGTCGATCTGGTCCTTGATCGGGCGGGCGTCCTTGATCAAGCGGAACAGGATCCGGACATTGATGCCGACGTAAGGCGCGCCGGTGCCGCTGGTCATCCGGACGCTGCTGGTGTGGTAATTCATGCTGCGTTCCAGCATCCATCCGGCTTCGGCGTTCAGTTCCAAGAGCGGCTTAATGTTCCAGGAAATCCCCGTTCCCACACGCACCTCTTGATAGTCCACCAGGGCGTTGTTCAAGGCCGGCAGGCCTTTGGTGTCGCCGAAACTGCTGGAAACCCGGTAGCTGTTGCCGCGGAAATCGGCGCCAAGCCAGGTGTGGACCCAGTCGTTGGCCTTGTACTCGATCTGGGGCTTCGGCAGCATGAATTTGAGCTTCCAGCGGTCATCGATCCGGTAGTTGAAGCCTCCGCCGGGGAGATACCGGTTTTCCCGCCACGTGTTGATGCTGAGCGCCAGCGTCCACTGGAGGTCATCATTGACCAGCCGCGTGTAAGCCAGGGCGATGGGGGCATTCACGTCGCGGACGGTAAATTGAGATAGATCGGAATAAAAGCCGGGTTCGACCTGCAGGCGGAGCATGTTTTGCGAGGACCAGCGAAAGTCCGTCGCGAGAAAAGCGCTGAGCGCGTTCAACTGGTCGGGGACGGGGAGGGTCCCCGGGGGGTCAAAACCGAGACGTTCCCAGTCAAACCCGCCGTGAAACATAAAGGCCATCATGGCGCGGTGGGTGACGATATTGCGGATGTCGGCGTAATGTTCCGATACGTCGCCGGCGTGTCCGTCCCCGAAATTGGCCGGAGCTCCCCCCACGTAATCGTACTCCGCTTCCAGATCGTAGCCGAGATTGGTTTCCGTCCAGAGGACCTGGTCCTTGGAAGGAGATTTGTCGTTCGGGTTGGCGTCAGCCAGGAGCATCTCCGCCCTGACGGGAGAAGCGGAAAGGATTAGGAAGAGGAAAATGCCTTTCTTAATGGGAAGGCCTCAGTCATTTGACGTTTACTGCCCTCCAATTCTTATCCGCGGCGAGAGCGATTTCAATCCTTTTCGCGTTTGCCTTCATACCACCATTCCAGGCCTTCGCGCTGGCGGAAGAGGGCGGGACCCTGGAGCAGAAGACGAACGGTGAGAGGCACGATCCGCCAGGAGGAATACAGGCGGATTTTCCGGGCGGAGGTCGTGACGCCCTCGCGCAGGAGCACGAACCGGCCCCGGCGCTTCAGCGCGATGGAAAGAACGATTTCTTCGCAGGCGTAAAGCGTCTCATCGAATCCGCCTGCCACCTCAAAAGCCTCGCGCCGCGCATAAAAGAAACATCCCGCCGCCCAGCGCGCGAGGCGCATGTAGAAAAAGGAAAAGAGGTTAATCGCCAGGCGGACGCCCAGGCCGACCGGCTCAGCGAAAGTGACCCAGGCCCCTCCGCCGGCCGCGCCTTGCTCCAGGGCCGAGAGGGCCGCGCGCAGCGTCCTGTCCGAGATCTGCGTGTCGGCATCGATAAAGAAAAAGACGTCCCCTTTCGCCTCCCGCGCGCCGGCATTGCGCACGGCCGAAATCTTCCGCAGGTGCACGTCCAGCACCCGCGCACCCGTTTGACGGGCGATTTCGGCGGTCCGGTCCGTCGAGGCGTCGTTCATCACAATCACTTCAAACGGTTTTCCGACCGCGCGCGCCGAGTCCAAAATTGACTTCAGCGTCCGCCCAATCTCATGGGCCTCATTATGGGCTGGAATGATGAAGGAGAGGAGATTTGCTTCCATCGTTTTATTGTACCTTGCCAATGAAAAACGATTGCAAACCCGCGCGTTTCGAGCTAGACCACTGCATGCGGACGTGGAAGACCTTCCTTTCTTCACCGGCTGTTTGGTGTCTCGCCGTTCTCGCTGTGGTGCCGTTGGGCCTGCGGGTGGCCGGCCAAGCCTCCGATCCCCTGGCCATCGTGGGAACGCAGGGCTGGGAAAGGCGGGCGATTCCCCGCCACCCGGTCCGCGGGCCGCGGATTAATGTCCTTGAAGTCGATACGTGGAAACACTCGTTGGAAGGCGGGACGTTGCGTCCGGTCGCGATGGTCCCCTTCGCCCGGCGGGAACTGATCCATCCGCAGAATTTCTCGCCGGACTTCTACCGGCAGCAGATTGAAACCTTGGGCGAAACCTACGCCCGTCAGCGCGATGTGCTGATGTACTACGGCGCCCTGCCGAGCGCGCCCAATCACCACGGGCTGAACTTTAACGCTTGGTCTACCGAGGACCTGCGGCGTCTGCGGGCGATGGGTTCGCGCCCGTTTATCGGGCTGGAAACCATGGATCTTCATACGGTGGAATCGATGGCCCTCAAACTGCATCAAGCTGGCTACGGCCCCTTGAACCGGATTTACGTACGGATCTGCTCCGAGCCTTCGGGCATGGCGTACGGTTCTGAGGATGGAACGGCGATCGGCAAACGCCACACCGCGGCCGCTTATGCCGCTTACAAGCGGAGCTTTGCCCGTGTTTCACTGCTGTTGAATAAGCTCAACAAGCGTTATGGGCTCGACATTTACAGCGTGTTTGCCGGGACCAGCGCCGATGATTTCAAATCCTACCAGCCGCCGGAGTACCTGTTTGATGCGCTGGGCTACGACCTTTACGTCACGCCGGAGAACAAGGAAAAAACGCTCGAGCAGATGGAGTCGCTCCGGCGCCATCATCCCTGGAAGCCGATCGTCATCCCGGAACTGGGTGTTGCCACCGCCGGCCCCGGAGCGAGTCCGCGTTGGGCGCAGGAGACTCTGGGTGATATCCTCATGTCCCTCGGGCGACATCCGGCCGGGGTCGAAGGGCTGACGGTCTTCAGCGTGAATGTCGCCGGGCGTCTTCCCAAGAAGCGCTGGAGCTGGGCCTGGACTCCGGTGATGTTTGAAATCCTCAAAGAGTGGGAAAGCGCGCCCCGGCGCTGGCGGAAAGACGGATTCCACCGCTACGACCCCTTGGCCTATCCGGTGGGCCGGGACATCCTCTATATTGACCGGCCGGATTTGAGGATTGTGTACCGCAAGCTGGCTGCCTTCAAATCGCCTGGCGTTCCCTTGTTTTACGAAGCCCGCCTTGTCCTTCACAAAGGCCGATGGACCCACCGTACGCGGATCATCACGCTCGGATAAATTTCGGTTGGCTGGTTTTAATTGGTTTTTTCGGCCTGCGTGATCGCGTGCAGAACGCCTTTTGGCGTGGCCAGTCGGGTGAGTTCGTCGATAAAGCCCTCTTTTTGGAAAAGGGCGGCGACGCTGGAGAGAAAGGTGAGATGCTCCTTCATGTTGGCCGCCGGCCCGAGGAACAGCACAAAGACGCGGATTGGAGTTCCCCCGTCATGAGCGTCATTCACCCCGGCCGGACAGACGCCGACCGCCGCTTCGATATTCGTTACACCTTCCAGGCGCGCGTGCGGAAGGGCCAGACCGGGAGAGATGATCGTGGAGCCAATTTCCTCCCTGGCCAGGATCGCTTTCATCGCCGCTGAAGGGTCCGGCAAGTCCAGCGTCCCGATCAAGCTTCCCAGCACCTGCTGCTTGGATGGCCCTGAGGTAAAGAACACGATCCGCTGTTCCGAGAGATAGCTCGACACGGTCCGAAGCTTGCGCTTCGCGGAGGACGTTTCGGGATCTGATGATGTGAACTTTCTAAACCACTTCATGTGGGTATTTTAATGGATTTGTGATTTATCGTCCAGCATCAGGCTAATGGGCAGACACAGCCAGATCCACAACACCCATGAGACAGCTTGGAGAGGCTGCAGGGATCGCCAATAGATCCACAAGGTGCCGAAGGGGCTCAAAAGCAAGCCCAACGTGGATTGGGGAATGAAGCGCACCCGTTCTAGGACCTGAACCGCGCTGAAGCGCTTCTTAGAGAGGGTCTCTAGAACAGCTTTTTCAAGTTCATCCGGGCCCATCTGATCCCAGCCGGGAATATGCATCGCATTCCACGCGGCGGTCGCATATCCGTAACCGTGATTGTCCGAAATGCCTGTCATAAAAAGGTTTTTGGTACGACACAAATCCACAATCTGAAGCCTGTAGGGGATCGGAAAATCGAGCCCTTTGGGGGCGCTGTTGATCAGTTCAAAACCGTCCATGCCCCAGCGTACAAAGTCCTGGACGCCAGCCCCCCAGTGATAGAGCCAGTACTCCGGGAGCGATGCGATGACCGGGTAGCCCAGTTTATGCATATCGGCCACAAATCCCGGGATCTTCGCGAAATCGCCGTCATAGGGCTGGTTATCCACCTTCGAGTGGCTGCCAAGGATCACGAGATGGGTTTTCTTGAGGCTCACCTCTTCGCCTTCGAGCGATCGATAGCCGGTTTTCTGCCAGTCGGCTTGAGAAATCCCCTGGGCAATCTGTGCGGCCTCGACGCGGTTGTGGTCGGTGATGAAGGACGCCTCATAACCCTGCAGACGGTGCCAGCGCATGTTGGCTTGGGGCGTAAAGGAAGGACGCCCATCGTGGGAAAACTGGCTGTGCGAATGGAAATCAATGAGGAGCGTCCCAGGGTCTTGCGCGACGAGTCTTCCCATCGGGCGCGGAACCAACACCCCCCAAGCGATAAAGGCGGCAAAAAGCAGGAAGTACAGCGATCCCCGCTTCCATCCTGCAAAGAGACATCCGATAAAAACATAGGCGACCAGCACATAATCCTGATGGGCGCTTAAAACCGTCAGATGGTCAGCTACCGAGCAAAAAGGAGTAAAAAGGATATGCCAGACCGGAAAGATCAGATGAAATCCTCCGGCCCAGGCCAGGGTCGCCGCATCACGCACAGGGGACGGTAGAGGAAATGCCTGGGAGAGAAGAACCAGACCCGATAAGAAGAGAGGCAACCGCCAGGGGCGCGTCATCATGGCGTTGGGACCGCCTTGGCCCTGTGTTCTTTCCATACTTCAATTATAGCCGGTAGGATAGAAAGGAATATGACGATCAGAATGACTTTATCCACGTGATGCTGAATATTGGGGATCGAGTGGCCCAGAAAGTAGCCCGTGAGGATCATGGAACAGACCCACCCGACCCCCCCCAGCACGTTATAGACGGTAAAGCGCAGATACGTCATCTCC
>Ga0326727_10028030_pt1 | contig 10279 bp, 11 predicted proteins | sample MB2enrmetagenome_FD_207643 | JGI IMG/M metagenome (GOLD analysis project Ga0326727, IMG submission 207643) | Lab enriched peat soil microbial communities from McLean, Ithaca, NY, United States - MB29MY | ecosystem: Environmental > Terrestrial > Soil > Wetlands > Peat | place: USA: New York...
ATCAATTCATCGCTCACTACGCCCTCGAAGTCCGCATAGAAGACACTGCGAGCGTCATCGACACCGATACGCACACCCATGAAAGCCCCACCCCAATTTCCCATGAGGCAGCGCTTGAACGCCGCCCCTCTGGCGCGTACAGGAAAGCATAACTCTATTCGTACCGCAACGCTTCGATGGGATCGAGATTTGCGGCTTTCCACGCGGGGTAGATTCCGAAGACGAGCCCGATCAACGCGGAGCTGCCGAAGGCAAGCAGGGTCCACTTCAAGCTCATAGTCGCCGGCAATCCCGGCATGGTGGCGTGGATCAGGTAGGTGATGACGGCACCGATGATGATTCCGACAATTCCGCCGACGGCGGTCAGTGCGATGGCCTCGAGCGTGAACTGCAACAGAACGTCGCGCTTGCGCGCGCCCACGGCCTTGCGCACTCCGATCTCGCGGGTGCGCTCGGTCACCGAAACCAGCATGATGTTCATCACGCCGACTCCGCCGACGATGAGAGCGACGCTGGAGACGGCGAACATGAAGACGAAAACTCCGCCAGTCACCTGGTTCCAGACCTCAACCAGCGCATCTTGGCTGAATACCTCGAAGTTGTCCGGCTGATCCGGTCTGAGATGCCGGCGGCGGCGCAGCAGATCGCGCATCTCATCCATCGCCAGCGCCATTCCCGGCTGCGAGGTCGCCTTGACCGAGATCCAGTTGTACTTCATCTCCGGATGCAGCTTGCGGAAGGTGAAGTAGGGCATGGTCACGATGTTGTCCTCGGGATTCGAGCCACCGCTGAAAACGCCCTTTTTCTTCTCCGCCACGCCGATGACGCGGAAGAGCTCGCCCTCGACATTGATCTCCTTGTCGATGGGATCCAGGTCGCCGAAGAGTTCGTTGGCCGTATCATAGCCGAGCACGACGACGGGCATACGCTGGTCATCCTCTGCCTGGCTGAACCAGCGGCCCTTGATCATCTCGTAATCGTCGACGATCTTAGAGTCGGCGCCGTTGCCTTGCAGAATTGTGTTCTTCACCACCCGGCCCTCGTACTTCACCGAGTAGGTGCCGACTCCAAATTCCTGGGCCATGATGCGCAACGAGGGCGAAACCGCCTTGACGTGCGGCAGGTCCTTCATCGCCATCGCGTCTTCATAGGTCAACTCTTTGCGGTTGAGCATCTCCGCCGTTGGCCTGCCGAAGTTGAAGACATTCATGTGGAAGGCGAAGACGATGTTGGAGCCCATCTGCTGCACCATGCCCTGCACGTTGCTGTTCAATCCACGGACACAGGAAGAGACGGTGATGACGACGGCCACTCCGATGACGATGCCGAGAACAGTCAGCCCCGAGCGCATCTTGTTGCGCACCAGGGTTTCGCCGGCCATCAGGAAGATCTCTTTGATTTTGCCCTGCGAGGCCATCGTCTTTCTCTCCGTTTACAGCTCGAAGCGCAAAGCTTGAATCGGGTCGAGCTTCGCAGCCTTCCACGCCGGATAAACGCCGAAGAAGACTCCCACTGAGCAGGCCATCGCCAGCCCGACAATAATCGTCCAGAACTTCACCTCGCTCGGCATTCCGATGGTGATGGTCACGGTTTTTGCAATGACGACGCCGAAGATGACGCCGATGGCTCCTCCCACCAGTGCCAGCGTCGAGCTTTCGATCAGGAACTGGCGCAGGACGTCCGATGGACGTGCGCCCAGGGCCTTGCGAATTCCGATCTCGCGCGTGCGCTCGGAGACCGCGACCAGCATGATGTTCATAATCACTACGCCGCCCACAATCAGCGATATGAAGGCCAGTGCGATTGCGATCGCAAAGAAACTACTGCTCAGGTTCGCCCACAACGAAAGGAAGCTCTGGTTGGTCTCGATGGCGAAGCTGTCCGGCTTGCCGGGCAGGTCGTGGCGGCGGGCGCGCATCAGCACCCGCGACTGGTCGATGGCCGCCTCCATGGACGCGCCGACGTCATAGCCTTTGGCCCAGATTGAGAGCGAGTTTTTCTGCGTGCCGTACTGTTTGAGCCAGGCCGAGAGCGGCAGCATCACGAAATTATCGCGGCTCTGTCCCAGCACTTTTCCCCGGGCGGCGGCAACGCCGATCACCCTGTACACCTGTCCATCGACGCGAATCTCCTTACCCAGAGGATCCACATCCTGCATCAGTTTGTCGGCGATATCGTAGCCGATCACGGCGACGGGCGAGCCGGAGTTGACGTCGGCGTCGTTCATCGAGCGCCCGGAGGCCATCTCCAGGTCGTACATCATGGTCATTCCCGGCGTCCAGCCCCCGATGTAAGTATCCGTGCTGTTCTGCTCGTTGTACTTTACCTTGCCATTTCCGTGCCAGGTGCTGGCGGCGACGCTCTTGCACGCCGTGCAGGCCTCCTGCAGGGCGAGAAAATCCTCGTAGTGAATATCCTTGCGCTTCTCGCTCTCAAGGAAGTCATCGACGTTGGTGATGACGTTGGGTGCCTTGGAGATGATGAAGACGTCGGCTCCCAGGTTGAAGAGCTTGCCCGCCACATAGCCGTTGATGCCATCGACAAAGGTCTCGACGGCGATCACCGTTGCCACCGCGATCACCACCCCCAGAAGGGTGAGAACGCTGCGCAACTTGTTCGCCCACAGAGACTGCAGGGCAATCCGCACGGCTTCCAGGGTGTTCATAAAATGCCGGAGTAAAACGTATTTGCAGTCTAGCAGAACCGGGAGGATCGAAATCCGGCGGCCCTCTGCGAAATATGTGCTCTCTTCTCCTGTACGTGCATCTGCCCAGTCTTAGTTCCCTCAAACAGGAAGCCCACGCCGAATTCGACCGGCGTGGGCTCTGGTTTGCGAACGGCCGGGACTCTAAGCAGCCCGGTTTGTCTTCCCCATCCCCACGCTGACGCGTAGGTTCTTCGGGATAAAGAAGAAAGTTACCAGCGCACCGAGCAGTAGCGCCGCGGCAATGATATACAGTGCCGCGGATTTATCGGTGGAGACGAGTTTGGCCCAGACGGGAACGTTCGGGCCGATGTATCCGCCGAGATTACCAACGGAATTCACCCAGCCGATGCCGGCGGCAGCCGCGGTCCCGGTGAGAAAAGCCGATGGCAGGGGCCAGAACAGAGGCATCGAGCCGATCACTCCCAGCGTTGCAATCGAGAGAAAGATGATGGCGAGAACCGGATTCGAGGCGTAAACGCCGCTCAGGATCAGTCCGAGTGCTCCCGCCGAGGCGGTGAATGTGTAGTGCAGGCGGCGCTCGCCGGTGCGATCCGAGTGCAGGCTCAGGATGATCATGCCGATCACCGCGACGCCGTAAGGAATCGCCGTAATCAGCCCGACGCTGAGATATCCTTTGACGCCGAAGGCCTTGACGATGGTCGGCAGCCAGAAGGCGATGCCGTAGAGGCCGATCATCAGGGTGAAGTAGATGAAGCAGAGCACCCAGACCTTGAAGCTCTTGAATGCATCGGCCAGCCGGTGCTGGCTCTTGGTGGTTTCCTCCGCCGCCAGGTTGGTCGCGAGCAGCTCTTTCTCTTCCGGCGTCAGCCACTTGGCTTCTTGAATGCTGCTGTCGAGGAAGAAGATGACCCAGATGCCGACAACAATCGAGGGCAGGCCCTCGGCGAGGAAGAGCCACTGCCATCCGGCCAGCCCGCCTACGCCGGAGAGCGAATCCATGATCCAGCCGGAGATCGGGTTTCCGATGACGCCGGAGACGGCGATGGCCGAGACGAACCAGGCCGTCCGCGAGGAACGCAGCCGCGACGGATACCAGAGGGTCAGATAGTAAATGACGCCGGGGAAGAATCCGGCCTCGGCGAAGCCCAGCAGACAGCGCAGAAAGTAAAACGATCCCACGCCCTTGATGAAGATCATGCAGGCCGAGACGATTCCCCAGGAGACCATGATGCGGGCAATCCACCTGCGCGCGCCGAACTTCTTGAGTGCGACGTTGCTGGGCACTTCAAAGAAGAAGTAGCCGATGAAGAAGATGCCGGCGCCGGTGGCGAAAGCGGCGTCGCTCAGCGATAAGGCTTTCAGCATCTGGAGTTTGGCAAAACCAACGTTGACTCTGTCGAGATAAGCAAGGATGTAGCAAAGGAAAAGAAACGGGACGATCCGGAGATCGATCTTCCGGTATGTTCTTGCCTCGAAGCTGCTATCGGAGCTCATGCTGCTTCCTTTTCCGGTGATGCTCGAAGATGTGGTTTATGACCGCCTGAGACTATACCCCCGGCGAGCTCTGTGCGCCATTGCTTTTGCATGCTGGCTGCGGGTTCCGCCGCGTCACACGGCCCTGTGACGCTTGCCTAGGATTTCCGGGCGGCTGCTCGTGTATCACACCAGTGGCGGAGAAAATGTCACGGACATGTGAAATTGAGCGAACTCTCACCGTGTGCTACGATTCTCTGCTTTGGCACCTTGCGCCATGAAACATTGTTCCGGGCTGCCTGGTGCAGCTTAGCTCCATGTTGTTAAGACGTCCGTCTACCTTTTCGGGCGGGCGCCGCAGGGAATTCTCACTGCAACACACCCGCGCGACTGGCCGTCGCTTCACCCCAACAAGCCAACAACAGGCTTGCCGGGGACCCGGGGACGGCAAGCCTGCCCGGCTGTTCGCAGAGCTTCAGAAGAATTAACGCTCTTGGGAGTTATTCAGTGAAGACCTACGAAGGTGACAACATCCGCAACCTGGCCGTGATTGGCCACTCTCATTCCGGCAAAACCTCACTCGTCTCCGCTCTGCTTTACACCGCCGGCAGCACTCCCCGGCTCGGCCGCGTCGATGACGGCAGCAGCGTCACCGACTACGACGAGGAGGAGGTCTCCCGGCAGATGACCATCTCGGCCTCGCTGGCCGCCACCGAGTGGAACAAGACCAAGATCAACCTGATCGACACTCCTGGCTTCAACATGTTTGTGCATGAGGCCGAACTGGCCATGCCGGCTGTCGATGCCGCCCTGCTGGTGGTGGATTCCGTCAGCGGCGTGCAGGTGGTTACCCAGAAGGTCTGGAAGGTCTGCGAGGAGCTCAAGCTGCCGCGCGTCATCGTCTGCACCCGCATGGATCGCGAGCGCGCCGACTTCGAGCGCGTAATGCAGTCGCTCACCTCCGTCTTTGGACGCACCGTGGTTCCAGTCCAGCTGCCCATCGGAACGGAGAAGAGTTTCCAGGGCGTGGTGGATCTGGTCAAGATGAAGGCCTACTACTACGAGATGGGCGGCAACGGAAAGGCGCGCGTGCAGGATATCCCCGCCGACATGGCCGAGCGTGCGAAGGCCGCGCATGAGGCGCTGGTGGAGCTGGTCGCCGAGGGCGACGACGAGCTGATGAGCGAGTTCTTCGATACCGGCACTATCGGCGAAGATCACATCGTCGCCGGAATCCATAACGCCATTCGTGAAGATCGTCTCTTCCCCGTGCTCTTTGCCTCCGGGCTGGGCAACATCGGCAGCGACGAGGTGCTCGACTTCATCGTTGACTACGTTCCCACGGCGGTCGAGCGCAAGACCATCGCCGGCGTGGCGCCGAGCGGCAATGGCGATGCGCCCGCGCGCAAGATCGCAGCCAGCGAACCGCTTTCGCTCTTCGTCTTCAAGACCGTCAGCGATCCTTTTGCCGGCCGTATCTCCTACTTCAAGGTTGCCAGCGGCGTGCTGAAGAACGATGCCTCGGTGACGAACTACCAGCGCGGAACGGTGGAGAAATTCGCGCACATCTCATCGGTGCTGGGCAAGCAGCTGATCCCGGTCAACGAGCTCTCAGCGGGCGACATCGGCGCCGTGGCCAAGCTCAAGGAGACACTGACGGGCGACACGCTGGGCGACAAGGGCTCGCCGATCCAGTATCCGGCGGTGAAGCTGCCCGAGCCGGCGATCACCTTCGCCATCGAGCCCAAGCGCCGCGCCGATGAAGACAAGCTCGGCGTTGGCGTTCACAAGCTGATGGAAGAAGACGCGATGTTGCGCTTCTACCGCGACCCGCAGACCAAGGACTTCCTGATCGCCGGAACCGGCCAGCAGCACATCGAGGTGGTGGTCAGCAAGCTGAAGCGCCGCTATCACACCGAGGTCGTGCTGAAGGCACCGAAGGTTCCTTATCGCGAGACCATCCGCGGAACGGCCGACGTGCAGGGGCGGCACAAGAAGCAGTCGGGCGGCCACGGCCAGTTCGGCGATTGCAAGATCAAGATGTCTCCGCTGCCGCGCGGAGCCAAATTCGAGTTCGTCAATGACATCTTCGGCGGCGCGATTCCGAAGAACTTCATCCCGGCCGTCGAGAAGGGGATTCTGGAGGCGGCCGCGCGCGGCTTCCTCGCCGGATATCCCGTCGTCGACTTCAAGGTGAATCTCTACGACGGCAGCTATCACGACGTCGATTCGAACGAACTCAGCTTCAAGACCGCCGGGCGCATCGCCTTCAAGAAGGCGATGGAAGCCGCCAAGCCGGCGCTGCTGGAGCCGATCATGCAGGTCGAAATCACCGTGCCGGACGAGTTCGCCGGGGCCATCATGGGCGACATGAACTCGCGGCGCGGACGCATCCAGGGCATGGATAACCAGGCCGGAAACACCATCATCCGCGCGCACTGTCCCATGGCCGAGATGCTGACCTACGGCACCGATCTGACCTCGATGACGCAGGGCCGCGGCTCGTTCAACATGGAGCTGGATCACTACGACTTCGTTCCCGCGTTGCAGCAGGAGAAGATCATCGCCGCCGCCAAGGCCGCCGGAGCCGGCGTCGAGGAAGAGGAAGAAGAATAGCCGGGTTGCACTGCAATACGAAGGGCAGCCCGCGGGCTGCCCTTCAACTCTTGAAACCTTCGAAACCTTAAACTTTGAAACCTGGCTTTTCTACTCGTGCCACTCGTCGTGCAGAGCGTGGTGCACGGCCTTCTGCGCCTCGTGGATGTGGTGCAGGGCACGGTGCTTCAACCCGCGCGCCCACTCATCGGACTCGTGCTTATCGACATCGTCGTAGGCTTTATTCAGCAGCTCCAACGAGCGATGCAGGCGATCGGTGCGCTCCCAGCGCGAATCCACCGGGGGATGATCGCTGAGCGGCTTGCCGTCGTCGATGGCGGCTTCCTTGATCTCGCGGATGGCGGCATCGATCTCGTCGATGGCGCGCTGTTCGTCGGCATCGACACGCGCGTTCGGAGTCATTCGATCCAGATGGGCGCGCGCATGGCGCAGATCGGTCAGCGCGTGCAGGTAAGCAGGATGCGCTCCCGGCGTGTCAGCGGCGGCAAAGGCGCACATCATCAGCATCGCCAGCATTACCATTAAACTTGCTCTGATTTTCATTCGTTCTTCTCTCCACTTGTGCTGCACAGCCTTGCGACTGGCCGCGCGGTTGATTGTTAGTAGTAAGACGAAACGCGTAACGATCCTAATTCAGCACGCGCACCCGCGCACGGAGCATTCGTCCATGGCGCACACGATTTGGTCGTAGCACCGCGGTCAGGTTACTCGTTCATCTCCCGGTCGATCGCCTTTTTCAGTGCCTTGCGAGCCTGGTCGATGTGATGCACGGCGCGGTCCTTATACGCCTTCGACCATCCGTTGGACTCATGTTCCTTCACATCGGCTCGTGCCTGTTCGAGCAGCTCCTGCGCCCGATGCAGCCGGTCTGTGCGACTCTGGGAGACATCGGAAGGGAAGCGGTCGTTCATCGGTTTGCCATCGTCGATGGCCGCCTCGGTGATCGCGTGGATGGCGGCATCGATCTCGTCGATGGCGCGCTGCTCTTCAGCCCCGATGCGATTCACCGGCTTGTAGTAGAGAAAGGCGCGGGCGCTGCGCAGATCGGCAAGTGCGTGTATATAGGCGGGATGCTTTCCCGGAGTGTCAGCCATGGCAAAGCTGCTGGTCATGGCTACGGCGGCGGCGATCATAAAACAGAAGTATGCGAAGCTCTTCATCGGAGAGTTTCCTTCCCGGAGTTGTATTTCCGCTTCCGGGGTTACAAACCCAGCTCCTGTTCGCGAGTTGCTCAATTTTCAAAAGAGCGTGTTCTGGCGGCGCGGCGGCTCAACACCAAAGTGTTTGTAGGCAAGCTGCGTGGCCACTCGCCCGCGCGGAGTGCGATCGAGAAAGCCGATTTGGATCAGGAACGGCTCGTAGATCTCCTCGATGGCGTCGGGCTCTTCGGCCAGCGCCGCGGCCAGCGTGTTCAGCCCCACCGGCCCGCCCTGGTACTTCTCGATGATGGTCAGCAGCAGGCGGCGATCGACCTCGTCGAAGCCGTGCTGATCGACCTCCAGCATCTCCAGCGCCGCGACGGCGGTGGCGCGGTCGATGTGGCCGGTGCCGCGCACCTGCGCGTAATCGCGGACGCGGCGCAGCAGACGGTTGGCGACACGCGGTGTGCCGCGGCAGCGGGTGGCAATCTCCAGCGCGGCATCGTCGTCGATGCCGACGCCGAGAATCTGCGCCGAGCGGTTGATGATGATCTTCAGATCGTCGTGCGAGTAGAACTCCAGCCGCAGCACCAGTCCCAGCCGCGAGCGCAGCGGCGCCGAAATCAGCCCGATGCGCGTGGTGGCCGCGACAAAAGTGAACGCGGGAATCTCGAACGAATGCGTGCGCGCCGAAGGCCCCTGGCCCACCATGATGTCCAGCCGGCAATCTTCCAGCGCGGAGTAAAGCAGCTCTTCCAGCGCCGGCTGCAGCCGGTGAACCTCATCGACAAAGAGCACCTGGCGGGCGCGAACGTTGGTGAGGATCGCCGTCAGGTCGCCCTTGATCTGCAAGGTGGGACCGCTGGTCTGCTGAAAGGCCGCGTCCATCTCATTGGCGATGATGGTGGCCAGCGTCGTCTTGCCCAATCCCGGAGGCCCGTAGAGCAGGATGTGATCGAGCGCCTCGCCGCGGGCGCGGGCGGCGGCGATGGCGACGGCAAGGTTCTCCTTGACTTTGGGCTGCCCGATGAACTCCTGCAGCCGCTGCGGCCGCAGCTTGAGCTCAAAGCCCTCTTCGCCCTCCAGCGGCGCACCCGCCACCAGCCGCGAGCGATCTTCCTGATTTGCTGCCATAAAGTGGATGGTATATCGGCGCGGGGAATGCGGCAAACGGCAATCGCCCTACCGTACGGCTACCCCAGATGGAGAATCTGCACAATCATTCCCCCGACAATGATGGCCGCCCACAATCCGCCACCGACAACTCGAATGATCCGGCTGGAACGATTCATCGGGACGCTGCGATCCAGACCGGTTCGGACGATGCGAATCAGCGAGAACAACACCGCCATCATGAGAATGCAGTACCACAGTGGAATCCTGTGATGTGCGAAGTCCGGCATTTCCGAGCGTCCTCCAGCTACGAGCCTCTTACGCTTTCCACAACCCCGAGCGCAGCCGCGCAATCCAGTCACGATATTGCTTCGCCTCTTCGCGCAGCCTTGTCGCCTCCGGCTCCTGCGCATGCTCCGCGCGCTTCTCGCAGTCGAGGGCCCCGCGTTCAAGCTCGGCGATGGTGGCGTCGGCAGGAACGATAGGGCGATTCATCCTACGCCACGTGCAGCCTGGCGCGTGCACGCGGACTGGCCTTGACGGTGATTTTGACATCCTGGCCGAGCAGCAGAAGAAAGCGCATCAGCCTCTCCATCGAGAAACCCGAGAGCTGCCCCCGCATGAGAGCGGAGACCTTTGGCTGGTCCACTCCCAGGGCCTTGGCGGCCTGAAGCTGCGTGAGCCTCTGCTTGCGCACCAATAGCACGATCTTGTGGGCGAGTTCAGCCTTGGCCAGCGCCTCCTCCGGATTCGGCAATCCAAGGTCGGCGAATACGTTTCCACCGCTGACGTTGTAATCAGGTTTCTGCTTAGGCATACTCACTTCTCCGACTCCCGATCGATCTCAATTGCCCGTTGCAGCCTCGCCTTGATGAGCTCGATCTCGCTCTTCGGCGTCGCAATCCCACGCTTCGACTTCTTCTCGAATGCATGCAGCACATAGACGGCTCGCTCCAGCTTCACCGTGTAAACCGTCCGAAAGGTGTCTCTGCGATGATCCGACAAGACCTCCAGTACGCCCGGCCCAAGTCCCTTGAGCGGCTTGGCATCAACATGCTTGGCTCCCATCTGGGCCTGGTAGAGCGCGAAGCCGACCTGCTGCTGCACGGCCCGCGGAAACTCCCGCAACTTGCGGTGAGAATCAGCGACGAAGATCAAGGGTTTCGCTTGATGAATATGCCAAACTTAGCATATCGCGTCAAGCGGTGCGTCTTGGCCCTCCCATGCGGTACACTGCTCTGTTCTGTGTACAGGAGAAGTTCGTTATGTT
>Ga0326727_10028031_pt1 | contig 10278 bp, 8 predicted proteins | sample MB2enrmetagenome_FD_207643 | JGI IMG/M metagenome (GOLD analysis project Ga0326727, IMG submission 207643) | Lab enriched peat soil microbial communities from McLean, Ithaca, NY, United States - MB29MY | ecosystem: Environmental > Terrestrial > Soil > Wetlands > Peat | place: USA: New York...
TCGATGAACCGGAGATCGGCAACCTTGCCGCGGGACAGCCGGTCACAATCACCTGGGAGGCCAAGTCCGGCGCCACCTGGCACGGACATATCTCCCAGCCCCCCACCACCATCATCAGCTATGGCACGCGCAACGTCGGCGAGTGCCTCATCGACGTGGACGATGCCGACGGCGTTCTGCAGCCCAACGCCAACGTCACCGTGAAAGTCACCACCGCGCAACACCTGCATGTACTCAGCGTTCCGCGCGAGGCCCTGCACTTCGAGGGCACACAACCCTACGTCTTCCGCATCCTGCACAGGAAGCTGGTCCGCACCAACGTCGAGACCGGCATCATCAACCTCACGCGAGTCGAGATCACTGGCGGCCTCGCCGAGGGAGACGCCGTTGCCCTCAACGCAACCACCAACCAGGACCTCAGCGACAGACTCGAAGTCACGCCAGTGTATTGATGAGCATGGACGCACTATTCTCCCCGATGCCTTCGTTCAAGCTCTCCCAACCCGGAGCCGTCAAGCCGGGAAGGTTGCTCGCTCCGTTTGTTGTTTCTGGACTTCTCTTCGCCGGTCTCCTCATCGCTGTTCCAGTCTTCCCCGCTCCGCTGCGCGCCGAGGTGCGGTCCGCGGAGACCGCTGCCTCCGATCGCGCGCTGGGAGCCGACGCAGCCGCCTACCATGCCTTGCAGGAGGGCCGCAGTGACGACGCCGCGAACCTGCTTCGCGCCACCCTTGCCGTCAACCCCGCTGACGCGCTTGCGCATCAGCTTCTGTGCCGCGTTTTCTACGCGCAGGATGCGGTCGACGAGGCCATCCGCGAGTGCGAGCTGGCCGTCTCCACGGCAGGCGCCGCGAGCGATCTGGCCAGCGACAACAACCTCTGGCTGGGCCGCGCCTACGGCATGAAGGCGCGCCGCGCCGGCCCCGTCGCCGGATTCACCCTGGCGCGCAAGGTCGAGGCCAGCTTCGCGCGCGCCGTCGAACTCAACCCCGGCAACGTCGCCGCGCTCAACGACCTGGGCGAGTATTACGTCGCCGCTCCGTTCATCCTGGGCGGCGGCCCCGACAAGGCCCGTGCGCTCGCCGCACGCATCATGCCCCGCTTCCCCGGGGCAGCGCACCGCCTGCTGGCGCGCCTTGCGGACTCCGACAACAACCTGGCCACCGCCGAATCCGAGTTCAAGCAGGCCGTCGCCGCCGAGAGATCGCCCGGCGCCTGGATCGACCTCGCCCAGTTCTATCAGACCCACGCGCGCCCCGACGACGCGCTGGCCGCAGTCAAATCCGGTCTGGCCGCCGACCGCACGCACGGCCCCGCGCTGGTGGACGCCGCCAGCATCCTGACCAAGGCGCGCCGCGCGCCCGAGCTCGCCGAACGCTGCCTGCGCGACTACCTCAGCTCCCGCGCAAAGTCCGACGCCGCCCCCGCCTTCAAGGTGCATCTGCAACTCAGCCGGCTGCTGGCGGCCCGCGGAGACAACCCCGGCGCAGAGCGCGAGGTTGCCGCCGCCGCCGCACTGGCCCCGGCCTTCACACGAAGCGCCAGAACGGCCCAGGGCCTATGATGCGCGAAGACGGTACCATGGACGTTGACCGTCTTCGAGAGAACCTCTCTGAACCCATGACCTCGCTTCCTCCAACTCGCCGGACGCCCGATCGTTCGCCGGCGCGCCGTCTCCGGCGTCTGGCGATCGCCCTGTCGCTCGCCGTCTGTATCTCCCTCGCGCACTCTGCCCAGGCGCAGCTCTCGCTCACAACGGCGGTCGATCTTGCGCTGGGCAGCAATCCGCGCGTGCAGGGGGCGCAGGCCGATTTCGCCAGGGCGCGCGCCCAGCTCTCCGAGGCGCACGACGCCTACGTCCCATCCATCAACGCCGGCGCGGGGATCGGCCAGTCGTACGGATACAGCCCGTATCCGCCCACGCTTTTCACCGTCACTGGCGGCGGGCTGGTCTACAGCGCATCGCAGTTCTATTACACCCGCGCGGCCCAGGCCGGAGTCGACGCCGCCCGGCTCGCGCTGGACGACATGCGCGAGGCCGTCGCCGAGGACACCGCCCTCGCCTTCGTCGCGCTCGACCACGACCAACAGCGCGAGCAGGTCGTCGGCCAGCAGCTCGGATTCGCCAACACGCTCGTCTCCATCGTCGAGAGCCGCGTCGATGCCGGCCAGGACGCAGCGATCGACCTCACCCAGGCCAAACTCACCGCCGCGCAGCTTCGTCTCGCATCGCTGCGCGCCGCGGACGAGACTGCGCTCGACCGCGAGCGCCTGGCGCGGCTCATCGGCCTGCCGCCCGCCGCGCTCAGCGTCGACAGCAGCTTCCCCGCCAGCCCCGTGCCCATCGACACAACGGTTGACACGACGGTCCACGGCTACGCCAACGCTGCCGTCGCCGCGGCCTTCGACAACGCCAAGGCCAAGCAGCAACAGGCCTGGGGAGATGCGCGCTTCCGCTTCCGCCCGCAGATCAACCTCTTCGGCACGTTCAACTACTACGCCACCTTCAGCGACTCGTTCGCGCAACTGCAAAAGGTCTACCAGGCGAACACCGGTCAAACCACCCTGAGTGCCAGCGAGGGCGCGTTCGGCATCCAGATCACCCTGCCTATCATGGATCGATCTCGCGCAGCCAGGGCGCGCGAGTCATCCGCCGACGCCGCGCACGCACTGCACGAGGCGCAAAACGCGCAGATCGCGGCGCTCGATGGCCAGTCCCTCCTGCGCCACTCCGTCACCGAGCTCGAGTCGCAGGCCGAGGTCGCCGGGCTGCAACAGCAGCTTGCCCAGCAACAGCTCGACGTCCTGCAACAGCAGCTCAAGAGCGGCAACCCCGGCGGCCCGCAGATGACCCCCAAGGACGAGCAGAACGCGCGCATCAGTGAACGCGAGAAGTACCTTGGCGTCGTCGACGCCGGCTACCAGCTACGCCAGGCCGAGATCCACCTGCTGCGCCAGACCGGCCAGCTTCTGACCTGGCTCAAGTCCGCCGCATCCGCCGCATCCGCCACAGCGCCCGCTACCTCACAGCTCCAAGCCACGCCGTCACCAGCCCCCACCACGCAACCCTGAGCCGCTCTACTTTGCCAGCAGGAACACGCCCGCACAGACGAAGAGCGCGGCCAGCCAGCGGCGGCGATTGACATTTTCCTTGAGGAAGATTTTGGCGGCGAAGGCGTTGCCGAGGAAGGTCAGCGAGGCGCTGGCCGGAGCAGCCAGCGACAGCTCGACGTTCGACAGGGTGAAGAGCAGCGAGAAGAAGCTGAGCGCCATCGAGAGCACGCCAAGCAGAAACATGGGGCTGGAGGCGACGGCGCGGACGGCCCCGCCGAGGCCGGAGCTGGCGCGGATGCGGTCGAGGTCGCCGATGCGCCGCATGGCGCCCGCGGTGAGCACGTCACCGGCGACCGCCGTGGCCGCGACCGTGAGGATGGTGGCCCAGGTCTCGATTGGGCCCGCGTAGATGTGGCCTGAGTGGATCATTTCGTCCCGCCCGTTACTGCGCCCTCGCCTGCGGGTATGGGTTCTTCCGTCGGGTGATGCGACTCGTGCAGGGTGAGCGACGGCCCGTTGGCAACAAATCCCACGCCGCAAACGATCAGCAGAATCCCGGCCCAGCGATAGGGCGTGATCGGTTCATGCAGCCAGAACCTCGCAAGAAACGCGACGACAATGTAGCCAAAGGCAGTCGACGGAAGCACAAAGGTGAGGTCGGCCCAGGAGAGCGCGGTCAGGTAGCTGGCGAAGAATCCGAGCAGGCAGAAGATCCCGATGATGACCCAGGGATTGCGGATCGCCGCCAGAAGCAGGCCCAGGTGCGCCAGCGTAACCGGGCCAACCTGCGCCATGCCATGCGAGAGCAGCGTGTCGCCCACCGACGCGGTCAGCATGACGGCGAGCAGGATCAAATAACGTTGTGGAGTGAGGGTGTGCTTCATCTGCCTTCTAGGCTATCCGAAGTGCGCCTGCGCGCGTGAAGCGTTTAGCTGGAGGATTCCTGGGCCTTGAGGGCGTTGGCTTCCTTGGTGGCGCGGGCGGAGCGGTTGCGCTGGCCGCGCAGCTTCATGAAGGAACGCGCCTCGGCGTAGAGCCGGGGAACGTCGCGGTGGACGATGGCCTTCCAGACGACGCGGAATGCCGCCTTGGGGCGGAAGAAGTACTCGTCATAAAACTTGTGCACCATCTCCATGACGTACTCGGCGGGAAGGCCGGGGTACTCGATGTGGGCCAACTGGTGGCCGGCGTCGTCGCTCATGGCGAGGTTGGTGATGAAGCCCTTCTCCTTGGCGAAGTCGTAGAGTTCGGTGCCGGGGAAGGCGTGCGCCATGGAGACCTGGATGGTCTCGCAGTCGAGCCGCTTGGCGAACTCGATGGTGTTGCGGATCGACGCTGCGGTCTCGCCGGGCAGGCCAAGGATGAAGTCGCCGTGGAGCACCAGGCCCAGCTTGTGGCAGTCGCGGGTGAAGTCCAGCGCGCGCTGGACGGTTGCGCCCTTCTTGATGTTCTTGAGGATCTGCGCGTCGCCCGACTCGTAGCCGACGATCAACAGGCGGCAGCCGGCCTCCTTCATCGCATTCAGGGTTTCATAGTCCGTGGTCACGCGCGAGGTGCAGGACCAGGTGAGGCCGAGCGGCTTCAATTTCTCGCACAGCTCGATGGTGCGCGCCTTCTGGATGTTGAAGGTGTCATCGTCGAAGAAGAACTCCTTGACCTGGGGAAAGAGCTTCTTGGCGTTGGCCATCTCGGCGGCCACGTCGTCGGTGGAGCGCTTGCGCCATGCATGCCCGCTCAGCGTCTGCGGCCACAGGCAGAAGGTGCATTGCGCCGGGCAGCCGCGCGTCGAGTAGAGCGAGACGAACGGATGCAGCAGGAAGGGCACGTTGTACTTGGTGACGTCCAGGTCGCGCGCGTAGATCTCGGTGGCCCAGGGCATCTCGTCGAGCTGCTCCGGGGTGACCTGCGGCCGGTCGGGATTGTGCTGGATGACGCCGTTGGCGTCCTTGTAGCTGACGCCGAGGATCTCGTTCAGCGGCTTTCCGTTGGCGTACTCGACGATGGAGAAGTCGAATTCGCGGCGGCATACGAAGTCAATGGCCGGGCATTCGTTCAACGCCTTGTCGGTGGAGGTGGTGACCGGCGGGCCAACGAAGGCGATCTTGATCCTGGGGTAGGTCTGCTTGATGACCTCGGCCATCCTCTGGTCGCCCTCCCAGCCCATGGTGCTGGTGAAGAGGACGAGGAACTCGTAGTCCTTGAGGATGGCGACGACGTCCTGCCAGCTCAGGTGGTGGGGCGGCGCGTCCACCAGGCGCGATCCCTCCAGCATGCCCGCGGGATAGGTGAGCCAGACCGGGTACCAGTAGGACTCGATCTCGCGTGTGGCGGGCCAACGGCTGCTTGCGCCGCCATCGAACTTCTCAAAGGAGGGCGGGTTCAGGAAGAGGGTCTTCAGCGGCGGCGTCATTGCTCCAATTTTACCATTTCTGGGCGGTAATCGCCGCATGGCGGGAGGTATATTCGCGGGGAATTGCGCCGCACACTGGCTGCCATCAACGCCCGTTCGCATGGCGAACTCTGCCGTTTCCATCTGCATCTAACGGCAAAGAGGAACATTGCAATGCCCCAAAGCATTCACGACCGAGCCGCCGAGCTGCACAATCTTGCGGCACATGCCCACTCCGCAGCCGCGGCCTCGCATGGACAGGGCAGCCCCACCGCGCATGAGCTTTCGCGCCAGGCGCACGAGTACTCCCGCCTCGCCTTCGAGGAATCTCGCAAGGCGGCCGAAGCTCAGGTCGAATCCCCTGCCCCGCCTGCCGCACGGAGCCGCGACTTCATCTGATATTGTTTTCGCACCATGAAAATCACTCGCCGCGCCGCTCTCAAGTCCTCCGCTCTCGCCGCCTCTGCCCTAGCCCTGCGTGGCCCGCGCCTCTTCTCGCAAGCCTCCGCCTCGGTCGATGCGCACATCGACATCCTGTCCGGCGAGCCGATTGCCACCATCTCGCCGGAGATCTACTCCCACTTCATTGAGCATCTGGGCGGGGTGATCTACGACGGCGTGTGGGTCGGGCCGGAGTCGAAGATCGCCAACACCAACGGAATCCGCCAGGCCTTCATCGACACCATGCGCGCCATCAGGGCCCCGCTGCTGCGCTGGCCGGGCGGCTGCTTCGCCGACTCGTACGACTGGCGCGACGGCCTGGGCGCAGCCGACAAACGCCCCGCGCGCACCGGCTTCTGGGGACAGCAGGACCCCAACCGCTTCGGGCTGCACGAGTTCATGCACACCTGCCGCGCCATTGGATGCAAGCCGTACCTGGCCGCCGATCTGCGCTCGCTGCCCGCGCGCGACTTCACCCAGGAGATCGAGTACTGCAACGCGCCGGCCGGGCTGGTGCCGTCCAACTCCGCCGCGCCCGCCACGCCCGACGCGCTGGCCGCCCAGCGCGCTGCAAATGGCGACGTGGAGCCCTTCAACGTGGACCTGTGGGGCGTGGGCAACGAGAGCTGGGGATGCGGCGGCAACCTACTTCCCGAGGAGTACGCGGCGATGTTCCGCAGATTTACCGCGTGGACGCCGACCTACAACAAGCAGCCGCTGCGCTTCGTCGCCGTCGGGGGAAACGGGGACGACGTGGACTGGACGCGGCGGCTCTTCAAGAGCCTCTACGCCAACGCCGAGCGGCGCAACCTCTTCGGCCTCTCGGTGCACTACTACACCTCGGGCAGTCCCTCGGAGTTCGCCGCCGGGGACGCGCTCCAGTTCAACGCGGACGACTACTATGACCTGCTGACGCGCGCCAGTCTCATGGAGCGCATCGTCACCGGCCACTGGGCCGCAATCACCGAGACCGCCCAGCCCGGCCAGAACGCCGTCAAGCTGGTGGTGGACGAGTGGGGCGCGTGGTACGGCCAGGGCACATCGCTCGGCCACGGATACTACCTGTCGCAGCAGTCCACCATGCGCGACGCGCTGCTGACCGGCATTACGCTGGACATCTTCCAGCGCCACGCAGACAAGGTCGCCGTCGCCGCCGTCGCGCAGTCGATCAACTGCATCCACTCGCTGATGCTGGCGCAGGAGGACAACTTCTGCGTCACGCCCAGCTTCCACGTCTTCCAGATGTATATGCCGCACCGCGGCGGGCAGGCCGTAAGAGCCGAGTTCTCCGCGCCGGCGATTCGCAACCCACTGGCCAACGCGCCGATCCCGGTGGGCGGCAACAGCTACACCGGCTCGCTGGAGGCTGTGAAGCAGCTCGCGGGGCTTAGCGGTTCGGTGTCGATCTCGCCGACGAATCCCAAGCTGCTCACGCTGACGGTGGTGAACCCGCACATCAACCAGCCCGTGACCGCGGAGATCGCGGTCGGCGGAGCAGCAATCGCCAGCTACTCTGGCCAGGTCCTGGCCGAGCCGGACGTCCACGCCCACAACGACTTTGCCCACCCAGATGCGGTCAAACCGTCGGCGGTCGTCGCGGCCACGCCCAGCGGCGGGCGGCTCGCGCACACCTTTCCTTCGGCCAGCGTTACGACGCTACAGATCACGCTCGCCTAACCAACTATCAATCGGGCACCACATCTACTCGGCGTTGCGGTGGACTGCTTCATCGTAGAGGGGCAGGGTGTGCAGGCGGATGCGCACCAGCGGCGGGTTGCTGCTGCGGAAGTTGAGGCCGCGGTCGGTCTGGTCGCCGTTGAGGATGCGCGTGGTCTGCCAGACGCCATCGACGAACTGGCCTTCCTCGGCGCGCAGAATCTCGAGTTGCAGGTTGGGTGTCTGCTGCAGCACGGCGGCGGGCAGGGTGAAGCTGACGCTGACGTCGAAGCCGCTGACCAGAAACTCCAGCGGGCCAAGCTGCGCCACCATGGCGCGTCCCTGCAGGGTTTGCGTGCCGGGAGGGTAGGTCCCGTCGGGCTGGGGAAAGCCGAAGGAGACGACTGCGTCGGCGGTGGCAAAGTGGATGGACTGGCGGGCCGCTCCCTTGTCCTCGACCGCGGTGAGCAGCTTGCCGTCGAGGTTGAGCCGTGCGATCTCGGGGCCGGGAGGGTTGAAGAGGGCGTAGTTGTCGGCTGGCGTGGCGGGACGGTCCGGATTGGGGACCTGGTCGGCGGGCTGCGTGGCCTGCGCGGAGCGGTCGATGCCGAAGGGCGAGAAGCCAATGGCGCCCTTGCCCAGGGCGTAAAAGAAGTAGCGGCCGAAGTTTGGGCCGAACTGGCTCTCGGGTATGAAGAGCGGGTTGTCGGCGCGGCCATAGGTGGCGACGATGCTGCGGAAGAGACTGAAGTCGTCGGAGTAGAAGTCGGGCGCAAGAATGTCGATGGCGGGCGCAGCGGCCTTCCAGATGGGGATGTTGGCCTGTTGCGGACCCCCGGAGGGATACTCCTGCCCGGCGCTGGGGCGGTCGCGGTTCTCCAGCGCGTGAACGGGATAGGCGAACCAGACGTTGCAGTACATCGGCAGGGGGTACTCGGCCTTGCCTGCGGCGGCGACCTCGCCGATGTAGTGCGCGGTGGAGTAGGCGGCAAAGGATTCGTCGGCGTCGGGGCCGAAGGTCTTGGTCCAGTTGCCTCCAGTGGGCAGGTGCATGGTGCGAGCGAAGTCTGCGGGAACGGCCGCGTCAAACAACTTCTGCGCGGCGGGGCTGAAGTCGCGGATGGAGCCAACCGAGCCGGATTCGTTCTCCACCTGGATCATGATGACGGTGTGCTGGGCGGCGTCGATTGTCTTGACGTGACGCAGCAGCGCGGCGAAGGCTGTTTTATCGGCTTCGAGATTGGCGGGCGAGTTGGGGCTCATGACGTCGAGCAGCTTGCCGTAGGCGTTCTCCTCGCGCGGGTAGGTCTTCGGGTCGGACTTGATCCACTCCGGAACGTAGTGGTTCTGGCCGTTCTTCCATGTGCCGAACCAGAGCAGGACGAGGTGGAACTTGTGCTGGCGCGCCTGCGTGACCAGCAGATCAACGTTGGTGAAGTCGAACGCGCCCTTGGTGGGCTCAATCTGCTCCCAGTAGACGGGGGCCTCGACGGTGTTGGCGTGCATGGCTTCGGCTGCGCTCCACACACCGGGTAGGGTCGCGGGCCACGCGCTGGAGTTGCCGATCTGGCCGCCGAGGACGAGGAAGGGCTTGCCGTCGACGATGAGGGCGAAGCGGCCATCCTTCTTCTCCAGGCGGGGAATCTCGCTGGATTGGGCCGGGGCGATGGGGGTGAGGAACGAAGCGAGGACAAGTGCGAGAGCCGAGAGAACGAGCTTCTTCATGGGGCCTTCCATTTCTTATGGTTACTGCATATTATTCGCGTGACTGTTTAGTCTTATTGCACAGCAGAATTCTACTGGATCAGCATGGAGACGATGGCGGCGGACATGAGGTTGGCCATGGTCCCGGCGAGCATGGCGCGGAAGCCGAGCCGCGCGAGATCGTTGCGGCGGTTGGGAACCAGCGCGCCGATGCCGCCGATCTGCATCCCGATGGAGCCGAGGTTGGCGAAGCCGCAGAGCGCGAAGGTCGCAATCGAAAAAGTCCGCGGCGAGAGAGCACCGGGGCCGGTCTTCAACAACCCAAGCTGCGTGTAGGCCACAAACTCGTTGAGCACGGCGCGCGTGCCCAGCAGGTTGCCGATGACCGGCGCCTCATGCCACGGAATGCCAATGAGCCACGCAACCGGCGCGCCGAAGAAGCCGAGGATGGCGTTGAGCGAGTGCGGAAACGGGACGTGTCCGTGCGCCCAGAGGAAGTTCGATGTGCCGTTCATGCAGGCGTTCAGCAGGCCGACCAGCGCGAGGAAGCTGATGAGCATGATGGCGACGTTGAAGGCCAGTGCGCCGCCGTCGATGGTGCCGCGCGCGATCGCGCCGACGAAGTTCTCGTTGGCGTGCTCCTCGGAGGGCGGCATGTGGACCGTGCCCTGGGTGGCGGGGACCTCGGTCTCGGGCACCAGCATCTTGGCCACCAGGATGGTTCCCGGCGCGGTCATAATCACCGCCGACAGCAGGTCCTTCGCGTTAATGCCAAACGAAATATACGCCGCCATGATTCCGCCGGAGACGTGCGCCATTCCAGCGGTCATGATGGTCATCAACTCGGAGTTGGTGGCGCCGGAGAGGAATGGACGGATGGTGAGCGGCGCCTCGGTCTGGCCCATGAAGATGCTGGCGGCGACGTTGGTGCTCTCCGCGCCGCTGGTGCCCATGGTGCGCTGCATGATCCACGCGACCACCTGGATGACCCGCTGCATCACTCCGATGTGGTAGAGCACGGCGAAGAACGCGCTGAC
>Ga0326727_10028033_pt1 | contig 10278 bp, 10 predicted proteins | sample MB2enrmetagenome_FD_207643 | JGI IMG/M metagenome (GOLD analysis project Ga0326727, IMG submission 207643) | Lab enriched peat soil microbial communities from McLean, Ithaca, NY, United States - MB29MY | ecosystem: Environmental > Terrestrial > Soil > Wetlands > Peat | place: USA: New York...
TATATCGTATGGCTTCCTTGCTGATATTCCATAATCCAATTTTAGCCTCTCCTCATCTCTTTAGAAAGAACCCGCTAAAGCTCTTCGCCTAAAGGCGAAGGTTTTAGACCTGGCGTTAGAAAATAAACGCTCATACTTTCTCCTTATAGCATTTCTACCTATTTATTGTCGGCTGGCCGGTTGGAGACTCAAGCTCGCTGTATAATCTAAACTTCTACATAGTTTGTATAGCGCTAACTTCTATGAACGCATTACCATATAGTATGTACCCAAGAAACACACCATGCAAGTTTTTTTGATACACTGTCATTATTTCCCAACGATAACTAATTTCTTTATGTACTACATAATAACTACTTCTGTGCTCTATGCTCCTTGAGCGCCTTCTCAAGCCATCGTGCCTCGGCCGCATCATTGCACCCGACAACGTGAGGGAGTAGAGCACCGCGGCGAACCCGATAGAGATCCCGGAGCCCCGAGGCGATGAAGGCCCGCTCCTCGGCCGCCAGGTCCTCGTCATACGAAAGCATAGGCGTCCCGTCGAGGTAGATAGAATCGCCATCAACAGAGAGCTCCACGTCTGGCAAGTCCGGGGGCGCAGGTAGCGAGGGATGCACCCACTCGACTCAGGCCCGGTAGGAATCCGCCTTGAAGTGGGCGGCAACCTCCCGAGCGTCGTACTTCCGCATCGCCTCGTCAAAGAAAACAAGCTTCGAGACGTTGCCCTTCATGGGGAGCTTGCGGAGGACCTTGTTATGGGTCGATCCACGCCTCGCCCCAGGCCCGGCGGAGGGAAAGGGTAGACTGAGGCGCTCGGCCTGATCTATACGGTAAGCTCGGAGGTTGCTCCACTTTCCTCTTGTCTCCAGAGGCCCTCCCGCTCGATTCGGGCGATTTTCACGTCCTGGACGAGCCCCAGGGGGTCCGTGGTGGCCTGGATCGACGCTATATCAGCCTTCTATGCTCGAGGGGCTCGGAGAAGGAGACATTGACGTCGAGTTCTTCGACTGGGAGGTCTTCTAGGGCACAAGATCATGAGACATTCCGTCAAGAACTTCTTGTTTCGCCACGGATAACCTCCACCACGCTATCGATTATCGGAGAGTGGTATTGCTCGCCAAACGTAATACATGTGTACCGCTGCTGGATCTTGGGATCGCTACAAAGCCGCGGTACAGGCTTTGTAGAAGTTGTCTTTCCATCGACGGTAGTTGAAGGACGCCATCCTGCGCCCAGGCGAAGACGTAAACGTCAGGGACCTTAACGCGGAGGGGCTCGAGGATATCCTGGAGGATCTTCGGGTACGGGCAGAACCGACGTTTGCCCCACTTGGGCAGGCCCGCGACAGAGGACTCATTCGCCAGGGCTCGCTCGATATGGATAATCCCCGCCTTAGGATCGAGATCGCCCCACTGGAGCCCGCGGGAAGGATTTCTCTTGTGAGGGGATCGCGGAAACGGACGTACCAGATCGGCCGACCGCTCCTAGGTTGTACCTGATGAAGATAGTGATTTTTTTGATTTCCAGGATCGAGTTTTGTCATTCCGGGGAATTACCCCCCATCAGGGGGAGAGCTAATTCCTTTTACCATAAGCGGGACCAGAGGGGCTCGAACCCCCGACCTGCTGCTTAGAAGGCAGCATAGTAATACTATTTGGTACTTATACATATCTAGCAGTATTCGGCGCATATTTGCATAATAGTATTCATGAAAATGAATTACAAGATTGCAGTATTAAGCAGCAAAGTAGAGCAATCGGCGCATGGACACATAATCGGCATACGTTTCCAGTACCATAGCAGGTACCATAACGCTAAAAAAAGTAGACCTGCTGCTATCATTGATTTCGGGGCTGATTTCCCCACTCCAAATTTGGTACTAAATCCGATCTTAGCAGCCGCTCTTGAGCATGCCCGAGATCCCGGCGCCGACCCTGCCCTACTCGTCCTCGCGTACGCGCTTGAGGCGGAGCTAGCCCGCCGCGTCGAGGGCACATGAGTCCGCGCGTAACGCTACGGCCCCAGGACTGGCAGGCCGGATATGAGGCGGGGCTATCTGGAATCCACTCGAGGCCCGATCGTCGCCAGGACGAGCTCTCCTGGTCCTCGGGGTATATCGAGGGCGCCACTCGGCGTAGACAGCCGCAGGGCGGGTCACGATGGGAGGATCCCGAGAGCCCGGCCGCCTTTTCCAACAAGCTCCGATGGTGCCTCTGGAGGGTTATACTCAAGCCGTGATTATCCACTACAGCTCCGGCCCTGGCACTATCCCCGCATACCGCTGAGGCCACGTCTTTGGGCGAATATGGAGCATTCCTTCGCGGCCTTGGCGTAGGGAGCGCTCATCCTGGACCTGAGATCGTTGCGAGCTGGACAGAGACATACTACGGGATACTGGCCAAGGGATTAACTAAGCCAATCTATTATAACCGGCCAGATACATCGCTTTATGCTACCATAATTGACTCTGTTGATCGCTAATTCCTTTTTACCTGAGTTGCTATGAGATCGAGCCCCCGATCGCTCACGTAGAAATGACCTAGATGGATCGACCGAAGAACCTCTTCATCAAGATTTGATAAGGCTGCAATTAGTGTTTCTTCTGGAAAGATCCAAGTAGGAAGATAGAGTTCAGGCTGAATGAGTGGGCGACGAAGGCGATTCGGATTGATCATAAAGCTCCTATCGGCAAGCTCCAGAGAAAAAGAAAGGGCGCAGACGTGTTCAAGGATGAGTCGAAGCATAAACTCCTCGGCATCGTCGATGACATTGCTCCTGCCGGCGTCGAGGGCATAGTGCTTGGTTGCACAGAGCTCTATCTAGTCATTAAGCAGGCTGATCTCGCCCTGCCACGGGGGGACACACTCAGCCTCTATGCGCAGATGGCGGTCGACTTTCTGACCGCAGACGACTGACACTGGCGATCTTTCACTATCTTTGAGGCAGCTTTCTATTTGAATCTACTTATATAAAATCACTGGACTCTTGGACAAAGAAATGCCACGTATTCAAGGTAGTCATATATCATATATTATATTGACATCGTATCTTTACAGGTTTAACATATATAAAATTTTTACTAGGCTTGCTCGAAAAAAAAGTATATCGCTGAGAAAGGACGAACCATGAAAAAGTATTTATTTATTGTTATCGGCCTAGTGTGCGTCGGAATGTTTCTAGGATGCCCACAACCTACTTCAACATCGACCACCTACACGCTCACCCCAGGAACTCTCTCCAATGGGACCATGACACCGGCGACAGCCACGACTGTCAACGCAGGGACCGCAACGGCCATCAAGGCAACACCGAGTTCGGGCTATGTCTTTTCTTCGTGGTCAGCTAGCCCTGCAGCGAATGCGACCTTCGGCAGCACTACGAGCGCATCGACGACGGTCACGCTTACTGGCAATGCTACGATTACGCCTACTTTTAGTATCGCAACGGTGACGTACACGTTGACTCCGGGCTCACCAAGCAACGGCACGATGACACCGGCAGCGGCCACGACAGTCAACGCAGGAGCAGCAACGACTATCACCGCAACAGCGAACTCGGGATATAGCTTTTCGTCGTGGTCGGCTAGTCCTGCAGCAAACGCAACCTTTACTAGTTCAACTAGCGCTTCCACTACCGTTGTTCTTTCGGGCAACGCAACAATTACGCCAACATTTGCACCTAGTGTAATTCCCGTGACAGGCATCACTATTACTCCAGGAACGCCAACCGCAGGAAACGTAAACCTTCAGAAAACATATTGGATAATACATACGCAAGGTGCAACTCTCCAATTAACAACAACCATAACTCCTTCAAATGCTACCAATAAAACGGTTACATGGTCAGTATCTAGCAATACATCAAGCACAGACGTAACAGTTGATTCTTCTGGATTGATTACAGTTTCTTCTACTGCATCATTTACCGCCGCCACGATATATACAATTACTGCAACAGCCAATGACGAAAGTGGAATTACAGCTACGTTTATTGTTAACGTGCCGACTCCGTCTTGAAGTGTTTTTGAAATAATAGCCCCGCGATTGCGGGGCTATTTTTAATCATTCCAATACTTCGCGTAATCCTGACCGTAAAGGCCTTTACGTTTTCATCGTCTGAGGCATATACCAGGCGCATGGATGACTTCAGCGTACATATGGACATGGCCGGGCTCACTCGCCTCTTTCAGGCAGTCCCTCGCAAAATGCCGAGGGCTACGGCAAACTATCTCAACGATGTGGCCTTTGCCTACAGGATTGAAGCCGCAAAGGTCATCGCGGACGAGAAAATAATTCGAGATAAGCGTTTCGTTCAGTCCCGCTTCTGGGTAGAGAAAGCAACGCCCGGGAATCCAAACACGATGAAGGCTATTTCAGGCTCGATCAAATCCGATCGCTTTACAGGATGGACGGAGGATTATGGCGAGCATGCTGGCGGCCGTGGAGATCGACTCATAGGGGCGAATGGGCGCGGCGGCTCCATGTCCAATAAGGCACTTCAATCTGACCGCCTCATAAGAGGCATAGACATTCCAAAGATCGAGGACTTCGACATCAAAGGCGATTCGATGCAGCAGGTAATGGCTATGGTCTCGCTTATCGCGCGGCATCCGTCTATTGTGGCCTCGTCGCATGGCCTTTTTATGCTGCATTCTGGAGGCTGGCGGGCGGGTGTATATCGTATCGTCCCTGGCGCGATACGTAAGATACAGCAGTCAGGGCGCAGGGCTAAAGGCAACGCATTGAGCTGGTATACCTATGCCCCGCTGATCCAGCGTGTACAGACCTTCGAAAAGGATATGAAAGCAAAGAAGGTCGACTGGGCACACAAGGCAGAGGGCCAGATCCTCCAAGCGCAGCTCGATGCATGGGAGAAGTACATAAAGACTCTCATCATCAAACAGAAGATATAGAATCATGCTCACCTTGTCGAGATGCAGGATTGCGCATCGTGTAACCAGTCTGCCATTCGCTTATACAGTTCATAAAGGAACGTGTATGAGGCCGATTATCTCCTTTTTTGGAAAATAAATAGGGGATTCTTTCAATAACGTGTTATAATACGTATAATATTAAAACCGAGAGGGGAAAGTGAAAACAAAGTTTACTATCAATATTAGGTTTATCCTTGTAAGTTTTTCGCTTATGGTGATTTCTTGTTCCATACCAACACAGCCTTCAAATACCACAACATATTCTGTGATATATAATGCGAATGGAAGTATCAGTGGAACTGCGCCAAGTGACTCTACGAAGTATCATTCAGGCGATACGGTACATGTGGCAGGAAACACAAACCTCGCAGAAACCTGGTACAGCTTCGCTGGATGGAATACTAAAACAGATCAGTCAGGAACATATTATGCCGCAGGAAGCACTTTTATCATGGGATCATCCGATGTCACATTATATGCCATGTGGGGTGGAACAACATCGACGCTTGCTGGTTCTGGAACCTCTGGTTCTGCCAACGGGACAGGAACCGAGGCATCGTTTAATATACCTGAAGGATTAGCAGCAGACAGCAACGGGAATATCTATGTTGCCGACTCAGGCAACAATCTTATCAGGAAGATAACTCCCGCTGGAGTAGTGACTACCTTTGCGGGTTCTGGGGCGACAGGGTCAACAAACGGGCCAGCGTTAACTGCGTCTTTCAATGGTCCGGACGGTATCGCGATTGATAGCGGAGGGAATTTATATGTTACAGACTGTATGAATAATCTAATCCGAAAGATAACCCCCACTGGCACGGTTTCAACACTGGCGGGGTCGGGAGCTAAAGGATCAACTAACGGCGCAGGGATTGCCGCTTCTTTTTATCTTCCTAGTGGTATTATTGTCGACCCTGCAGGTACGGTCTATGTCGCTGATTCTGGTAACAATATAATTAGAGCAATTACTCCAGGAGGGGTCGTTTCAACATTTGCGGGAACTGGCACACAAGGGTTTCAAAATGGCTCCCGTACCACTGCTTCCTTTGATGACCCAGGAGGGATTGCTGAGGATTCTTTGGGAAATCTGTATATATCCGACTACGAGAATGAAGTGATCAGAAAAATCACTTCTGGTGGAACTGTTTCGACCTTTGCTGGGGGTGGGGGGGGATCTTCTGATCAAGGAGCAGGCTTTATTAATGGCAAAGGAACTGCAGCTGCTTTTTGGGGGCCCTGTTTTATTGCGATAGATTCCTCTGGGAACTTATATGTCACGGACCTAATGAACCAACAGGTACGCAAAATTACCCCGGATGGAGTAGTGACGAGTCTTGCGGGTGCATGGCCAATCATCGACGGATTCTATTCGCCTGTTGAGGGCGAATCCAACGGAGTAGGCCCTGCGGCGACGTTCAGTGATCCAACGGGCGTTGCGGTCGACTCATCAGGAAATGTTTATGTAGCCGATTATTTCTTCATTCGAAAAATCCAATAGGGGGATCAGCGCCGATGTTTCTGCACCAAATTGCCAAACCAGGAGAGATTATAATCCATCCTGATTATCCATAATTTCAGTTCAGATCGTACAATCAGCAGGTCTTTGTATCTAATCGTTGGGCCGTCTTCCACTAGGGCGCCATGTACATTTGAATCGACCCCGAGGAATTCACCATCAGATTCTCTGTACACACGAATGCCGTCAGGGAGTGGATAGTAAAGAATCCCATTATTAATTTGTGGCGAAGCTTCGGCAGTATACGGATAGTTCTGAGTCCATAATATTTTACCCGACCTCACATTCATGCCGAAAATGTTGCCAGGAGGATTAATTGAGGAGGCAAATAATTTGTCTCTGTCAAGCAAGAAGCCAAAGATAGAACAGAAATGAGTCCCCAATTGGGCAATATCTTTCCCATCTAACGATATCTCTTGTATGCCTCCTCCAGTCCCTAGTAAGGTGCCTCTGTATTTGTAGGCTCGTGACAAAATAGCAATCTTATTCATAGGAATATCCCAAATAACCTTCCCTGAAATTTCTTCGATTTTGAGGAAATGTTTACGGTCACTCCATGAACCGTCAGGGAGCACTTCACCATATCCCCAATATACAAATCCTTTTTCCCAATACGGCACTGATGAGCCTAAAGTTTTTCCGACCCATAATGGCGATGGGCATGCATTAAAGTTCCCTGAATCATTAGGGTCAGGAACTAGATCAGTTTCCGGGTTCAGGCGCCACAAACTCCCGTTTATTCCCGGAAGAAGTAAGGCCGTATCGCTGGCTCCAAATTCCGTCGAACCGCCTAAAGTCCCTACTTCCTTAGGCATTGTTATCGTCCCTTTAAATACGCCATCTCCACTAATCCACAATAACCTTTTCTGGTGATAATCCAACAAAAAAACGTCACCCCGTAATTTTGTTGTAGAACATATCCCTAAGTGATCCGGTAGATTGACTCTCCAGAGGACTTTCATGGATTTCAAGTCAATTGCGGTCAATCTACCTACAGCGGACTCTGGGACATACAAGGTATCGCCATAGACTGATAGCGCCTGATTCCCATCAGCGCCAAGCGGTAACGAAAAAAGCACATTCAATGACCCCGCCTTTATTGGCGGGGTCATATAGTGTTTCTCTGAACATCCAGAGAGAATAATTGATAAACTAATAGCTATAAAGATAAACTTCATTGCACAATGGTTATTTTCGTTTGTTGCGACAGCCCCAGCATCTGTTGGATAATACCACCGGTTTCAATGGAACCTCCATTGAACGCAGCCGTATTTATTGGACCTGGCAAGGGGCCCCAAATTTCATTATCTCTCCCCTCAGTAATATGATTAATTGGAGGATTATATGCCCCTATTATTCCACCTGCGATGGTGTAATTTGTATCATATGGTGGTAGCACATAAATCCCATTAGGGACGGCTGGATTTATCGACTGTCCGCCAATTAGGCTTAAAGGAATCCCGGTGTCGCAGGTGGGAATGAAACCATCGCTTTGAGGACTTCCGATTAATTGAGCCCACTCGCTATCAATGTTAGTCAGAAAGTTACTAAAGTTTTCTTCGATCGTTGAAGCATTTGCACAGTAATTTTCTTGTGCAATATCATTATTGTAATCGCTTGAGTTTATCCAAGCATACCACCAAGCCACGTTTGCTAGCTGAGAGTAATATAATTCTGCACAAGCCCATCCTATTCCAGAAATATTTGCCGCGCCTCTTGCAACGAAAACAAGTTGCCTAAGGCTTAGAGGATCCGTAGGAACTTGCTGTGATGGAATACATTGCGAAGCGATATCCAGGAAGCTATTATCCGTTCCGACAATTTGCCCAATTTTTACCTTGGACGGTATTTGAGGATATAAATTGTTAGTAGTAGTAACAACTAAGCCTGGCAACCCGCCCCTCGAAATAGTATCTAGGTGAAAAGGAGGTGGCGCATTAAATGGCTTAGTTGGACCGCAAATATAGTCTTGAATAAAGGTTGACCACGGTTCCATGTCAGGGATACTGGGACTATTGATTAGGCTGGAGATTGGATTATTAGTCATTAGTTGTTGTAATGCAGCCTTTTGAGCTGAATTCAAGTTATTTGTGGCTCCAATGTTGTAAGTATAGTTAATACCATTGACAATAGTTACAATATCTTCACTGATTTCATTTTCTAAGTTCCCAATTCCTTGAATTAATGCAACAAATCCATTATTAATTCCTGAAACCGTGATGACAGTGTTTGGGACTGGGTACTTCCCATTGCTTTGAGCACAAAAGCCAGCCCATGCTAGAGCGCGGAGTCCACCCTGGCTATGACCAATAATTACGTTATTAGAACCTGGCGTAGTTAGCGGATCAGGCTGGTTGTTCTTAACATACTGCTGCTGAGTAGTAGAGAGTTTATTGGCAAGGACGTACAACGCGCCATATGATGGAGGTTGCTCCATCCCCATTGGATTATCCAATACATCATGGATGGGTCCGAGTGTGGAACCGACACCCTGAAAAATGAAGTAATTTGTTGATTGCTGTGAATATAGAACCACGGAAATAGAAAGCGAGGTAAAAAGGAATAGTATTTTTTTCATACGTTGCTCCTCTTAGTTAAATACTGCATCAGAAATGTTATTTGTTGTTGTGCAAGAGTAAGCTTCGGTTGTCGTGACGGTATCATCTAATGATGCAGGGTCACCTATTATTGGCTTAAACTCATATACCTTTTTACTAGGATCAGCCTTCAATTGCTCTAACTCGCCAGAACTAATCGTAGGCAATTGTGATAGATCATCAATACGTGGAATGACTCGATCAGAAATGTTGATCCTCTTAGGATTCTTTATTTCATCAACCGTCGTAATCATTAATGGTACGGGTTGACCACATAATGCTTGGTATGCGATTGCTTGAGTTTTCGTGTGAGTACACCCATCAGTAGTATAAAATATCTCCTGCGATCCTGTTTTCACACAGGTTGCCAAATCATAGTACTCTTGATATGACGACTCCGCATTTCCAGAAACTGAAGATATTTGGGATAATTCAGTAATAGGATGACCCGCAGTCAGTGTATTGCTGGATGAGGATAAGGAATATCGTTTCGCTTTCATATAGGCTTGCATTGTACTTATCGGTAAACGTTGGTACAAAGTGGTAATACCCTGATTGGGAACCTGTGCTTTGGGGAGAGGTACACGAGAAAGCACTTTACCAGAACTTGTCTCAAATATGCGTTGCTCTGTACCATTGATTACTGAACTTACTGCGACACTATTAGGAGTACCATTAGCGGGGAAATCCACACGAACACAAATAATGCCGTTGACAATTTTTTTTGAGATGGTATAGGTTCTCGTAATTTTTTTTGTTGGATTGCGTTTGCTTGTAGTTATTCTCGTTACTTGTGCGGAAAACGATTTTATAGGAGTCGACGCAACCGAACTAGCGGGTGGCACAGATAGTTTTTTTGTTGCACTAATCGGATCATCCGCCAATGCCCGCATGTTTGCCTCTGACGTAGATGACGTAGAGGTTGAAGGTTGACATGCACTTAGAAGAATGATCAATGGCAAAACGAAGACAAATCCTTTAAACCCCGTAACATTTCGACGCATCATATTTCTCCTTCTTTTTTTATCAACTGCCTATATTTTGATGGATAGGCCAGAACGTGGCCCTCAGTACTCCTTGTTCGCCAGCCTTCTGGGGAACAATACAGTAGAGCCTCTTTCAAAAAACAGTGGCTTCCAAGGAACGTAGTCGCGTAACCAAGTAAGTTAGAGGCTCCTTGGGCAGGACAAGGCACAGAACGACCCATTTCTAGCTGCATAATCGTTGGGAAT
>Ga0326727_10028034_pt1 | contig 10278 bp, 9 predicted proteins | sample MB2enrmetagenome_FD_207643 | JGI IMG/M metagenome (GOLD analysis project Ga0326727, IMG submission 207643) | Lab enriched peat soil microbial communities from McLean, Ithaca, NY, United States - MB29MY | ecosystem: Environmental > Terrestrial > Soil > Wetlands > Peat | place: USA: New York...
CTCGAAATGCTCCTTCGGCTTGAAGCCGTCGGGGAATGTCGGCGGCGCGCCGTGGCGGCGCACTTCGACGTTGTCGTTCTCGTCCTTGCCGTCGGGGACGTCGGCGAGCGGCAGGTTCGGGATGGCGGCGAGCGCCTCGTCGAGCGCCGCACCGGCCTTGCGCTCGGCCGCTTCGAGCTCCGGCATGGTCGCCTTGAGGCCGGCGACCTCGGCGCGCAGGTCGTTCGCGGCGGCGGCGTCCTTCCTCGCCATCGCCGCGCCGATCTCCTTCGATGCGGCGTTGCGCCGCTCCTGCGCCCGCTGCAGTTCGAGGATCGCGGCGCGGCGGCTTTCGTCGAGCGCGATCAGCGAATCGGCGCGCGGAGGGAGCCCGCGCCGCGCGAGCCCCTCATCGAATGCCTTAGGATTATCGCGGATCGCTCTGATGTCATGCATGATTTCACCTGGCCGGTCGCAACCAACGCCTCAGCAATTGGTCACCGAAGACGTTGACGCCGAGGCCAGCCATTACCAGAACGGCGCCCCAAAGCTCAAACGCGTCCAATGGCTCGCCGAACACGACCCCGCCGGCGATCATGCCGACGATCGGCGCCAGCAGCGCGAACGGCGCGACAGCCGCGGCGGGGTGGCGCGGCGTCGTTTCGGCGACGCCGATCTTGATGGCGATGAAGGTGAGGCCCCAAACGACCGCGACGGCGATCGCCGTCAGGACGTCGCGCGGCGGCATCAGGCGGCGCGGCTCAAGTCTTGTTGGCTTGTTCGGCTGCTTTCTCGGCCGCCTTGCGGCGTTTCTCGACGATCCGAACCGAGATCACCGAGCCTTCGTAGAGCAGCAGCATCGGCAGCGTCAGCGACAGCATGCTGATGAGGTCGGGCGGGGTGAGGATGGCCGCGACGCCGGTTACGCCGACGATCGCGTAACGGCGCATGCGCACCAGATAGGCGGAGTCGACGACGCCGATGTGGCCGAGCAGCGTCAGCACCACCGGAAGCTGGAACGCCGCGCCGAAGGCGAAGATCAGCGTCATGATCAGCGACAGGTATTCGCTGACCTTGGGCAGCAGCTCGATCGTCGCCTCGCCCGGCGCGTTGACCTGCTGCAGCGACACCGAGAAGCGGATCAGCAGCGGCATGACGACGAAATAGACGAGCAGCGCGCCGAGGGCGAAGAAGATCGGCGTCGCGATCAGATAGGGCAGGAACGCCTGGCGCTCCTTTTTGTAGAGGCCGGGCGCGACGAACTTGTAGATCTGCCCGGCGATGATCGGAAAGGCGATGACCCCGGCGCCGAACATGCTCAGGCGGATGTTGGTGTAGAACTGCTCGAGGAAATGGGTGGCGATCAGCGTCGCCTTTTCCGCGCCGACGACGCGCACGTAGGGCTCGGTCAGCACATTGTAGATCGTGCGCGAGAAGTAGAAGCAGACGAGAAAGGCGGCGAAGAACGCATACAACGACCGCACGAGCCGCATGCGCAGCTCGATCAGGTGGTCCATCAGCGGCGCCTTGGTGGCGTCGATGTCTTCGGCGGTCATTCGGCCGCGTCCCGCGGCGGCGCGGCGGCCTCCGGCTCGGCGGCCAGGGCCGGCGCAACGGGCGCCAATGTTTCAGCGGCGGGCTCGGCCGCGCCGGTCGGCGCCGCGGTCAGCGACACTTCCGACTGGCCGACCTCCTTAGGCGCTTGGATCGCGTGCGACAGCTCGGAGTGCATCGCCATCGCCGGATCGAACGAGGCGTCGATCTTGGCCGACTGCTCGATGGAATTGAGCTCCTTCTTCACGTTGTCGAAGTCGCTCTTCACGCTGTTGAGCTCGCTCTTCACGCGGTCGAGGTCGGCCTCGCGCATCGCCTCCATGAATTGTCCCTGGAACTCGGCCGCCATGCGCCGCATCCGGCCGAGCGCCTGACCAACCGCGCGCATGACGCGCGGCAAATCCTTGGGCGGAATCACCGCCAGTGCGACGATGCCGAAAATCAGAAGCTTGCCGACGTCAAAGTCGAACATACAACGATCCCGAGGCGACAAGCGCCCGACCCTCGCGCCCTGCGGCGGCGCGCCCAGCCGGAGGCGTCAGCCGACCTTGTTCGTCTCTTTCTCTTTGGCGTCGACCGAGGCGTCGGCGCGGTTCTCCAGGCGCGGCGCCGGCGGCGCAGCCTTGGCCTCGTCGTCGTCCTCGGCCATGCCTTTCTTGAACGATTTGATGCCCTTGGCGACATCGCCCATGATGTCGGAGATCTTGCCCTTGCCGCCGAACAGCAAGAGCGCGACCATCGCGAACAGCATCCAGTGCCAAATACTCAAGCCACCCATGGCGTTTTTCCTACATCAAATAGCCGTTCGCCCGCTGGGTTGGGCGACGGCTTCAGATCGTGTCCGGAACGTAAGCGCGCCGGGAGGCAAACACAAGCGCGCCGGGGCGGGAAAACCGCCCGTCCTGCGTCGGCTTAGGCTCAGTCGACGTTGACCCGGCGGCCGCGGTTCCACAGCAGCAGCGGCGCGCCGGAGAGCAGGCTCTCGAAATCGCCGAGGCTCTGCCACAATCCATTGACCGAGACGCGCGGCAGCGCCCACAGGTGCGCCGCGTGCGCGGCGTAGAGCATGCCCGGCCGCGTCGTCACCGCGCAGGCGAAGCCCGCCTCGCGCGCCAGCGCGAACTCGCGCGGGCCGGCGCTGGTCGCATCGCCGACCGGATAGGCGAAGGCCTCGATCGCGCGGCCGAAGCGCCGCTCCAGCGCCGCCTTCGAACCCGCCATCTCGGCGCGCGCGTCGATTTCCGGCCATTTGGCCAACATGCGGTGGGCGCGCGAATGCGCGCCGGCGGCGACGAGCGGGTGGCGAACAAAGTCGGCGGCCTCGTCCCAGTCCATGAACAGCTCGCCGGCGATCGCGGCGCTGGAGACGCCGGCTGCACGAGCGAGCGCGCCGGTCGCGGCGAGCAGCTCCTCTTCGGGCCGCGCGCGCAACGCCCAATAGACGCGCTCGAAAGCGGCGGTCTTCTCGACCGGCGTGCGCGCCTCGACGGCGACCGCGCGGCCGTCGATTTCGACCGTCGCGACGTCGAGCCGCCGCAACGCCTCCTCGAGCTCGAGCCACCACAGGCGCGCGCTGCGGTCGAGGAACCCGCTGGCGAAGAAGACCGTGGCCGGGGCGGCGTGCTTTTCGAGGATCGGCAGCGCGAAGTCGCGCGTGTCGCGATAGCCGTCGTCGAAGGTCACCGCCGCGAAGCGTGGCCCGCCGTCGACGAGCCGCCGCCGCGCCTCGGCGAGCGAGACGAACTCGAAGCCGAGACGGCGAACCAGCGCCAGCGCGGCGTCGAAAAAGTCCGGCTCGACCTCGAGCAGCCGGTTGGGCGCGTAGCCCGGCGTCGGCGGCGCAAACGGACGAACGCGATGAAACGTGAGGATGACGCCGCGCCCGCGCGTCAGCGGCGCGACGGCGCGGTGCAGGCCGCTGAGGCGAAAGGCGGCGAAGCCCGCCTCGATGAGCTTGTGCTTGAGCGCCATCGGCGCGGCTGTTCCCGACGTCTGTGTTTCCGTCCTGACTAGCCGAAGGACCTTGCTGCGCGCTTACCGGCCGGGGCTTCGGCATAAACCAAGCATTGACCTGGGCCCGTTACATTGCGGCGTCGCCCCGCCAGGACTCTCCATGCCGCTCGCCAGCGCCCCCGCCCGCTCGCCGTCGCCTCGCCGCGCGCCGCCGCCCGCCGCCTGCCGCCCGGCGCGCCCATTCGCGCGGGTCGAAATTTGCGAAGCGCTCGAGGACGCGCGGCTCGCCTGGACGGCGATCGCGCAGGAAGCGCCGGCAAGCCCCTATCAGAGCTTCGACTTCGCCCGCGTCTGGTTCGCAACCATCGGCGCGGCGGAAGGCGCGACTCCGCTCATCGTCGTCGCGCGCGACGCCGCCGGCCAGCCGATCGCGCTGCTGCCGCTGGCGCGGTTCAAGCGCTGGCCGCTGCGTTTCGCCACGTTCCTCGGCGGCAAGGACTCCAACTTCAACCTCGGCCTGTTCCGTTCGGACGGCGCGTGGTCGCGCGACGACGTCGCCGCGCTGCTCGCCGCGGCAGGAAAGCGCGCGACGACGCGGCTCGACGCTTTCCTGTTCGGCAACCAGCCGCTGAGCTGGCGCGGCCGCGCCAATCCGCTCGCCGGAAACAAGCCGCAGCCGAGCCCCAGCTTCGCCTATGCGAGCGCCCTGCCCGGCGAATTCTCCGCCTGGCTCGACGCGCGCGCCTCGAAGGAGGCGAAGAAGAAGATGCGCAAGAAGCGCGCGCGGCTCGAAGCGACGGCGCCGCTCCTCCACAGCCGGGCCGGCGGGGAACAAGAGATCGACCGCGCCCTCGCCGCCTTCCACGCCGAGCGGCGCACGCGCACCGAAGCGATCGGCGCGCCCGACCCTTACGCTTCAGCCGCCGCCGCCGAATTCCTCGCCCGGCTGGCGCGCGAAGGCGTGCTCGAACTCCATACGTTGACCCACGGCGAGCGCGTCATCGCCGTGTTTGGCGCGCTGCCTGGCGCCGAGCGCCTCAGCGGCCTGTTCATCGGCCACGAAAGCGACCCCGAGATCGCGCGCAGCAGTCCCGGCGAGATCATGGTCCAGGCGGTCGTCGCCGACGCGGTCGCGCGCGGCTTCGCCGAATTCGACCTTGGCGTCGGCGAGGCGCGCTACAAGAACGAGGCGTGCGAAATCGTCGAGCCGCTGTTCGACTCCGCCTTCGCCGTCACGGCGAAGGGCCGCCTCGCCGCCTGGGCCTTCCTCGCCGCGCGGGGCGCCAAGCGCCGGGTCAAGCGCTCGCCGCGGCTGAAAGCGCTTCTTGCGCGGCTGCGCCGTCTCAGCGGCCGCTCCGGCGACTGAAACCTCAGGCGACGCGTTCCGCCGCCGCCGCTTCGTCGCTCTTCAAGCCGACGACGACGATCGCTTCCGCGGCGACCGCCTTGCGCGCCTCGGCGAGCGCCGCCCCGAGCCGCGTCGGCGCGGCGGCGAGCGCCAGCACGGCGACGCGGTCGCGGGCGGCCAGCGCTGGCGGCGAGCGCCAGTCGTAGGCAGGCATAACCAGGAAGTCGTAGCTCGCCGCCAGCGCCGCCAACGCTTCGCCGAGCGATTCGACGGAAACTGCGCCGACGCCGGCGGGAATGAGGTCGAGGTCGGAGAGCCGGTCGCGATGCAGCGCCTCGGCGAAGCTCGCGCGTCCGTCGAGCAGCTCGGCGAGGCCGAGCGCCCCGTCATCGTCCGCGACGTCGAGCCCGGCCTCGCCGGACTGCGGCGAATCCCCGAGATCGATCAGCGCCGCACGGCCGCGGGCGGCGAGCCGACGTCCGAGCGCCAGCGCCAAGCCGGCCGCGCGTCCGCTTTCCTCGCCAGCGATCAGCGCCGTCAGCGCCCCGCCCTCCTTCGGCGCGATTTCCGCCAGGCGATCGGCGAGCGCGGCGACGGTCAGCACGCCTTCGTCGTCGACGCGCGAACGCTCGGTCTGCGTCGCAAGCGTGACCGGCGGCGGCTCGACCAACTTGGTCGCCGCGGGTTCAGGCGGCGGTTCGACCGGCGTCACGCGCTCTTGCGTCGCGGCCGACGACAGCGTCTCGGCGGGTCCGACAGGTTCCGCCGCTTGTTCCTCGCCGCGTTCGCGACGCGGCGCCGCCGCCGCCATGACCTCGGCGTCGGTCAGCAGCAGATGGGCGACGACGGCCGCAAACGAGACGAAAAACCCAGCCAGGGCGGCAAGCAGCACGGTGGGGATTTTCTTGGGGAAGGTCGGATCGCGCGGCTCGCTCGCGCTGGCGATGATGCGCGCGTCGGCAGGCGCGGCGTTTTCGGCCTCTCGCGCAATCGCTTCGCGGTACTTCTGCAAATAGGACTCGAGCTGGTCGCTCGCCGTCTTGGCGTCGAGCTGCAGCGCCCGCAGACGCACGTCGTCGGCGTTGCCGCTGGCGACCGTATTCGACTGCTTGGCCAACGCCGCGCCGAGGCTGTCGACGTCGTCGGCGGCGAGCTTGGCGTCGCTCTCCAGCGCCGCCACCGTCTTGTTGGCCTCGACCCGGATTTCGGCATCGAGCCCGGCGAGTTCGCCGTTGAGCTCCTTCATCCGCGGATGCTCCGGCAGCAGCGTGCGCGATTCCTGCGCGATCTGCGCCTTGAGCGCGACGCGCTGCTCGACGTAGCGGCGCAGCGAATCGTCCCTCGTCACCTGCGGGATTTCGTCGAGCCGGCCGTCATGCAGCATCGCGCGCAGGGACTGCGACTTGGCGGCGGCGCTCGCCTGATTGGCGCGCGCGGTCGCGAGCTGAGTCGTCAGGTCGGCGAGCTCCTGGCTCGGAACCGTCATGCCGTTGGCGCCGGCGAGCAGGCCGGAACTGGCGCGAAACGCCTCGACCTTGCCGTCCGCCTCGGCGACCTTGCCGCGCAGCTCGTCGATCTTGGCCGAAAGCCAGGCGCTCGCCGCCTTCGCCTCGTCGCGCTTGGCCTGCTCCTGCGAGTCGAGATAAAGCTCGGCGACCGTGTTCGCGCCGCGCGCCGCGAGCGCCGGATCGCTGCTGGTGAACTCGATCTGCAGCACGCGCGACTTGGCGACCGGAAAGACGGTGAGCCGCGACAGGAACGCGTCGATCAGCCGGTCTTCCGGCCTGCCGGCGCGGCCGGCGGTCAGCAGCGACCAGACGATCGCCGCCGGATTGGTCGGCTCGGGCGGATTGAACTCGACCCTTTTCGCCAGCTGCAGCTGGTCGACCGCCTTGCGCGCGAGATCCGTCGTCGTCACGGTCTCGGCTTGGCTCTGCACGCCTTCGGGATCGAAATTGGCGCTCGCGTCCGTTCCGATCGCCTTGTCCGGCCGGGTGAAATAGCTTTCCTGGTTCTCGAGCAGGACCTTGGCGGCGCCGGTGTAGCGCGGGCTGATCGTCATCACCGCGACGAGCGCCGCCGCGGCGCAAGCGAGCGTCGGAATGACGATCCAGCGGCGGCGTCGCCACACCAGTCGGCCGAGCCGGGCGAGATCGACGGCTTCGCCGCCGGACGCCCCAGCGCCGCCCTGCTCGCCCTCACCGTTCATCCGCCGCTCCAAATGCCGACGCCTCAAACGCTCGACTTCTTATCGAGGATTAAGGTTGCCGGCGGGTTAAGCCGCGGCGGGCGGCGCGCCGGCGTTGGCGCTTCGTTAACCATGTCGCGCCTAAACCGTCGACGAGCGGTTTTGAACGCGCGGACCCGGTCATGAATCGAATCGTCGCCCTCGTGCTCGCCATCGCGCTTATTGGCGTGGGCGCCTGCTCGACGCCCCGCTACAGCGCCGGCCTGCTGCAGACCCCGATCGACGCGCCTTACCAGCTCGCCAGCGGCGATCGCCTAAGGATCATCGTGTTCGGCCAGGACAATTTATCCAATTCCTATTCGGTCGACGGCGCCGGCAACGTCGCCATGCCGTTGATCGGCCTCGTCCACGCCCAGGGCCTGACGACCGCGCAGTTCGGCAAGGCCGTCGAGGGCAAGCTGCGTCAGGGCTTCCTGCGCGACCCCAGCGTTTCGGTGGAGGTCGAGGCGTACCGGCCGTTTTTCGTCCTCGGCGAAGTGACGGTCGCCGGCCAATATCCGTTCGTCAACGGCATGACGGTGCAGAACGCGATCGCCGTCGCCGGCGGTTTCACTCCGCGCGGCGCCCAGGACAGCGTCGACCTGACGCGGATGATCAACGGGCGGCCGGTCACCGCCTCCGTGCCGCTGACGTTCGCCGTGCGCCCCGGCGACACCATTCAAGTGCGCGAACGGTTCTTTTAGGAAATCGAGTTACCAAATCGCCATCGTTCGCAATGGATTTTAGCGATGGCGCCCTCCGAGCCGCAAGCGTCGAAACTTCGCATCGTTCACGTCTTTCGCGCCCCTCTCGGCGGGCTGTTTCGTCATGTGGTCGACCTGGCCGCCGAACAGCGCGCGCGCGGCCATGACGTCGGCATGTTCTTCGACGCCGACGGCAACTGCCCGCGGGTCGAAGCGGCGCTGGCGCGCATCCCCGGCGGCCTGACGCTCGGCATGGCGGCGACCCCGATCCGCCGCAACCCCGGCTTCACCGACCTCGTCGCGATGGTGCGCTTTTCCGCGTTCGTGCGGCGCGTCAAGCCCAACGTCATTCACGGCCACGGCTCGAAGGGCGGCCTCTACGCGCGCTTGAGCGCGGTGACCAATCCTGGCCTCGCAGTGCGCGCCTACACGCCGCACGGCGGTAGCTTCAATTACCGCCGCGGCACAGCCATCAACCACCTGTACATGCTCGTCGAACGGGCGTTGGCGCCGTTGACCGACGTCTTCCTGTTCGAGAGCGCCTACATCGCCGGCCGCTTCGACGTTCGGGTCGGCGCCCGCAACGGCGTCCGCCGCGTCGTCGCCAACGGCATCGGTCCGGCGGATTTCGCCGAGGCGAAGCCCAACGACGACGCCGCCGACCTGCTCTATGTCGGCGAATTGCGCGCCGCCAAAGGCATCGACACGCTGCTCGAGGCGATCGCCCGCGTCGGCCGCGCCCGCGGCCTGATTCCGCGCGCGGCGCTGGTCGGCTCCGGTCCCGACCAGGCGGCGCTGACGGAGTTGGCGCAGCGGCTGGGGATCGGGCCCTTCGTCTCCTTCCGCGGCCAGATGCCGGTGCGCGAAGCGTTCAAGCTCGGCCGGGTGCTGGTCGTTCCGTCACGCGCCGAGTCGATGCCCTACATCGTGCTCGAGGCGGCTGGAGCGCGGGCGCCGATGATCGCCACCGACGTCGGCGGCATTCCGGAGATCTTTGGCCCGTACCGCGACCGGCTGGGCCCGCCCAACGATCCCGCCGACCTTCAGGCGCGCATCGAGGCGACGCTCGCCATGCCCGAGGCGCAGCGCAAGGCCGAGGCCGCCGACCTCGCCGCCTATGTCGCTGAGCGGTTCTCGATCCAGACAATGGTGAATTCGGTGATGACCGGTTACGCCGAAGCGCTCGCCCGCCGCCCTTGGCCGTTAAGCCGGGCGGCGGCCGTCGCCTCGCACAACTGACCTGATCTCCGCAATCGAGACAGTTGCATGGCTGCATTTTCCGCCCGTAAGCTCCGTCCGGTGGAGGCGCCGGCGGCTCCGCCAGGACCGTCGAAGCATGGCGACGAGCTCGATCGGCTCCGGCGGCTCGCCGCCGAACCTGCCGCGCCGGCCGTGTCGCGGGTCGTCATCGCCGGCGTCGTGCGGGCGATCGAGACCGCGCTGATCGTTCTGACCGGCGTCGCCATCTACTTCCTCTACATCGTGCGCAGCATCGGCCCCCGGCCCGGCTATTTCGCCGTGACCATTGGCGTCGCGGCGATGGCGATCGTCGTCTTCCAGTCGCTGCGCGTCTACAGCGCGCCCGCCTTCCGCCACCCGTCGCGCGTGCTGTTCCGCATCGCCGGCGGCTGGGCCCTGGCGTTTCTCGCCGTCTTCGCCGGGATGTTCTTCCTCAAGCTCGACGGCGTGCTGTCGCGCGTGTGGATGGCGGCCTGGTTCCTCGCCGGCTTCGGCGCGCTCTGCGTCGAGCGCGTGATCCTGGCGCAATTCGTCGCGCTTCTGGTCAGCGCCGGCCGGTTGCAGCAGCGCGCGGTGATCGTCGGCGGCGGCGCGATCGGCGCCGATCTCCTGCGCGAGCTGGCCAAGAACGACGAAGCCGAGGTGCAGATGCTCGGCGTCTTCGACGACCGCAGCGACGAGCGTTCGCCCGACACCGTCGAGGGCTATCCCAAGCTCGGCAACGTCGACGACCTCGTCGACTTCGCCCGCTCGACCCGCGTCGACCTCGTCATCTTCGCCCTGCCGATCACCGCCGAACAGCGCATCCTGCAGATGCTGCGCAAGCTGTGGGTGCTGCCGATCGACATCCGCCTCGCCGCCCACGCCAACCGGCTGCGTTTCCACCCGCGCTCCTATTCCTACGTCGGCAAGGTTCCGGTGCTCGACCTGTTCGACAAACCGATCGCCGACTGGGATGTCGTCATCAAGCACGCCTTCGACAAAGTGGTCGGCGCGCTGGCGCTCTTCGCGCTGTCGCCGGTTTTCGCGGCGACCGCCCTGGCGATCAAACTCGATTCCCCAGGCCCGGTGTTCTTCAAGCAGAAGCGCTACGGCTTCAACAACGAGTTGATCGAGGTCTACAAGTTCCGCTCGATGTACGTCGACAAGCTCGACCCGACCGCCGCCAAGCTGGTGACGCGCGGCGATCCGCGGGTGACCCGCGTCGGCCGCTTCATCCGCAAAACCTCGATCGACGAGCTGCCCCAGCTCATCAACGTCGTCTTCAAGGGCGA
>Ga0326727_10028035_pt1 | contig 10278 bp, 5 predicted proteins | sample MB2enrmetagenome_FD_207643 | JGI IMG/M metagenome (GOLD analysis project Ga0326727, IMG submission 207643) | Lab enriched peat soil microbial communities from McLean, Ithaca, NY, United States - MB29MY | ecosystem: Environmental > Terrestrial > Soil > Wetlands > Peat | place: USA: New York...
TTACGACGAAATCGCCTTCATGGGGCTGATGCGGCGGGAGGCTTTTGCTATTCGCGGCTTGCCGGTGTCCGAAATCCCGGTCCCAGCGGCGCCGGTATTGCTGCCGGTGACCGACGCCGGCGCCATCTGCTGGCAGGGCTCGGTGGGGGCCAGCGGCTACGTGGTCGAGCGCGCGCCGAAGGAGAGCGGCCCTTGGACAGTGGCCGGAGACAGGGTTGACGAGAGCTTCACTCAGTATCGGCCCGAGTTCAGTGATGAGGCGGCTGGCAAGGGCACGTGGTGCTACCGCGTGCGCGCGAGGAACGGGACCGGCCTTTCCTCGCCTTCGAACGTCTCCGGCCCAGTTGCGGTTTCACACGTAACGTTCGTGGATGAACTGGCGGACTTCTCGAAGGTCCACTCGCGCTCGGGCCAACTGGAGATCAAGGCTCACGATTGTCGGGCGGCGCTGGAGGACGCGCACCGTGCGGGCGGCCAGGCCGGTAGCACGCTGGTTTACCGCGTCGGGTCAACGATCTCCAGCGTAAGGGTTTTTGTGTTCTTCCCGAAGGAGATTTCCGACCTGAAGCTGAGCCTTTCGGCGGACGGCAAAGCGGCGCCGGCCCAGGTCAGCGATCGCTTCGTAGGAATCGAGTTCACGGGCGAGGCCCAGGTCGGACGAGTAGAGATTCAGCACGAGGCGGGTACCTCATGGCCCCGGAAGGAGAGGAGCGGGTAAGTGATGTGTCGAACGTGCTCTTTGCCAGCGGTTGGGTGGCGCGCGGGAACGGCGACGTCTTGACCTACTACGGGTCGTCGGACACCCGGACGCATGTGGCTGCGAGCACCGTGGGCAAGCTGCTTGACTACGTGCTGAACACACCGGAAGACGGCATGCGCTCGAAAACCTGCGTCGAGCAGCGTTGCCGCCTGATAGAAAAGTACCGGCGGCTGGCGGGCTGAGACTGGGAGGTGGGGTTCGGGCACCCTCAAGGCGCCCACTGGCCGCGGTAGAAGCTACGCGGGCCGTTGGCGGGGAGAACGATGTGCCACGAACTGCTCGAAAGGGTGTTGGTCTGGACTGGGGCCCAGATGGCCAGATCGGTGGAGGAAAGCAGGGCGTACCGTTGACCCGCCGTGCCGTTGAGCCAGAGGTCAAACGTCTTGGTGGAGCTCAAGCTGCCGGCCTGCAGGCTGGGTGCAGGGGGCGGGGTTCCGAACGGCAGCACAAAGAGCGTGATGCTCTGGGCCGGGACGGTATTGGTGAAGGTGCTTCCAGTGAACTGAATGTCGCTGAGGCGGTTGATGGAATTGGCCGAGGTCAATTGCCAGACCTGGCCAACGCCGCTGAGCAGGCGATTGGTGATCATGACCGTCGCCGCGGCGCTGACCGCCAGTTGCTTGTTAATCACCATTAGCGTCAACGCGTTGTCGGATGAGCGCAAGGCGGCGAAGGCGGACACGTTGTCCGGATTGGGGCCGGTGGCGTTGATGGAGGTGTCGCCGAACGTGGAGTTGTTGCCGTCATAGTTGCGGTATATCTTCATGGCCTGGTGGACGATGTTCGTGGTCGCCACCGCTGTCCAGCGGGTGGCCAGGTCGAGGCCCTCGCGGCCGAAAATACCGAGAATATCCGCCTGGGCGGTGGCGCCGTTGATATTCCCTTCGCCGCCCCAGTTGTATTCCGTGACGCCGATCCTGGTCCCGGGATAATAGGCGGCGACCCAGTTCTTCATGCGGGGGATTAACATGATAACGCTGTTGATCCAACTGGGGTCCACGTAGTTGGTGTCCCAGAACACGCGTGTGCTCTGGTTGCGCAACAATACGGTAGGGGATGAGACATCACTGCCGCTCACCAGGTTCTCCTGCGGATAACAATGGAGGGTGAAGCAGTCGAGCAGCCGCTGGCCGGTGCTGGTGTCATGCTGATGAAACTGGTTGAGCAGCCAGGGCATATAATCCCAGCCGCCGTTGGTGCCGCGGTCCGGATAGACTGCCGGGTTGTAATCGCCGTGCTGGCCGGACCATTGTTGGTCGTACCCGCTGTAAAAATAGCCGTTCCAACCCCATTCTTCCGGCCCCGCCACCAGGGCATTCGGGTCGTTGGATTTGACCATGGTGGCGGTGGCGAGCATTTTGGTCCAGATTTCCTGCATAGTGGGGCCAACCGGATGCACGTCCTGATGCGTGGAGAACCAGATGCTGTGCTCGTTGTCCATGATGTAGTAGGGCACGCCGCCATTCGTGGAGGGTCCCCACTGCTGGAGCAGATGCTGCACGTAGCCCTGCTCGAAAGCCGTGTTCGTTGGGAAATTCGCGTCGTTCGGGTTATTCCAGGTGATGGGGGCGTTGCCGTTGGTGCTGCTCAAGCCGTCACCCGCGTCGGGCAGCCAAGGGTCCGTGGACAATTGCGGGCCGTATTTCGCCACGGAATAGCTGTAGAGGATGCTGCGGCCAGACCCGAGTTTGGGCGCCCAGCCGATCATGGGAACGGTAATCATGGCCTGGGCTCTCCCACTCTTGCTGTTGGCGACGAAACTGTCGGCGGTCGCGCCCGGAGAGGAGCTCGAATCGGGGTAGCTTTCAAAGTACCAATCGGCGTCCAGATTGTGGGCGTTGATTTGCCAGTTGTAGCGTGTTTCGTTATTGCCGCCGGAGCGGTTCAAGGTGAAGTTCCCGTCCGCCAACTGGTTCGAGGAGGCAGAGGCGACTCCATAGATGAGCGGGCTGATCGGATGGTGGTTGAGCTGGGCATCAACCGTGATCGTGACGCCATTGGTTACGGGCGGGGGTGGCGGCGCGCCATTGGTTTTCAAGGTCATGTCATCCACATAAAAGGTGCTGAGCGCCGAACCGCTTTGGCTTTGAATCCAGATCCCGTCGAGATTGGGCTGGTTGGCGACAGCGAGAGAGGAAAGTGGAACCGTGACTTGCTGCCACGTGCCGGCACTTGGGGAAAAATTGTAATTGCTGCTCGTCACGGTGCCGCCGAGGGTTGCTCTCACCGCCAGCGGTTGTCCTCCGCTGGAGCCTCCATGAACCCAAAAGGTCAGATTCGTGTAGGGAGTCGAGTCAAAATCGGCGTGCTCCAGGTACAACCCAGCATATCCGTTGGTAATGGTAATCGCCATGGAACTGGAGCCGGAGTGAACGGGGTTCGTGTTGCCGAAATTGATGGTTGAACCCCAGCTCCAATTGGCCCACCCATTCTGGAGCGAATCGGTGTAAATCGGTTGGTCGGCCTGGGCGGAAAGGCGCAGGGGCGCCCCCAAGAGCAAGAGACCAATTAGGAGCCAGATGGTTCGGAGCGTAGTCAAAGGACGAGCAACTAACATAGGCCGAGGATTCGCACAAACTGTGCCAGTTGGCCAGCCCAAAGCCGCCCTGGACCTCGGCCGCTTGCGTGGCCATCACACCCACTACCCGACCAGCGAAAATGACCGCGCGACGCTTCCCGTCGGTGCCGACGCGCGGGATGTTTTCCACTTGGCCTGCCCCGGCGTTGGCCCGAATCAAGGCGATTAGATTAACGGGCCCCCGGCAGGGCTTCGACGATGAGTACTTCAAACGGGTTCAGTTTGAACGTCGCCGCTTCGCCGCCGTTCAACGCTTCTACTTCAAGGGGTTGATCCTTGAACGGGCTGACCAGCGTGTAATGTTTCGGAGCGTTTTCCGGCAACTCGAACACCTTTGTGGCGTCTATCGTGATTTCCTGGATCCTGGTGGAGGGATTCCGCAATGTCAGAATGCCCTTCTTTGGCGACCACGAGGCCCAGCCATACACTTGATGCTCGGCCGGCGCGCCGCCGATCCAATGGGTGTCTCGGAGCGTGTCGGCGTTATCGCGCGACCACCGGGCCGCTTCGGCAAGCACGTCCCAACTGTCCGAAGTCAAGAAACCCGGCGTAATGTACATTTCCTGCAGTTGGGTGCCGTTGCCAAACATGGCCCGCACCTCGGACTTGAAAATACTATTCGTGTCATAGTTCAGGCCGTGGGCGTGCCGGGCATAGATAATGCCGTGGAGCATGAGCGAATTGAGCGGGAACAATTCGCTATTGCCGACGACGTGCTCATAGACATCGTTGTCTTTGTAGGAAATCCAGCGCTCGCGCTCGGGTTCCTTGCCAGGGAGGAAGGAATGGTCCTCGCCCCCGCGCCAAATGGAGTCGGCATAGAGCAGCCAGAACGGCGACGGCCACGTGCCGGTAGTCTGGTTGATGTAAAGGTCGGGCTTGAGCCTCCGCAGTTCGGCGATCAGCTTGAGCATGGCGTCGAAGTCCCGCATCGCACCGCTGCTCTTGGTGGTGTTCTCGCCGATGCCGTCGAACTTGAACTGGTTGATGCCGTAGTTCTTTACAGCCTCCACGCACAAGGAGCGGAAGCGTTCGTAATACTTCGGTCCAGCCATGCTGAAGTTGCCGTCGCGGATTTCAAATCCCTGCTCCCGGCCGTACCGGATGCGTTCGTCGTGGGGTTTGCCGTAGCCGCCCCAGGGCGAAAGCCAGATCCCCGGCGCCGCCCCGTATTTGGCGGCGGCCTGCCGCAGCGGCGTGAAGCCGTTGGGGAAGCCGGAATGAAACCGCCACAAGGTCGCCGGGTCGTCCCAGCCGTCGTCGAAAAGGAATGAGTCCAGCTTGACGCCTCGCTTCACTACCAGTTCCTCGCCAAACGTGTTGATCACGTCCAGCGCCGCCTTTTCATCATACTTGCTGAAATAACCGATGTCGTACCACGAGTTGTAGTGCAGGAATGGGCGGTAAGGATGGGCGCGTTCGCGTTCCAGATAAGCCAGGAAGCCGCGGCGCATCTGGCCCTTGGGCGTGAAACCGAGCACGAGGGAACACTCGTAATTCTCGCCTGCGAGCAGGGATGTGCCGCGCGGCAGGAAGCAGCGTACGTAACCCATCTCGCCGAGGTTAATCGAGAGGGGATGCTCGACGCCAAAGAAGGCCGTGTCGGTCACCACCGGCGAACCGTCCACCGTGCCCGTTGCACGTGCATTCACCAGGGGTGTTTCCAGGAGCATGAATCCGTTAAGCGGGACCTGCTCCGTCTTCGCCCCAAAACTGAACTGCTCGCGAAGGTAACGGGAATCGTCGCGCAAGATTGCACGCCAGGTTACATGAATATTTCCGTCCGTGCTTACCAGCTCGGCCCGCAATTGGCGGCCTGGGAGCCGTTCGGCAAAGCGCGACGCATTGAGGTTCGCTGCCAAGGCCTCGGTCCGCACCGGGCCGGTGAGTTTGAAATCCGACGCACGGACGGAATTGGCGTTAGTCAAGACCAGCCGGAACAGCTCGCCGCGCAAGGGAATCTCCTGCCCGGTTTGTTTGTCCTGAAGTAACAGAGGCCACAGCGCTTTTCCTTGAGTCTTCCAGGTCGCAACGACCTGCTCGTTCTGCAGACTAACGGTGGCGGCTTGGGCGGACGTGAAAGCCAGCCCCAGAAGAAGCATGGCCCAAGCGGCCGACATACGGATGATTTTCCTATGATTCATAAGCCAATTCTGTTTTTGACATGCCTTTGGTGCAAGGCGTTTAAGCGCTCTTGCTGAAGGATGCGACAGTCGCTTTCAGGCCGTCGGCCAGGTTGTCCTTGGGCGTGAAGCCGGCCGAGCGAAGCCGGTCCACAGCGGCCAGGGAGTGTTTCACATCGCCGGGGCGCTCCGGCCCGTGCTCGATCACCGAACGCGAGCCGCTGAGCCTGATAATCGTCGTGGCCAGATCGTTGATCGTGATTCTCTGCCCGTAGGCGACATTAAAAACGCCGGTCGCCGGGGACTGCGTGGCGAAGTAGGCGTTTGCAGCGGCGATGTCCTCCACGTAAATGAAGTCGCGCGTCTGCTCGCCGTCGCCGTGGATCGGGATCTTTTCGTGCCTCAGCGCGCGATGAATGAAGATCGGCACTGCGGCGGCGTACTGGCTGTTCGGATCCTGGCGTGGGCCGAAGACGTTGAAATAGCGGAGGGACGCGGTCGAAAGGCGGCCTTCGTCCGAGAACATCTTGCAATAGTATTCACCATCGAGCTTGGTGACGGCGTAGGGGCTCTTGGGCTCCGGCGCCATCGTTTCTACCTTGGGTGTGACCGGGTTATTGCCGTAGATGGCCGCCGAGCTGCTGAAGATGAGCTTCTTCACTTTGGCCTCCGCGGCTTCTTCGAGCACGACGAGCGTGCCGGCGGTGTTAATCTCATTGCACTCCACGGGCTTCTGCATGGACTCGGGCACGCTGATCATTGCCGCGAGGTGGAACACATAATCCACACCCTCGACCGCCTGGCGAACGGAATTGCGGTCGAGAACTGAGCCCTCGAGGAACTCGCAGCGAAAAGCCGCGAGGTTGCGCCGATGCCCGGTACGAAGATTGTCGAGAACGCGCACCTCCGCCTTCGCCTGAAAGTGCTCGACGATGTGACTGCCGATGAAGCCGGCGCCGCCCGTGACGAGCACTCTCACCTTGCTGCCTCCAGGGAGGATTGTGGAGCGTGATTGAACATCGCCGCTTTGTACCAGTAACCATAAGGCGTAAGCCATCCCCCATTTGGGGGAGCCCCGCTGAAGAATGCAACGAGGCCGGGCGGTTGATAATCTCATGCGGCTGATAATCTCATTGCGGAGGCGCCGGGATGTCACCTAGGTTGAATGGATCATTGGACTATGGCGGCAAACGCATTCAAGGCCGGACGTGGGTTCCGGTTGTCGCTATCGGCCGGGTCAGCGCGGGTGGTGGAGATTGTGGTGTTGGGGTTGGCGTCAGTGTGTGCCGGGTTGGCCGCCGCCACCTCCAATGCTTCGGGTCTCGGTGAGGGATTGGTGATCCGTTCGTGGGGGACCGGAGCGGGTCTGCCTCAGAATTCAGTCAACTCCATCGCGCAGACACCGGACGGCTATTTGTGGGTGGGCACACGCGACGGGTTGGCTCGGTTTGACGGGGTGCGGTTCACTGTGTTTGGCCTGCGTGACGGCTTGCAGAGCGTCGAGATCCAGACCCTGTACGTTGACCGCTGGGGAACACTGTGGATTGGCACCAGCGGAGGCGGGTTGAGCCGCTGGGTCGCGGGCCGGATTGAGAATGTGGCATTGCCGCGCAACTTGGCGGCTGGTGACACTGTGACTGCCTTGGCCGAAGACCCCCTGGGGCGCCTTTGGGTTGGAACCACCGCCGGCCTGAGCCTGTGGCAGGACGGCCGGTTTCTGAAGAGCGAGGAGCTGTCGGGGCTAGAGGGGGCCGGCATACGAGCGTTTCTCCGCGACAGGGACGGCGGCATGTGGATTGCCACGCGTTCACGTGGATTATACGAATTCCGGAACCGCCGGCTGGCGGAGAACCCGGGGCCGCCGGGCAATGAACGGATTGCGGCGTATTGTCTGGTGCAGGATAGGGACGGCGATCTTTGGGCGAGCGTGGGGAACGGGATCGTGCTGCGCCGCCGGGCCGGGGCGTGGGGGCAGTACACTGAGACTAATGGACTGCCCTTTGCCTATGTGACGTGCCTGGCGCAAGAGGCCGATGGCACTCTCTGGGCTGGTTCACTGGACGACAGCCTTTACGGTTTCCAGGCCGGGCGATTCGTCGCGCTCAGAAGGGAGCAGGGCCTTTCCGCCGACGACATCCGATCATTATACCCCGACCGCGAGGGCAATCTGTGGGTGGGTACGCGAACGGGAGGCTTGAACCGATTGAGCCGCCGAAAGTTGTTGAGTTATGGCGCCGCGCAGGGACTGACCAATGACTACACGCGCTCAGTTGCTGAAACAGCGGATGGGACGCTCTGGGTGGCGACCACCGGGGGCGGCTTGTACCGGGGCGGAGCGCAGGGCTTTGGACGGTTCGTTCCGAACGAGATCGCCCGCTTCTACGCTCACATGGAGTCAGTGCTGGCGGCCCGGGACGGAAGCCTCTGGTGTGGGGGAGGGCGGGCACTGCTATGTTGGAGAGACGGTGAACTGAGCGCCAGTTACACGAACGAAACGTGGGTGCGATCTGCCACCGTGACTGCTTTATGCGAGGACCGGCAAGGGGGACTGTGGGCAGGCAATTCCGATGGCAGGCTCGTTCATGGTGAGAGTGGCAAGTTCGTGGAATTTCCCCATCGAGTTGCCCGCGGGGCCATAACCGGCTTGGCGCAGGAAGCCAGCGGCAGCTTGTGGGTGGGCTCGATGGCTGGGGGCCTGAACCGCTTGCGATTAGGGAGCGATTCCATTCTCTCCGTTACGAACCTGCCCAGTCAAGCCGTTCGCACGCTCTATTCGGACGGCGAGGGCTCGATTTGGATTGGCACCGCCGGAGCAGGGTTATGCCACTGGCTGGACGGGCGGGTCAGCACCTTCACATCCCGGCAAGGCCTCGGGGGCGACACGATCGTCCAAATCGTCGAGGATGATGATGGCTATCTCTGGCTGGGCTGCAGCCGCGGCATTCTCCGCGTCCGCAAGGCCGCCCTGAATGAACTGGCGTCCGGCAAGAGAGGTTTCCTGCATCCGCGTGTCTTCGGCGTCAACGACGGCATGCCGGTCGAAGAGTGCTCGAGCGGCTTTTGCCCGGCTGGCCTGAAGACCAAATCGGGGATGATCTGCTTCTCGACCGTAAGAGGATTGGTCCTCCTGGACTCGCATCGGCAGGAAAGCAATGCTCCACTGCCCAACGTCCTACTGGAAGAGGTGCTGGTCAATGGGCAGATGCTCACGCCAGATGCCGGGCAGGGGGGGAAGATTAGTGACCCTGGCGCCTCCGAGCCCGGGGGCGCGCTGCCGGCGCGCAAGATCACCATCCCTCCCGGCAGGCGCGAGCTCGAACTGCATTATACCGGGATCAGCTTTGGGTCTCCCGAGAAGCTGAGCTTCCACTACCAGATGCAGGGGTTCGACCGGGATTGGGTGGAAGTCGGCGAGCGGAGAACGGCCTATTATCACCATCTGGCGCCGGGCCGCTACGTCTTTAGTGTGCTCGCCTGCGACGCCGATGGTGTCTGGAGCAAGCAAGCCTCCTCGCTGGGCATCATCATCCAGCCGTATTTTTGGGAAACCACCTGGTTCCGCATCCCGGTTGCCGTGGGTGCGCTCGGGTTGCTGGCCGGGGCGGCGCGGCTGGTCGAGCGGCGGCGCTACAAACGCCGGCTCGCGGTGATGGAGACGCGGCACGCCGTCGAACGGGAACGGCTGCGCATCTCCCAGGACATGCATGACGACATCGGCAGCATCCTGACCCAGGTCTCGCAGCTTAGCGACCTGGGCCAGAGCGAGGGTGGCGCCCAACCGCCAGCGCGGGGGCTGTTCGAACGCATCGGTGCGCAGGCACGCGCCGCCGTGCAGGCGCTGGATGAAATCGTTTGGGCCACCAACCCCAAGAACGACAACCTTCCCCGCTTTGCTGAGTACGTTTGCCGCTTCGCGGACGAGTTCTTCGAGGACACCGGCGTGCGTTGCTGGCAGGAGGTGCCGACCGACTTGCCTAACCTTCCCTTGGGTGCCGAGTTGCGGCACAACCTCTTCCTCGCGGTCAAGGAGGCCTTCAACAACGTGCTGAAACATTCCGCCGCGAAGGAAGTCTGGCTGCGGCTTGCTCTGGTGGATTCCCGGGTGAGCCTGGAAATCGAGGATAACGGACGCGGCTTCAATCCTCAACAAGAAGCCGCGGGCGGCAACGGCCTGGAGATTATGGAGAGCCGCCTCGCCGAATGCGGCGGCCGGGCCGAGATCATCAGCCGCGCGGGACAAGGGGCGAAAATGCGCTTCAGCTTTCCCTTGACCGCCGCCGGGGGCTGAGCCGAATGGCGCGACTGCCGGCTTTGGTCATCTACCCTCTTTGTGGTATGGTGCGGAGTGGCCGGAATCGCGTATGAATAGACGCAAGTTGAACAAAGCGATTCAAGTTGCGCTGGTCGAGGACGATGCGGGAGTGCGCGCTAATTTGGCGGCCCTGCTAAACGCCTCGCCGGGCTTTTCGTGCCAGGCCGCTTACCCCGACGCGATGACGGCACTAAAAGCCATCCCGGCCAACCGTCCGGACGTGGTGCTCATGGACATCAACCTGCCGGGCATGCCTGGCACGGAGTGCGTGAGTCGCCTCAAGACCACCGCGCCGACCCTCCCCGTCCTGATGCTCACCGTTTATGACGACAGCGAGCAGATTTTCAAATCCCTCATGGCCGGCGCCAGCGGTTACCTGCTCAAGCGGACGCCCAAAGGCAAGCTCTTGGAAGCCATCCGTGAAATCACCAACGGCGGAGCACCCATGTCGCGCCAGATCGCCCGCCGCGTGGTCCAGTTTTTTCACGAGATCAAGCAGATGCCG
>Ga0326727_10028036_pt1 | contig 10278 bp, 9 predicted proteins | sample MB2enrmetagenome_FD_207643 | JGI IMG/M metagenome (GOLD analysis project Ga0326727, IMG submission 207643) | Lab enriched peat soil microbial communities from McLean, Ithaca, NY, United States - MB29MY | ecosystem: Environmental > Terrestrial > Soil > Wetlands > Peat | place: USA: New York...
CTCAGTCATCCCTCAACCTTGCCCTATGGCACAAAAATCTCGCCTGAAAACCACCCCACACCACGCAAACCTTAACCGTGGTGAGAAATCCGGGCTAGCCTCTTTCCGCCTCATCTTAGAGTCAGCTGGGCTCCTAGGAATTTTCGGAAGATGTGGCACCCCACCTGGTCGGCGCCTTTGTTGGAGAGCCGCTTCTCGCGGACCAGTCGATGGTTTTCTTCCAACATTTCTTTGTGCAGGACGGAGCTGCCCTCAGCCGTAAACTTCATGACCCACTGATCTACACGGTCCTTGTTACCCCGCCTAGTCCACTTCTCGCGCATCAGGTACAGCTCTGGCAACGTCGTCCCACGAACCAACGAGGCATGGTATTTGTAGGGCCTCTCCTCGGCGGCCAAACTCAAGCCGTAATCCGCAGGTTCCCCCTCGTTCACAATCAACGCAACCATGGCGGCGAAGCTCTGCGGCGTGCCACAACCTTGCGCCCAGGCCAGGGGCGTCGACAGCAATAGCATCATGAAAAGCTGGCGCATATTCTTCTTCTTTGCGCAGTTTAGAGCAAAACTACAGGTGTATCCCAGCGGCTGAAGCCGTCACTTGGTTTGCCCGTTGCGGCGAGGCTTGAAGCCGTGCCCTGATACAAGACGGCATACGGTAACTTTGGTTCTGCTCTAGGAGGCTACTGAAAAAGTTCCGCGTAGGCGTGATTTTCGGCCCACAGGACCGGAAAGGTGTGGCCCTGATCTCTGGGTTGCTCAAAAATGGCGACGGCAGATAGGGCCGAAATACATAGGTTCTTCGCCCCGCGCCCTGGCGGAGTGGCAATTGTCCAAGCTGTTGGGGGCGCGTGGCTCAGAATGACAGACGTTTGGGGGGTAAGGATTTTTTGCTTCTGCCGGTTGCAAGGGGCAGAAGCGCCGGGCAACATCGGGGAACTAAAAAGAAGCAGATCCTTCGCTTCGCTCTCAGGATGACCCAGAGTTTCTTTTTCGCTCGTAGCCGCCTGCGTTCTTAACTGAACGGTATTGGGCTGAAACCCGGTGCTTCCACTGGTACGACTAACAGTCGTTCCACGATATAAGCCGATTTTTTCAGCAGCCTGCTAGGAATAGCTCGCGCTCTCCTGCAAGGCGAAGGTCAGGGCCATGCAGTCTGCTACTCCGCCCATGGTCAGGCCCGATCTGCGGTATTCCTGGTTGAGCGAGGCCAGCATAGGTTCCGGCGCCTGTTGCTCTTCTAATAGTCGCTGCAGATGGGCGCCATCCCGGCGAAGGCGCTGCAAGCCTTCGAACCCGCAGCGATGAATGGCGGTGGTATCTTCCACCCGTTGCATGAGGGTGGCCATGAGATAGAAGCTCGCATCCTGTGCGTCCCAGTTCGCATCCAGGGCTTCGCGGTATTTCGGCCATCCGTGGTCGAATACGGATGGCAGACCTTGCTCGGCTTCCCCGCGCAGGCCGCCTACTCCATGGTGTTTTCGGATGCATGCGCCATGGGAGTCCTGGGAGGCGAAGTGGGCAAAAAAGCTGCCGGCAATATCGGCGATGGCCGGGCTAAGCCGGGCGACCTGCCCGCCGCAGCGGCAGGCGGCCATGAGCACCACGCCGGCGAGGAAGATGAAGCCCTTATGGGCATTGGAATTAATCTGTCGCCGCATGCGGTTCTCGGCCTCAATCCCGGCCCGCACATAATCCTCGAGTGGGGCTTGCCGCAGGTGGCAGGCAAGGACTTCCTCGAAGTAGCGGGGAAGCAACTCGACCGAGGCCCGCATGCCGGCATAACAAAGATCCGGGTGGCAGCCGTTATCCCGCAGGTCTACCAGTCCCGGCTTGGGAGTAAGATCCAGTTCGCGCAATGCTCCCGCCGTCAAATTCGCGGCAAGCGTTTCCGGCGCAAGGCGGCTTGGGACCGGCACCAGAGGCCGGAGGAGAGAATCCACACATTCCAGCAGTTCCGCGGTGGAATGACGTTGCAGGAGGATGCACTCGCGCGCCGGCTCGGAGCACAGCAGGCAAGCCCGGGGCAATAAACCGAGGGCGGCACGATCTACCTGGAGGCCATCGGGGCGATAGACGTCCACATCCACCAGGCGTCCGGCAGGGTTCTCAGCCTCGATGGCCACGGCAATCCGTTTGGCCTCTGCGGGCGGCAGGTCCGAACGCCCGATATGGAAGGGACCAAGGAGGTCTCTACCGCTCAGCAGCACTTTGAGCCCGATCGCGCTGGTTAGGGCGCTCAGGACATTGCACAACAGGCGGGCGACGCCGGGGCGATGCTTGTCCTCACCGGGAATATTGGCGCCGATCAACAGTAATGACGCCGCATCTCCCGGCCTGGCTTGTCCCAGGAGGCGGTTCACTGCCTGCTGGCGCGCGTCGCGCGCCTCAAGATAACGCAACTTCCAATTCATTCGTGAATGCGGCGGACGACATCGATAATGGAACCGTCACGGTATTCGATGAGGGCCACCACCTCGTCGTCGAATTCGACGGGCCTTGGTTCACCGGTGATCCGGGTAATCTCCTGGTGGAACTGGTGGATATCTTTCAGCGGCAGATTGCGCCGCAACAGTTCCTTCTTGAGTTCCACGTGTTGATCGGCAACGCAGATGCCCCGGTCGGTAACAATCACGTCCACGGTTTCGCCGGGGGTGGTCACGGTGGTGACGGCATCGCGGATGATAGGCAGCCTGCCCCGGATAGCCGGCGCCACCACGATGGCCAGCTTCGCCCCGGCCGCCACGTCACAGTGGCCGCCGGTATTGTGCAGAAGCAGACCGCTGGATTCCGTGTTGACGTTGACATTGAAATTCACGTCCACTTCCGTGGCGCCCAGGATCACGCAGTCGAGCATGTCCACGACCTCGCCCCGGTTGTAAGGGTTGGCATAGAGACTCGCGCTGATCTCCCGGTGTCCGGGATTGCGCCGCAGGGACTCCACGGCCTTGAGGTCGAAACACTGCACGTCGAACAGCGTGTCGAAGTACCCCTGCTCCAGCATATCGACGAAATATCCGGTAATTCCGCCACAGCCGAAGCTGCCTTTGATCTTCTTGGCAGCCATCTTCTTGTGGATCAGGTCGGCCACGGCAAGCGATGTGCCTCCGGCGCCGGTCTGGAATGAGAAATCATCTTTGAGCAGCCCCGAGGCTTCGATGACTTCGGAAGCGTATTTCGCGATGAGCAGCGCCGCCGGGTCGCGGGCCAGGCGAGTGGTGGTGGAGACGATCTTGTTCGGGTCCCCGAGCGATTCGATCTTAACTACATAATCCACCTCGCTCTGGGAAATGCTGATTGGGGCAGCGGGGAAACGCACCAGATTATCGGTGACGGCCACCACTTTCCTGGCGTAACGGGCATCGACATGGGCATAGCCGAGGGATCCGCAGGCCGAAGGCCCGTGCACCCCATTGAGGTTGCCGGTGATGTCGCAGCAAGGAGCGGCGATGAAGGCGGCATGGACTTCGACTTCTCCGGTAGCCAATGACCGGGCCCGTCCGCCATGGCTGCGCACCACGATGGGGCAGTCGAGTTCGCCTTTGCTGACCAGTTCGCCGATGAGGCCGTTCACCCCGGTCTCAATCCGGGTGATTACACCTTTCCGAATGTAAGGAATGATCTCTGCATGGACGGGATGGACCGAACTGGCGGCGATGCCGATGTCGCGCAAGCCCATGCAGTCGAGTTCCTTGACCAGCAAGTTGAGAAGGTAGTCGCCGTTCCGCAGGGCGTGGTGGGTCGAGATGTTCATGCCGTTCTTCAGTTCGCACTTCTCGATCGCCGCCCGCAAGGATGGCAGGAGCTTGCTGTCGCCGCGGCGGTGCCGCACCAGCGGCCGGGTGGAACGCATCACTTCCGGCTTGCGATTCCAGGGGTCCACGTAAGGATCGAGCGAACGGCCCCGCCACTGTTCCGGGATCTCCCGTCCCAGGCTATTTTTCGCCATAGATCACCTCATCCGAAAGGTCGTACTCGAGCAGGCCGAAGGCCACGCCTTCCCGAATGGTCCGGGCGGCGCGCCGCACGACCGGGGCATCGACCATCTTCCCTTTCAGGGAGATGACGCCGGTTCCCATCTCCCGGGCCCGTTTGATGGCTTCCATCACTTCCAGAGCATGCCGGATTTCGTCCTCCGAAGGACGGAAAACCTCGTGGATCACTTCGATCTGACGAGGATTGACCAGCGACTTGCCAGTGAAGCCCAGACGCTTCACCAGCAGGGTCTCGGCGCGCAGGGCGTCCATGTCATTCACATCCGCGAAGATGGAATCGATGGCCTGCAACCCCGCGGCTTTGGCGGCCCAGACCACCTGGGTGCGCGCGGAAAACAGTTCCTCGCCCGACTTGGTGCGGTCGATCTCCATCGAAGCGGTGAAGTCCTCCGCTCCGAAGGCAAGCGCCACCAGGCGGGCGGAGGCGCGGGCGGTTTCCACGCAGTTCAGCACGCCCTGGGCGCTTTCAATGGAGGGAATAATCTTGAAGCGGCCGATCTTGAGCCCCAGCCGCTCTTCGTGTTCGGTGAGCAGCGTGTCCAGCCTTTCCACCACCTCCGGGTTATCGGCCTTGGGCAGGCGGATGCCATCGGGCAGAGCGGGCAGGACTTCCCGCAGATCGTCCGCCGCATACGGGGTATCGAGCGCATTGATGCGCACGAACATCTCTTTATTCCGGTCCTGGTAGAACTGCAGGAAGTTTCGCGTCAGCAGACGGGCCGCGTCCTTTTCCTGCAGCGGTACGGCATCTTCCAAGTCGATCATAACCACGTCGGCTTCGAAGACCGGGATGTTCTGGAGCATGCCCGGCATGTTGCCCGGCACGTAAAGCAGCGATCGACGCAGGTTCATGCTCGCGCTCCTCGAGACTTACGCTTTTCCCTTGATATAAATGGTGTCCACGCCGCTGGCGGTGGAGTGGTGGAACTCGATGCCCTGCACCAGGTATTCCGCCAGCACGATTTCGCAGGTGGTGAAGACTTCCGCTTCGATCAGGCGTCCGCCCACCACGTCGCCATTGGACTTGGACCCGAGAATATAGAACTGGCCCTCCAACTGGTTTTCGGCGGTGGGAGCGATATTCCCGTCCAGGGCGAGCAATTCCAGCGGACCCTCCAGGCGGTTGGTCTTGAAGCGGGCTTCGGTCATGGGCAAATGGGCACCCGCCTGGATGCCCGTGAATTCCACGTTGCGCACCGAACCGACGGCGGAAACCAGCGAAGCGAACGGCAGCTTCTTAGAGGAAGCGAAATCCACCAGGGCAGTGGTAATCTTGGCGCCCGGCTCGAGCTTGATGATGAAGCGCCGGCCGGTGGTGCATTCCCGGTACCAGAGTTTTTCCATAACTTACTCTCCTGCGGCCCGGCGGATAGCCGTTTCGATTCGCGCCGCAATGGCATAGTCGAGGGCGCCGCGGTCTGAGACCTGAATGTGACCCGCGGTGACCTGGAGTTTCTCGAGGGTCGAACTGATACGCGCGCGGATCAGGCGTTCGAATTGTTTTTTCACGGTCGATTCGATTTCGATCCGCAAAGTGTCGCTGGGCGCCACCACGACCATCAGGTCGCTGGACTGCATGGTGCCCGCGCTGGCCTTGCTTTTGATGTGCATAAACTAGGCTCCCTCGGTGCGAAGCCGCTCGGCGATGGCGCGCGCCGGCGGCGATTGCAGGAATTGGAAAGTAGCCGGCGGAACCAGACGTTGGAGCGTTTCGGTATCGTTTTCCGCGAAGGCTTTGCGCACCTGCGTGGCGCTGATGGGCAAGCTTCCGGCCTCGAGGCGCGGCAACTCTATCCACTTTATAGCGTGGGCTTCGAGCACCTCGGCCATGATCTGATTGTAAGCCGCCGTGGTTTGGCACAGCGGTTCCTGGCCCACGAAGCGGCACGCGACGTGGAAGCACGGGGCAATGCGTTCGGCAAACAGGCTCACGTCCATTTGCATCTGGGCCAGCGCGGCATCATCGAGCCGCTTCAAGAAATATGCGGGAAACGTGCCTGCGCTTACCGCATAGTGGGAGGTGTCGAGCACGGTCACATTGCGCAGATGAGCCGCGGCCTCCTGTGCCAGGCGAAATCGGACCGCGAAGGGGAAAACCGACTGGTCCTCGCGCACCACGAAGAGGTAAAGGCGATCCACCTGCGCTGCCGCCCGTTCCACCAAATAGAGATGGCCGTTGGTAAAGGGATTGCCATTGATCACCACCGCGCCGTTGTGTCCTGGCGTGATCTGGGCAGCATGGCTGGCCAGATAGGCCGGAAGGCCGGGTCCGTGCTCCAACAGCGCGGCTTGGGCGCAGGTGACCAGCAGCCGGAAATTGAGGCCTTCGAAGCTGGCGACGTTCTGAGGCAGGGTGAAGACGAAGACGGTATCGTGTCCCGCGGACATAGCCGACTGGATGAGTTGCGTGACCAATTCACCCAGTGCGTCTGTCCCTTGGTGGGAAGGAGCAATGGCCAGCATCTTAAGGACGTAGCCGGCGCGGGCTCCGCAAGCGACCAGTTGGCCATTGTCGAACAACCCAACCAGATCGTCGAACTGCGGCTCAAAACGCAACCCCTGGGACTCGATCAGTCGCCGCGCCTCGCTCAACTCGGGGCGATCAAACATACCAATGCCCCCCACAAGATTTCGCCGAAACCAGGTTTTCCGGTGAGTTAATCTGGCCTCCTAGACCTTTGCCAACACAGGACGGCAAGCAACAACCTGGAGAATGTTCATTTCGATGATCGGCGTTCCAAAGGGATTAAGGCTGTGATACGAGTCACCTGATCGATGTGACCGGATGAGGAAGCCACAAGCCACAAGCGGCTAGAGGTAAGTGACAAACGGTAAACAAAATAGCCTGGTGTGGCCTGGATTATTCATGACCCATGATTGTCATCCTGTAGCGCCCGCCCCGACCCGCCTTTGCGGGTCGGGGCGGGCACGGAGCGAAGGATCCATGTATTTCCTAATTGCACGGCGCATGCAAGAAGAAATGCATAGATCCCTCGGCAGGCCGCCCAATCACCCCAACAAGCCCAAAATCAGGGCTTGTTGGGGACCCCGACTGTGCGGCCTTCCTCGGGATGACAGCCCAAGGTGGTGAATAATCGAGGCGCCCGGATTATTCATGACCTAGGGCGGAGTCGCGCAGCCGTGAGGGAATGAGCGGTGCGCTACGCTGCGATTTTTCCTCCGTCGGCGGCCAGGGTTGAACCGGTGATGAAAGAGGCCTTATCCGAGGCGAGAAATACAATGGCCTGGGCCATCTCCTCGGGCCGCCCGGCACGTTTCAGTGGGACTCTTTCTACGAAGCCGGCCTTTTTCTCTTCTGTGCCGGTAAACCGGGTCAGCATCCCGGTGTCGATCGGACCCGGGGCGACGGCATTGACGCGCACGCCGGAACCGGCCACCTCGAGCGCTGCCGACTTGGTGAGCCCTTCGACCGCGTGCTTGCTGGCCGCGTAAACCGAAGCGCCCGCTCCGCCGGTATGTCCCAAGGTGGATGACACGTTGATGATGCTCCCGCTTCCCTGGGCCAGCATCACGCGCAGTTCGTGCTTCATGCTGAGAAGCGTTCCGAGAACATTGGTGTCGAAAATAGCGGCGTAGCTTTCTGCCGTTTGCTCGGTTACCGGACCGGACTTGCCTTCGGTTCCGGCATTGTTGACCGCGACATCCAGGCGCCCAAAGCGTTTGACGACCTTATCCACCAGGCTACGCATCTCGTCGTCGCGGCGCACGTCGGCGCGAAAGAATTCGCTCTCCGCGTTCAGTTGGCGAAGTTCTTCCACGAGCTTTCTACCCTCGTCATCGTGCCGGCCGGAAACGACGATACGCGCCCCCTCCTTCGCGAAGGCCAGGGCAGTGGCACGCCCGATACCCGTCAACGCGCCTGTAACCAGAACAATGGGTGTATTCACAAGATTGTCTCCTTTCCGTATTTCTTCTTACGTCAACTCGCAGGCTGGCGAAGAAGATCCGCGATCTTGGAATGAGTTGCTTTTACGAGATTTGATTCCCCTGTAGGCAGGTAGGTTTCAATACGGTTTAGACCACCCTCGGCGGAGTTTTAGGCGGAAGTTCCGGCAAATGGTAGAACGCGCTTCGAGTGCGTTGCCGTCTTTGTTATAGAAAATTAATTTATTGCATCATCGCTAACGGCATCATAGGTTTGGGAGCTTCGCTGTGATGGCCGATCGTAATGATCGATTTATTGGCGTTGTGCGTGAGCTGCGGTGAGGCGATCCGCAGATTGCTATGGGTTGCCGAAGAGGAAGCCATCCGGCAGCGGCTTGCCGCGCTTCGGGAAGAGACGGAACGCGCCCGGCAGGCGGCGTCGGAAAATTCGCCCGGCTATTGGCGCAAGCTCAAGTCCTTTTTCTTTGGACCAACCTCGGAGCGGGCAAACCGCGCGACCCCGGACGGCCGAACCACCCTCTCCACTACGCCCGGCGACCGGAAACCTCGAAATGGAGAGCCGGCAAGCCCGGCCAACCGTTCGTCTTTCGACGGCTGCGTCTATCTGCCAGGCTAAGGTGCCGGCCTCTTGCGGATACTTCAGCATGGAGTGAACGCGCTCTGCCGCAACGAGAAGATCTGTCCGCACGCGGCGGCCGCTTGGGGTAATTCCTGCCAGCCGCAATCACGTTGACCAAAACGGGTTTCCCTACCGTTCGTGCGTGCTGCTGCGAGGTGCTTACGAGCGGGCAGCCCAATTCTCCGTCGCCAGAAGCGTGCCCGCTGAGTTAGGCGCGAAATTGCTGAGTATGCCAGGCGACGTAAGTGCAACGGTGGGAACGGCTATCCCCAGCCGTTCCCCCAAAAGAAGGAAATGGTCCAACCAGGGGCTGGGTGAGGCATGGCTCACCGTTTTGCCGGCGACGGCGGTCAGAAGTTCACAATAGACGTTTTGGGAATTCCACAGGTCCATTTCCAACGGCAGAACTCGTCCCAGGGAAACCAGGGCGTCGATCTCTTCCAGAAGCTGCAGGTCGGCAGGTTTTTTGGCCCACTGGTCTACCAGGGCATTCAAGCGTTGGCGCCACGCCAATTCCACACTGTTCCCATCCAATTTCAGGTTAATCCGAGCGGCCGTTTCCAGCAGGCTCTGGATGCGGCCCAAGTCGGTCTCCGGTTGCAATAACAACTGCCGCAGCGCGCCGCCCAGAACAAACTCGGCGGTAACGCGCAGCGCCGGAGGCAGAGGCACCTGGACATCGGACAGGAAGGACATGAGAGAAGCGTGGTGTTGGTAGATCTGGCGATAAATGGCCTCGGCTTCGCCCATGGTGCATTTCACGATCTGGCCTATGATGTGTCTTTGCTCATCGCGGAACAGGGACTTCAGGGAATGCGTAGACCCGGGGAAGTGGCGATCGATGAGCCGCAAACACTCGGTCAGATCGCCGCGCTCGAAGGCCTGGTGGGATTCTTCGGCAAAGCCCCGGAAGGTGTTCTTGTGGAAGGGACGAACTCCGGCGGTGAGGAGATGATCTCCGCAATGGAGAACCGCAAAATTCACCAGCAAATGTTCTCGGGTCAGAGTCGACCGGATGCGGGCGCGGCCCAGGGCGAGCTTGGTATTGCCGGATTCGGACAAATGAGATTCTTGTAACTCCACGTCGTAGCAGTAGAGGGAGGTCCGCCGATAGCCGCCGAAAAGACCACTGATGGCATAGTGCGCCGCCACCCCCAGAAGGTCTAAGCGGGCGGGCCTGACAAACCGTTCATAGACCTGGCGGCCGTTGCCAAAACCGCGAATATTGCTGTAAGCGGCTTCGAGGCGTCCCAGGAATTTCTCTTCCCAGTCGGCCCCGAAGATCTCGCCGAAGACTTCCCGGGCCAGTTGTATTGCGCGCCCGGCGTACTGCAGGATCTGCACGGTTTCCAGTCCCGTCAATTCATCGAAGAACCAGCCGCAACTGGTGTACATCAACATCAGGTGGCGCTGCATTTCCAGCAGCTTCAGGGCAATGACCTGTTCCTCGGCGGAGAGGTCGCGCGCCCGGTGGCGGGCCAGGAATGTGTCTACGTTGCCGGCCGAGCGGTCCAGAACCAATCCGATGTAGTCATCGCGCGCCACCCAAGGGTTGCGCAGCAATTCCTGGCCGCGGAATTCGTAAGCCGCCCCCAATTCGTCGCGTAGCCAGTCGAGGGCGTCGCGCAGCGGGCGGCGCCATTGCTGATGCCAGTTGATCTGCCCACCGGAATTGCACCCGCAATCGCTTCTCCACCGCTCTACCCCGTGGGCACAACTCCAGGAGGTGTTCTCGCGGATGGCGGCTTCCTGAGTTGGCGGA
>Ga0326727_10028038_pt1 | contig 10277 bp, 8 predicted proteins | sample MB2enrmetagenome_FD_207643 | JGI IMG/M metagenome (GOLD analysis project Ga0326727, IMG submission 207643) | Lab enriched peat soil microbial communities from McLean, Ithaca, NY, United States - MB29MY | ecosystem: Environmental > Terrestrial > Soil > Wetlands > Peat | place: USA: New York...
TCCAGCCCGACCAGCGTGATATCCGTGCCGTGCAGCGTGGTCACGTAAGGCAGCCGCCGCGGCGTGCGCACGTGATCGCAGCTCAGCATCTGCCGCGCCAGCATCGCGCTCACCGAGTGCGGAATCGCGTAGTGAACGTGCAGCAGATCGAGATCGTAAAGCTCGGCGACCTCGGCCATCCGCGTCGCCAGGGCAAGATCGTAGGGAGGATACTCGAAGAGCGGATACTGCGAGACCTCGACCTCGTGGAAGTGAATGCGCGGGTGCGGCTCGGTCAGCCGGATCGGCTGCGAGTAAGAGATGAAATGAATCTCATGGCCGCGCTCGGCCAGCTCGATGCCAAGCTCGGTGGCCACCACTCCGCTGCCGCCATAGGTGGGATAACAGGTGATGCCGATCCGCATCGTCGCTCCTCGTTTGCTTGGTGGCCCATATCTGCCTGTATCTGGCAGGTGTGGGAGCATCAGTGCATCGGTGGCCCATATCTGCCCGCTTTTGGCAGATGTGGGATCTCCACAGCCGGATTCACCCAACTTCGCGGAATCCGGCAAGCTCCACGCCGTAGCGCTGCCGCAGCTCCTCGGGCGTGATTGCCGCCAGGGCCGCCATCTCCACCTCGCGCGAGGCGCGCAGAAACGTGCGTATCGTATCCAGCTCGCTGTCGTTGTATCCGGGATGGCAGACCAGCTCCCAGCATCCCTTGGGCGTACGCTCCAGCATCGCCCGCACTCCGGCCTCAGTGAGAGAGCCGGTGGCGGCCACGCCAAGGCATCCATCGGTGGTTGCCAATCCGGAGTCGCGCACCTCGCGTAGCCATCGTTGCCGCAGCAGCGCCGTCAGCACCGCGATTCCAGCCTTTCGCGTAAACAGCATGCGCCTGCCCAGCGCCTGCCTCCATGGAATCACTCCCGGAGCATCGAAGGGATTGCGCACCGCCGGAATCCGGTTGGCCTTTGCCACCCGCAGCAGCGGCCGCAGAATTCTCGGAAACAGATGTGTGTGCTTGTGCGAGTCGAAGTGCGAGATCGCGATGCCCGCCGCGCGCAGCCTCGAAATCTGCGCCTCCGCCTCGGCGGTAACTTCTTTCTCGCGGAAGCCGCCCGCGGCCATCGCCCGCAGCATCTCGGCGATGGTGTAGTGAAAGCGATCGGTTCCCTTTGCCAGCAGCGAGCGAACCTGCCCCGGCGGCAGCACGGGACGGCCGTCGACGAGAACGATGTGGCATCCCACGCTCAGCCCCGGCAGCTCGCGCGCCATCGCCGCGGCTTCATCGAAGCGTGCGCCGGTGGCCATCAGCGTCGCCGAGCTGACGATGCCGCGCCGGTGGCACTCGGCAATGGCTCGGTTCACACCGCCGGTCAGTCCAAGATCGTCGGCGTTCACAATCAGCCGTCTCATGCAAGAAGTGTAGCAGGCAACAAAGGCGCCCCGGAGCCACGTGCATGGGTGCCCCGGAGCCTGCCCTGAGCTTGCCGAAGGGGTTGGCGAAGCTAACCCGGGTTCAGCAGCGAAGCGGGCTAAATTGGGTGAGGCGGAGGGTAAGGAATCAGGCGCTGCGCAGCGCCTCTTCTGATTCGGTCTCGCCGAGGAAGAGCCGGATCTTATCGAGCAGTGCAGGGAAGAGGTTCTGCTTCTCCATCCACGCGCTCACCTCGTCGCTCTCCTCCTGGGGGTAGCCGCTGACGATGATGACCGGCAGCCCGGGAGCCCGCTGCCGAACGAACCGCGCCAGCTCCAGCCCGTTCATCCCTTCCATGCGGAAGTCGGTGATTAGCATGTCGAAGTTGCTGTGCTCGAACTTGGCCAGCGCGTCGTAGGCGTTGAATGCGTATACGGCACGATAACCCTGCATTTCGAGGATCTCGCAGCTCAGTCGCGCCAGTACTTCATGATCGTCCACAAATAGAATGGTTTTCATTACTCACCTGTGCGAGGGCTGACGGGACCAAGCCACGCTTACAGATCGTTGATTTGATTCGCGATATGGCGTCCTGGATGCCTCGCCCGTATCCGCTCCGGAGCGGGGGAATCAGTCCTGCAACGCGACATCCGGCGGAGCTGCTCCTGCGTGCAGCAGCGCTCCGGAGTGTGATTTCCACAGCGCGGTTTGACCGCGACGGCAGCTCTTCCCTATACTTACTTCAGCGAGCCGGTTTCACGCGAGGCCGCCTCCGGGATGGTTTGATTCTGTTCCGGGAGCATCGTAAGGGCGGTTAGCTCAGTTGGTTAGAGCGCCTGCCTTACAAGCAGGAAGTCGGGGGTTCGAGTCCCTCACTGCCCACCACTCCTGCAGGCCTCGGGAGCCAGCAATATCCGCGATCGCAACGCGGGGTCGTAGTTCAGTTGGTTAGAACGCCGCCCTGTCACGGCGGAGGCCGCGAGTTCGAGTCTCGTCGACCCCGCCATTAAGCCCAGAAGGCTTAATGGTTTAGAAGGCCCCTTCCAAGGGGCCATTCTAGTTTGCACCCGCACTCGCACCCGCATTCTGTACCGCTTCTGCGGGCACTTGCAATTTGAGCGCGTCCAGGAATGATCCCTGCAACGCCGTTTGCTGCTCCGGAACCCCATGGACATACTTCACGGTCATCTTGGGTGATGCGTGACGCAGCGCATGTTGGATTGCGCTCAGCGAAGCCTTCTGCTGTCCAAGCCAGCTGGCGAGCGAGTGCCGAAGGTTATGCCAGCCAAACCTCGTGCTGGTATCTCCCTCGGCGAGGACGCCGGCAGCTACTGCGGCGGGCCGCAGGTAGTCCTTGGCCATCGTTGAAGCGGCGCGTGGGATCTTCCCCTTGTCGCGTACGGACGCGAAGACCCAATCGCCGTCGGCCGCGTAGAGAGTCTTGGCGCGCCACTCCTTGAGGAAGGCCGCCAGGACCGGATGCATTGGGATCTCGACCATGGACAGTTTGGTCTTTCCTTTGGTCTGTTTTCCCTTGCTCCATCCGCGGCTCAGCTTGATGACTCCTGCATCCCAGAGGACGTCCGCCCACTTGATCCCGAACGCTTCGTTGCCCCGCGCCGCGGTGGCGGCAACGGTCAGCGTGAGTGTCCATTCCAGCATGGTCGTGGGAGAGTTCAGGTACGCCAGAATGTTCATCGTGTCGTCAGGCGTGACCGTCTTGGCTTCGTAGTCGCTCTCCGTCTTGCAGCGTGAAAGAGCAACAGGATTGTCGCTCTTGTTGCCTTTAATGAGCGCGACGCGATAGCCATGGTTGATGGCCTGGCTCATCACCGACCGGATCTTGCCTACCGTCGGCCACGCCAGGGGAGAGTCATGCAGGGACTCGTACCAGGCTTCCAACGCAGTCGGCTTGATCTCGCTAACCGTGAGATGTCCCCAGCGTTGGATGCAGTAGTGTTCGAGGTTGCGCCGGTTGCCCGCGGCCGTCTCGTTGGCCTTAACGCCAATCTGCCCATCCTTCTTTTCGAGCTCGTTCTTGATGAAGTGATTAGCGACGAAGCCGAACGTAGGTTCCGCGGTTGCCGGTGCGGTTTTGGTCGAGGCGAGGTATCCAAGCCGCTCGGCTTCTTTCCATGCGCTCTTCTCCGAGCGTAGGACGGAGGCTAGGCCGATCACCTTCGAGTGTTCGACCCTCTGCCCGTCCGACGCGCGATTGGTGTAGAAACGCAAGACGTACCTGCCCTTCTTTTTACTGATCCATCCACTCATTCTGTGCTCCCGTGGATGGGGCTGCCGGTCGCATCGTAACACGGGATGCGACCGCGGCCGCAACCTCGCTGATGCGAAAAGCATAGGTGAAGCGTTTGCGTCCGGAGATGGGGTGCGCGGGAATAGTCCCCTCGGCGACCATTTGGAGGACGCGCCGGCGCTTGGTGTGGAGAAACTCCGCGATCTTGTCGGCGGAAACGAACGGCTCGTGTGTGGCGAACTGATTCATGCTTTTACGCTATCTGCCTCACGAATGATGTGACATTAGACAAAACCAGGAGGTCGTCCGCACCATCCCAGCGGACGACTCATTCCTGCTCACTTGGACTTCGACTTCCGCTCGTCCAGCCAGGACTCCATCGCGACTGCTGCGCTGGATTCATTGAAGCGGGTGGCGTAATACTTGATCGTGGTCGCGACGTCCTTATGCCATAGCATCTTCGAGGCAGTCAGATAGTCGGAGGGGTGTGCCTTCAGCCAGGCAAACGCCACGATGTCACGGAAGAGGTGGGGAGTCACCCGGCGTCCGCCGTAGCGAAGTGTTAAATCAGAAACGGTATTGGTCACAAACGCGGTGTTCATCACATCTGCCTCTGGACAAACGAAGAGCGTGTCGCACTGCCGTCCATTCAGCAAAACTGACCGATATTCCGACAAGTACTCTTCGAGCAACCCGATGAGCTGGCGTGGCACAAGGGAGTGAACTGACACTCCGGTTTTGGTCTCTTCAAGGTTGAACTTGACCTGCCAGAACTCCGCGTTTGGATCACTCAGTTCCTCTTGGCGAGCCCAATCCGGCTTGTCGATGTAGCTAAAGGCTGGCACCTTAGCTTTGAAGAGGTTCGGGTTTTCACCTATCACCCTGCATTCGCGGATGTTGCGCTGGCGCCAAGGGAAGACAAGCAGCCAGGCTATCATTAGCTCTTCCATCACAAGTCGAGCGACATGGTCCTTACCGCGCTTTGCCTCGGTGTTACGCTTTGCATGAATTTTCATCGGGATTGTTTCCAGAACCTCATAGTCGAGATACTTCTTGGCCTTCCGCGCTTTGATCTCTTCATACGATTCTGTAGGAATGCACTCCAAGAGGGGCCGATACCAGCTCACATCGATTGCCTTGTGTGCAGGGTGGTTTGCCACTGCGGCGAGCACAGCACCCAACTGAGGAACCAGTGGTCCACCCTTCAGCTTTTGTTCGTTGATACACCAGGAAATGTAGCCTTCGAGTACAGGCTTCTGAATCAGCTGGCTCAATGACCTGATTTCGCTAAAATTCGCAATCTTCGTCGCATAACCGAATAACGCGCTGATGGTCTGCTTGATACTCCTAGCAGATACCTTTCGGATTCGCGCACGCTTTGGCCTTTCAGGCTCATATTCTGCAAACTTCCAGCGCAGCACTTCCGTGACCTCTTCTCTCAAGGGCGACGGGAAGTCGGATAAAGGAACCCCATAGTTCTTTTTGCGGAGAGTTGCCCTGGGAACATTCTCCACGTATCCGCAGGCAGCAAGTGTGCGCCAAACTGCATTCACGTTCGATTGTGCCGTCACATAGCGCTTTCCCTGCTTGATGCTCGCTTCCATCCAGCGCTCCAGGTCCGCTTGCGTGACCTGTTTGGGCGATTCCTTCATTTCCGCCAAGTACTTGGTGATCGTCAGACATTTCTTCTTCTTCGCCAGATCGAGCACCGCTTGCCATTCTTTTGGCAAGCGCACGTGGGGCTTCCAACCCAGCTCGCCGGCTGCATCGAGCAGAATCCGGAGGTAGTTGACGTAGGTGCGGACAGACCCTTCCTTGTAACGTTGGCTTTCGAGGAATGGGCGAAATCCCTCTCGATTTGCGTGTACCATGTCGAGCGAAATCTGGTCGATAGGCTTGCCTAAGAAGGCAGCAATCTTCCCTGCGGTGGTACGCAGCATCGGCGTCTGCGATGAGGGCTCGCTGTTGAGGCACGAAAGAAGATCTGCGAGCGATTCCACATCTACGCGACCTAGAGCAGAGTCATCGGCGGAATATGGAAGAACCGGCGCAAATGGCGCACCATTCTGAATCCTTACATCTGACATATATGCATTTCCTCCGATTTAAAGGCATCGTTCATCTGTTCTAAAATGCAGATAAAACGCGAAGAGCTAGGCACTGCGAGGCTTACGTACGTAACGGCACGCAGTGATGGACAAAGCGTTTGATATAGCGAATCGGGGCGAATAAATGGGAAGCCGATTCGACCATTTAGCGGCCGAGCCTGAGGCATTACTGCCGCTCCTTCTGGCTCTTCCGGAGGAAGTCTTCGAGGTCCTGCGGGAAGAACTTCCAGCGGCCCGGGAGGGCCCGCGGGGTAAGGCGCCCCGCTCTGATCCAGTTCTGAATGGCGCGAACGCAGACGTTGAAGATCTTGCCCAGGTCGCGGTTGGTGTACATCGGTTGGAGCGGCAGACCCTGGATAGCCAGGATGGACTCCAGCATTGGGTACTTGGCGGTATCGGAATTCTCCATGTGATTTTCTTTCCGGCCGTCAGGCACACTTCGGCGTCTGCACGCAGAGCATGCACTGGCGGCCAACTTGAGTTGGAAACGATTGGTCGGCGCCGGCGTCTATGGCCCGATCGAGAGGACAGCAGTCCTCACGGCTTCAGGCGCATGTTGCCGAATCCGTTGTTTCTGATAGGAAGATTAGGGTAGATGCCGGCTGCGCTGATATTGGGCAAAGTTCTTAGAGAAAATACAGCTCGTCCGCGCTCATCTTCACGTCGATTTCCGACACGCTGCGCATATCAGGCGTCGCCGCCCTTCTCGTTGGGATTTTCGATCTGGCGGTCCTCGCGAGCTCGGCGAAGCCAGTCCTCGATCGCCTCACGAATGAACGTGGAAACGTTCTGGTCATAGTCCCGCCCCAAAGCGGTCAGTTCCTCCCACTGAGAGAGCGCGATTCGTACTTGAATCGCCTTCTGTGGTTCTTCCTTCCGGCGTCGCAGCGACGCCGGGATGTCATCGTATTCCTGGTTCATTCTGAATTGTCCTTTCTGGTGTGGTGGTTGATGGTGGTGTCTCAGGGCGGTCAGTACGCCTGAACAAGAGAAAGCCCCGGCCAGTGTCAGCCGAGGCTCACGTTGAATACGCGGGATTGTGGAGCCAGTGGATGGGAATCACTCCATCGCGCTCCTATCCAGTGACTGTGGTCGGCCCAGATTGCGTTCGCTCTAACGCGCCCAACTCTGCTATCTTTTCCGAGACCTCTGAACAGGTGATATCCAATGCGGCTGAAATGCGTACTTCTCCTGCCATTCGTCCTCGGAGCAATTCTTGTGAGCGGTGGCCAATCCATGGAACCTACCGCACCCGCTGCCACGCCCGACGTCTCTAAGGAAGCCTACGTAGTCGAGCACCTGGTCACGAAGATTGTCGTGGAGGATGACGGCAGCGGCGTGCGTGAAGTGAATGCAGAGATCAAAATACTATCCGATGCGGGGCTGAAAGCATTCGCTGTTCTGAGTTTCACGTACACCAGCGCCAATGAAGTGGTTGACGTGGAGGACGTCAGCGTTCGTAAACCGGATGGTAGCGTGATCAGGACGCCCGACTACAACGTCCAGGAGATGCCTGCCGACATCACGCGCACTGCTCCCATGTACAGCGATGTGCGCGAGAAGCATGTGGCCGTAAAAGGACTGGGCGTAGGAGATACCCTTGAATACAAGGTCCGCTTCCGTGTGCTTAAGCCCGAAATTGCAGGGCAGTTCTGGTACGAGCACTCATTCAGCAGGGATCAAGTTGTCCGCAACGAACAGGTTGAACTGAGCATCCCGAAGAGCAAGCATCTCACAGTCAAGAGTCCAGAGTACAAGCCCGAGGTGAAGGAGGAAGGGCCACGGAAAGTGTACGCTTGGAGGTTCTCGAACCCCGTGGTCAAGGAACGAGAACTGGAGGAGTTGCCGAATCCGAGACGTGGTACGCCGCCCCCAGCCATCCAGGTCACGACGTTCTCTAGTTGGGAGGACATCGGTCGCTGGTATTACAACCTGCAAAAAGACCAGGTTTCGGTGACACCAGAAATTCAAGCGAAGGCTGGCGAACTTACCAAGGGCTTAGCCACGGACGACGAGAAGCTCAGCGCAATCTATAGGTTCGTCTCCGTTGGAATTCACTATATAGGCCTCGACTTCGGTATCGGACGCTACCAGCCGCATAGTGCCGATGAAGTGCTTGGCAACCAGTACGGCGATTGCAAGGACAAACACACCTTGCTGGCTGCGCTGCTCAAAGCTGCCGGGTACCAGGCTTGGCCGGCGCTGATTCACGCGGCACAGAAGCTCGATGCTGAAGTGCCTTCGCCCGGGCAGTTCAACCATGTCATAACGGTTGTGCCGCTAGGCGACCGGCTGATTTGGCTCGACACAACGCCGGAGGTTGCGCCGTACCAACTGCTTCTTCCCGTTCTCCGCGATAAACAGGCCCTGGTCATACCGATCGGGAAACCTCCCGTACTGCTGACTACGCCTGCCGACCCACCATTTCCGCAGGAACAGCACTTCAGCGTAGTCGCGAAGCTGGGAGCTGACGGGATATTGAACGCTCATATCGTACAGAAGTACCGTGGCGATAGCGAAGTGCTGATGAGAACCGTCTTCCGGCAGACACCGCAGTCACGGTGGAAGGAACTGATGCAGAGGCTCTCCTACGTGCTTGGCTTTGGAGGCGAAGTCAGCAACGTCACGGCATCCCCAACGGAAGATCTGTCCCGGCCTTTTGAAGTCTCCTACGACTATCTTCGGAAGGACTACGCCGACTGGGAGCACCGACAAGTTCTTGCGGTCCTGCCGCCATTTGGAATTGAGTCAGCGGCAAACAGAAGCGAAAAGGTGCCCAAAGAAGCTATTTATCTTGGGGGACCTGGGGAGCTTCTTTATGAATCACAACTGGAATTGCCGGTCGGTGACACCGTGTTTGCCCCAAATGACCTCGATCTGGTCGAGTCTTTCGCCGAGTATCACAGCAAGAACCAAGTGGAGAATGGCGCTCTTAAAACGACCCGCCGACTCGTACTGAAGAAGAGCGAGGTTCCGCTGAGCGACTGGAACGCATACAAGAAACTAGCAAAGTCCGTCTCCGACGATGAGAGCAACTACCTGCGGCTGATAGGCGCAGAGGATGGCGTTGTTAGCGCACTGGCGAGCCTCAAAGCGCGGGAAGGCGCTCCGGTAGTCGAGCAGAAGGTACCGCAAACGCCGACGACGAAGCAAACGGTGGAGGTCAACGTCGGGGGCGACAAGAACTCTATTGCTTCCAAAGAAGTTGCCGTTTCCTTGCACGAGCCGGGGCCGGACTTAGACGAGTTGCGACGGACAGTCCAAGCTGATCTCCGGGAGGAGAGATTTGACGAACTTGATCGTTTGGCGGACCAATATCTCCGCGAGAGATCCCGGCTTCCTGGAGGTGGTTGGTTACTCCGAGCGTTTTATGGTGATCTCGACATCAAGTTGGAGACTGACCAGCAAGCCACGGATCATCTCGCCCACCTAGAGCACTGGATGAAGCAGCGGCATGAGTCAATAGCCGCACGTATTGCTCTTGCTAATAGCCTTCAGAGTTGGGCCTGGTTAGCGCGCGGTACTGGCTTCGCCGACAAAGTGACGGACGAGGGCTGGCGCAATTTCAATGATCGAATTGCCAAGGCTGAGGCAGTATTGGAGAGCGTATCGGGAGTAATAAATTGCCCAGAATTGTACTTCTCCATGATGAAGATCGGCCGTTCTCAGGGATGGGACGCTGGCCGCATGAAGAAAGCCTTTGAGCGGGGAATCCAGCTTGAACCGGAGTACCAGTTCCTCTATCGAGAGTATGCAAACTACCTTCTTCCGAAGTGGTATGGAAAAGAGGGCGACTCGCCTAAGTTTGCGAAGGCCTCTGCGGACCAGATCGGAGGCGATGCCGGTGACATACTGTATTTCCAGATTGCTATGGGCCTAATCACTCGCGGCAACCGCGATCTCGACGCCACAATGATGGATTGGCAGCGCATTCAGCGCGGGTACAAGGGTTTGTCGGCCAAGTATGGCGTGAACTCAAACCTCAAGAACCAGCTCGCGTACATGGCTTGCCGATTCAAGGATGCAGCGATCGCGCGCCAGCAGTTCGCCGCCATCGACGAGGACTGGGCTCGCGAGGTGTGGGGAGAGAGAAAATGGTTTGATCAGTACCGCGACTGGGCTAAAGCTCACTAGGAGCTCTCGCGACTAGGTTGGATGTGAGCCAGCCCGTCCTACGCACATTCCGCAAAGTGGCCGTCGATTCACCCGCATTGCACCCGTATTCTGTTTCGCGATTCCGTATCTGCATGACTTATATGAGCTTGGCAGCCCCATCGAATCACACTAAGTTATTGAAAAAACTATCGACTAGCCTCTGTCACGGCGGAGGCCGCGAGTTCGAGTCTCGTCGACCCCGCCATTAAGTTCAAAAAAACTTAATGGTTTAGAGGCGTAAGCGTGTGGTCTGAACCGTGTTGACGCTGAGAGTTGGGGAGCTAAGCGTGGCTTCTGGCAAGTGTCCACTTGAAAACAAGTGGACACTTGCGGAGTGACGGTTTGCGGGGAGTTGTCGGGTATC
>Ga0326727_10028040_pt1 | contig 10276 bp, 7 predicted proteins | sample MB2enrmetagenome_FD_207643 | JGI IMG/M metagenome (GOLD analysis project Ga0326727, IMG submission 207643) | Lab enriched peat soil microbial communities from McLean, Ithaca, NY, United States - MB29MY | ecosystem: Environmental > Terrestrial > Soil > Wetlands > Peat | place: USA: New York...
GATAATGCCGGTAAAAATCGAGGTGCGCAGAACATGCCGCGCCGGAATCTTGCGATTGGGCAGCAGCCAGTAGATCGAAAAGAAGAACAGGATCGAGGCCACGCCGGTCGAGGCGGCCAGCCACATCCAACTGATTCCTTGAAAGAGGACGTTGTCGGTGTGGTGGAAGAAGAGAGAGGTCAGCAGTTGCCGCTGCCAGGCGCTGAGCAGAATGCTGATGAGCGCCAGCACCACCATGAGGATCGCCAGCCCGAAGGCGACCACCTGGTTGGCCAGGTAGTTGCGGCTTTTGGTCACGCCCCAGGCCTGGTTCAACGCCACCTCCAGGGGCAGAAAAATGCCCGTGCAAGCGACCAGAATCATAATCAGCGAGAAGACCTGCACCCCCTGGTGCGAGGCAGCGGCAGCCAGGCTGACGGCCACAAACTCTTGATTCGAGGGCAGAAAGTAATGCACCATGTCGCTGACCACGCTGACCATCATCGAGGAGTGGAAGATCGACCGGGAGAGCGTATAGAGCAGCACAATGAACGGGATGAACGAGAGGATCGCGTTGGCCGCCACGCTGAAGGCGTAGGTGTGCACCTCGCTGTCCAGCAGATAGCGCACCAGGGCCGTGCCGTCCCGGCGCCAGCGGTACCACTTGGACTCTGTAGCCGGTTCCACCACATCGACCGCACGAACGCCCTCGGCTGCTGCTTCGCCCTGAGTCCCTGAATTTGAAACTTCCACCACGTGTAACCCCTTTTCTGTAAGGCGTTTTCCAAAGAATCTATTAAAAACTATGAGTTTTGAAGGGGGCGGGCTTTAGCCCGTCCGTTGAGAGCTGGATTCAATTGCCGGCTTTAGCCGCTGAGGGAATGCAAATAGCCGCGAAAAACCACCCTCAGGGGCTAAAGCCCTGGCTTATTTCTCCCATTGATGTACGGGCTAAAACCCGTACCCTTCACTAAAACCCATACTCTTCGCCAAAAATCGAGTTTTTAGGCAGATTCTAAGGGCATCGAGCCGCCAAGCGTGCACCGGGCGGCTTTCCCTTCCACCCCGGAGACCACCCCCGCGACGAAGACCCGTCGCCGGGAACCGCGGAAAGGAAAAAGCCTCTCATCACCAATGGTTCCCCTCTGTAGCAACTGGGGAACCACTATAAGCAACGATAGCGCTTGTGCGGTTAGATAGCCACAAGAACTGGAAAAACCAGCAATTTTCAAGGCTGTGTTACCAGCAACGCAGCTCCTGAACACAGCCCCAGAATAGCCTCGCCAAACTTGTCCGTCTTGGCGGGCCCCATGCCATCGACTTCCAGCAACTCCCGCGTGTTTTTGGGTTGCACCGCCAGCGCTGTCAGCGTTCGGTCGTGCAGCACCACAAACGCCGGAATCCCCAACTTTTTGGCTTCAGCCGTGCGCCATGCCTTGAGCCGGGCGGCCAAAGCCTCCTGCACGGCGGTCAGAGGCGTCGGTGCGCTAGCTCCAGCGGCTCCAGCCGAACTGCTCTTTGCCGATGGCTTTGTTGAGCCATGGTTTTTAGCTGGAGCTTTTTTAGCGCGCCCAGACTCCGTCGTTCGCCCGCCAAACTCCTCGGCAATGCCGTCAGCGATCAACAGATTCACCGGCGTTCCCGCTCGCAACTCCAATCCCGCCGCCGTCAGCAGCACCTTGCGAAAACGCTTCACTTCGCCATCCTTTTCGTACTCGGCTTCCTGAATTTCGATCAATCCGGCGCGCACCATCGCATCGAGCAGCCCATCGAAATCATTCCGGCTCAGATGGCCCACCGGATCGAGATTGCGTTGCAGCGTTCCCGCTGCCCTGTAATCCACGCCGCGCAGCTCGTCGGCAATGGCTTGCGCCAGTTCCCGTTCGACTGCCGTAGCCCGCCGGAAGAGCCGCAACACCGCGCCCGCCGGGTCGCATACATCGCAGATTCCGCAAGAGCGGCTGGCGTCCGCCACGTCGCCAAAGTGGCGCACCAGGGCCGCCATGCGGCACTCGGAGGAGGTGGTAAAGTGCAGCACTTTCTCAAATTGCTCGGCCCGGAACTGCGCCTGAATCGTATAGCTCTTCTTCCATCCCGTGCCTCCCAGGGTGACGTTGCCGCCGAAGTCCACCCGCGCCCCGCCGTGAATCTCCAGCTTTTCGAGCGCCCGGTCGAACTCCTCTTCATCCAACTTCGAGGCTGCCCGCAACTCCTCGACCGGCTGCGGCTCCTCGCCCAGCGCCTTGAAAACCTGCTGCAAATGATCGACCGGCGGATAGTCGCGATGGAGGAAAAAGTCGTGGGTCCGCTGGTCGGCATAGCTGTGCATCAGGTAGGTCCGGCAGGGAGCGCCATCGCGGCCCGCGCGGCCAATCTCCTGGTAGTAGCCTTCGAGGGTCGCGGGCAGTCCGGCGTGGATCACCGTGCGAATATCAGCCTTGTCGATGCCCATTCCGAAAGCGATGGTGGCCACCACCACCTCCAGTTCGCCGGCCTGAAAAGCGGTTTGCACCCGCTCCCGCGTCTCCCCGTCCAATCCAGCGTGATAAGCCGCCGCGGGGATTCTGCGCCCCGCCGAAACCGTTAGGGAGAGTTCCTCGGCCAGCCGCTCGGCATTTTTTCGGGAGGTGGCGTACACAATCGCCGGCCGCCGGACCGGATCGGCCAATAGACGCGCAATCGCGGCTGGCCTTTCCGGCATTGCCAGCTCGACCACCTCGATAGCCAGATTGTCGCGCCGGAAACCGTGAATGAACTGAGCCGGATTCACCATCCCCAACTGGGCCACGATGTCGGCCTGCACCGAGGGGGTCGCCGTAGCCGTAAGTGCCACCACCGGGGCCGGGTCATCCCCGTTTTGCTGGCCGCCTCGCAGCTCCGGCAAGTATTGGCCCAGCATCCGGTAGTCGGGGCGGAAGTCGTGCCCCCACTGTGAAATGCAGTGCGCTTCATCGATGGCTATGAGCGCTAGTTTGCGCTTGGCCAGCATCTCCGGGAAACCCGGCACCCGCAGCCGCTCTGGCGCAATAAATAGAAATTGCAGCGTTCCTTGCAGGTAGTCCGCGCAGGCCTGCCGCGCCACCGAGCGTTCCAGCCCCGAGTGAATCCGCGCCACTTTGAGTCCCAGCGGCGTGAGACTGGCCGCCTGGTCGTCCATTAGCGCAATCAGCGGGCTGATGACCAGCGCCGTTCCGCCGCGCGCCAACGCTGGCAACTGATAGCACAATGACTTTCCGGCTCCGGTCGGCATTACCAGCAGCAGGTCGCGCCCCTCGATGGCCGCCCGGCAAACCGCCTCCTGCCCGGCCCGAAACCGCGCAAAGCCAAAAACCGACTGCAAGAGCTCAACCAGCACATCGGGATTGGCCGGCGCGGTCGAATTGTGAGGAGTCGTCAAAAGATGAGCGTCCGAGGCATGAAGAAGCAGCACACAAGGTGCGGAGTGCCTCTTCCCACTTTACAGGAGCGCGGCTTGTGCTTTGAGGCGGCAAAAGCGGAGTACAAAAAATTGCGGGCCAGAGAGTTTCTCCGGCCCGCTTCTGGCGGCATATTGCCGCGGGTTATGTTATTTGGCCAGTTTGTCGAGGTCGAGGTTGAGTTCGAGGACGTTGACGCGAGGCTCACCCAACAGGCCCAACGTCCGGCCGGCAATGTGCTGCCCGATGAGCGCGCGGAGGCTTTCCTCGCTCAGGTTGCGGGCCTTGGCGACGCGCGGAAGCTGATAGTAGGCGTTGTCGGGGGTGATGTCGGGGTCAAGGCCCGAGGCCGAGGTCGTCACCAGGTCGATGGGAACCGGCTTGCCGGGGTTCTGCGCGGCCAGCTTGTCGATGTCGCCCTGAATGCGTGTGACCAGCGTCTTGTTGGACTGGGCCAGGTTGGAGCCGCCCGAAGCAGTAGCGTCGTAGCCATTGCCAGCAGCCGAGGGGCGGGGATGGAAGTAACGGTCGGAGGTGAAGCTCTGGGCCAGCAGCTCGGAGCCGATGACCTGGCCGTTTTTGAGGATGAGGCTGCCGGCGGCCTGGTGGGGGAAGACCACGCTGGCGATGCCGGTGACCACGAGTGGATAGCCAAGGCCCAGAAGGACGGCGGTGACGAGGGTAAAGAGAATGGATGTCTTCCAGACGGAGTGCACTTTGTTTCTCCTTCAGGAGCCGGTTAAGCCCCCGCAAAACCTTACTCAGTGGCAAAAACCCAATTTATTTTGCCGGAGTGGTTGTCCGGGCTGAAGCTCGCAGCCTTCAACCCGGCCATAATTTCCTTACGCCAGATGCAGCGCCACCAGGGCCAGGTCGATAGCCTTGATGCCGATGAAGGGTACGATAATGCCGCCCACGCCGTAGACCAGCAGGTTGTTGCGCAGCAGAATATCGGCCGGTTTGGGTACATACTTGACGCCCTTGAGGGCCAGCGGAATCAGCGCCACGATGATCACCGCGTTGAAGATGACGGCCGATAAAATGGCCGATTGCGGCGAATGCAGGAACATGATGTTGAGCACGCCCAGCACCGGGAAGACGCCGGCGAACATGGCCGGAATAATGGCGAAGTACTTGGCCACATCGTTGGCGATGGAGAAGGTGGTCAAGGCTCCGCGCGTCATCAAAAGCTGCTTGCCGATCTCGACGATCTCGATCAGCTTGGTGGGATTCGAGTCCAGATCGACCATGTTGCCGGCTTCCTTGGCAGCCTGCGTGCCGGAGTTCATGGCCACGCCCACGTCGGCCTGGGCCAGGGCGGGGGCATCGTTGGTGCCATCGCCGGTCATGGCCACTAGCTTGCCCTTGGCCTGTTCGCGCTTGATCAGGTCCATCTTGTCCTTGGGCTTGGCCTCGGCGAGGAAGTCGTCCACTCCGGCCTCGCTGGCGATGAAGGCAGCGGTCAGCGGGTTGTCGCCGGTGATCATGATGGTGCGGATGCCCATGGCGCGCAGCCGCGCCAGCCGCTCCTTGAGACCGCCTTTGACGATGTCCTTGAGGTAGATGACGCCCAGGGCCGTCGAGTTTTCCGCCACCACCAGCGGAGTGCCACCAAGGCGAGCGATTTCTTCCACGTGGTCGAGAACTTTTTTGGGCATCGAGGAGCCTTGCTCTTCGAGGAAGCGAGAAATCGCGTCCACCGAGCCCTTGCGAATGCGTACGCCCGGCAGGTTGACGCCGCTCATGCGAGTCTGGGCGCTGAAGGGTACGAACTCGGCGTGGATGCCGCCCAGGTCGCGCCCGCGCAGATTGTACTTTTGCTTGGCCAGCACGACGATTGACCGGCCTTCGGGAGTTTCGTCCGAGAGCGAGGAGAGCTGCGCCGCGTCGGCCAACTGCTCGGGGCTGACGTCGGGGGCGGGGCGGAACTCGGTGGCCTGGCGGTTGCCCAGGGTGATGGTGCCGGTCTTGTCCAGCAGCAGGGTGTTCACGTCGCCGGCTGCTTCGACGGCGCGTCCGCTCATGGCCAGCACGTTGTACTGCACCAGCCGGTCCATGCCGGCGATGCCGATGGCCGACAAAAGGCCGCCGATGGTGGTGGGAATCAGACAGACCAGCAGCGAGACCAGCACGAAGACGGTTTGCGGGGCGTGGGAGTACATCGCGAAGGGCTGCAAGGTGACCACGGCCAGCAGGAAGATGATGGTCAGGCCGGAGAGCAGAATGCTGAGCGCGATCTCGTTGGGGGTCTTCTGCCGGGTGGCGCCCTCGACCAGCGCAATCATGCGATCGAGGAAGGTTTCGCCGGGGTTGGAGGTGATGCGGACCTTGATCCAGTCCGACAAAACCTTAGTCCCGCCGGTGACGGCCGAGCGGTCGCCGCCCGCCTCGCGGATGACCGGGGCCGATTCGCCGGTGATGGCCGATTCGTCCACCGAGGCCACGCCCTCGATCACTTCGCCGTCGCCGGCGATGTAGTGGTTGGCCTCGACGTAGATCACGTCGCCCAGGCGAAGCTGCCCGCTCGGGATCTCTTCAAAGCCGCCGTCGGCGGTGTACCGTTTCGCAATGGTTTCGCCCTTGGCCTTGCGCAGGGTGTCGGCCTGGGCCTTGCCGCGTCCCTCGGCCATGGCCTCGGCGAAGTTGGCAAACAGCACCGTGAACCACAGCCAGAGGGTGATCTGAAGGTTGAAGCCGAAGCCGGGGCGATGGTGAATGGTGTTGTCGATCAGCAGCGCCGAGGTCAGCACAGAACCCACCTCGACGACGAACATTACCGGGTTCTTGACCATGCCGCGCGGATCGAGCTTGCGGAATGCATCCACAAGCGCCTGGGCCATGATGTCCGTGTTCCAAAGACTCTTTTTCTCAAGCATGATAGTCCGTTTCGTTTTGTCCTGAGAAGCCGTGCCGGCCTCAAGTGGGTTGAAGGGTACGGGCTTCAGCCCGTACGTTAAAAGCCGATTTTGATATGCGGCTTTATCCGCCGTGGGAAAGCTGATGCCAAAAGTCAATCCCCTCAGGGGCTAAAGCCCAAAACTTCTTCAGTCTTCGATGTACGGGCTAAAGCCCGTACCCTTCATTCGTTGCTGCACCACAAACTGCTAGAAAAGCTGGCCCGCGTGAAGCTGCAGGTGTTCCAGAATCGGTCCGAGGCTCAGTGCCGGGAAAAATGTGAGCGCGCTGACAATCACGACCACGCCGACCAGCAGCACGGTAAACAGGGAGGTGTTGACCGGAAAGGTTCCGGGCGAGGGAGGCACGCTCTTCTTCTGAGCCAGGTTGCCGGCCAAGGCCAGCACCGGGATGGCCATAAGGAAGCGGCCGATCAGCATATCCCAGCCCATCGCAATGTTGTACCACCAGTTGGTTCCCAGGCCCGCGAAGGCCGATCCGTTGTTGCCTGCGCCCGAGACAAACGAGTAGAGGATTTCCGTGAATCCGTGCGGCCCGGGGTTGGCGGTCGCAGAAAGCCCGTACTTGGGCGAGAGCACAAAGATGGCGGCAAAGGTGAGGATGATGAGCGGGAAGATGAGCACGTAGAGCATGGTCATCTTCATGTCGTAGGACTCGATCTTCTTGCCCAGATACTCGGGGGTGCGGCCTACCATGAGGCCGGCGATGAAGACCGAAAGCACCACCATGATCAACATGCCGTACAACCCCGAACCCACTCCGCCAAAGACCACCTCGCCGAACATGATGTTGATGAGCACGACCATGCCGCCGAGCGGGGTGAAGCTGTCATGCATGCTGTTGACGGCGCCGCAACTGGCGTCGGTGGTGACGGTGGCGAAGAGGGAGCTTTCGGCGATGCCATTGCGCACCTCCTTGCCCTCCATGTTGCCACCCGGCGCGGTGTGGGTGAGGGTCTGCTGGGCGCCGTGAATGAGCAGGTGGGGTTGCGATTCGGCCCAATAGACGGTGGTGAAACCGGCGGCAAACAGCACAAACATGGCTGCCAATACCGCCCAACCGTGACCCGGCGAGCCCGTCATCCGGCCCAGCGTGTAAGTCAGTCCGGCAGGGATAATGAAGATGGACAGAATTTGCAGGAAGTTCGAAAACGGCGTGGGGTTTTCATAAGGGTGGGCGCTGTTGGCGTTGAAGAATCCACCGCCATTGGTGCCCAGCATCTTGATGGCCTCCTGCGAAGCCACCGGCCCCTGGGCGATGGTCTGCGTCTGACCTTCCAGCGTGTGAGCCTGGGTATAGGCCTTCAGGTTCTGCGGAACCCCCTGGCCAACCAGCAGCAGCGCATAAATAAACGACGCCGGCACGAGCACGTAGAGGATCGCGCGCGTCATGTCCACCCAGAAGTTGCCGATGGTCCCGGATAAGGTTCGCTTGATGCCGCGGATCAGGGCTATCGCCACCACAATGCCGCCCGCCGCAGACCAGAAGTTGTGCGTCGCCAGGCCGGCCATCTCGGTGAGGTAGCTCATGGTGGCCTCGGGCGAATAGAACTGCCAGTTGGTGTTGGTGGAAAAACTGGCGGCGGTGTTCCAGGCCAGGTCGGGCCCGACGGCGGCCAGATGCTGGGGATTCCATGGCAACAAGGCCTGGAGGCGCTCGATGCCGTAGGTGAGCAGCATGCCGGCAGCCGCGAAGCCCAGCATGGCATAGGCGTACTCGCGCCAGTTCATCTCCTTTTCGGAGTTCACGGCGCACAGCTTGTAGATGAGCCGCTCGATGGGACGGAGCACCGGATCCAGCCAGGTGCGTTCACCCTCGAAGACGCGGGCCATATAAATGCCCACCGGACGAACGCTTGCAAGCAGGATCGCGGAGAAGATGGCAAATTGCAACCAGCCGTTGACGGACATGTTAGAACTTCTCCGGGAAAAGCAGGGTGATGGTCAGATAACCAAACAGCAGAACGGACAAAATCAGGGCAGTCGCGGTGATGAAGTCGATTTGCATGGGGTTACCTCAGCTTCTGGCACGCCTTGACGTAAAGGAACGCCAAGGCGAAGAAAACTACCGTGAACAGCAACATCGTCAAATCTTGCATCGCGGGTCTCGCAATTTCCTCCGGCATCATGCCGGTGAGGTTTCGTAAGGAGATGATGCCGGAACCAGCTTCCGGCGCGGCTCATTCAGTATGAACCAACTTCCCTACTCAAGAGTGATTCTGACTCACAACATATTCGAGTATCGAAAAGGTTTCCTAAATAAAGCGTAAGGGGCCGTCATAACTCACAAGAAGCCGTCCGGCGGCCGAAATCGAGCCTGTAATCCTGCTGATTCCCGATTTCGCACGCCCGGAATGCAGTTCCAGCCACAGTCTCACGCAATTCAAAACGCGACTCCAACCGCCCCTTCAGAGGCGCAACCAAAATTGACCCTAAAGAGACTTTCAGTTTTCACTACCGCTCCAGCCTTCGGGGATAAAGCGGTAGCCCACCCAGGGTTCGGTCTGGATGTACTGCTTGCCAGCCTCGGCTTCCAGCTTCTTGCGCAACTGGCCAATGAAGACGCGCAGGTACTCGGGCTGATGAGCCGACTGCGATCCCCAGACGGCGGTCAGCAGCGCGCGGTGGGTCATCACCTTGCCGGCATGGCGAGCCAGATGCAGCAGCAGTTCGAACTCCTTGGGAGTCAGGTGAATGGGCTTGCCCAGGACGGTGATCGAGTGCGCTTCGGCGTCCACCACGAAGTCGCCGGCCTCCAGTGCCGTGGTCGTCCGCTCCGGGGCGCGGCGCAGATGGGCGCGGACACGGGCCAGCAGTTCCTGAATTCCAAAGGGTTTGGTCACATAGTCGTCGGCCCCGGCGTCCAGCGCCTCGACCTTGGAACGCTCATGGTCGCGCACGGAAAGAATCAGCACCGGGACCGCCGACTGAGAGCGGATGACGCGGCAGACCTCGACGCCGCTCAGGCCGGGCATCATCAGGTCGGTCACCACCAGGTCGGGCAGCCAGTCGCGAAAGAGCAGGAGGCCTTCTTCGGGGTCGTTGGCGGTGCGCACGTCAAAGCCCTGCGCGGTGAGGGCGGCGCGCAGCACCCGCGTGATCTGCGGTTCATCGTCGATAACCAGAATTCTTTCAGGCATGGGTTTACTTCTTTCAACGGAAGATTACATCATCCGGGCGGGAGGGTATGATTCCGTTTGAGGAAGAGGATGCGATTGCCCACCTATTCGCGGAGTATCGCCCACTGGCTTGCGGCCACGCTGGTGGCGGCGCTGACCACCACTTTACAGGTCTGGCTGGGGGTCAATTCGACGACCGCGGGGATGGTCTTCCTGGTGCTGGTGGTGTGGTTTGCCGCGCGGGAGGGGATTCTGCTCTCGGTCTACGTCGCAGTGCTCTGCGCGCTTTCCTTCGACTATTTTTTTCTGCCACCGGCTCATTCGATGCGGATTGTGGGAATTCAGGGCTGGGTGGCCATGGTCTCCTTCCTGACCAGTTGCGCGGTGGTGGGCCGCGTGGCCGAGCGGGCGCGCGGCCAAGCAGTCCAGGCCGAACAGCGCCGCGAGGAGGTCGAACGGCTTTACGCCCTTTCGCAGGAGATGATGCTGCACGAGGACGCCACCGGCCTGATCGGCGATCTGCCGCGGCTGATCGAGCGCATCTTCGCGCTGGATGGCGTGGTGCTCTACGTCCGCGACCACGACCAGTTTTATGCCACCACCGGCGACCTGCCCATGAGCATTCACGCCAGCCTGCGCGCCATGGCGCAGGGACAAAGTCCCACGCTGGTCGTGCCGGGTGAGTTCACCGCCAAGGCGCTGATGCTGGGATTGCGTCCGGTGGGAGCCTTGGGCTGGCGTCCGGCGCGGCTTTCGGATGTGGTGGCCACGGCGGTCAGCGCGCAGGTGGCCATTGCGCTTACCAGGGCCACAGCGGTCGAGGCCTCGGCGCGCATGGAGGCGGCTC
>Ga0326727_10028041_pt1 | contig 10276 bp, 6 predicted proteins | sample MB2enrmetagenome_FD_207643 | JGI IMG/M metagenome (GOLD analysis project Ga0326727, IMG submission 207643) | Lab enriched peat soil microbial communities from McLean, Ithaca, NY, United States - MB29MY | ecosystem: Environmental > Terrestrial > Soil > Wetlands > Peat | place: USA: New York...
CGTCGTTGCGTTGACGCCGAGCATGGTGCGCTTGGCGTCGTTGGAATAAGTCACAAAGCCGCGGTCGACGACGTCGGAGGAGCCCGGAATGTCCGTTAGCGCGCCCGCGACCAGGCCGCCGGTGCATGATTCCGCGGTCGCGATCGTCAGCTTGCGCATCCGGCAAAGGTCGAGCAGCGAGCGGGAGAGGGCACGGGCGTCGCTGCCGCTCATCTCAATCGCTCCGGCCTTTGTCATCCCAAGAAGCGTCCCAAGATACGTCCCAAGGCAGGCGGATGGTGGCGGTCGCGATGGCGGCAATGCCTTCCTCGCGGCCGGTAAAGCCCAGCCGCTCGCTGGTGGTTGCTTTCACCGCCACGCGCGACGGGCTGAGGCCCGCGATCTCGGCGATACGCGCGCGCATGGCCTCGCGATGCGGGCCGATTTTCGGCCGCTCGCAAACCAGGGTGACATCGAGGTGGGCGATGCGGCCGCCGCGCGCGGCGACGCGATCGGCGGCGTATCGCAAAAACCGGTCCGACGCCGCCCCTTTCCACTGTGGATCGGTGGGCGGAAAATGCGAGCCGATGTCGCCGTCCGCCAGCGCGCCGAGGATGGCATCGACCAGCGCGTGGAGGCCAACGTCGCCGTCGGAATGCGCGAGAAAGCCTTTGCTGTGCGGCACCCGAACGCCGCAAATCATCAGATGGTCGCCCTCGCCAAAGGCGTGTACGTCGTAACCGCTTCCGGTCCTGACGTCGCCGAGCATGGCGCCAAGACGGGCTTCCTCACGGACGAAATCTTCCGGCGTCGTCAGCTTCATGTTGGCAGGATCGCCTTCAAAGGTTGCGACGGTCAATCCCGCCCATTCCGCGAGCGCCGCATCGTCTGTGAAATCGCTGCGGCCCTCGCGCGCGGCGCGGCGATGGGCGTCGAGGATGATTTCGAACCGGAACGCCTGCGGTGTTTGCGCGATGCGCAAGCGGGCGCGCTCTGGCGTTGCCTCGACGTTTCCAGTCGCGCCGATCTCTTTGATGGTATCGGTGACGGGGATCGCGGGAATGGCCGCGCCGGTGCGGGCCGCAGCATCGATCGCGCGGTCAATCAGCGCCGCCGTGACAAATGGCCGCGCCGCGTCGTGGATGAGGACGATATCGGGCGCGTCGCCAACCAGTGCCTCGAGCCCGGCGTGCACAGAGGCCTGCCGGGTCGCCCCGCCATTCGCCGGCGACGCGTGTTGTAATGCGCTGACGGCCTCATTGAACATTGCCGTGTCACCGGGGTTCAAGACCGGCTGCACGGTGGTAACTCGCGGATGGCGGCAAAATGGCTCCATCGCCCGGAAAATCACGGTCTGCCCGCCGATCGACCGATACTGCTTTGGCCCGCCAGAGCCCGCGCGCAGACCGCGCCCGGCTGCGACAAGGATGGCTGCAGTCCGTTTAGGGTTCGGCATAGGACTCAAACGTCAGGCGGGGTTGGGGTTGATCGAGGTAGCGCCAGCGCACTGCCCTTATCATGTTGACCTGCGAAAATAGAAGGATAGCTGTGGGAAAGGCAGATTTTGTTGCAGTGCACTTGCAAGATTGCTAGAATTGTCTAAAGTGTAGGCATGGAACTTGACTGCACAAGATTTGTGCGCAAAATAGGTCGCGGCAGGCGCGATGAAGTGCCCGTCAAGAACAGCGAGAAGTCCGTGACTCGCCGCCCGCTATCCCTAAGCCTTAAGCCTTTAAGAATAGGCGACATTGAGGTTGCCAGCCGGGTTCTCCTGGCGCCGATGTCCGGCATCACGGATGCCCCTTTCCGGCGCTTGGCGGCGGCTTTGGGCGCCGGCCTTGTCGTTTCCGAGATGACCGCCTGCGAGGATCTTGCCCATGGCCGCCAGATGTCGCGGCTGCGGTGCGAGGCGACCGGAATAACCACCCATGTCGTTCAGCTCGCAGGCTGCGAGGCCCACTGGATGGCGGAGGGCGCGCGTATCGCGGAGGCCGGCGGTGCTGACATCATCGACATCAATATGGGCTGCCCGGCGCGTCACGTGACTGGTGGTCAATCCGGTTCGGCCTTGATGCGCGATCTCGATCACGCCGAGAGGTTGATCGAGGCGACGATATCTGCGGTCAGGGTGCCGGTGACGCTGAAGATGCGGCTCGGCTGGGATGATCGCTCCCGTAACGCGCCGGAACTGGCGCGCCGGGCGGAGGCCGCGGGCGTCAAGCTGATTTCAGTGCATGGCCGCACGCGATGCCAGTTTTACAAGGGCCAAGCCGATTGGGGAGCGGTACGCGCCGTGCGGGATGCGGTCAAGATTCCGCTTGTCGTCAACGGCGATATCACGACGTTCGACAGCTCCGTGACCGCGCTCGAAATGTCGGGTGCCGACGCCGTCATGGTGGGCCGCGCGGCGCAGGGCCGGCCGTGGTTGCCCGGCCAGATCGGGCGTCGCTTGGAGTCCGGCGTCCTTGAAACCGTTCCGTCGCTGGCGCAACAGCTTCACTATATCCGTACCCTCTATGATGAGATTTGCAGTCACTACGGACTGCGCGTCGGCCTTCGCCATGCGCGAAAGCATCTCGGTTGGGCACTCGAGGCCGCGGCCGAATGTAGCTGCGCACCGGCGGTCAGGTTGAAGAACTGGCGCCAGAAGATTCTGACATCGGATGATCCACAAATCGTGCATCGCTCTCTGCAAGATGCATTCGACGATTTCGCATGGAGCGCTGCCGCATGACGTCAGCCGCAGAACATCGTCGGCCGTTGCCATCCGACGGTGAGGCCATTCTCAACGCCTTGCCCAATCCGGTGCTGCTGGTTGCACCCGACGGAAGGATTGTCGATGCCAATATGGCCGCGGAATCATTTTTCGAGATTTCGGCCCAATTTCTGCAGCGTCAGTCGTTGACGGAGCTCGTGCCTTTCGGCAGTCCGCTGCTGGCGCTGATCGATCAGGTGCGATCGAGCGGCTCTCCGGTGAATGAATACAAGGTCGATCTGGGTACGCCGCGGATCGGGGGCGATCGCCAGGTCGATCTTCATGTCGCACCGCTCACCGAGCGGCCCGGCCATATCGTTGTGATGCTGCAGGAGCGCACCATCGCCGACAAGATGGACCGGCAACTGACGCATCGCAGCGCAGCGCGCTCGGTGATCGCACTGGCGGCGATGCTGGCGCATGAAATCAAGAATCCGTTGTCCGGTATCCGCGGCGCGGCGCAGCTGCTCGAACAGGCGGCGTCATCGGAAGATCGCATGCTGACGCGCTTGATCTGCGATGAGGCCGACCGCATCGTCACGCTGGTCGACCGCATGGAAGTGTTCGGCGACGACCGGCCGGTGGCGCGCGGTCCGGTCAACATTCATTCGGTGCTCGATCACGTCAAGCGACTCGCGCAATCGGGGTTCGCCCGCAATATCCGGTTCATCGAGGAATACGACCCATCGCTGCCGCCGGTGCTTGCCAACCAGGATCAGCTGATCCAGGTGTTTTTGAACCTGGTTAAGAACGCCGCCGAAGCTGTGGTCGATCTGGGCAGCGACGCGGAAATTCAGCTTACCACCGCGTTCCGCCCGGGCGTCCGCCTGTCGGTGCCGGGAAAGAAGTCGCGGGTGTCGTTGCCGCTCGAATTTTGCGTCAAGGACAACGGCCCCGGTGTGCCGGAGGATCTGCTGCCCAATCTGTTCGATCCGTTCGTCACCACCAAATCGACCGGAAGCGGTCTAGGCCTTGCGCTGGTGGCCAAGATTGTCGGCGATCACGGCGGCATTATCGAATGCGAATCGCAGCCGCGGAAGACGGTCTTCCGGGTGCTGCTGCCGATGTATAATCCAGCCAAGCACTCGGATCAAAATAGCCGCGATGGCATCCCGGGTACACCGCCGCATGCCTCACAGGTAACAAGATGAGGAATAAATATGCCTGCAGGTAGCATACTTGTCGCCGACGACGACACGGCGATTCGAACGGTCCTGAATCAGGCGTTGTCGCGCGCTGGATACGAGGTGCGGCTGACCGGAAACGCGGCGACGTTGTGGCGCTGGGTGAGTCAGGGCGAGGGCGATCTGGTGATCACCGACGTAGTGATGCCGGACGAGAACGCCTTCGATCTGTTGCCGCGGATCAAGAAGATGCGGCCAAATCTTCCGGTCATTGTGATGAGCGCGCAAAACACGTTCATGACGGCGATCCGCGCATCCGAGCGCGGCGCCTACGAATATCTGCCGAAGCCGTTCGACCTGAAGGAATTGATCGCGATCGTCGGCCGCGCGCTGGCGGAGCCGAAGGAACGGGTGACGAACCATCCCGACGAATCCGAGTTTGACGCGATACCGCTGGTCGGCCGGTCGCCGGCGATGCAGGAGATCTACCGCGTGCTGGCGCGGCTGATGCAGACCGATCTCACCGTGATGATTTCCGGTGAGTCCGGCACCGGCAAGGAACTGGTCGCGCGCGCGCTGCACGATTACGGCAAGCGGCGCAATGGTCCGTTCGTCGCCGTCAATATGGCGGCGATCCCGCGCGACCTCATCGAATCCGAACTGTTTGGCCACGAGCGCGGCGCATTTACGGGTGCCAACACGCGGGCCTCGGGCCGGTTCGAACAGGCCGAAGGCGGCACGCTGTTTCTCGATGAAATTGGCGACATGCCGATGGAAGCGCAAACACGCCTGCTGAGGGTGCTGCAACAGGGCGAATACACCACCGTTGGCGGCCGTACGCCGATCAAGACCGATGTACGTATCGTCGCCGCGAGCAACAAGGATCTGCGGATCCTGATCCAGCAGGGTCTGTTCCGCGAGGACCTCTTCTTCCGCCTGAATGTCGTGCCCTTGCGTCTGCCGCCGCTGCGGGAGCGGATCGAGGATTTGCCCGATCTGGTGCGGCATTTCTTCGCGCTGGCTGAGAAGGACGGATTGCCACCGAAGAAGCTTGACGCCCAGGCGCTGGAGCGGATGAAGCAGCATCGCTGGCCCGGCAATGTGCGCGAGCTTGAAAATCTCGCGCGCCGGCTCGCCGCGTTATATCCACAGGACGTGATTACCGGCTCCGTCATCGATGGCGAGTTGGCGTCGCCCGCCGTCACCTCGAGCGGCAGCGTCCAGCACGGTGTCGACAATCTCGGTGGTGCCGTCGAGGCTTATCTGTCATCGCATTTTTCCAGCTTCCCTAACGGCGTGCCGCCGCCGGGTCTCTATCATCGCATTCTCAAGGAAATCGAGGTGCCGCTGCTGACCGCGGCGCTCGCAGCGACGAGGGGCAATCAGATTCGCGCCGCCGACCTCTTGGGTCTCAACCGTAACACCTTGCGGAAGAAGATCCGCGATCTGGACATTCAGGTCTACCGCAGCGGCAACTAGCGCTTTTGGCATCCCGCCAGCCCGGCCCAAAGCCTAATTTCGTGGCTAACCACGCCGTGGAATTGTCGCAATTCGGCAACATTGTGATATGAATGCATCAGTCCGCTGTCGGTGGACCTTAGCCCTTCATTTTACCCATTGCCGGAATGACCAGCGCAGACGCCTCGGCCGCACCGTTCGATCCGTCACTAGCTGAATCCAAGGGGTCGCCCCTGCGGAGGCTGCTGGCGCCGTTTGCGGTTTGCCTGGCCCTGGTATCGGCTTTTCTCACCTTCGCGGTGCTCACGGGCCTGACCCCGATTGAGGCGACGCGCGAAGTCGTTCTCACATTCATCCTGATCAACGCCGCAACCATCCTGCTGCTGGTAGGTATTATCGTCCGCGAGATATGGCAGGTGCTTCTGGCCCGCCGCCGCGGCCGGGCCGCGGCGAGATTGCACGTTCAAATCGTCAGCCTGTTTTCGGGCATCGCGGTGGTGCCGGCGGTGCTGGTGGCGATCGTCGCGAACGTTACCATCGATCGCGGGCTCGATCGGCTGTTTTCGGGGCCGACGCGCGAAGCGATCCAGAACTCGCTGACCATTGCGCTTGCCTATACCGACGAACACGCCCAGCTGATTCAGGGTGACATTCTGGGAGTGGCAAACGACGTCAGCCAAGCCACCGCGCGACGCCTGTATGAACTGGATCCCAAATCCTTTCAGGAATTGCTGACTGCTAGCGCGGCCTCGCGCAACTTGCCGGGCGCCATGCTGATCGACAAGGACCGTAACCCTCTGGCGATAGCGGATACCGGAATTCAGCTGACCCTGGCGGCACCGCCGCCGGAATTCCTTGCCAATGTCGGTGTCACCAAGCCCGAGATCGCGGTATTGCCGGAAGAAAATTACGTTGCCGCCGTGATCCGGCTACGGAACTTCGACGACACCTTCCTTTATGTCGCCCGCCAGCTCGATCCTCGCGTGGTCGAGCAACTCAGACAAACTCAGGCCGGGGTCGCCGAATACCGGGAGATTGAATCGCGCCGGCTCGGCATTCAGGTTTCATTCGCCCTGATGTTCGCGGTGATTGCGCTGACGATTCTGATGGCCTCCGTGCTGATCGGGTTGAATTTCGCCAACTGGCTTGTCGCCCCGATCCGGCGGCTGATGAGCGCAGCCAATATCGTCTCGACCGGCGACCTGCATGTCCAGGTGCCGGTCCACCGCTCGGAAGGCGACCTTGCCCAACTCGGCGAGACCTTCAACAAGATGACGCACGAGCTGCGTACCCAGCGCGACGAGCTCGTAAACGCGAGCGAACTGATCGACAGCCGCCGGCGCTTCATCGAGGCGGTGCTGTCGTCGGCGAGCGCCGGCATCATCGGGGTCGACGGCTCCGGCAGCGTCGGCATTCTCAACCGTTCCGCAGAGAAACTCATCGGCCACGCGGAATCGGAGACGCTGGATCATCCGCTATCGGATGTGCTGCCCGAACTCGACGACATGATGAAGACCGCCCGCGAGGGTACCCAGCGGCTGGTGCAGGGGCAGATCACCATCAGCCGCGACGGTCATGAGCGTAATCTTTCTGTCCGCGTCAGTGCCGAGCAAACTGCCCAGTCGCGCGACAGTTATATCATCACCCTTGACGACATTACCGAGCTGGTTTCCGCGCAGCGGACCTCGGCCTGGGCGGACGTCGCACGCCGCATCGCGCATGAGATCAAGAATCCGCTGACGCCGATCCAGCTTTCGGCCGAGCGCATTCGCCGCAAGTTCGGCAAGGTGATCACCGAAGACAAGGCCGTTTTCGAACAATGCACGGATACTATCGTGCGGCAGGTCGACGATATCAGGCGCATGGTCGATGAATTCTCGCGTTTTGCGCGGATGCCCAAACCCGTGATCGAGGGCGAGGACGTCGCCGACACCGTGCGGCAGGCGGTGTTCCTGATGCGGGTCGGACATCCCGACATCGATATCGAAGCCGAGATCAAGGAAGAGCCGATGCGGGCGCAGTTTGACCGGCGGCTGATTTCTCAGGCGCTGACCAACATCATCAAAAACGCGACCGAAGCGATCGAGGCCGTTCCGGCCGATCAGCTTGGAAGGGGCCGTATCGATGTCATCGCAGCGCGTCAAGGTGACGATATTATCATCGACGTGATCGATAACGGCATCGGTCTGCCCAAGGTTAGCCGGGCGCGACTGCTGGAGCCTTACGTTACGACCCGCGAAAAAGGCACCGGCCTGGGGTTGGCGATCGTCGGGCGGGTTCTGGAAGATCACGGCGGCCGGATCGAACTCAACGATGCCGCGGACATCCGGCCGGGTGCGCGGGGAGCCTGGATGCGGCTGCGCTTTGCGATCTCTGGCCATGCGCCCAAAGCCGGAGAAGGCGAAGCGACGACAAATCTACCGGCATCCGAAACCAACGCGCCGGCGAATACGACCAACAACGAAACAAAAATCGAAGCCGCAACAGGCAACTGACGAGGCAGGCGGTACCCAATGGCAAATGACATTCTGATTGTCGATGATGAAGCCGATATTCGCGAGCTGGTTGCCGGTATTCTCGACGACGAGGGTTTTACCACGCGGACCGCACGCGACAGCGATTCGGCGCTGGCGGAAATTGCCAATCGCCGCCCGAACCTGGTGTTTCTGGACATCTGGCTGCAGGGCAGCAAGCTTGACGGCTTGCAGTTGCTCGAGCAGGTGAAGCGGGAACACGCCGAAGTTCCGGTGGTAATGATTTCCGGGCATGGCAATATCGAAACCGCGGTCGCCGCGATCAAGCGCGGCGCATACGACTTCATCGAAAAACCCTTCAAGTCGGACCGGCTCATCCTGGTTGCGACGCGGGCTTTGGAAACGTCGCGCCTGAAGCGTGAGGTGAAGGAACTCAAGCAGTTGGCGCCGGCGGCAAGCATTCTGACGGGCCGCTCCACCTGCATGAACCAGCTGCGTCAGACCATCGAGCGGGCCGCCAAGGCCAACAGCCGCATCCTGATCGTTGGACCCTCTGGCTCGGGTAAGGAATTGGCGGCACGCACCCTGCACAATGCATCAAGTCGCGCCGAGGGGCCGTTTGTTGTCATCAACGCTGCAGCGATTACGCCGGAACGCATGGAGGTCGAGCTGTTCGGCGTCGAACAGTCAAATGGCGAACAGCAGCGCAAGCCCGGCGCGCTGGAGGAGGCCCACGGCGGTACCCTGTTTATCGATGAAATCGGCGACATGCCGCGCGAAACCCAGAATAAGATCCTGCGCGTGCTTGTCGATCAGACATTCCAGAGATCCGGAGGCACCACCAAGATCAACGTCGACGTTCGCATCATCTCGTCCACCGCCCGCAACCTGGAAGAGGAGATTGCGCAGGGCCGGTTCCGCGAAGACCTCTATCATCGGTTATCCGTGGTGCCGATCCGGGTGCCTCCGTTGTCGGAGCGCCGGGAGGACATTCCCGAGTTGATCGAATATTTCATGGATCAGATCTCCGCCACGACAGGCTTGCCGAGGCGCCAGATCGGCCAGGACGCGATGGCGGTATTGCAGTCGCACGTCTGGCCCGGAAATGTCCGGCAGCTTCGCAACAATGTCGAACGCGTAATGATTCTCGCCGGCGGCGGCCCTGAAGTCATCATCACCGCCGATATGCTGCCGCAGGATGTCGGCTCGATGGTGCCGGCGATGCCAACCAGCAATAATGGCGAGCACATCATGGGGTTGCCGCTTCGCGAGGCGCGGGAGGTGTTCGAGCGCGACTACCTGATCGCCCAGATCAGCCGCTTCTCAGGCAATATCTCTCGCACTGCCGAATTTGTCGGCATGGAGCGCTCGGCATTGCATCGCAAACTCAAGGCATTGGGCGTCGGCTGAGGGTGGATCGGCAAGACTGTTCCATGCATTTGCTTTGAGATATTTCCTCGGTTTCGACCTTTTTCCCTGGAAATGCGCTCCGGATGGGGGCGCCTAATGCGTCAACCGGCTTGCCTAAAAACCACGCGTGCCTTCTAATCATGCCGCCGGACGCCCGGAGGGGGATCTCAGGGCGGGGCGGCAACCGGGGACGCTCCAAAAAAGAGAGCGCAATCGGTTCAATAAAAAGAAGCCAACAAGACTGCGGGATAAAAACAATGGCGGCAGACCGCGCACAAAATCTACAGGACACCTTCCTTAATCACGTACGCAAAACCAAAACACCGCTGACGATCTTTCTGGTCAATGGAGTAAAGCTGCAGGGGATTGTTACTTGGTTCGACAATTTCTGTCTGCTGCTGCGGCGCGACGGTCACTCGCAGCTTGTTTACAAGCACGCGATCTCGACCATTATGCCCGGCGCGCCGATCCAGTTGTTCGAAGGCGGTGAGGATACTTCGGCTTGAGAGTGATCTGATTGGAACCCCAACGTTTGGAAGGGGATGTCGACCGTCCGCGGTCGGCAGGGGGTCGAGCAACCGGGCGGGTGATCGTCATCGGCCCATATTTGCGTATGCGCCGCGGCGACCCCGAGGCGCAGGCGGACGATCATGCGATACGCGGGTCTGAGGCGCGGCTGGAAGAGGCCGTTGGCCTGGCCCGCGCTATCGACCTGACGATCGCAGATGCGCTGATCGCGCCGGTCAGCCAGATCCGGCCCGCGACCTATCTCGGCAAGGGCAAGGTCGAGGAGATCGTTGGGCTCATCGCGGGCCATGATATCGAGCTTGTCGTGATGGATTGTGCGCTGTCACCGATCCAGCAGCGTAATCTTGAGAAGGCCTGGAATACCAAGGTTCTCGACCGCACCGGTTTGATTCTGGAAATCTTCGGCCGCAGAGCCAAGACCAGGGAAGGCGCGCTGCAGGTCGAACTCGCCCATCTGAACTATCAGCGCAGCCGTCTGGTGCGATCATGGACCCATCTTGAGCGTCAGCGTGGCGGCTTCGGATTCATGGGCGGTCCCGGCGAAACCC
>Ga0326727_10028042_pt1 | contig 10276 bp, 9 predicted proteins | sample MB2enrmetagenome_FD_207643 | JGI IMG/M metagenome (GOLD analysis project Ga0326727, IMG submission 207643) | Lab enriched peat soil microbial communities from McLean, Ithaca, NY, United States - MB29MY | ecosystem: Environmental > Terrestrial > Soil > Wetlands > Peat | place: USA: New York...
AGAAGGCGGAAAATTTGTCTTTAGCCGGGCGTAGCAGCGTCGGACAATAAAAAACCCGCCAACCGAGGGCGGGTGATGATATGCCTCCTTGCATCAAACATGGCCGTCTTCCCTAATCTGCAGACCTGGAACGAAAGCAGGATTAACCACATACACGATACCGCTGTCGCAGAGCTTGTGAATGATGCCTTTCAAGATTTGCATTTCGTAATTGACGGAGTAGATGTATGTTACCGTCCCATCCGGACGAGTCCAATGCCAGCGGCGAATGGCTGTCAAGGGGTCGTCCCGTCTGTCACCGATTTCTGTCACCGATTTCGGGATTTCGGTACCAATCTTGGCTTCGTCGACGGGGAGTTGATTTCGGATGGCCAGCAATACGGACATCATCTCAGAGGCGCTCGACCCTTGCGATGAGCGGGTCCTTGCAGGTTCTTGGGGAAGTAATCAGTTTCGTCACCCGAGAGGTCTTAGAACGGTCCGGGACCCAAATCGTCATGTCGATTCCTCCTCGTCGATATGGTGTGATGACCTTCTCGGTTTGTAGCAGGCGCAACACATCGCCAACTAGCCGTCGACTGTGGTGGTCAAGGCCGCGGTGAAGGGCATTCTCCTTGCGCCCTGATCCGCTCTGAAGGTAGATTTTCTTTAGAACCGTCAAAAGCACCTTTGTACCGAGAGGCAGATCCATTTCGCTGATTGCGTTTGTGGTTTCTGGGGCGTCGGAGAACCGCCCGAATTCACACTTACTGTCAAACACTCCTGCCGGAAGGTCCTTGCGGGATGAGCGACCTTCAAGTACATCGACGTAACAATTCTCGAAACGCGGCAATTTGCCAGCCGCGATGCCTGGATCGAGGCTCAAACTTGTAAAAACGCAATCTACAAAATGGAGCCGGGAGCAGTCCTGCATGTTTTCATGTAGCAGGAGATAAGGAACACAGATTTCGCGAAGCTGGACCGGAAGCTCTATCGGGTGCCCGAACTCAATCGCAATTCGTACCAGATCAAGAATTAGAGCCGAGTATTCCACCTCTTTAGTGGCGACTTGGAGAGCCGGTATCATTTTCCCTTTGGAAAAACCAGCCTCTTCTGCCTTGATTACCGCTAGGCCGACACCAATCTGGCCCAGTCCGCAATCGAGCCCTCGGAACATTCCGGTAGAGGTATTGAATGGATCCGACATGAACAATGAGACGTCTCCAGCTCTACATGTATCTGCAAGGTCCTCATCAAGAAACACTCGAGTACCTTCTTCTGCTCGGTCGATCCCAAGCCCAGGCAGACGCTGAAGGAGCACGAGTCCCTTTTCATCTGGGTGATAGCCACAGATGTCGGCGAAGGCAGCGATTACGTCTTCACGAGACAGAGGACCGAGTCCACTCTGTCCATGACGCGCCTTTGTGGCAAGGCGTTCAAGGATCCGTCTGACAGTCTGGCCGTCGATGCCGGCTTCGATTTCAGCCTCGCGTGAACAGATGCGATCAAGAACAAAATTCCATCCTCGTGCGGGATCGGCCGTCACAAACTCACCGCCAGAGATGCCTGCAGAAATTGTCTGGCCGAGTATGCCTGAAGAGGCTAAGTATCCCACGAGAAGTGGCCTGGAAGGCATCCAGCTAGGAACAACCGCGCTTAGGCCACTTTTGTCCAAATATCGTTTAATTTGATCGTCGTTGAATTCGTTCAGTGCCAACTCGTGGAATCGGAGCCCGATTCCTAGCGCGTTTCTTCGTTCCTTCTCGCTGTCAAAGAAATGTGCGCGACCTGTCAAGACAGCGCCTGCATCGGAAGGCTGGTCTCGAACAAAGCTCCTAACCACTGCCATCGCGCGAAAGCGGATCTCTTGGAGCTTCCTCCAGAGCCCCTGAATTCCGAGGGTTGTCAGCTCATCGAAGCCGTCGATCAGGAGGATCACGTATCCAGATCGCCACGCTCTTACGAGATGGGATGGGTTGGCAAAACCTACACGTCTGCCGTGCCGTTCGAGAACCTCGGTTGGGTCAGTCTGCCCGAAGTGGTCGCGCAAGTTCAGATAAATCGGAAATCGAGAGGTTCCTCTCATGTGGTATCTGCGACGTAGTTCCCTGTAGATCTCCCGCAGCGTCATACTCTTTCCTGAGCCGTAGTCTGCAAACATTACGAAGCGACCGCCTACGAGAAGATCATTACAAATCTCGTCGATGCTCCATAGCTTCCCATCTGAATCGACGACGTCCAAGGGAACATACTCGATGTTTACGCGATAATTGTTGGTTGCGGGATCGCGAACACTGCCGAAAGGATAATTGTCGCGCAGCCCGAGGTAGCCGGACACGTCAATTAGCTTGCCTTGGAAGTGAGAAAATGAAATTGGCGTTACGACAACACTCAAACCCTTCGAACTGCTGTTGGCCTTGATCACGCTCCTTTGATCCGCTGTTGGTTCGTCCTTGGTGACGAACCAACACCTGATCACCCTATCTGGACGGTTGCTCTGATACTTTTTTGCCAAGGAAACTAGTTTCTTGGAATCGTTGTCGGCCTTTTCCTTGGATCGTGAAACTGTACACTCCAAGAGATGGGTGCAATCCTCCGTGTCGAAAATCCCATCTCGCTCGCGTCCATCAACCATCTCTGCCCCGCCGTCTTCTGCCTGTGGCCATAGCTGTCTGGCGATGCGAAGAGTCTCCGTCTGAAACAACGCCTGTTCGTCGCGCTCATTCCAGGCCATATCAAGCTGCTCCTTCATGAAAGCGTAGCAACGTCCCTCCGCCTAGGTACAAATAACTTGACGATGGGTAGAACGCTGCAACTATTCCCGCGGCATCCAAGCAGAAGGAATAAGGAACTCGTCCTTTCCTTCTCTCCAATTTCCCACGACATGCACATGCCGAAGCCCACGCCACGTGATCGAACCCGCATGCTCAGTAACGACAATCTGGAACTGCGCTGAGACGGCGTCGAGGAACGCGGAAAGGGCGCTGAAAATGCGTCGCACGCCTTCGATGTCAGGCGACCGGTCAGACTTGCCGACCGCTTCCGGGGTCTCTTCCAGTGAAGGCCATGCTTCTGGAAAATAAACTTGGCTCGGCTGGTCGATGACTAGGAAATTGGGCACCGGATTCTCGCGCATGCTAATAAAGTGCTCATGCAGCGCAAGCACTCCTGCAACGTGGTAGCCGACCCAATTTTGACCGCTGCCGACCTCCCAGAGGAAATCGGTTCGCCCAGACAAAGGGCTGAACTGTAGCGTCAGTTCGCGGACATTGAGCCTTACATTCTCAGCCGCGTGCTCCAAATGCAGCAAGCGAGCGTATTCAGCTATTCTGCCCGACACTCTATCAATGGCAGCGTTAAGCTTGTCACGCTGGGTGCTCGGATCGAGATCCCGCCTCAATTGGGCGATCCTTGCTCCCAGGGTTTGCACCTGACTCCGAAGCTCGTCCACGTTACGACTGGCCGATACATTCTCCAGGGCCTGCTCGACGCGACCGACAAACAGATAGATTTGCCGTACCCGCTGACGTTGCGCGGCCAACACTGTCGACTCCGCCTCAAGGAATTTGCGTTTCTGGCGGGCCTTCGAAAGCGCGGCCTCCTTCTCGCGCAACTCGACCCGTAAGGCCGCAAGTTCTTGGTCAAGTTTTGCCGGCGCTTGATGGACCGAGGCTGTGAGCGCCGTCATCTCTCGTGCGAGCGTTTGCAGATCGGCAAGTCGGGCGTTCCCTTCGGTGTGTACAGCTGCACAGACGGGGCATATGTGCGTGTCTTCCAGCTTCTCCCCGAACCATCCAACACCCAGCAGTCGATCTTCTTGGCCGACAAGGTCCCCACCGTACTGGCCAACGGCCGTCGACAACTGCTCAACCTTCTCAAGGCGACGTCGAATCGATCCCGTTTCCTGTGCGAGTTGGTCCTCGTCACTGACCACGCGGTTTAATTCAACCGCGGCAGCCTCGTTGGTGCCTTCCTGGACGTCCGGAATATCCATAGCCCGTACAGCCTCTGGGACCCTGCGGAGTTCCAAGATGTACTTGTCCAGCGACCATCCAACTGCAGGCGGATCTGAGCCGGGGAGTAAGCCAAGCCCCCGGGCTTGCAAGAAATAACTCTCAACTTCTGTCTCCCAAGCACGGGCGGCACTCAGGCGAGCATCGAGTTCACGGCGGAGGCGCTCATGCTCACGTTCGAGGTCCTTGAGCTCCCGCTGGGTGGCAAGCGTGCCTGCGGTAACTGCCCCGAGCACGAGTGGGAAGATGATCTTCAGTTTCTCGCGGTTCTCGGTAGTGTCCGCCTTGTAGAAGAACGTGTAAGGGTTCGCGACAATATGCTGCGGTTGGAAGTTGAATGACGACATATCGCGGAAACTTGGGCGGCCGGCGAACCCAACGTCTTCACCCCCGGCAAAGTCAAGTGAGGGAAGGTTCGATATCTGGTTGAAACGGTACTTCAGGTCCTCAACACGCGCATTCCTTTCGCAATGATGGGCGGAACCTCCAATTCAACGCCCTCGGTCCAATACATTTCATTGGTAGCCTGCTGGTCACCGGGATTACGCCGGGCGACGATCATCTCCGTGTTGGCAAGCTTAAGATGGAGCCCGAACCATCCCGTAACGTTACGGATCAACCCTACGGGAATCGAACATTTTTCGCTGCCGAGGCAATAGTCGATGATCCAAGTAATCGCGGACTTCCCAGTGCCGTTCTCTCCGCTGACAATGTTGATCCTGCCTGGCTCGAACCGTATGATGCGCGGGCTATGGCTTGTGTCTTTCGGCCAGAGAATGACCTTGAGAATGGCTAGTCTCATTAGAATCGGACCCTCAGATGGACTGCAAGCTGTACCACGCTCATTTCCGCAAAGCCCTGTCCTACGCGCCTTGCCGCGCTCAAGATTGTCTTGACCTCGTCGGTCACGTGCGCCACTGGAGGCGTTCTCCTGCCAGGAATGACCTGCCGCTGGGCATCGCTGTCCAGATGAAGCAAATTGGTCTGAAAGCCGATGGACAGAGCTTGGAAGGTACGGTCCGCCATCGCCTGCATCCTGGCTTGCAGGCCGACTGTTACTTCCCGGTCTTCCGCTAGCAGCTTATAAAGTGCACCCGGCTGGGTCTTAGACGCGAGCGCAGCGGCAGTGCGCTGGTGAAACGTAAGCGGAAGCACCACAAAAACGAGTGGAAACGGCGTACCTTCTGCGCGGCTCCTAGCATTGTATGTCTCGTTTACCGCATGCCAGATCGCCTCGGCCGCAAGCCCAGTGTTTTGGATGACGCGCTGTTCAAAAAGTACGTCGATCATTGTTTGCCCAGTATCTCGCGCATCAGAGTTTCGTAACGGGGGTGCCACCCGACGGTCAGCAAATCTGCCAATCGGTGATAAGTTCCAGAAGTAAGGTAAACCTGTTCTGTGTCGCTTCCTGCGAGCTTCTCCCTGTGCTCCTCGGTTGTTTCCGAGAAGATTTGAAAGCCGACATCCTGCTCGGCGGCCCCGCTCTTCATACGCAAGACTCGCGAACGAATTTTGACCCACCGCGACACGAGTACGTTTTCAAACGCCCTCCAGTCATCGTCCGTAACGTTGCCTTCCTTGGACAGGCGTGCCTTCTCGATGTTGCAGCGTATGAACTCCCTGATTGCCGTATCTACCACCGTATCGTCATCAGAGATGAAATGCAGTTGCTGCACAAACGGGCGGCCCTTTTCATGGCCAACCTTGTCGTCGGTGATAGGGATCAGAAATTCGGCCCGCTCCCGTACCACTTGGCGCTTTCGGCGATCTAGGATTGCATGAATCTGATTAACGAAGTGGTCGCGTTGTACCCAGCCGGGCTGGTTCTGCTGCCATGCTGACTTGACACTCTCGTGCAGCCAGCCAGAAAGCTCGTTGAGAATAGAATCCGATACCTGCGAACACCAACCCGGCAATTGCAGATGTGCTATCGTGCTCTTCCGCAGATCAGAAGAAGCGGTTCCGTCCGAAACATCTGCTAGATCGATTCGGAAAATCACTGCTTTCAGTGTGCCTCGCGATCCGGGGCTAAGAACTCGTTTTACGATCTTCTCAATGTGTTTTGGGGGATGCGCGCCCGCAATTTGCAACTCCGCGACGCAGGCGTCGATCTCGTCCTTTGATCTTGCACGAGCGATGCGCCGTGCAATGCATTCCGGCACCGCCTTATTTGTGACCATCAGAAACGATGTGGAGTCGATTGACCGTTCTCCTGAATCGATGGCCTCGATCCATATGGCCAGGGTGTTCCACAAGCCCTTAGACCGATCGCTGAATGGCTGGGCGGCCTCAAGGATCGAATACTTATCTTGCTCTAGGAGCGATGTGTCGTTGGGACCGTGCACCTCAACGTCGTCGGCAGTTTCGATGCCGACAGAGGCACCGGCCTCTTCCTGCGCGAGCCGATTTATCGCGCGTTCAAACTGGTACGCAAAGCCGGCGGCTGGGCCTGCGGCGGCGTGGCGGTTGGAGTCCATGGAAACAGGGACGAATTATAGCTCACTTTCCCGAAATGTGTTTCCTTCAAGAACGACCCAATTGCGCCGCCGTCGGATGTGCGGTGCGAAGCCGCAGATTCAAGGGTTGTGATCGACCTTGAGCTGTAACGCCAGGGACTGCAGTACAGAAGCGGGTACACCGCATATCGAGAATGGAGGATGGGAACAGCCTGATCTGCGTGGGTTTCTACGGCGAAGCGCTTCTCGGTGCTACCAACCCATACTTTTGTGGCGGGTCAAAACTGGCGAGCGGAGTCCTTAAAGGACCGTTACCCGTTTCCCGTTTCCCGTTACCCGTGGCCGGTAGCTGCAACAGCGCGGTTGCCCGTTACCGGTTTCCCGTTTCTGCGCACACCCTCGTTTTGGGGCGATCAGGAACCGGCAGATGCTACCGGCCACGACTAGAACAGGCCGCGGAACAACACCCAACGCAGAAACGCAGAGCCGCAGAAGAGGGGCTGTTCAAAAAAAGCAGGTCCTTCGACTTTGCCCGGGGCAGGCTCTTCTCCCGCATTGCGGGATCAGGATGACCCCTCATGGCCCGTACCCCACTCAGGACGACCCCTCATCTGGAACAACACCCAACACAGAGACGCAGAACCGCAGAGGGGCAGTCGTTGGCCTTTGGTCGTTGGTCTTTGGCCAGCAGATGAAGGCAGCTCTCGGCAGGGCAGTAACAAGCCGCAAGCAACAAACCGCAAGGCCGTCGACTACAATGAGCCGGCCAACATGGACGCTCGCCGCCGCATTACAGCCTTCTTCCACACTCACCTGGGTACGTGAGGGGGCAGTCATTGGAATCCGGATAGCCTGAGCAAAACGCGGGAGCTATACGACGGCCGCTGTGCGGTGCTCGATCGCTTGGATTACCGCGGTAATATCGGCGCGTTCGAGCCCCAGATCCCGGGTCTCACCATAAAGAGCGTTACAGACGTCGATCAGCGGCGATGCGATGCCAGCCTCTCGCGCCGCTCCGGATATCAGCTCCGTGTTCTTCAGCACGTCGAAGATCGCGGCTTGCACGGTAAAATCCCGCGCGACGAGCTTCGCCGTCTTGCCCCGCGACAGGTCGCTCGCCATCGGCCCCGCGTCGAGAACCGCCGCCAGCCGGGTAAGGTCCAATCCGTGGCGTTCGGCAAAGTGCGCTGCCTCAGCAAGACCGGTCACCATGGCGATCATGAACAGGTTCACGGCCAGCTTCATGTAGAGCGCGTTAGGGACGGGGCCGCAGGCTATGGCGTCCCGGCACATGGGCGCGAGCAGCGACCGAACCGACGCCACATCCTCCGGTTCTCCGGCCAGCATGGCGACGAGTTGTCCCGCCTCGGCGGGCTTTCGCGAGCCGGAAACCGGGGCCTCAACATAGCGGCCGCCCGCGCAACGAATGTCGGTCTCGAGTGTCTTCGAGTAGCCCGGCGCTGGCGTTGCCATGTTGATCAGCGTGCGTCCCTTCACTCGCTCTCTGAAGGAGTGGTTATCGCGCGCGAGCACGGCGTCGATGGCAGCGCCGTCGGTCAGCATGAGGATTACGGCCTCGCATTGGGTGAAGACCTCAGTCAGGTCCTTGGCGACCGCGGCGCCGGCCTGCACCAGAAGGCCGCACTTCGCGGCCGAGCGGTTCCAAACCAGGACGGACAGACCAGCCTTCACCAGGTTTAATGCCATCGGCTCGCCCATGGTCCCCAAGCCAATGAAGCCCACGGGTGAGGAGTTTACAGTCATGGGATCTCCTTGGGAATCGCCCTGCGCTGGGCGCTCTGCTGCCAAGGCGATGTCCCCAATCCAGATAGATGCCGGGCGCCTCGCGAGGAAAGTTTGATTGTTCTGATGGGTGACTTTGAAAAGAGAAATGCGTACGGGGGCGAGTCGTGCACCTTTGAGCTCTTGGTTACGCAGAAATGTCGGCGGCAGATAGGGCCGAATGCATATCCCGCTCAGCGGGACCGCGCCTCGGCGGAATGGCAATTGTCCAAGCTGTTGCGGGCGCGGGACTCAGAATGACAGGCGTGAGGGTACGAAGAGTGGTGAATAATCCAGGCTACGGGGCTTGGGATGTTCTCATGCCCTACCCGCGGAGGTCCGGAGCGATACTTCCATCGGCTTGAGCTCGGGAACGACGAATATCACAGAGCACGCCGCCAATATGAGACTGACCCCGCCTAATGCAAGCGCCAACTGAAAGCTCCCGGTAAATTTCACGATGAACCCGGTGGCGATGGGCGCAATGATTCCAGCCAACGCCCCGCCCGCGTTCATAATGCCGCCAACCGATCCAGCCATGTTTTCCGGAGCCACCTCGGTTACAAAGGCCCAAATCAGCCCACCGGCGCCGGATTCCGCGGCCACGGCAAAGGTGAGCAGGTAGATAGCCAGAATGGGACTATCGATGAAGCCAACTCCCATGACCGCGGCAGCGCAAATCTGCAATCCGACCTGAATTCGTTTTCTGGCCTGGGTGACGCTCAGGCCTCGCTTAATCAGCAAATCGGAAAGAAAGCCGGCGAGTGGTTGCGCGATAAAACCGGCTATCCACGGCAACGAGGCATAGATTCCCATCTTGATGATGGAAAAACCTCTGGCCATAACCAGATACGTTGGTATCCAGGTGACGAACAGGTATAGGAGGTAATCCTGGAAGAACTTCGCCATCACCAAGCCCACGGTGCCGCGGTGCGCGAGCAGCCTTTGCCAAGGAATTGGCAGTTTGGCGGCCGGTGCTCCCGTGCCATCGGTTCGTGCGGAAACATCTTTGTAGCCCAAATACCACCATCCGCACCATAGGAGACTGGCGCCTCCGGTTACAAAAAATGCCTGCCGCCAACCCCATACACTCATCAGGAGCGCCATTACCGCTGGACTCAAGGCCATGGCGAGGCGCACGGTGGACATATAGGCGCCGACGACCGTCCCTCTTTCCCTGGAAGGAAAGTTCTGGCCGGCAATCTTGGCCAAGACCGGAAAGGCAGCCGCCTCTCCGGCTCCAACCCCGGCTCGCGCCAATACCAGGGAATAGAGACCTTGGACCATTCCCGTGGCCGCGGACGCCAGCGACCAGATGGCGACGCTCCAACCCAGTACCTTCTTCGCTCCGTACTTGTCAGCCCAGCTCCCTACCGGAATTTGCAATACGAAGTAGGGCCAGAAAAAGGCGGACAGGGCAATCCCTAATAGTGCAGGATTCAGGTGAAATTCCTTCAGCATTATGGGAGCTACCGTCGACAAGCTGGCGCGATCGAAGGAGTTAATGAAGCTTACGCTTACCAGCAGCGCAACCAGTGAAGCTTTGTAGGCGGTCGCCTTGTTCATGCGAGTATTTCCCCTGTCAGATGACGATGTTGGCGGGATCCAAGTCTTGGCCGGTCAGCACGGCCACGATGTTTTCGGCGGCCGCGATTCCCATCCGTTGCACCGCGCCGTGGGTTTGGCCCGCGATATGCGGAGTAATCAGGACATTGCGGAGGGAAAACAGAGGATTATCGGGCGCGGGCGGTTCAGTGGCCAGGGTATCGAGCGCCGCGCCAGCTAAATCGCCGGCTTGTAAAGCCGCGGCTAAGGCCGTCTCGTCCACCAGGGCGCCACGGGCGGTGTTGATGAACACCGCCCCGCGTTTCATCGACGAAAACGCTTCGCGGTTCATCATTCCACGCGTCTCAGGGGTAAGGGGGCAATGCAAGCTGACGATATCGGATTCGGCCAGCAGGGCCGCAAGGCTTGCTTTGCTCTCCGCCAGGGCTGGATCTACCGCCTGCGGCGAACGGGTGAAGACGACGACGCGCATGCCGAGAC
>Ga0326727_10028043_pt1 | contig 10276 bp, 9 predicted proteins | sample MB2enrmetagenome_FD_207643 | JGI IMG/M metagenome (GOLD analysis project Ga0326727, IMG submission 207643) | Lab enriched peat soil microbial communities from McLean, Ithaca, NY, United States - MB29MY | ecosystem: Environmental > Terrestrial > Soil > Wetlands > Peat | place: USA: New York...
GGGGGAGGGAACGGAGAGGCCTTGTGGGCAATTGCAAGGAACTGGAGACGTATCCGTGGCACCCCTACCCCCAACCCCTCCCCGCAAGGGGAAGGGGAGCGTGGCGAACGCTAATGCGCGTCGTCGGCGGGCGATTGAAGGGCCGCAACCTGGCCTCGCCGTCATCGCGCGACATCCGCCCGACCGCGGATCGCCTGCGCGAGTCGCTGTTCAATATTCTGATACATGCCTATGACGACCCGATCGCGGACGCACGTGTGCTCGACCTGTTCGCCGGCACCGGCGCGCTCGGCATCGAGGCGATCTCGCGCGGCGCCAAATTCGCGCTGTTCGTCGACAATGGCGCCGAGGCGCGCGCGCTGTTGCGCAACAATGTCGAGGCGCTCGGTTTGGGGGGCGTGACAAAGGTTTACCGTCGCGACGCGACCCATCTCGGCCCGGCGCATCCGGTGGAACCGTTCTCACTGGTGTTTCTCGATCCGCCTTACAGCAAAGGGCTAGCGGACAAGGCGCTAGTATCGTTGCGCGATGGCGGCTGGCTCACGCCGGGCGCGCTGCTGGTGGTGGAGGAGGCGAAGGCTGCGGCATTTGCCGCGCCCGAGGGGTTCGAGGAGTTGGAACGTCGTGTTTACGACGATACCGAGTTCGTGTTTTTGCGAGCGGTCGCCAACACCTAGGCCGTCATGCCCCGCAAAAGCGGGGCATCCAGTATTCCAGAGGCGCCGATGATCATCACGAACCGTGCGGCGTACTGGATCGTCCGCTTTCGCGGACGATGACGGCGGAGCGCGCTGGAGCAACTCGCCTACCTTCTCCCGAACAGCTTCTCGATATCCAAAAGCTTCAACTCGACGTAGGTCGGCCGGCCGTGATTGCACTGGCCGGAATTCGGCGTGTTTTCCATCTCGCGGAGCAGCGCGTTCATTTCCTCAGGCTTGAGGCGGCGGCCGGCGCGCACCGAGCCGTGGCAGGCCATGGTGGCCGCGACATGCATCAACCGGCGTTCCAGCGGCAGCGCCTCGTCCCATTCCGCCATGTGTTCGGCGAGATCGCGTAACAGCGAGGCGGCGTCGGTTTTGCCGAGCAGCGACGGCGTCTCGCGCACCGCGACCGCGCCGGGGCCGAAGGATTCGATAGCAAGCCCGAACGAGCAGAGTTCTTCGGCGCGGTCGACCAGCTTCTCCACCGTTGCCTCGTCGAGCTCGACGATTTCCGGGATCAGCAGAATCTGGCGTTGCACGCCGTTCTTCGCCAGCGATGCCTTGAGCTTCTCATAGACGATGCGCTCATGGGCGGCGTGCTGGTCCACCACGATGAGGCCGTCGCGGGTCTGCGATACGATATAGGTTTCGTGAATCTGCGTTCGCGCCGCGCCGAGCGGGCGGTCGAGCAGATCGGCGGACGGTGCCTCCTGAAAGCGCACGTCGGCGGCGGGCGCGCCGACATCGAATGCGGCCTGGCCCGGTTCAGCAAAGGCTCTCGGCGAGGCGCCATCGAAGGCAGGCATCGGCGCAATCGGAGCGGCCGGCGAGCTTCGCCAGTCCCAGTTGGCGCGCCGCGCAAAGGACGGGTGGAACGAGGCAATCGCCGCGTCGTCGCTGTTGGCGGCGGTGCGCTTGCCCTCGCGTGCAAGGCCGTCTTTCAGCGCGTGCACGATCAGCGCGCGGACGAGACCTGCGTTGCGAAACCGGACCTCGGTCTTGGCCGGATGCACATTGGCATCGACCTCGCGGGTATCGAGGGTGACGAACAGCGCCACGATGGGATGGCGGTCGCGCGGCAGGTAATCGGAATAGGCCGCGCGCACCGCTCCCAGGATCAGTTTGTCGCGGACCGGGCGGCCATTGACGAACAGATATTGCCCGAGCGCATTGGCCCGCGTCAGCGACGGCGCCGCGGCAAAGCCTTCGACCACGATTCCCTCGCGCTCGGCGCGCACTTCGATGGCGCTGCCGCGAAACTCCGCCCCCAGGATATCGCCGAGCCGCGTCAGCCGGCCGGCCGCGCCGGGCAACGCCGCGGCCCAGGTGACCGGCGCACGTTCCTCGCCGGCGAGCGTGAAGGCGATATCCGGCCGCGCCATCGCAAGGCGCCGCACCACCTCGCGGATCGCTTCGGCTTCGGTGCGGTCGGTCTTGAGGAATTTCAGCCGCGCCGGCGTCGCGTAGAACAGCTCGTCAACCTCGACGCGGGTGCCCTGATTGAGCGCCGCCGGCATGATCGCCGATTTCGCGCCGCCTTCGACCGACAGCGACCAGGCGTGCGGCTCGCTGGCGTGGCGCGTGGTGATGTTAAGCTTCGCCACCGCGCCGATCGAGGGCAACGCCTCGCCGCGGAACCCGAGCGTGCGGATGCGCAGGAGATCCTCGTCGTCGAGCTTGGAGGTAGCGTGCCGATCGACGGCAAGCGCCAAATCAGCCGACGTCATGCCCTCGCCATCGTCGGTGATCGCAATCCGCCGCCGGCCGCCGCCATCGGTGAAAACGTCGATCCGGCTCGCGCCGGCGTCGATGGCGTTTTCCACCAGTTCCTTGACCACGCTCGCGGGGCGCTCGACCACTTCGCCGGCGGCGATGCGGTTGACGACCTGTTCGGGAAGCTGGCGGACGGGCATGGCGACTCGTAGCCGGTGGACGGAAAGCGGCGGGAGTGTAGCCGGGCAGGGCGTGGCGCGGTACTCAAATGGGGCTTCGAATAAAACTTGTACCCTGCGAACCGAAATGCCGGCTGGGTGGCTCTATCTGGCAAGAGAACGATTCAGTTCTCCCGCTGAAATCAGAGGTGCCACTATGTTGTATCGAAAGAATTTGCCAAATTGGGAGCGGATGGCGCGGGTTCTTGGCGGCGCGGCGATGCTCGCCTGTGGGCTGATTGCCCTGAAGGGCTTGCCGATCGGCTACCTGATCGCCGGCGCGGGAGCGGTGACCATCATGACCGGCTTTTTCGGATTTTGCCCGATGTGTGCCATGGTCGGCCGGAAGCTCCCGTCATCATGAGATCGATGACGGGCATAACGCGCTGCGACCCAGGCCTGATCGAGGCTGCGCGTTGCGGGGACGAACAGGCGCTGGCGTCGTTGATATCGGCGGCCCAGCCCGACATCCGGCGCTACGCGGTGCGTAATTGCCGGGCGGCGGATATCGATGACGCCGTCCAGGAAACGCTCTTGCTGCTGTACCGGCGCGTCGGCACGCTGCGGGCGGTGACCTCGTTCTCGGCATGGCTATTCTCGGTCACAAGGCGGGCCTGCCATCGCCTGCTGCGGATGGCGGCGGGAATTCCGGAAGCCCCGGACGACGGCATCGATGCGCGGCTGGCGCATTCGCGGCCCGAGGATATTCGTATCGATCTTTGCCGCGCCATCCAGTCGCTGCCCGAGCATTATCGCGAAGTGATTCTGCTCCGCGATATCGAGGAATTGTCGATTGATGAGATCGTTGACGTCCTCGGCCTGAGCCGGGAGAGCGTCAAGGCCCGTATTCACCGGGCGCGGATGATGATCCGCGAATATCTGGTCCTCGACTGAATATCCAACGTCAACGGGAGACAGAATCCATGTTCGCGAGCACAACACTTGCCCGGCATATCGCGCGCGGCGCAATAGGCATCGGTGCGCTGTACTATGCGGTGGCGGTCGCCGCGTCCTATCCTTGGGGTTCGCTGGCGTTGGGGATCGTTGCGCTGGCGGCGCTTGGTGGCTGTCCGATCTGCTGGACCATCGGTCTGTTCGAGACCGCATACCGGCAACGGAGCAATCGCCGACAGGCCCTCAATCGTCGAACCCACCCGACCCGCGTTTCGCCTTGATGTCGCTGCGGTGCTTCTTGCCTTCCAGCCGGCGCTTTTTCGACCCCAGCGTCGGCCGGGTGGCGCGGCGCGGGATAGGGCGGGTCATCGCCTCGCGCAAGAGTTCGAGCAGCCGATCAATCGCGTCGGCGCGGTTGCGCTCCTGGGTGCGAAAGCGCTGCGCATGAATGACGATCACGCCGTCCTTGGTCATGCGTTGGCCGGCGAGCCGGTTGAGCCGCGTGGCGGCATCTGCCGGCAGCGCGATTCGGCGCGTATCGAAGCGCAATTGGGCTGCGGTCGACAGCTTGTTGACGTTCTGCCCGCCCGGACCGGAGGCGCGGACGAAGCTGATCTCGATGTCATTCTCGTCGATCGTGAGGTCGCGGGAGATCCGCAGCATGGCGTCACCGAAGGGCGCGATTCCCGGATGGAATCAGGCCAAGCGGAAGATAGCGGGTTTGTAGGTAATTTGCTTTGCGGGTGGTTTCTCTGTTCCCTCCCCCTTGTGGGCCCACAAGGGGGGAGAGGGCAGAGTGTGCCGTGTTGCGGCGCTTTACTGAACGTCAGAGAAGCTTAATTCGCCTTTGGCGGGGTCGCCGCGGCGGGCTGGGCGGCAGCTTGCGGCGCGCGGCCGACGATCACGGTGAGCAAGCCTTGCCCCCACAGCCGCCTGGCGGCGTTCCTGGCATCGTCGAGGGTCACCGCGTCGACGATGGCATTACGCTTGTCGATGTAGTCGATCGGAAGCCGATCGAGCTGGTACTGCAATAGCGCCGACGCCAGTTTCGATGAGGTGTCGAGCGCCAGCATTTGCGAGCCCTTCAGATACGACTTGGCCTCGTCCAGCTCCTGCTGGGTCGGGCCATCCTCGGCCATGCGCCGGACTTCCTTGTCGATGGCATCGATGGTCTCGCCGGCGCGGTCGGCGCGCGTGCCGGTATTGCCGACGAAGACGCCGGAGTGCTCCATCCACAACAGCGATTCGTAGACCGAATAGGCGAGGCCGCGCTTTTCGCGGACCTCGCGATAGAGCCGCGACGACAGCATGCCGCCGCCGAGAATGTGGTTGACGATATAACCGGCCATGAAGTTCGGATCGTCGCGCTTGAAACCCGGGCCACCGAAGGTCACCACGGTCTGCGGGACGTCGAGCGGAACGAACGCGCGCTGTGGCGGCTTGGCGGCGACGACATCGGCGACCGGCGTCAGGCTGGCTTTGGCTGGCAAGGCGCCGAATGTCCGGTCGAGCAGCTTGCCGAGTGTAGCGGGGTCGACATCGCCGACCACCGCGATCCGCAGCGTGTCCTTGGCCAGCACGCGGCGGACATAGTCCTTGAGGTCGGCGATATCGATGTTGGGCACGCTCTCAAGCGTACCATTGGCTTGCCTTCCATAGGGGTGGTCGCCAAAGGCGACTTCCAGGAACTTGCGGCTCGCCAGCGCGGTCGGATTGGAGGTATCGGCGCGCAGGCCGGAAATCACCTGTGAGCGGATGCGCTCGACATCGGCGCTGTCGAAATGCGGCGAGGTCAGCGACATTCGCAGCAGGTCGAAGGCCTCGTCCTTGTTGTCCTTGAGCATGCGCAGCGAGCCGCGGAAATAGTCGCGCGTCGAACTGAAGCTCAGTTCGATGGCGCGACGGTCGAGGTGCTCGTGGAATGCCGTGGAGTCGAGATCGCCTGAACCTTCGTCCAGCGTGTCGGCCACCAGGTTGCCGACGCCGGGCTTGTCGGGCGGGTCCTGCGTCGCGCCGCCGCCGAAGGCATACTCCATCGCGATCAGCGGCACGGTGGCGTCCTGCACGAACCAGGCCTCGATTCCTCCCGGCGAAATCAGGTGCTGAATCCTGGCGGCGGCCTGCGAGGGCGCTGACGGCAGCAAGGTCATCGCCAGGCACGCGGCGAGGACCAGGACAATGCGCCGAGCACCGGTCGTGGGACGGGTCTCGAAGCGGATCTTGGAATAAGTCACGAACGCTTCTCCTCGCGTTTCGGCGCGGCATCCTTGATCAGATATCCCGTCACCGACCGCTTCTTGTCCAGCCATTTGCGGGCCGCGTCACGGACCTGTTCGGCGGTGACGGCGCGAATGCGATCCGGCCAGCTGCGGATGTCGTCAATGCTCAGGCCGGTCGTGAGCGCGCCGCCATACCAGCGCGCCAGTGTCGCCTGATTGTCCTGGGCATAGATCGCCTCGGCGATGAGCTGGGTCTTGACGCGCTCGAGATCCTCGGCGCGGGCGGCGTTTTGCCCGACATCCGCGATCACTCCGTCTATCACCTGCTCGATCTGTGCAAAGCTGACACCCGGTTTCGGCGCGGCCGAGACCGTGAACTGGGTCGGGTCAAGGGAAGTGCCCTGATATGCAGCGCTGGCGCTGACCGCAAGCGGCCGGTCGACCACCAGCGCGCGGTAGAGATAGGAGTTGCTGCCGCCGCCCATCAATTGCGCCAGCACGTCGAGCGCCGGGCTTTCGCCGGCTGCGGCGGTGGAGGCGGAGGGCACGAGGTAATAGCGCTTGACGCTCGGCTGCTCGACGCGAGGATCGGACAGCGTCACGGTGCGAACGGCGGCGGGCTCGGGCTCCTGCGGACGAAGCCGCCTGGCGGGGATCGCCGGCTGCGAGGCGATCACGCCAAACGTCCGCTCCGCCATCGGGCGCACTTCGTTGGCCTCGACGTCGCCGGCAATCACCAGGATCGCGTTGTTGGGCGCATAAAACCGCCGGTAGAACGCCAGCGCGTCTTCACGGTCGAGCTTCTCGATTTCCTGGTGCCAGCCGATCACCGGGCGACCGTAGGGATGATTGAGATAGAGCGCGGCCATGATTTGCTCGGTCAGCCGCGCATCCGGATTGTTGGCGACCCGCATGTTGAATTCTTCCAGCACGACATCGCGCTCCGGCAGCACGTTCTCGTCGCGCAGCACGAGACCAGTCATGCGATCGGCCTCGAACTCCATCATCCTGGCCAATTGCTCGCGCGGCACGCGCTGAAAATAGCCGGTGTAGTCGGTCGAGGTGAAGGCGTTCTCGTTGCCGCCGACCCGAAGCACGGTCTGGGAAAATTCGCCTTCCGGATGCTTGGCTGTGCCCTTGAACATCAGGTGCTCGAGAAAGTGCGCAAGGCCGGATTTGCCGGGCGTCTCGTCGGCCGAGCCGACCTTGTACCAGATCATCTGCGTCACCACCGGCGTGCGGTGATCCGGGATCACCACGACTTGCAGGCCGTTGTCGAGCGTGAAGGTGGCGGGACGTTCCGATGTCACCGTAGTCTGGGCGCGCGCGCCGCCTGCGGCGACCGTCAACAGCAAAATAGCGAGAAAAGAAACGGCTTTGCGGTGTGGGGACATCATGACCTGTCTAGCGCGCGTTGCGCAGAAATAAGCATTGGTTTTTTTGCGGCAGGACGACACGCCGGTTTTGGAATAAGCGGGTACCGGGCTGAGATGTTAGAGCCAAGAGCGCAGCACCGTACACTGGGCCGACATCGCCCGACGTCACGATGCCGAGAGGAGGTACTATTGGTTGGGTTTGCCCGAGGCCGGGTCGTAGGTCTTGTACAGCGATTCCTTCGGCCCGGTGCCATACATGAAATTCGGCGACGGCGTCTGGTAACCGGGCGGAGGCTGGGTCAGGGATTGCCGGTCCGGCTCACTCTTGAACGGCACCGACTCGGTCTTGTTGCCACCGAAAAGGCTGCTGAACCTGCCGTCAAAACCGAGCTGCGACGGGCTTAGCATCGGACTGTTGGAAACGCCCGGCTCGATCGGCTCGTTGGAGGTGCGCTGGGTCGGCGCGGTTCGGCCGACCTCAAGTTCCGCCGGCGTCAGGGGGCGGCCGTACTGGACGGGGTCGACGGGCTTGGTCTTCTTGCGCTGCGCGATGGCGGCCTTGCGCCGCGCCTCATCGGGATCCTTCGGCCAGTTCGGGTCCTTCACATCCTTTGACGCGGTAACCGGCGGCGGCAGATCGATCCTGGGTGGCACCACGAGCGGCGACCGCTCGCGATAGTCGATGCCCCGGTTTTCCATGTTGGTCGCGCCGACGCCGCGCATCAGGCCCTCGACGATCTTCTCCTCGAAGGTCTTGTCGTCATCATCGTCGTCCTCGGCGCGGGCGGCTCCGGTCATCATCACCAGGCTGATCCCCAGCGCGACGACGGCAAGCCGCACGGCGCGTCTCCAGGCTCCTGGCGCAGGAGGCAACACCCAACCGTTGGCTTCGGTATCGCGCATTGAGCTGTTCCTGTTCAAAACTCGCCGCAGCCGGTTCGCAAAGGCGCAGCTCCACTCCTGGCATCCGGGTCGACTTTAGGTCCGTATCAGCCGGGATCAGGGCGCTTTTGCGGCGGGTACCCCCACAAAGGAATCATACAACAGGGCCGCAACCCCGGCAACAATCGCCACGTCGGCAAGGTTAAACACATACCAATTATAGGTATTTCCGCCAATTGTAACGTGGAACAGGGCGAAATCGACCACCGCCCCATAGGCGAAGCGGTCGATGGCGTTGCCGACCGCACCGCCGATGATCATGCCAAGCCCGACCGTGGCGAGCAGGGTGCGCGATCGCGCCATCCAGACCGCCAGGACGATCACCGCTACGGCTTTGACGAGCATCAGGGCGATTTGGGCGAGCTGGCTGTCGCTCTGAAACCAGCCGAAGCTGATCCCCGGATTCCATGTCAGCATCAGGTCCAGGAACGGGGCGAGCCTCACCGCGTCGCGGTGGGCGGCGAGGTCGAACACGAACAGCAACCAGAGTTTGGAGGCCTGATCGAGCGCGAGCACGGCGGCGCCGGCGATCAGGCCAGGGCGAAGATGCGCGGTCAAACCGTAACCCCCAACGCCTTCCATTCCCGCAGCGCTTGCGCATCGCGCGGCGAGACATCGGGATATTCGGGGTCGCTGCCCACGCTCGGCAGGATTTTCCAGGACCGCGCGCATTTGGTGCCGACTGCCTTCTCGATCGCGACGGCGACGCCGGGTACGCCGTCCAGACGGAACGCCCCGCCCGGCGCCTCGCCCTCTCTCACCTCATAGTTCGAAGTGATGCAGACTTCGGCGAGGTCGATGTCGAACAGCGTCGCCAAAATCGCTCGGTCGGATACGTAGACAATCGGTGAGGCCTCCAGCGAGGAGCCGATGTTCTTCGCCGCGCGTTCGACCTCCAGCGCGCCGGTCACGACGCGGCGGACATTGCGGACGATCTCCCATTTTGCCGCGAGTCGATCATCGCGGAACGCATCGAACCCTTCCGGAAACAGCGCCAGATGGACCGAGGGTTCGGCATCCGGCTTGTAGAGCCGCCATGCCTCTTCGCAGGTGAAAGATAGTACCGGCGCCAGCCATTTCAGGATCGCATCACAAATCAGGTCGATCGCGGTCAGCGCCGCCTTGCGCGCCAGCGAGGAGGGCGGGTCGCAATACAGCGTGTCCTTGCGGATATCGAAATAGAACGCCGACAGCTCGGTGTTCATGAATACCGAGAGGCTCGCAATTACGGTCTTGTAGTCAAACGTTGCATAGGCCTGCCGCACGGTCGCGGCCTGCTCGGCGAGCTGATGCAGCATCAGCCGTTCCAGCTCCGGCATCTCGGCAGGCGCGACCGCCTCACCCGGCTTGAAGTGATGCAGCGTGCCGAGCATCCAGCGGATAGAATTGCGCAGCTTGCGGTAGGTCTCGATGGTATTTTTCAGAATCTCGGGGCCGATGCGCTGGTCGTCGGCATAATCGGTGGCGCAAACCCACAGCCGCAGGATATCGGCGCCGGATTGCGCGATGACCTTTTGCGGCTCGACGGTATTGCCGATCGACTTCGACATCTTGCGGCCGTTCTCGTCGAGCGTGAAGCCGTGGGTGAGCACGACATCGAACGGCGCGCGACCGCGGGTGCCGCAGCTTTCCAGGAGCGAGGACTGGAACCAGCCGCGGTGCTGGTCGCTTCCCTCCAGGTACATCACGGTGTCGCTTCCGCCGTCGACCTTGCGCTTGATGTCGCCGATCTCAGGAAAATGCACGCGGTCTTCCAGCACGAAGGCGTGGGTCGAGCCGGAATCGAACCAGACGTCGCAGATGTCGTCGACCTTCTTCCATTCCTCGTTGGCATGCGAGCCGAGGAAGCGTTCGCGGGCGCCGTCCATGTACCAGGCGTCGGCGCCGTCCTGCTCGAAGGCATCCGCGATGCGCTTGTTGACGGCCTCATCCTGCAGGATTTCGGCTGTGCCGTCGCCCTTCTCGCGCACGAACACCGCGATCGGCACGCCCCAGGCGCGCTGGCGCGAGATCACCCAGTCAGGCTTCGAGTTGATCATGCCGTTGATGCGGTTTTCTCCGGATTGCGGCACCCATTGGGTGACGGAGATCGCGCGTAGCGCGCGGGCGCGCAGGGTGCCGCCCTCTTTGACAGCGAGCGCCTGGGTACGGTCTCCCTCCCCCCTTGCGGGGGAGGGTTGGGGAGGGGGGTAAGCCGCAGACACTGTCGTTGC
>Ga0326727_10028044_pt1 | contig 10276 bp, 8 predicted proteins | sample MB2enrmetagenome_FD_207643 | JGI IMG/M metagenome (GOLD analysis project Ga0326727, IMG submission 207643) | Lab enriched peat soil microbial communities from McLean, Ithaca, NY, United States - MB29MY | ecosystem: Environmental > Terrestrial > Soil > Wetlands > Peat | place: USA: New York...
TGCCAGCCAGCATTTTGAAAAGAACAAGAACCAAAACAGGCTACGTGAGCAGGACATTGATAAAATCATAAAGACGTACATGGAGCGAAAGGCCGAAGATAAGTACAGTTACGTCGCAAAGCTAGCTGAAATAGCTGAAAATGAATTCAACCTCAATATACCGCGTTATGTTGACACGTTTGAAGAGGAGGAGCCAATTGATCTTGCGGAAGTAACCAAAGAGATCAAAGCACTTGAACCCAAAGAATCAGATATTGATGCTCGCATAGCTAAATTCACTAAGGAGCTTGGTATACCCTCGCCCTTTGGAGGCACATCATGAATAAACGTGTATACGTGTTTATCGATGCCTCTAACTTGTGGGCTGTACAAAAAACAAAAGGTAAATTCTTTGATCTAGCTAAACTCAGAGATTACCTTAAACAACAACATGATGCTTCGGATATTAGAGTGTACTACTACGACGCCTACCCTGATAAAAATACAAGAGAATACAGCCTTGACGGCAAGTTCAAGTTTTACGTCTACCTATCTAAAGCCCTAAAATTCGTTGTCCGTAAAAAGCCGCTCAAGCAAATCAAAATCGTAACTGAGCAAGGCCTAGTAGTCGAAGAGAAAGGCAACATGGACGTTGAGATGGCAATTGATGTTGTTAATCAAATTAATAACTACGACGAGGCGGTACTTTTTAGTGGTGACTCAGACTTTTTAGCACTCGTTCGCTTTGCTCGCAACAAGGGCAAAAAAGTATATGTATACTCCTCAAGAAATAATGTATCTACAGAACTCAGAACTGGGGCAGACGGCTACACCGATGTGCTGACTATTCAAGATGATATATGGCGAGCGGAGGTAAAACATCGTGAACAAAATTGAAAACGACCCTCGATTAAGAGGGTCGCTCTTGGATGTAATTCCCCTACAGTTGAATGGTTTTCAACCATTGGACATTAGAAATAGTAACACAAACCGTCCATGGACGTCAATATTTTTTACAACAACAGATCGAAAGGAGCTCGGCATAGAGTCGCCGTTTTAGATTATGCTAGTTTTTTTAGATGAATCAGGTGACACTGGCAGAAAGTTAGATCAAGGCTCATCAGCTTATTTCGTCGTAAGCCTTGTGCTTTTTCTCGACAACGATGAAGCCCTTGCATGTGACCAAAGGATAGGTTTACTTAGAAAAGAGCTGGCACTTGATGGTAGTTATGAATTTCATTTCAGCAACAATGCAAAGAGAGTGCGCCTAGCTTTTCTTGAAGCTGTAAATCCTTATAGCTTTACTTTTATAACCGTCTGCGTAAATAAAGATCCGCAGAAACTTTACGGCGATGGTTTTAAAACCAAGTCATCTTTTTATAAATACGCCTGTCAGATGGCTTTCACTAATGCGCTGCCTTATCTGGATGCGGCGACAGTTATAATAGACAGGAGCGGTAACGCAACCTTCCAGGGAGAACTTAGAAAGTACCTGCGCAATAAGCTTCAGGACCATAATCGTCAAAGGATCAAAAAAATGAAATCCCAACAGTCACACTCTAATAATCTATTGCAGCTGGCTGACTACTGCGTGGGTGTAAGTAATAGAAAAATACAGCTAAAGAAGGACTGGAAAGATTATTACAAATACTTAAATTCGAAAGAAGTTGGATGGCAAGAGTGGCCGAAATGATCATATATAGAAAACCACATGACCTACTCTTGCGAGACGCACCCGATGAACGGGACTTATCAGTCATGTGGCAATTCCAATTACATAGTACCATAAGCAGCGCAATTAAACAATACTTTTTTACAACAACAGACCGAAAGGATGCGAGCATTAACTTGCCGTTTTAGTCTATGGAGGAAACAGTTTACCCAATAAATTTTCTAGTTAAAGCTGATAACTGGGAAGAAGTTGTCCAGGTATTTAAGGATGAGCTTGGGATAGATCGTGGGAAGAAAAACGCAAGTGTTCGTGAAATTAAAGGAGTATACATTGTTATTGTTAATCTAAGCGGCAAGCAAATTACTGACGAATTTTACAAAAAGGTATGCTCCTCTCAAAAGCTTGCAATAGTCAATAGCCCTCTTGACGAGCCTGTACGTAATGCCATTCTGAACGAAGCCTACGTCGTAGAAACACAACTACGCTTGTTGCTATTACATGTAGTCGACATTGTTGAGGGTTACTATGCATATTTCGCCAAGACATACGCTAAGGACTTCGCCAAAAAAGGCGAAGAAGATGTAATATCACCCATAGACTTAAATCCTATCACCTCTCATCTGTCATTTGGAGATATGTTAAATATTCTCGGTCTTGATCTCTCGTCTTGGGATAATCACGCTTTGACGGCGAATAACCTCCTTGAGCTTCTTGAGTCAGGGAATAATATAGATGACATCAAGAAATGCCTCCAAGACAAAGTTAAGAAAAATATCGTATGGGATCAAATATCTAAATACGTTTTGAAAGATAATACGAAGTGGGATGATATTAAAGAAGACCTCAATCGTCTTAAGCAACTTAGGGATAGAGCTGCGCACTTTCAAATTGTGACCCCAAAAGACCTAGCAAACGCAAAGACACTATCCAAGACGATTTTAGATAAGTCAAAAGAACGACAGATAATATCACAATCTGATATACAAAAATTACATGATGCAACTTACATAGGTATAGCCGGGTCTCTCATGAGTGCCCAAAAAGCAGCAGAAAGTATCATGAAAACTTCGTCACAAGCATTGGCAAATGCCATAGCGCCATCACAATTGGCGTTTGTGACACCTGCAATGAATAACGCTGCTGCTGCACTTGAGGCGTTTTCCGCAAATTTTGAAGCAACCAATAAAGTATTAAGTACCCCTTGGGGTGAAACCGAAGGGTAGCGAATGATTGAAAACCATACTAAAATTAAGAAAACTCCGAAACTGCGATTCCCTGAGTTTCATGATGAGTGGCAGTCATCGTACATAGGCAAGCTATCATCTAAAGTTGGAAGCGGATCGACGCCAAGAGGAGGAAGCGCCACCTATAAGGATAGGGGTGTGCCATTCATTCGAAGCCAAAATGTTCGTGATGGCAAGCTTGACATGAGTGAGGTTGTCTTTATAGATCAGGCTACACATGCATCAATGCCCAGCACAGCCATTGAGCCAAATGACATTCTACTTAATATTACGGGGGCCTCATTAGGTCGAACATGTGTTGTGCCTCAAGACTTTATTGAAGGTAATCTAAGCCAACATGTCTGTATAATTCGTTTAAAAAGGGGGACGAGTCCATATATAGTTCACACGCTCATTTCATTACCAAAAGGATTACACGAACTTTTAAAAACTCAGACTGGTGGAGGTAAAGAAGGCCTAAACTTTCAGGCAGTTCGATCATTCAAGGTTATATTGCCAAGTAGTATAGAACAGACAAAGATTGCTGAGTTTTTAATGGCTGTTGATGAGAAAGTCGCTATGCTACAGAAGAAAGTTGATTTGCAGAAAAAATACAAAAAAGGTGTCATGCAAGCTATATGTACTCAAAAAATCCGCTTCAAAGACAAGAATGGTAAAGACTACCCCGATTGGCAGGAAAAAAAGCTCAGTGAAATTAGTTATATTAAAGCCGGTAACTCCAAAAGTGCTCATATCAAAGAAGACGGTAATAATGTGATAGTAGATATGGGAGCAATTTCCTCTAATGGTAGTCTGATAGATACAAAGCGTACCGATTATAGCGGCGACTTTATATTGTCGTCTGAGTTAGTTATGGTGAAGGATGATATTGGTGCTGGAAAAATAATAGGCAAAGTTGTGTGTATACCAAGAGATAATAAGTATGTACTAGGGGACCATGTGTACAAAATCACTCCTTTTGAAGGGGTGACCAAATATTTATATTATGTAATTAATAGTGAAAGCATCAACCGTAATTTTCGAATAAAGGCCAATGGTACTGCTCAAATTGGTATTAATAGTGACACGGTTCACAATCAACAATTGTATTTACCAAGCCAAAAAGAGCAGCAAAAAATTGCTAACTTTTTAACAGCGCTAGATGATAAAATAAAACTTGAAGAAAGCAAGTTGGAGCAAGCCAAGCAGCTCAAAGAAGCACTTCTCCAGCAGATGTTTGTATAACTATGGATGACAAGAAGACCTATCCTTTAACTATCTACCTCCTCAAACCAGAAGTTGAGAGCTATGAAAATGCTGCAAAAGTTGGATTGACAAGTTTGGAAATTGGCGACATCGGCAAATTATTCTACAAGAGCTCTTATCAACAAGCTCCAATATGGATGGGGTTATTTAGCCGCTACAATCTTGAAGATTTATTCTCCTCAACTGCGTCGGCTCTTTTTCTAGTAAAAGCAAGTGGGAGGATTTTTGCAATTCCCTTCGGCCCCGCAGGTAGGTATTTCTTGGGGAAAGGATTGTGCGAGGAAAGATTTGGTTTGATAACTACACTGAACTCGATTGAAGAAGGGTCTCTACGTAGTATAGATACAAAGACTTTAGAGTCAGAGGGCATTCAAACGCGCATACAGTCATCAAGGCCAAATGCAGCCGATAGCTTTGGTCTTGACGTAGATAGAGATTTAATTAGTAGCGTCACTGGTGAGTCGAAAGACGTTACTAATTTTGGTAAAAACCTAACCGGTAAAGATTCTTTGAGAATTAGTTTAAAGTGTAATCTTAGCAATATAAAAAATATTTTGTCTAGGCTACTTGAGCAATTTGGTAAAAATGACTATAAAACCAAATTCCCGTGGATTGACAATCTTAAAGAAATCAGCGACCTGGATAAAATTGCTGAGCTTGAAGGCAAGCTTAAACTTAGAGTAAATGATGCCAGTGCTAAGGGCAAGCTCTGGCTAACTGTACCTGACATTTTAGACTGGGCCGACCATGGTGGTTTTAAGTACGACTCAGGAAAAAAAAGCGAACTACTAGACGACATACACATGGGGAGCTTTAAACAATTCCTAGATAAAGAGGAATTGGAGTTAGATGATTTAAAAAATAATGATGTCTATAGGTTCTCTCAGTCAAATGATTACGAAAAGGATCATTGGAAAATTTATGAGTGTATATATTTTGAGTACTCAAACGAGGATCAGACTTGTTTCCTTTCAGGAGGCAAGTGGTATGAAGTTAAGGATAATCTTGTAGAGACAGTCAATAACTACTATGCCCGGATATCTACAGAAAAGTATAGTGTAAACTTTATAGATTACAACCATAAAGACGAAAATGATTATAATAGCGCGCTGGCTACAGCAAACGATGCCCTACTAGTAGATGCAAATCTAATCAAAATTGAAGGTCAAAGCAAATTTGAATTTTGCGACGTTTATACAAAAAATAAACAACTAATACATATTAAGAAATACTCTCGTTCAAGCGTGCTAAGTCATCTATTTAATCAAGGCTACGTTTCGGCAAATTTTCTAATGGATTATGATTTTCGTGAAAAAATCAACGAGAAACTTGCTAATGACTACAAAATTAGCAACACAACCGTTCGCCCGAACCAAACAAATGGCGAATATACAGTTATATTCGGCATTGTTTCCAAGTCGGGTAACTCCTTCGATCTGCCTTTCTTTAGTAAGATGACTCTAATGCATGTAACTAAAGACTTAATAAATAGAGGGTTTAAAGTTTCGTTGGTTCAGATAAAGAATGTAAAACCCGATAAGGTTGAAATAGGTTAAATAATTGACCACACAATCCGAACAAACCCTAGAAAACAACCTGCTCGTACAGTTGCAGGGCATGAAGTATGAGCGGGTTATTATCACCAACGAGACTGCCTTGCTCGCTAACCTAAAAACAAAGCTAGAAAACCACAACAAGGTTAAACTTACCGATAATGAATTTGCCAAAATCTTAAATCACCTAAACAAAGGCGGTGTGTTTGACCGTGCCAAGATACTGCGTGACCGCATGCACCTTGTCCGTGACGATAACACCAGCACGTACATAGAATTCTTCAACAGCCGTGAATGGTGCCAGAACCAATTCCAAGTAACCAACCAAGTAACTATGGAAGGTAGCTACAAGAACCGCTACGACGTGACCATCCTGATCAATGGTTTGCCGCTTGTACAAATTGAACTTAAGCGCCGTGGTCTGGAGTTAAAAGAAGCCTTCAACCAGACTAACCGCTATCAACGGCACAGCTATGACTCGTCATACGGCCTGTTCCAGTACATCCAGATCTTTGTAATCAGCAATGGTGTTAACACGAAGTATTATGCTAATAACCGCAAACAATCCTTCAAATTTACGTCTTACTGGACAGACAAGGATAATCATAAAATCACCAAGCTAGAAGAGTTCGCTTCGACCTTTCTAGAAAGATGCCACATAGCTAAGATGATTGCCAAGTACACGGTGCTTGCCGAAACTAAAAACTTGATGGTACTGCGCCCATACCAGTTCTATGCCGTGGAAGCTATTATTGACCGGGTAAAGAACTCCGCCAAAAACGGCTATATTTGGCACACTACGGGTAGCGGTAAAACACTCACGTCATTCAAAGCCAGCCAAATCCTGATAGGTATACCAGAGATATATAAAGTCGTATTCGTGGTTGATCGTAATGACCTGGATACCCAAACCATCAAAGAGTTTAATGGCTTTAGGGAAGGCAGTGTCGATACTACTGACAATACTCGGAAACTAGTACAGCAATTTGCCGATGACACGAAGCTTATCGTTACAACCATCCAAAAGCTGGACAACGCCATCACCAAGGAGCACCATCAACGCATTATGGATTCCCTGCGCGATAAAAAGATCGTGTTTATTTTTGACGAATGCCACCGCAGCCAGTTCGGCCAGACACACAAACGCATCAACGAATACTTTACCAACAAGCAGTTATTCGGCTTCACCGGTACGCCGATCTTTGCCGAGAACGCTAGCGGCAATGCGTTTGGCAAACGTACCACTAAAGAACTGTTTGACGAGTGCTTGCATAAGTATGTGATTACCGATGCAATTGGCGATGAAAACGTACTGAAGTTTGCCGTGGAGTACGTCGGCAAATACCGCGAAAAGTCAGACAGCGCTAATGAGATAGATATCGATGTAGAAGCAATCGATATCAAGGAGCTGATGGAGTCACCCAAGCGGCTTGAGAAAATTGTTGACTACATTTTAGCCAATCATGATCGTAAAACCCACTCACGTGAATTTACGGCCATGTTTGCTGTTAGCAGCGTAGACGTACTAACCAAGTACTACGATATTTTCAAAGCCAAGAAAGAGGCTGACAAGCACAACTTAAAAATCGCTACCATATTTACCTACGGCGTTAACGAAGACGACAAAGATGCCAACGGCTTGCTTGACGAAGACATCCGGCTTGATGCCCCCAGTAAGGTAAACCAACATTCACGCGATAAGCTAGAAGGCTATATTGCCGACTACAATGCCATGTTCGGCACCAGCTACACCACCAAGGATAGCCACAGCTTCTATAACTACTACCGGGATATTGCGTCTCGGGTCAAAAACCGCGAGATTGACATTTTACTGGTCGTCAATATGTTCTTAACCGGTTTTGATAGCAAAACCCTTAATACGTTATACGTAGACAAAAACCTGCGCTATCACGGACTACTACAAGCTTACTCACGTACTAACCGCATACTGGATGAACGCAAGAGCCAGGGCAACATTGTCGTCTTCCGTAACCTCAAACACGCAACCGATGACGCCGTTGCCTTGTTCAGCAACAAAGACGCTCAAGAAATCATCTTCATGCAGCCCTATGAAGCTTATCTGCGGCAATTCAAAGAAGCCTTAAACGAGCTCCTGAAACTGACACCAACACCTAGTGACGTTGATGCCCTGCTGGGGGAAGACCAGGAACTGCTATTCGTAACCAAGTTCCGCGAATTAATGAGAATCAAAAATATCCTGGTATCTTTCGCTGACTTTAAGTTTGCTGATACAGGTATGCGCGAGCAGACGTTTGAAGACTTCAAGAGCAAATACCTCGACATCTACGACAAGGTACGAGTTGACCGGGAAAAAGAAAAGGTTTCAATCCTTGAAGATGTTGATTTTGAACTTGAACTGATCCGCCGTGATGAGATAAACGTCGATTACATCGTGCGACTGCTAGCTAAGTTAGTAGGAGCAAGCAACGAACAAAAAGATAAAATTATCGGCGCTGTTATTAATACCCTGGCAACAGACCCAATCTTAAGAAGCAAACGGGAACTGATTGAAAAATTCATTAAGCATACCATCCCGAATATTACTGATTCAGATGAAGTAACCGGCGAGTTTGATACTTTCTGGGCTAAGGAGAAAATAGAAGCGTTTGAAAAGATGTGCAATGAAGAAGGCATAATGACCGACAAGCTGCAAAAGCTGATTGACGACTATTTGTTTACCGGCCGTAAACCGCAGCGTGATGACCTAGCTAACGCACTTATAGTTCAGCCTAAAATACTTGAACGCGAATCTATCATCTCAAAAGTCAGTAAAAAACTTAACCAGTTCATTGATACCTTTATCGAAGGGGTTTAGCGCATGCAAATATCCAAATCCGAATACATCTATCTAAGTTTGTCTGAACGTACTAAGTCCGCCCTGGAGAACGGCGCCACTACTATCTTCCAGGGTAGGTTTGAGATTGGGGTCGATAAGGCGCCAGGGGGGCAGATTGAGGCTCGGTTCGCAGGAGCTGGTTTATGAAAAAAGACGTAAATATGGCACCGCACGAGGCGGAGTTTTTGTTTTATACCGGACCGGACGGCATGCTGAACGTCGAGGTTTTTTACGCCGGTGAAACGGTGTGGCTGACACAGTCCAAAATGGCCGAGCTGTTTGGCGTGGACCGCAGCGTTATCACCAAGCACATAAAGAATGTTTTTGATACGGGCGAGCTCAACGAAAATTCAGTTAGTGCAAAATTTGCACACACTGCCGCGGACGGCAAAAAATACCTAACGGCTTTTTATAATTTGGATGCTATCATTTCCGTTGGCTACCGCGTCAACTCATCCCAAGCCACGCAGTTTAGAATCTGGGCAACCAAAACGCTGCGAGACTTTATGATCAAAGGTTTTGTATTGGACGACGAGCGGTTGAAAAATGGCACGCACTTTGGCAAAGATTACTTCAACGAGCTGCTGGAACGTATCCGCGAAATCCGAGCCAGTGAACGGCGGTTTTACCAAAAAATCACGGACATCTATGCTACATCTGTAGACTACGACGCACATGCTGATATTACTCAGGAATTTTATGCGACCGTACAAAACAAGCTGCATTTTGCTATTCATGGTCAAACAGCGGCCGAACTGATTGCCATACGGGCTAATGCAGCGAGACCGAACATGGGGCTAACAACCTGGAAACATTCACCAAAAGACAAAATACTCAAAAGCGATGCTGTTATAGCGAAGAATTATTTGAGTGAAAAAGAGCTTAAGCAGCTGAACCTCATCGTGACGATGTATTTGGACTACGCCGAAAGCCAGGCAGAGCTAGGGCGACCAATGAAAATGACCGACTGGGTACAAAAGCTGAACGGCTTTTTGCAATTTAACGAACTTGAGATTTTACAGAATCCGGGGCAGGTTAGCGCTGCCGCAGCAAAAAAACTGGCGGAAAAAGAATATAAAAAGTTTAGAATTATCCAGGACAAAAATTTCGAATCAGATTTTGACAAACAAGTTAAGCTACTAGGCCTTAAGCGAAAGGATAAACAGCAGTAATGAACACAATCGAATGCAAACAATGCGGCAACGTAATCGAAATAGACAAGGCTCTGGAAGGCCAGATTGAAGCTCAAGTACTAGCAGCCGAACATAAAAAACATGAGGCTGAACTTGCCAAAGTAAAAGCTGACGCTGAAGCAAGTGCTAAAAAGATTGCTGACGCGGCTACAGAACAAGCGCGCAAAGAAGCAGCCGATGACCTGGAAATTGCCAAAAAGAAACTTGAAGCCGAGGTTGAATCAAAGCAAAAGAAAGCTGCTGTAGGCCAGGAGCTGCTAATAAATTCGCTGCGTGAGGATGCCAAGAGTAAGGACGAATCAAACACTAAGCTCCGGGAACAGCTTAGTGAAATCATGAAGACCCTGCGTGAAGAAAAAGAAGCCCGGGCAAACGCTGAGATTGAAGCCCAAAAGAAAGTAGCAGCCGAATCAGACAAGATTCGTGAGTCTGCCCTAAAAAGCGCCGATGAAAAGTACCACCTAAAGATCGCCGAGCTTGAAAAGAAACAATCTGACACCCAAAAAGCCCTGGAGGATGCCCAAAGAAAGGCC
>Ga0326727_10028045_pt1 | contig 10275 bp, 9 predicted proteins | sample MB2enrmetagenome_FD_207643 | JGI IMG/M metagenome (GOLD analysis project Ga0326727, IMG submission 207643) | Lab enriched peat soil microbial communities from McLean, Ithaca, NY, United States - MB29MY | ecosystem: Environmental > Terrestrial > Soil > Wetlands > Peat | place: USA: New York...
CTCTCGATCAGGCCATTGCTCAGTTGCTGCCCCTGCTCACTGCCGAGGATGCACAAGCGTGGTTCCGCCTCCCATTTAATGCTCTACAGCAATAGGAGAAATGCTCTAGTGTGCGAAGAATTTCCGAGGCTAGCGGTCGGCGTCGCCAGAGGTGGACCGGGAGATCTCTTCGGGCGAGCTTTCGATACGATTTGTTTGCTTCAGAAAGGCCGCTGAACTGCAACGGCTCGACGCGGTTTCGGAGGTCTAATAGGCGGAATGAGTAAGGACTTACCCTACCGCGCGATAAAGTACATCGCCCAGCTCAGCGCCACCGCCGAGCCGACGAAAAGCACAAAGCAGTAGATGCCGTAATGGATCATTCGCCGGGGCGTTTCGCGCATGGTAATGCCGAAGACCACGGAAGCGAACAGGGCGAAGAGCACAACTGCCGCAAAGTGAGAGGGCCGGAACACTTACGATTTCCTCCCGGTGCGAAGATTGTGCGCGTCCACGGCGGCTATCACATTCAGCAGCCCGGCCACCGCGATGAACCGCGTGCCATAGTCGGCGGTGGTCACCCGCACCTGGTCGGCGCCCAGGCCCAGAAGCTGGGCGGCCACGTAAAGCAGTCCATTGCTCAAATCGCCAGCCAGCCCCAGAATGTCCAGAATCTCGTGAACGCCGGTAAAGAGCTTGCCCTGCATGGCGATTCCCACTGCGAACATGCTCACGATCGACGCCGACAAGAGCGCCCCGCGGCCCCACTTGCGGAGCAAGAAATGTCCCGCTCCGGGCACCAGCCAGCCCGCTATCAGAGGAAGATAGACGAATCCTTGCCGGAACTCCGGTTCCCTGACCTGCCGCGCGGCGGCGTTGTTGTTCTGCGCTGTTGCCATCCCTTCTTGAATATACCGCACCGGAGCCGGGCTACTCCCTATTCTCTATTCCCAGCTTTTCAAATCCGCACCAGCACGGTTTGAATCCGTCCCGTGACCCACGCCTTGCCGGGAGCGGTCAGCATGTCCACCTCGCTGCGCACCCCAAACTCCGGCAGATAGATTCCCGGCTCGACCGAGAAGCAGGTACGCGGCAGCAAGAGCCGCTCGTCGTGGGTCTCCAGATTGTCCAGGTGCGCGCCGACGCCGTGAAGTTCCTGGGCAATGTTGTGCCCGGTGCGATGGGTAAAGTAATCGCCGTACCCGGCCGCCCCGATCACCGCCCGCGCCGCGTCGTCGGCCTCGTAGCCGCGGATCGCGTGCCCCTCGGCGAAGGCCTGCTCCACGGCAGCGATGGCCGCGTCGCGCGCGTTGCGCACCGTCTCGAAGATCGACTGCTCGCGCTCCGTCGGCTCGCGTCCCACCACCCCGGTCCAGGTGATGTCGTAGAAGATGCTGCCCGGCTTCTCCAGCCGTCCCCAGATATCGATCAGCACAAAATCGCCCTCGCGAATCGGCGCCGATCTCTCCGCCGTCGGCTCATAGTGCGAGTCGGAGCTGTTGGCGTTGGTGCTCACGTTGGGCCCGTTCTCCCACACCAGTCCTTCGCGGCGCATGGCCTCGCGCAACCATTCAACAAGCTCGAACTCCGTCACCCCGCCCGTCCGCCGCCGGCTTGGCCGCAGCCGCCGGCGAATCTCCTTCCAGCCTTCGGCCAGAATCGCGTCGATGGCCTGCTGCGCCGCGCCGTGGCTGGCCGCCTGCTCCTCGCTCAGCACCGCCTCGAACCGGCTCACCAGGTCGGCCGAACTCACAATCTCCTTGCCCAGCCCGCGCAGAAACTCCACCGTCCCGGCATCCACCATGGAGACGTACATGATCGCGTTGTTGGGCGAGTACTGCATGGCGATCCGGCGCGCGTCGAAGAGCATCGCCTCGAGGCCCTCCGCCAGCTCCCGCCAGCTCGAGTACAGGCCCCTCTTGCCGGGCAGCGAATCCAGCCGCCCCTGCTCGATGCGATGCACCAGCTTGCGCGGCTCGCCCGCGGCCGGCACAAAGTAGTACCAGCGACGCGTGACATGCGCCTTCTCATCCAGCCCCAGGATGCGCCCCCCGATGGGGTCGCGGTGATGGTGATCGTAAAACAGCCAGCCGTCAAAGTCGGCTTCGCCGATGGCAGCCTGAATCGCTTCAAGGTTCATACCGGCCATGATACGCGCAGGCGCGCAAGAGCGGACCGGTCTCTGCCACCAAGCGATCATCTTGGCGCCTTCCCCAATCTTGCCCCCCCAGTCGCCATCGCCGGCCAGTCCCCAACGTCGATCGGAGCAGATGCTTGAAAAGGCGCAACAACTCCGCTCAACTCTTCTATACTGCGGATAAACTCTCAACCAATGGGGGCAACTATGGTTCTTTGGAAGCGCGCCGTACTGCTCGGAATCCTCAGCTGGCTGATTCCGTTCGTCATCTCATTCCTGGCAATGCACTTGAGGAAGTCCAATGCTCCGCTCTTCAGCACCCTGATGTACCTCGTCGTTCTGCTGGCAGCGGGAGCATTGCTCGCCCGTTACTTTCGCGACCGGCCGGTGCTGGTTCGCGAAGCTCTGATCGTGGGAACGCTTTGGTTCGTCATGAATCTCATCTTCGATTTCCCGATGTTCGCCTTCGGTCCCATGAGGATGACGGCGCTGGCCTACTATTCTGAGATCGGCCTGGCCTACCTAGCTTTTCCCGCATTCGCGTTTCTGGCGGCGCGCCTGGCTAAGCCCTCGGGTTCATAGCGGCATAGCACCGCCCATTCGGTTTATTCTTTCATCGATGCGTAAGACTCTGTCCGTCGCCATGATCACCATGAACGAGGAGGAGAACCTTCCCCGCACGCTGGAGAGCGTTCGCTGGGCCGACGAGATTGTCATCGTCGACTCCGGCTCAAAGGACCGCACCCTGGAGATCGCCCAGTCCTTCGGCGCAAGGACTTTTTTCCACGTCTTCGGTGGCCACGGCGAGCAGAAGAACGTCGCCCTCGACCTCTGCACCTCCGACTGGATTCTCCTCCTCGACGCCGACGAAGTCCTCACCCCCGGCCTGCAGGACGAGATTCGCCAGCTCCTGGCCTGTGAAAACGGAGGGGAGCCCCGGTACAACGCCTACTGGATTCCCCGCCTGAACCTGATCTTCGGCCGCTGGATGCGCCACGGCGGCTTCTATCCCGACCGCAAGCTGCGCCTCTTCCGCCGCGATGCGGCCCGCCTCAGCGAGGGCGTCGGCCCGCACTCGACGCCGCAGTTCAAAGGCCCTCGCGGCAGGCTGAAGCACGACATGCTCCACTACGCCTATCCCAGCCTAAACGTCTATCTCGAGCACATGAACCGCTATAGCTCCGAGATCGCCCGGTTACTCCATAGCAAGGGCCGCGACAGCAAGTCCCTCCCTGCCTTCCTCTGGAACGCGGTCGCCAATCCCGCCGCCACCTTCGTCTATAACTACTTCTTCCGCCTTGGTTTTCTCGATGGCCGCGAGGGCTTGCTGCTTCACCTCAACCACGCCGTCTACATCCACTGGAAGTTCATCAAGGCATGGCGGCTGGGACAGGGCAAGGAGTAATCTTGCGCCCTGCAATCGTTCCGCCCTAGCGCCGCCAAAGCTCCCCTATTGATCGGGCATGAAATGATTGCATTTTCTCAACGCTGTCATCCTGAGCGACCCTGAGCGCAGCGAAGGGGAGTCGAAGGACCTGCGTTTGCTCTTCGGCTACGTCCTCGCAATCCAATCGAGTCGGATCAATCAGCGGCAAGAATGCCGTATCCTCATAGATACGTCGGGAGAGGCAAATGGCCAAGGAAGCGATGAGCAGCGCCAAGCTGAAGAAGGTTCTGGCGGCCCTTGAAGGCAACTGGCAAGCCGAGATGGAGGGCTACCACACCTATCAGGCTCTGGCCGACCGCGACACCGACCCGGTGCGCGCCCAGGTGCTGCGCCACCTGGCCGGCGCCGAGTGGGAGCACGCCGCGCTCTGGCACGGCCGCATTACTGAACTGAACGGCCCAGAACCCATCTACAGCGGCAAGCCCGGCGGCGATGCCGACTCGCTGGCCAGCCGCGCCGGCGGCATCCGCATGGCGCTGCGACGGCTGGAGATCGAGGAGAGCCGCGCCATCGCCAGCTACGGCGAGCAGCTCAAGGCGCTCGGCGACGAGGAATCGAACGCCATCCTCGAGCACGTCATCGAGGACGAAAAGGATCACTATCGCGAACTGGGATCGCTCTTGCGCGGCCACTATCCCGCCCCCGCTGGAACGCACACAATCGACGCCAAGGCCGTTCTCGACGAGATGCTGGCCAAGCGCAACCAGGGGCGCAAGCAGCCCGGCAGTTGGATAGGCGACGCCATCTACGGCGTCAACGACGGCCTGGGCGCAATCTTCGGCATCGTCTCCGGCGTCTCCGGCGCCACCGCCGGCGACAGCAAGTACGTTCTCCTCGCAGGACTCTCCGGCATGATCGCCTCGGCCCTCAGCATGGGCTCCGGGGCTTACCTTGCCGCCAAGAGCGAGCGTGAAATCTACCACGCCGAGATCATCCGCGAGCGCGAAGCCATCCAGATGAACGGCCCCGAGGCCCGCGAACTCCTGGCCCTCTACTACCAGGTGAAGGGCCTGCCCGAGGAGGACGCGCAGCACATGGTCAACCACATCGCCAGCGACCCCGAGCAATTGCTCCGCGCCCTGGCCAGCGAACGGCTCGGCTCCTCCGAGGAGGCGCTCGCGAATCCCCTCATCTCAGCCGGCTCCGGCGCGCTCTCCACGGCCATCGGCGCCTCCATCCCCATCGTTCCCTTCTTCTTTCTCAGCGGCATTGATGCGGTTATCGCCGCCGCCATCGTCTCGCTCGCCGCTCACTTCGCCGTCGGCGCGGCCAAGTCGCTCATCACCGTCCGCTCCTGGTGGTCCTCCGGCTTTGAGATGACGGTAGTCGGCGCACTGGAGGGCGCGGTCACTTATGGCATAGGCATTCTGCTGGGCAAGGGCGGCATGTAGGCGGCCGATTTGCCCGCCCCTTCACACCAGCTTCATCGCCTCCGGGTCCCACCCCACGACGGCCCCGCGCTCCAGGCTCAGATTGCTCAGCAGCGCCGCCCCTGCCGCGCGGAATCCGAATACCGCATCTTCCACCACGGGCTGCCGCGACCGCACCGCCGAAAAGAAGTTCCTGAAGTGATCGTAGCTATCGCTGTAGCCCGGCGGCGCGACGTACTTCTCGAATCCCACGGGAGGCTCGCCCTCCGGATTCGCCGGCGGATACTTCTTCCGGTACTCCTGAAGAAACTGCTTCTGAGTCGCCTCAGTGAAGCTGCCGATCATGTAGCCCGGTTCCTTCTCGCGCGGCGTCCGGCTTACGCTCACTGAGTTGCCGGCAATCTCCATCGTGCCTTCCGAGCCGGTAAAGACGAGCCCCTCGCTCTCTTCGCCGCCGTCCACAAAGTTCACGCGCAGGCTCAGGTTGAAGCCTTCGGGATAATCGAAGAGTCCCAGCATCACGTCCGGCACATCTCGGCCATCTTTCCAGAAGCGCAATCCTCCCGTGGCCATGCCGCGCGTGGGCCCATGCGATCCGGTAATGAAGTGCGTGCCGCTGAAGAGATGCACAAACAGGTCGCCGGCAACGCCGCTGCCGTAGGCCTTCCACTTGCGCCACTGGAAGAACTGTTCCGCGCTGAAGGGAATCTTCGGCGCGGTACCCAGAAAGCGGGGCCAGTCGCAGGTCTCCGGCGAGGCATCCGGCGGAACCGTGTAACTCCAAGCGCCCATCGTCGAATTGCGGTCCCAGTGCGCGGTCACCATATTCAGTTGGCCGATGGCGCCCGAGGCCAGCAGATCTTTTGCCTTTTGGTAGATCACCGAACTCACGCGCTGGCTGCCAACCTGAAGAATCCGCTTAGTCGCACGCGCCGTTTCGATCATCTCCGGGCCGTCTGCATACAAGTGGATCATCGGCTTCTCGCAGTAAACGTCCTTGCCGGCCCTCATCGCATCCACCGATGCCTGCTTGTGCCAGTGGTCGGGCGTGCCGACAATCACGGCGTCGATCTCCTTTCGGGCCAGGATCTCCCCGTAGTCGCGCGTAGTAATAATGTCGTTGCCCCACAGTTCCTTGCTGTGTGCCAGCCGGCCGTTATAGCAGTCCGCCACCGCAACCAGCCTGACCCCCGGAATCCGCAGCGCCACCTTCGTATCGCCCTGGCCCTGGCCGCCCGCGCCGATCAGCGCAATCTGAATATGATCGTTGGCTGCAATCCGCTGCCCAGCATCGGTTTGCATCCCGGCCAGCGCATGAAGCCGCGCTCCCAGCAGCGATCCGGTTGTTGCCGCCCCTGCCGCCTTCAGAAACCCCCTCCGATTCAACACCGTCATTCAAGCACCTCCTCCGCTAAAAGTTTCTCCCCGTCAGTAACCATACATTGTAAAACGCTTAGAATGGACTCGGCCTTAGCTCCTCAGGAGAACTCCGTGCTGAAGAAGACTCTTTGCCTGCTCGCCATTGCCTTCATGCTGCCGCCCAACGCCATTCTGGGCCAGCCTGCTTTCGCGGCCGTTCAGACCTCCGCCGGAATCACGGTGGAGAAGAACGCCGCGATGAAGACCCGCGACGGCGTAACCCTGCGCGCCGACATTTACTGCCCTGCCGCCGACGGCAGTTATCCGGTCCTGCTCCAGCGGACTCCTTATAACAAGGACACCTCGGCCGCGTTTGGCCAAAAGGGCGCGGCGCGCGGCTTCATGGTCGTAGTGCAGGATGTGCGCGGCAGGTATACCTCCGAGGGCGAGTGGTACCCCTTCAAGCACGAGACGGACGACGGCTACGACGCCGTGGAATGGGCCGCGGCGCTGCCCAACTCCAACGGCAAGGTGGGCATGTTCAGCGGCTCCTATGTGGGCGCGACGCAGATGCTGGCGGCCATTGGGCATCCGCCGCATCTGGCCGGAATCTGCCCCATCGTCACCGCCAGCAACTACCACGAGAACTGGACCTACCAGGGCGGCGCGTTCGAGCAGTGGTTCAACGAGTCGTGGACCTCTTCGCTGGCGCAGGACACACTCGGCCGGGCGATACGGCAAGATGCCAATGCCATCGTGGGAAGCGCAGTCCTGCCGCTCAAGCAGTACCCCGTCTTCAACCTCGGCGCAGCTCAGGACGGCACGTCGCTAACTCGCACGCTGGCGCCTTACTTCCTCGACTGGCTCGATCATCCGACTTATGACGGCTATTGGAAGCAATGGTCCATCGAAGAGCAATACGCGAACATCCAGGTTCCGGCGCTCATCATCGCCGCATGGTACGACATTTTTCAGGGCGGCTCGCTGCGCAATTACATGGGGATGAGGGACCACGCCGGCAACGAGGCAGCGCGCAGCGGCCAACACCTGATCGTTGCCATCGGCGGCCACTCCGGATGGGGCCGCACCGTCGGCGAGGTCGATTTCGGCCCCGACGCTCCCTTTGACGAGAACGCGGTAATCCTCGACTGGTACGACTATCTCTTCCTGGGCGAGCAGAATGAGTTTGCCAACGGCAAGCCGGTGAAGATCTTCGTGATGGGCAAGAACGAATGGCGCTATGAGGACACATGGCCGCTCCAGCGCGCCAGGCCCACCCGCTATCTGCTCCATTCCTGCGGCAATGCCAACAGCGGTCCCGGCCATGGATTGCTCTACACCGGCGACCTGGAGTTCCGCTGCGAAAGCAAGGACACCTTCACCTACGACCCCGCCAACCCCGTGCCCACTGTCGGCGGTCCACTCTGCTGCGACGCGGTGCACCTTGCGCCCGGCCCGCGCGATCAGAGGCAAGTCGAGGCCCGCCCCGACGTACTCGTCTACTCCACTCCGCCGTTGACCGAGGATCTCGAAGTTACCGGCCCGGTAACTCTCGATCTATATGCCAAGTCCTCAGCTGTAGACACCGACTTTTCCGCCAAGCTGGTCGACGTATACCCCGATGGCCGGGCCATCAACCTTACTGAAGGCATCCTCCGCGCCCGCTATCGCGAATCCACCAGCGAAGCCAAGCCCATCGTCCCCGGCCAGGTCTACGAGTACAAGATCGATATGTGGTCCACCAGCAACGTCTTTCTCAAGGGCCACCGCATCCGCCTCGAAATCAGCAGCAGCAACTTCCCCCGCTTCGACCGCAACCTGAATACCGGCAAGGACGCAAGCGCCAACTCAACATTCGTGAAGGCGACCAACACCATCCTTCACGACGCCGCCCATCCCAGCGCGCTGATCCTGCCCGTGGTGCCGAGATAGGTTGGCTTCTTGAGGATTGATAGCTTGGAAAACGGAAACTGAAAGTTAGGAGCTGGAAGCTAGAAGCCGAGTGCCCCATCCTTCGAGCATCCACCGCGGCGGATGCTCGAAGGGTGGGAGACCACAGATTCCAATCAACACGCCGACTCGCTGACCTGCCGGCCTACCGACTCGCTGACGAGCTCCTTCGCCGCCCGCCGTCCCAGGCGGATGCAGTCGGGAATCCCGATGCCGTCGTAGGCATTGCCGGCCAGCCGCAGCCCGGGCAGCGCGGCTACCCGCGCCGCAACCCGCGTCATGCGCTCCTGGTGGCCCACGGCATACTGGGCCATCGACCGCTGCCAGCGCGATACCCGCGTGTGTTCCGGCGCCATCCCCAGCCCGACCACAGAGCTACCAAGAATTGAATCCAGCTCGCGACGCACGGTGGCTACCAGCGCTCCGTCCGTCTCCGCCAGCAAAGCCTCGTTGTTCATCCCGCCCAGAAAAGCGCGCAGCACGGCGCGGCGCGGCGAGCACGGCGGCGTGGCCCTCGGGAATTTGCGATGAACGAAGGTGCAGGCTAGCATCGTCCGTCCTTCGCTGGCTGGGACGAGAAACCCGAATCCATCGGGCAGCCGGCCCAGCCGGGCCTCGTCGTAGATCAGATTGACGGTGATCGAAGAGGAGTACGGAATCGCGCTCAGCTCCTCGCCCAGCGCCGCGTCCACCTTACCCAGCAGCGCGCCCGCGGCCCACGCGGGCGAGGCCATAATCACCGCGTCGTAAATCTGCCACGCCCCGCCGGCCTCGACTCGCCAGCCGTCCGCAGTCTTCTCGAGGCCCGTCACCGGCGTAGCCAGGCGCAGCGACGATGGATCGAGCCGCGCGGCAAGCGCGTCCACCAATAGCTGCATTCCGCCCCGCAGGGTGGTGAAGATGCCGCGCGCGCCCGCATTGGAATTCGCCCGAGCAGGGCCGCTGCCGTTGCCCGCACTGTTCTTCTTTGCGGCCTCCTTCGCCCAGGCGTGCATCTTGCGGTGCGCCGCCAGCATCCCGCGCGTCAGCGAGCCATATTCGCTCTCCATCTCCACCAGCCGCGGAAGCACCGTCCGCGCGCTCAGTTGCGAGGCGTCGCCGCCGAATATTCCGCTCAGCAGCGGATCGGCCAGCCGCTCGACGGCCTCGCGGCCAAAGTGTCTTTCCACCAGCGCCGCCACAGCCTCGTCGGGCAGGCCAGTGGGCCGCGGAGGATGCAGCAGCTCCAGCCCCATCCGCGCCTTCGTCTTCAGGCTGAAGAGCCGCGACAGCGCCGTCGGAATCAGCTTGGTCGGAACCAGGAACATCAGCCCGTCGGGCAGCGCCACCAGCCGGTTGCGCACCACAATCCAGGTCTTGCGCGCCGCGTCGTTCGAGGGCAGCAGCTCGTCCCCCAGCCCCAGCTCGCGGCACAACTGGGCCGCCGCCGGTTTCTCCGTCAAAAACGAATCCGGCCCCAGCTCCAGCACCGACCGGTCCACGGTCTCCGATGACAGCACCCCGCCCAGCCGCTCGCGCGCCTCAAACAGCGTGTACTCCGCCGCCGCGCCCGGGGCTCTCGCCTGCTCCAGCTCATAGGCTGCCGCCAGCCCCGCTATCCCTCCGCCAATGATCGCCGTCCGCATCGATCTCCTCACCTACCATTAAAGCAGTTCTCTGGCGCGTCGGCATGCAGGCCGCGGAAACTTCAAGATTGGCTCAGGAATTCGGCTCTTCGGCAATGGAATGATAGAGATAGCTATCCGCTGATGTGATTTGGATCACCTGGCGAGATGTTACCGAGCAGAGTGCTACAGGTCTCGCTTTCTTCTCAGACCTGGGACCGCGAACTCACGGTTGGCCAGCTAGGACTTCGCGAAAGCCGACGCCTCATTCTCCAGTTCCGGATCCCAGTGCCTGGGCTGGTAGATGCAGCAGGGCTCCTGGGCCAGCGGATCGCCGGTTACAGCATAGGCGCGGGCGCGCGAGCCGCCGCAAATCTCCTTGTACTCGCAGGCCCCGCACTTGCCTTCCAGCTTGCTGGTGTCGCGCAG
>Ga0326727_10028047_pt1 | contig 10275 bp, 11 predicted proteins | sample MB2enrmetagenome_FD_207643 | JGI IMG/M metagenome (GOLD analysis project Ga0326727, IMG submission 207643) | Lab enriched peat soil microbial communities from McLean, Ithaca, NY, United States - MB29MY | ecosystem: Environmental > Terrestrial > Soil > Wetlands > Peat | place: USA: New York...
GGTCACCACCCACACACTCGAAACCCACATCTATCGCCTGCGCCAGAAGATCGAACCGGACCCGTCCAACGCCCGCCTGCTGGTAACCGAAGGCGGCGGCTACCGCCTCGACCCCGAGGGCGTGAAACCGGTGGTGGCGTAAGAAGGCCAGGGGCGCTGAGGACGTGAACTTATCGGTTTTTTTGGCAATTTTCCGAGATTAAACCATTGATATTATTAGTATTTTTATTTGGAAGCGTCTAGAAAACCGATAGATTCACAGCCTCGCTGCCCCCGGACCCCCGCCAAGTCCGGCGCGCGCCTTCGCGCGGCGGGCCGAGAGGCCTTGGAACCCATTCGTCTAGCCGCTTCGCGCCCCGAGGCAGCGCCTCGCCATCGATAGAGCGGTCACCCCGAAGGCCCGCCGGTATCACAGGCGGCTCCCCACCAGCCACGCCGCCAGCCCGGAGGCGGCCGCGAGCAGGAGGGCGCGCAGCGGACTGGCCATGCGGGGCTGGTGCGTGGCCGCCGGCAGTCGCTTGACGCCGGTGATCATGGGCCGCACCAGATCGTGTTTCCTGACCACCGCGTAGGCGAGCACGGCCAGGACGTGCAGGCCGACCGCGGCGATCAGCAGGTTGAAATTGGCGCTGTGGATGGCGGCGGCGGCATTCGCCGCGGACGCGCTCACATCATGCATCAGCGGCCCGGGAAGGTTGCCGTGCCGCTGCCCGCTGAACAGCCCGGAGGCCACCTGCACCGCCAGCAGCACCAGCAGCACCAGCACCATCCAGCCGCCGGCCGCACTGTTCCCGACTTCCGTGTCCGGCCCGGGCTGACGGAAGAAGGCAACCAGCTGGCGGACCACTTTGGCCGGGCTGGCGAGGAACCGGCTGAACCGCGCGGTTTCGCTGCCCACGCAGCCCCAGCCGAAACGGAACAGCAGCAGGGCCAGCACGGCGGTGCCGGACAGCAGGTGAATGCGCATCCAGCCGAGCTCGACGCTGAGGTAGCTCAACGCCACCAGAACCGCGCACGACCAATGGAACAGCCGCGTTGGCACGTCCCACACGCGCATCGGCAGCATCATCGGGCGGTTGAAGTCTCGCAGCGCCATCCAGGTCTCCTTCGTCGCGTCCGCACGCCTTAGTGACTCGTCGCTGAAGGCCAGGGGCTCTGCCCCTGGACCCCGCAAAGGGCCGAGAGGCCCTTTGATCCCAGTCTTTTTGGGCGCTTCGCGCCATCCTCGCCGCGGCACCGCTCGGCGCGAAGCGCCCAAACGAACGGGGTCCAGGGCGGAGCCGTCGCGCCAAGGCGCGGGCCGGGGCTGGCGGAGCGCGAGGCAGCGCCTCGCCACCGTTGCCGCCGCAAGCCTCCGGCCGTAGGCTGCATTCAGGACTCGGCGCGGAGGGCGCTTATACCATGGCGCGGTGGCCGGTGCTGCTGCTCGTGGTCGCCATCGTGGTGGCGGGGGCAGCCGTGTGGCTCGGTCTGATCCCCGGGCTGGCACCGCGGGCAGTGGTGCCACCCGTCGCCCAGCTTGCGCCTGCCGCCCCACCCGCGGCACCTGCGATCACGGCCCCCGCGACAGGGCTGGTGGCCGCCTCGCCCTCGCCGCAGGCCGCACCGACCCCCAGCTTCGACATCGTCCGGGTCAATCCCGAGGGGCAGGCGATCATTGCCGGTCGTGCGCCGCCCGGCGCCCAGGTGACGCTGCGCGACAACGGCGGTGTGATCGGCCGTGCCGAGGCCGACCAGCGTGGCCAGTTCGTGCTGACCCCGCCGTCTCCCTTGCCGTCCGGCAGCCAGGAGCTGACGCTGACTGCGAGGGGTCCGGAGGGAGCGGAAAGCGCGCCGTCCGCCCCGGTGGTGGTGCTGGTGCCAGGTGCCTCTCGTCCGGCGGCCGCGGCCGCAGCTTCGCCTGCCCCGGCGGCTTCGCCTGCCCCGGCGCTCGCCGTTCTGCTGCCGCCGGGTGGGGTGCCCCGCGTGTTGCAGGAGCCCGAGCCCGAGGGAGCGCGGCCCGGGAAGCTCGGGCTGGGCGTGGTGGACTATGACGAGCACGGGGATCTCCGGTTCGCCGGAAGCGCCGAGCCCGGGACGACCGTGCAGCTTTATGTCGATGATGCTTTGCTCGGCCACGCGCTGGCATCGGCGGATGGAAGGTGGGTGCTGACGCCGGAGCAAAATGCGATCGCCGCCGGCCGCCATCGGGTGCGAGTCGACGAGCTGGCCGCCGACGGACGGGTTGTGGCGCGGGTGGAGCTGCCGTTCGAGCGGGTGGCGCTGGCCCGGATGGACCTCCCGTTCGGCCGCGTCGTCGTCCAGCCCGGCCAGAGCCTATGGCGCATCGCCCGTCAGGCCTACGGCAGCGGTATCCGCTATACGGTGATCTACCAGGCCAACCGCAGCCAGATTCGCGATCCGAACCTGATCTATCCCGGCCAGGTCTTCGGCTTGCCAGAGCTGCCTCAAACCTCGCCCCACGTGGCGAAGCCGCCGTCGCCGCTGGGCCAGACCCCACCGGACGCCGCCGGGCTCGGGATCTCGATCCCGGCTTCCTCGGCCAGCAGGTCCAGGTAGGGGTTCAGGCGCAACACGAACAGGGCCAGTTCGACCAGCAGGTCCTCGGCCGCCGTCGGCAGGGTAAGGGAGTAGCGTGCCTCGATGCGGATGCGATGGTCGGGAAGCAGGCTCAGCGTCCAGTCGGATGGCAGGGTTTCGGGCAGCATTCGCATGGCACCGAAGGCGATCTGCCGCGGCAACGTTTCCGGAGCTTCCGGCCGCCCGGTGCTGCGGACCCGGCCAAGCACCGTGTTGAGCGCCAGCACGCCGCCCTCGGGGGTGGCGGCGGTCAACCTTGCCTCCACCGCATGGCCGCGCCAGGCAATGCGGAATGACGGAAACCGCTCTGGCGTGGACGGGGTGAGCCGCCCATCGGCATCGACAACGAACGGTCCGAGCTTGAGTGGCCCGCAAAGCTGCATCGCGGCCTCCGATAAAGGTCGCTATCCTTGCCGCCTGACGATGAAGCCTCCATAAACGCCGCGACCCTCCGCGGCCACGGAACACCATGTCCTTTACCGATACCCTGCGCCTGGTCCTGGCGCCGCCGCACCCCGCCGGCTACCGGTTCATCGCAGTGGGCGTGCTGGCCTTCATCATCGGCCTGGTCCTCGCCGCCTGGCTGGCCTGGCTTGGCCTGCTGTTCACCCTGTTCTGCCTGTTCTTCTTCCGTAACCCCGAGCGCGTGCCGCCGTCGCGCCCCGGCCTCGCGCTGGCGCCCGCGGACGGCCGCATCGTCTCCATCGCGCCGGCCGCGCCGCCGGCGGAGCTCGGCCTCGGCGACGCGCCGCGGTGGCGGGTGTCGATCTTCCTCTCGGTGCTGGACGTACACGTCAACCGCATGCCGGTCGACGGCACGCTGACCCGGAGCGCCTATCGCCACGGCAAATACCTCAGCGCCACGCTGGACAAGGCAAGCGTGGACAATGAACGCAACGCGCTGGCGGTACGGCTCGCCGATGGCCGCGAAGTGGCGGTGGTGCAGATCGCCGGCATGATCGCGCGGCGGATCATCTGCGACGTGCACGAGGGGGCCAAGGTGCGCGCCGGCGAGCGCTTCGGCATCATCCGCTTCGGCAGCCGCACTGACCTCTATTTGCCGGAGGGCGTGCTGCCGCTGGTCGCGGTCGGGCAGAGGATGATCGGGGGGGAAACCGTGATCGCGGATCTCGAGGCATGATCGGCCCGCCGTTGCCGGGGCCGCGCCCGCCGGCGCCGATCGGCATCCTGCGCCGCTCGTTCCGCCGCCGCAGCCGGCCGCGCTTCAAGGGGCCCTCGTTCAATCGGATGATCCCCAACCTGCTGACCTTGCTCGGCCTGTGCGCCGGCCTCACCGGCATGCGCTTCGCGCTGGAAGACCGTTTCGGCGCCGCGGCCGTGGCGATCGTGGTGGCGGGCGGCATCGACGGCCTGGACGGCCGCATCGCCCGTCTGCTGAAGGCCACCTCACGGTTCGGCGCGGAATTCGACAGCCTGGCGGACTTCCTCTGCTTCGGGGTCGCGCCGGCATTCGTCATGTATCTGTGGTGCCTGCAATCGACGCACGGATACGGCTTCGTGCCCTGCCTGATGTTTGCCGTCTGCATGGCGCTCAGGCTGGCGCGCTTCAATGCGTCGCTGGATGCGCCGCACCCGGCCTACACTTACAACTTCTTCACTGGCGTGCCCGCGCCGGCAGGCGCCGGCTTGGCGCTGTTCCCGCTGTTCCTCGGGCTCGAGGCGCGCTCCCTCGATCTCGATTGGCTCTTGCGGGTGGCACAGTTCCCGCCGTTCGCCGCCGTGGTGCTCATCGGCACCTCGCTGCTGCTGGTGTCCACCCTGCCGGTGTGGAGCTTCAAGAACTTCAAGGTGCCGGCCGAATACGTGCTGCCGCTGATGCTCGGCACCGGCCTCTACGCGGCGCTGCTGGTCGCCAACCCGTGGGCGGCACTGGCGGCGGCGGGGATCATTTATGTTGGCATGCTGCCATTCAGTGTGCGCAGCTTCCGTCGCCTCAGGAAAGAGGCCGAGGCGGCGGACGGCGAACATCAAGAGTGAGCGCCAGGCTCTGCGCCTGCTCCCATCGAAAGGGCCTGATTCCATGACCTCGGCGGATGCTGGTGCGGGCGACCTCGCGTTAGCCTACCGTGGCTCGCGTGCGGTTGCCGGCGCCAGCGCCTCCTCCGGCGCGATCGCCTCGGCCTCCGCCACCGCGGCCGCACGATCCGCCGCGCTGTCCTCCGCACCGAGCCAGACGTGCAGGCGGCCCGCCACCACTGCGCCGGTGATCGGCGCCACCCAGAACAGCCAGAGCTGAGCCATCGCCCAACCCTCCACGAACAACGCCTGTGACGTACTCCGTGCCGGATTCACGCTGGTGTTGTCGACCGGGATGCTGATGAGATGGATCAAGGTCAGGCACAGGCCGATGGCAAGCGGCGCGAGCGCGGCCGGCGCGCGTTCCGAGGTAGCGCCAAGGATCACCGTCAGAAAGAAGAACGTCATCACCGCTTCGCAGGTAAATGCCGAGAGCAGGCCATAGCCACCAGGCGAGTGGGCACCGTAGCCATTGGCGGCGAACCCGCCGTCCAGGCTGAATCCAGGGCCGCCCGACGCGATGAGCCAGAGCACACCCGCCCCGGCAGTGGCTCCCAGCACCTGTGCCAGGATGTAGCCGGGCGCTTCGGCGGCACGTACCCGCCCGGCGCTCACCAATCCGAGGGTAATGGCGGGATTCAGATGGCAGCCGGAGATGTGGCCAATGGCATAGGCCATGGTGACAACGGTCAGCCCGAACGCCAGCGCCACGCCGAGCAGGCCGATACCAACCTGGGGAAACTTTGCGGCCAGGACGGCGGCGCCACAGCCCCCGAGCACGAGCCAAGCGGTTCCGAAAAATTCCGCCACCAGCTTGCGGGACATGTCTTCTTCCCCCGGGAAATGAATCCACCAGACGCTACGTCACCTGGATGACCGCCAACCGTGAATAAGGCCACGCTCACGCAGTCGTGCGATGCGATGATCTCGACAGTTGTGCGGCCTGGATGTTTTTCGGCCAAGTTATTGCGACGAACACTTGCCGGAAACTATTTCCCAGCGCGCGGGGAGACCTATTTCCGGCGAACCGTTCGGAGAGCGCCGCTTTGTTTCAACTCGGCGACTTCCGCTGCGGTGAAGCCGTGCGCGGCGAGCACCTCGTCGGTGTGCTCGGCGAACCGCGGCGGCTTCCGCCGCACGCTCCCGGGGGTGCGGGAGAACCTGATCGGAGTGCCGATCCCCCGATAGCCGTCCAGACTGGCGAGTATCTGCCGCGTGCCGGTCTGCGGCGCCGCCAGCGCCTCGTCCACCGCCAGCACCGGGCCGACCGGAACGCCGAGGTGGAGCGCCCGCTCCGCGAGCGCCCGGCCGTCCTCTTCGGCCAAGACCGCCTGCAACTCGCCAATCAGTGCGTCCCGGTTGGCCAGCCGGTCGGCATTGCTCCGAAAGCGCGGATCGGAGGCCAACTCCGGCTTTCCTGCCAACTCGCACAGCCGGCCGAACTGCCCGTCATTGCCGCAGGCGATGAAGATCAGGCCGGTCTTCGTCATGTATTTCTCGTATGGCGCGAGGTTCGGGTGCCGGTTGCCCAGGGGGACCGGCCGCCGGCCGTTGAGGAAGAAATTGGCCGCCTGCGGATGCAACATGGCGAGGCCGCAATCGTAGAGCGTCATGTCCAGATACTGGCCGCGGCCGGAGCGGGTCCGCTCGTGCAGCGCCATCATGATGCCGATGGCGCAATAGAGGCCGGTGGCCAGGTCGACGATCGGCGTGCCCATGCGCAGCCCACCACTGGCCGGCTCGCCGTTGATGCTCATCAGTCCGGTCATGGCCTGCAGGATGGCGTCGTAGCCGGGCAGCCCGCCGAGCGGCCCGTCGCCGCCAAACCCGGATATGCGGCAATGGATCAGGCGGGGAAACAGCGGCGCCAGGTCGCGCGTGTAGCCGAGCCCCCATTTCTCCATGCCGGGGGGCTTGAAGTTCTCGATCAGCACGTCCGCGCCGTCCAGCAGGCGGAGCAGCACCGCCCGGCCTTCGGGGCGGCCGAGATCGAGCCCGATCGAGCGCTTGTTGCGGTTGACCCCGATGAAGTAGCTGGCATCGCCATCGAGGAACGGCGGGCCCCAGTCGCGCGTCTCGTCGCCCTGCGGCGGCTCGATCTTGATCACGTCGGCGCCGTGGTCGGACAGCACCATGGTGCAATACGGACCACCCAGCACCCGCGTGAGATCGATCACCTTGAGCCCGGCCAACGCGCCTTCGAAAACGGCGTTCATTCCCCTCCTGCCCTTTCGCGCCCGACGCCGCGTCCCCAGACGCGGCGGCAGAATTCCGGATAGGTCCCGAGCATTTCATCGCAGACCGCACCCCGCAGCAACGCCACCGTGGCGGCGTCGGGGGCGGACGTGGTCGGCACGTCCGCCCCGCCGTCGAAATCGAAGCCGGTCGCCATGCGCACGCTCTGCAGCGTCTCTCCCGGATGCAGTGAGGCCAGCACGAAGCGCCCGCGCGGGGCGTCGAAGCGGAACACGCACCGGCCGGTGAGCAGCGCCGTCGCGGTGCCCCGCCGCCACACACCGGGCGGCGAGAGGCCAGGGGCGGAGACGATATCCACCCGCGGCACCAGCACGCGGCGCGAATGCTCCAGGCGGAACAGGATGGTGCGCGGCACGGCGAAATACATGAAGGCCGCCCCGAAGGTACCCGGGAAGCGCCGGGTGGTGCCGGGCCACTCGCCGATGCCGATCAGGTTCAGGTTGGCCTGGCCATCGATCTGGCCGCCGCCGAGGAAGAACACGTCGATGCGTCCCTGCCCGGCGAGGTCGAACAGCTCGCGCGTGCCCTCGGTGAACGGGTTGGCGCGTGGCCGGTGCAGCAGCGACAGCCGCATGTCGTGCCCGGCCAACTTCACCAGCCAGCAGGCCGCCGCCGGCAAAGGCGAGGCGGCGCCGACCGCGACGTGGTGCACCGGCGGTTGCGCGGGATCAAGGATGAGCGCGGCGAGCGCCGCGATCAGCCGCTCCTCCAGGGCGGGCGGGTTCATCGCGCCTCGCCTTTCAGCACATAGCGCTCGAGATAGGTGCGAAACCCCGCGCCGGTGGCGGCAAGGGCGCCATATTCGGCGAGATGGGCCCCATCGAGCGAATATTCGTCCAACAGCCCGGCCGGCCAGGCGCCGCGCCCGACGATTGCCACCGCTTCGATGTAGACCCCGCTGATGACACCCGGCGCCAGCCGCTCGTCTTCCAGCAGGTCGCCCTCCACCATGCGCTCCACCGTCACCAGCGCGCGGCGTGCGGCATGCGCCATGGTGGCCAGCTCGCGCCGGCGCCCGACATAGACATTGCCGTGCGCATCGGCGCACGCGGCGTGAAAGGCGGCGATGTCGGGCGCTACCGCCGCCACCAGCAGGATCGGATCCGGGCCGTTCGCGAAGGGATTGTCGATCACCGTCCAGTCCGGGCGGTGCGCCACGATGTCGCTGCCCAGCACGCCGCGCAGCGGCATGAAGGGCACACCCTTCTCGGCCGCCTGCAGGGCGGTGTGGATGGCCGGGCAGGTGGCGTCGATCACGCTGATGCTGCCCGCCGCCACCGCCGCCGAGAAGCGCGGCGCCAGCCCGGCCTCGCCCACCATCGCCGCGCTGGTCTGGACCGAGGCGACGCAGCCGGCGCCGATCAGGAGGTCGGCGGCGTAGCCGCTGACCGGCACGCCGAGCAACCGCAGCCCCCGCGCGGCCCTGCGGACGAGGGCGCGGGCCAGCGCCGACGGCGGTGCCGAGTTGTCGGGCGGAAGCGCGAGATGGGCGCCGTCGGGCACCAGGGCGGCCAATCCGTCGAGGCCGATCGGGGCCATTGGACTTTCCTTCGTACCGCCACTTTCGCAGTTCAGCTCACCCGCTGCCAAGTGCCCGATCGCAGGCCGTCCTCCGCCGCGGCGAGAATCGCCACCACCTCACGGGCGAATTCCACGCCGCAGCGATGCGGCTGCGGGCCGGGCGCCGCGATGGCGTTCAGCAGCTCGCCGAGCGCCGCCCCGTAGGCGGCCTCAGGCCGGATCGGCGGCGCATCGAGCGTCGCCTCCCGGCGCGCCGAGGTGAACCGGAAGGACTGCCCGGCATCGGCCGGCTCGGCATGCAGGCAGAGCGCCGTCGTCGAAGTGCCGCCGGAAGCGTGACGCAGCAACAGCGTAATGACCCGCCTGGCATCCTCGCTCGCCCGCGCCTCGGCAACCGGCCCCAGGATAGGCAGCAGCACCGCCAGCGCGTGCGGCCCGATGTCCCACAGCGCGCCCTTCTCCTGCCGCCACACCGACCCGGCAAAGGGCGTGCCCGCAAGCATGGCGCCGGAATGGATGCGCGCCTGGGCTTCCACCCACGGGCCGTCGGCGGCGAGCGCCTGAATGGATTGCTCGAAGTCGGGGATGAAGCGGCGGGTGAAGAACACCAGCGCCGCCACGCCCGCGCGTTCGATTGCCTCGACGACGGCCGCTGCCACTGCCGGGGACAGCGCCAAAGGTTTTTCCAACAGCAGGTGCTTTCCGGCGCGTGCCGCAACTGGCGCCAGCAATGCCTGCACCGCCGGCGGGACGCAGAAACTGAGGGCATCCACCGCGCCCAGCAGCTCCTCCACCGAGCCGAAGGGCCGCGTGCCCACGGCGCGGGCGGTGGCTTCCCGTCTGGCAGGGTCCCGCCCCCACAGGCCGACCAGCTCCACACCCGGATGGTCGCGCAGCACCGGGGCGTGCACGTGCTCCGCCCAGTAGCCGGTCCCGACGACCCCAAACCGAACGGCCATGGTTGCCTCCCGCGGCAGCATCCGAGTTCCGCGCTTTTACGCGCGAACGTCACATTCGCGATACCGCTCAGGAGAGGGTTAATCGAGTGCCGCAGCCAATGCCTCGGCGCTACGGCCGTTGGCGATCCAGGCGGAGCGGGCGTCCCAGTGGATGCCGCCGACGCGGGCGAAGGCATGGCCGGCGCCGGGATAGACGTACGCGTGCACGTTGGGCCGGCCCTTGGCGGCCGCCAGCACCGCGGCGCGCCCCTCGGGGGGGAAGAATTCGTCGTTGTCGGCGATATGGATCACCAGCGGCGCCCGCACCGTGTCGAGGCCGCCGATGAAGGTGTCGAGCCCGACGCCGTAGTAGGAGACGTTGACGTCGGCATCCGACTCGATCGCCATGCGGAACGCGAGCATGCCGCCCAGGCAGTAGCCCATGGTGCCCGCCTTGCCGTTCGCCCCCGGCAGCCGGCGCGCCGCGGCCAGCGTCGCCTTCAGGTCCGCCATGCCCTTTTCATGGTCGAACCCCTTCATCAGGGCGAACGCCTTGTCCCACTCCTGCTGGCTCTTGTCGGTGATGTCGACGTTCGGTTCCTGGCGCCAGAACAGGTCGGGCGCGAGCACGAAGAAGCCAAGCTCGGCAACCTGATCGGCGGTCGCCCGCATCGAGGCGTTGATGCCGAAGATTTCCTGGATCAGCACCACCGCGCCGGCGGGCCGCTTGCTGGGCTCCGCCAGGTAGGCATCGAAGCTGCCGCTGCCGTCGGTGGCCGAGATGCTGATGCTCGCCATCCCACACGTCCCCTCATGGTTCTTGCCGGGCAGGCAGGATAGGCGCGCACGGGGCGGCTGGCGAGGCCACCACCGCGCGATCGAAGGCCAGGGGCGCTGCCCCTGGACCCCGCCAAGGGCCGAGAGGCCCTTGGATCCCACTCTT
>Ga0326727_10028048_pt1 | contig 10275 bp, 8 predicted proteins | sample MB2enrmetagenome_FD_207643 | JGI IMG/M metagenome (GOLD analysis project Ga0326727, IMG submission 207643) | Lab enriched peat soil microbial communities from McLean, Ithaca, NY, United States - MB29MY | ecosystem: Environmental > Terrestrial > Soil > Wetlands > Peat | place: USA: New York...
CAGGACAAACACCGGCCCCAGATAGACGCGCCGGCCGAAGAACCGCAGTGAGGGTGGCAGCACGCGCTTGCGACAGCTCTCCGCAGAGCAACACAGACTCTCGCGCCGCTCATACTCCTCCGGCAGGCCGGGTGGACCCCCTCGCGGCTTGCGCCAGTAGCGGCCAAAATGAAGCTTTGATCCGCAGTGCGGACATCCTCTGGATCGCACCCGTTCCGCCAAGTCGCGATCGTATCCGATAAGCAGCAAAAAGAAGCTGGACTCACGCAGCAGGTTCTGCCACAATGGGGGTGCTCCTTGTTGTTAGCGCTTCAAGGAGACAAACCCCTCACGGAGCTTGACTGGCAAGCCCGTGAGGGGGTCTTTCATTCCTCCCTCACGGAGCTTGACCAGAAATTAGCTTCTACCCATCAAGAAGTGCGGCCACTCTGATAATCATATTGGACGATGCGACAAACAGCCCACTGCTCCTTCGAGATGATCCTGCCGCGCTTATGAGATCGCGCAAGCTGTTCCGCGTTGCCATAACACGAGTGCGACATCACGTACTGCTCCTGACTGATCTTTATACGCCTACTCCTTTACTCAACGGACATCGCCTCTAGCACTGCGCCATCACTTCGGCGGGCACGTTTGCAGTAATTAGGGGTGGTCTGAAAACCATGATACAATGGTCATTGTGGAGGCGGCCGTGGCAGATTCTAAACAACCAATGAACTTTGACAAGAACAAGGTCGATGACTTCATCCTACCAGCGAGCAACGCTTCGGGGATCATACGATCCGTGTGAGATTGCGCCCTCGGAGGCATTGCCTTATAGGCAATGCCTCCGATCGCTCAGTGCCCCTCCTATTTCTTAGTCACATATTTCATGTAATCACCGATGTTGTTCTGGTCGATGATCGCAAGCGGGGTGTTTTGTTCGCGGGAAAGGCTCGAAGCTTTGCCCTGAAAATACGCTTTGGCGGACATGAGGCTTGTCTTGACGATATCGTAGGGTGATATACCTACGCACATGAAGTAATTCGGATCGTTGCTATTCAGTTCGTTAAAGGGCTCATTACCCCACGCCGACGAAATGAGCTTTGTTCCCTCGATGCCATTGTTCTTAAGTGCGATCCGTGCGCCCTGAGCGGCGTTGTCAACCGCGCACCAGATGACATCCATCGGTTTAGCAATGTTGTTGTTTACAATGTTGTTAGCGCTTTCCCGCGTCTGGCCGAAATCCTGCTCAAACACATAAGTGATGTTACTTTTGCCTAGTTGTGCCTCCAGAACCTTTTTGAACTCAACTCCCCTAATTGCTGTATGCGGCGCGTCGAGCATCTCAAGCAGCCCAATCTTTATCTTTCCACCCAGATTCTTTTTTGCATAATCGGCGACATACCTGCCCATAACGCGACCTTCTTCCGCGTTGTCCCATGAGACATGCGTCAATAGGCCAGGCCACGGGGTATTCGAGTCGAATGCTATAACCGGAATTCCTGCGGCCTTTGCCTTGTCAAGGGTTTTTTCGATTCCTTCCGGGCTGACCGGGTCGATCAGGATCATATCGTATTTCTGAGCAATGAAGTTCTCAACCTGCTTCTGCTGAGTCTCCGCATTTAGGTTTCCATCCTGTATGTTGATCTCGCCAAACCCCATCTCCTTTCCTTGAGTCATAAACTCATCGTAAACTCCTTTGCACCACTCGTCATAGAGCGTTATATGGGCGATAGCAAGCCGTTTACCAACCCACGGTCCATTCGACGTCTGGGCTTGAGACTGCGTTACGGCCGCCGTCATCATAACCAGACCAACGAGAGCCAGAACCACTAGTCTTTTCATCTCTTTCTCCCTTCAAAAGATTTATCTACAACCACCCGGGCGCCGGGTGCGTTGTGCCTCTGTCTTACATCCTCAATGCCTTTTTTGCTCACACACACATCGAGATTATTTTTTCCTGAGTCGCCTCCTGCCGCATAAGTTCTCCAGAGATCGCGCCATCATGCATCACGATAATCCTATCGCTGATACCTAGTATCTCTGGCAGCTCAGAGGAAATCATGATTATAACTTTACCCTCCCGTACCAACCCGTTAATGAGACGATAAATCTCGACTTTTGCCCCGACGTCGATACCCCGCGTTGGCTCATCGAAAAAAATGATATCACTGTCCTGCATCAACCATTTCGCTATAACGACTTTCTGTTGATTACCACCGGAAAGATACTGCACCTCCGCACTCAACGAAGGAGTTACGATGTGAAGCTTCTTGACAAAATCGTCGCTATACATCTGCTCGAGCTTACTACTTACGACGCCCCTTTTGATAATTTTACCGATATTCACCATACAGATATTCTCGCTCACGGAATGAATAAGAATCAGCCCCTGAGATTTTCGGTCCTCCGGTACTAGACCGAATCCATTACTAATCGCCCGGTTGAATTCCTTGTGGCGAACCCTCCGACCTTTGTAGATAATTTCTCCTGAATCTATCTTATCAATACCGAGTATAGCACGCGCGACCTCGGTGCGACCGGAGCCAACCAACCCAGCAAATGCGAGAATTTCACCCTTCCGCGCCGTGAAGCTAATGTTGTGTAAGACATTCGCTCTATTAAGGTTCTTAACCTCAAGCACTACCTCGCCGGGGGTAAACTGTTCTTTCGGATATTCACTGACTAAATCGCGGCCAACCATCAACGAGATTAACTTCTTACGGTCCACCTCAGAGACCGGCAGAGTGTCTATTTTCTGGCCGTCACGCAAAACGGTCACGTTGTCCGCTAAATCAAAGATTTCCTCGAGTCGATGCGAAATGTAGACAATCGTCACCCCCACGGCTTTCAACTTCCGGATGGTCGCGAACATAATCGTTTGTTCTCTCTCCGTCAGAGAGGCTGAGGGCTCGTCCATAACAAGTAGCTTGCAATTGTGATTTAAAGCCTTGCAGATCTCGACCATCTGTTTTTTTGCCACCGACAGTTCATTGACAGGCTGATTGACATTGATGTCGATGCCCAGCATTGCTAGAAGCGCCAGGGCTTTTTCTTTCATGGTCTTCCAGTCGACCAAGCCGTGCCGGTAAACCAAGTTCCCCAAGAAGATATTCTCGGCCACTGAAAGCGTCTCAGACAATTTCATCTCCTGATGCACCACACTGAACCCGGACATCTGGGACTCATGCGGTGTGCCAAAAGATACAGATTTCCCATCAAAAATGATTTCCCCTTCATCCCTCTGGTAGATCCCGGCAAGTATCTTTATCAGTGTTGACTTGCCAGCGCCGTTCTCCCCAACGAGAGCATGAATAGTTCCTCGTTCGACAGAAAAAGAAACAGAGTCCAATGCCCTAACCCCTGGAAAGCTCTTTGTTATATTTTTCAATACCAAAATTTCATTGTCCATCATTTCGAGCTTTTCTAAGCTACCTCCCCTTGTTGCGAAGAACATCAATGCCCACAGCGAAAATCAATACAGCACCTTTTAGCACATTCTGAATGAATGGATGGACGTTCAGCATAGTCATACCGTTGAAGAAGAGCGTCAGGAAAATGACACCGAGAAACGCCTGAGCAATCTTTCCCTTTCCCCCTGAAAGACTAATGCCGCCAATAATGCTCGCTATAATGCTGTCGAACTCGTAGGCGTTGCCACTTGTCACTGCAGCGGAATCGAGTCGAGATAGCAATACAATTCCTCCTAGCGCGGCTAGGCCACCAGCTAGCGAGTAAACGAGCACCCGATATTTCTTGACATCGATGCCTGCGAAATAGGCAGCTTCCTGCCCACCGCCCATTGCGTAAAAGTTTCTACCCAGTTTTGTTTTACGAGACACGAAAATAAAGATTATATATAGCCCAAGCATTATCAGAACCCCAGTGGGGATCCCGTACTTGACCCCTCCGATCAAAGCTGTACCGAAAACCGAAATCGTGGAAGGCATGCCGGGAATCGGGGATGCATTGGTAATAATTCTGCCAAGTCCCATGCAGATCATTTGCAAGCCAAGCGTTGCGATAAAGCACGGGATTCTTATATACGAGATCAGGTATCCATTAGTAATGCCAATCAGAATTCCAGCGATAATGGCCATAAATACAGCCACCCATGGATTGCAGCCTTCGAACTTGATAAGCCATGCGGCAAGACAACTTGTTACCATGACGTTCTGCCCAAGGGAAAGATCGAACTGTCCCGTTAGTAATACGAACGCCTGACCGATGGTGACAATACCAATGGCCGTAGTCTGTTGGAAGATATTCCTGATATTGAGAAACGTTAGGAAATCGGGTGTTGCACATGAGAATATGATTCCTAATAATAGAATGGCAATAACGATAGCATAGTTCTTGGTAAGTCTTCCGAAACGAACCTGTAACGTCAATGCTTGCTTGGTCGACTTTTCACTAGTAAGACGCAGGAAGCTGGTTATATCGCGTCTCACTTTTCTCACCTCCGTGAAAGAGCCTTCGGATGACTGGATCCCCGTTTATCCATCGTTAACTTTCCTACGCTGTGACCTTGATATCCGTTTGTCAAGTTTTTCCGGCTGCCAAAGGCCAGCATATGGGGCTCCCCGCAAGGATAACGCGGTCGTGCTTGCTTCCATTATCGCACGCAAAGCGGTTTTCAGAGACGGGCTTTTGTCCCATCTCACGCGCACCAACGGGCCGCAAGAACGGCAAAGATCTCGGTCAGGGTGTACACGTCCTCAAGGGACACCCATTCATCAGGAGCGTGGAGGTTGTTTCCATGAGGCCCGAGTATCAGGCATGGCATGTTGCCAGGATCCCCATAGACTCCCAAGTCGCACGAAAAGGGCGCGCCTGCAACCACAGGATCCTGCGCCGTTACCGCGCGGTACGCTTCTAGTAATCCTTTCATACTGGGATGGTCCGCCGGGGTCTCCCAGGGGCGAACGAAGTGGTACGTCGGCCGGATGTCCAGTGAAAAAGGCGCGAGCACTGGATCGGATGACAAGCGCTCCTCCCAGAACCTTTTGAATCGGAGTGCGAACTGAGCTTCCGTCATTCCCGGGTAGCACCAGACGATCCAGGAGATCGTCGTAAGTAGAGGCACGCCCATTTGCTCGAACTCGCCGGGAACCGTTGAGCGGATACCCCATAGAACCAGGTTGGGCTGCTTTCCTGGCTCCTGGAAAAGTGGATGGGAATTTTCTGCTCGCCATAACGTCTGCCATTCCTGAAAATGTTCAACCAACCGGGCTGCGCCCACGATAGTGTTGGGAATCTCTGATTCCATGTACGGCATGCCGGCCTTTCCCCGCAAGGTGATTTCTCCTAGGAACGCTCCCAGGCAGCAGGGACAGACCTGCATGCGCGTAGGCTCGGTCAGTATGGCCAGATCGGCATTGAATCCCGCTAGGCGGCCTGCTAGCGTGCCGTTACCTCCCGCATATTCCTCATCCACGACACTCTCGAATAGGATGTCTCTTGAAGGAGTAAAACCGAGCTCCTTCAGAATCTTCAACGCCCAGAAGGCAGCGGTCATACCGCCCTTCATGTCGGCGGTCCCCCTGCCATAGAGCCGGCCGTTAAGGAGCCGGGGTTCAAAAGGCGGGCAAACCGTCCAGTCCTCAGGGTTGCATGGCGCCACATCTGCATGCCCGGAGAAAAGAATTGACCGGCCAGTCGTCTTTGATGAACCTGGCCATCGAGCTACGATATTTCGTCTTCCCCTGGGATACTCGCGCCCCCGAAGCCAGTAGCTGTGCTTCTGAATGCCGAAGACTTCCGTGGGCAGGAATCCCTTTGTCTCCAGCCCTTCCCCGTTGCACGCGCTTTCAAGAAAATCTTGCGCCAGGATTTCCATTCCCGTGGGCGGACGGTTCTCGCTTTGGCACCGCACAAAGGCCTGCAGCCAGGCGAGTATCTCGCTCCTGTGCTCACCCATCGCTTTGCGGATGGCCGGCAAGTCCGGGACTTTCACAGCTCGATGATCTCGCGGCGCCACGAAGTGAGCTCCCGAAGACTGTCCCTGGTCACCAGAACGCCATCCTCCCAGCGCATGCCGTATTGACCGTCGGAAAGCCAGATGTCAATATTGAAGAGCATGTTCGGCTGGATGGAGAAATCTGCCTCTCGTGAGAGCCATAAACCCTCCACCTCCGAATAGCCAGTGCCATGGGCCGGACCATATAGAGTGAAGCTTTCGTATCCGTATCGGGCAAGGATATCGTAATAGCCTTGAAAAACATCACCCGCCCTTTTCCCCGGCCTTATCGACGAAAGCGTGTAATGCACGGCCTCAAGCCCTACCTCGACGAGCTTGCGGGCGGACGCCGGTGCCCTTCCGATTGCCAAAGGCCTGCATATGTTCCCGCAGTAGCCAAAGTACCTTGCCCCGAAGCTGAATTGAACGAAATCGTCACGCTGGATAGCCCTGTCCGTGGATCGGCAGAGGCTGAGAGCTGTGTTGCGCCCAGAGCAGACCCAGGGGGGATACGAAGTACCCTCGGCCCCCAGCTTAGCCATAGCTGCCCGCGCCTCAGCCTCTATCTCCCACTCCCTCTTTCCAGGCTTGACCGCTTTGAATGCAGCCTTCATAGCCTCTTCTGTAATCCGGTAGGCCTCGACAATGTAAGGTATCTCGGCATCGGTCTTGATCGACTGCACGCGCAGAAGAACGTCATCAGCGGGAACGAAATCAGCCTTTGGCGCACCTTTCCTTAAGTCATCGAAGAGAATGTGGGGAAAAATATTCCAGCCTCCCACGCCAACCCTGTAAGGAGTCTTCCCGCAGACCGAGGGAAGGAGGGAAGAAAAACCTTCCCCTTTTGACTCGGGAACCCAATCCGGGGCTGACGATTCCACCAGAAGCGGATTGGTCCTGATGTCTGCTGCGCTCACAAACCGTGATGCAAACTCATAAGACTCAGGACCCCCTGTCACGAGCGTAGCCCTGCCGGACGCGGGAACAACCACGCAACAGAAATCGAAGAAGGGGCAGAAGCCTGTGAGAAATCGTGCACAACCAGATTCTGATTCGCTGGAATAGCCGACGAATGCCTCCAGCCCCACCCGCGACATCTCGGCCTGGAGCCTGCCAATCCTGTTCTCATACTCAGTTGGAGGGAGTGGTTGTTGTCTCATCTCAATGCTCCTCTTACCTCTTTCTTCTTTGCCAAACTGAGAGCTCCTCCGGATGCTGCGTGGCCCGCACGCCCACGTTTTGCTGAGTCTTCTGGGAGGCTTACGAAACCCAAACCCTTGACGCCGTGTCGGATCTGTTTTACACCCGGTCACCCAATAAGTCAAGAGAAATATCTCAATATTAACGATATTTTACAGGAAGAGCGTGGGCTTGAACTTTGGTCAGGTCATTGACAGTTCGCTTCTCAAAAGGTAGCCTTACAAGGGGTTGCAGTATATGTCATCCACTAAACGGTCATCGAAAGTGAAGGAAAGGGTGAAGTTATTTTCACCTGTGACTCTTCGGGACATAACGAAAGTCACAGGATTCACGGTTAACACCGTCTCCCGGGCCCTAAAGGGGAAGGAAGATGTTTCACCAAAAACGCGCTCCTACATTCAGAGAGAAGCCCGTCGGCTTGGCTACATCCCGAACGCCCTCGCGGCGTCGCTTCGTTACGGACGAACGAGGTCAATATCAGCAATTATCCCAGACATCTCCGATCCCTTGTTCGCGATTTTAGTGCGGGACATCGAATGCCGACTTAAGGAGAAGCGCTTCGACCTTTTTATTCAGAATACCGACGAGAACGAGGAACTGGAAAGACAGGCTATCTTGGCATCGATCGGCAAGAAGCTCGACGGAGTGCTCATATGCCCGTGCCAGAAAAACACGGATAGCCTGGAGCTGCTGGAATCCAACAAAGTACCATTTGTTCTTTTTGGCCGTAGGTTCAGCTCTAAAAAGTTCAGCTATGTGGTTGCGGACGACGTGCAGGGTGGCTTTCTTGCCACTCACCACCTAATCGAAAAAGGGCATCGCGACATCGTCATGCTTAATGCGCCGGAGTACATCTCTTCGGCTCATGAACGGCTCCTCGGCTACAAAAGAGCTTTGAAGGAGGCTGGCATTCCCTTTCGAACGCAAATGGTGAGAGAGGTGGCGATCCGCAGGGGCGAATGCCGCCGGGCACTTCAACAACTTCTAGATAGCAGCCTCGGATTCAGTGCGATCTTCTGCTTCAGCGATCTCATGGCTTGGGAAACAATCTCGTTCCTCCAAGGGAAGGGCATTAAGATACCCGGGGACGTAGCAATTGTCGGTTTCGATGACATCCAGTCCCGTCTTTTTTATCCCTATCCGCTGACATCAATTGGCTATGGTAAAAGAAAGATGGCTCTCAAGGCGGTCGACAGTCTCTTGAGAATGATCGAAAACCCATCTCGACAAGACGACACCAAGCTTATTGCAGATGTGCAACTGTCTGTCAGGCACAGCACGTAAGGTAGGTGACCGCCCGCGGAGGTTTGGGCGTCGGTGCGCGATAGGCCCCGGGACGGGGCAGAGGAGCTGGAGCAAATGAAGGTCATCAAGAAGGGGGGCCACAGGCTTTTCGAGAAGGACCTCGAAACGGCGCTGGTCGTCTCGGAGATGCTGCTCGACCTCGAGAAGAGGGGAATGGACGCGGTGCGTTCATACAGCAAGAGTTTCGACGGGTGGGATCCCGCGGACTTCGAGCTCGACGAGAAGACCATCCGCGGCGCCCAGGAGAGCCTCCCGCGGCAGGTCGTCGAGGACACGAACTTTTGCCAGGATAACGTGAGACGCTTCGCCCATGCTCAGATGGACACGATGAAGAGCCTCGAGGTGGAGCTGTGGCCGGGCGTCACCCTCGGGCACAGGCACATCCCTGTGGCATCCGTTGGAAGCTACATTCCCGGCGGGCGCTATCCGATGTTCGGCTCGGCGCAGATGAGCATCATCCCCGCAAAGGTCGCCGGCGTGAAGACCGTAGTCGCCTGCACTCCTCCCGGGAAGGGACAGGGCTTCTATCCCGCGACGGTCAACGCGATGAAGACGGCGGGCTCGGACAGGATATTCATCCTCGGCGGCGTGCCCGCCCTCGCCCTCATGACGTTCGGCATGGGCGTCGTCGAACCGGTGGACATACTTTGCGGCGCCGGCAACAAGTACGTGGCGGAGGCGAAGCGCCAGCTCTTCGGGCGGTGCGGGATCGATCTGCTGGCGGGCCCGACGGAGATCCTCGTGATAGCCGACGACTCCGCCGATTCGGCGCTAGTTGCCTGCGACCTGCTCGGGCAGGCTGAGCACGACCCCAACAGCGGCGTCTGCCTCATCACGCTCAGCGAGGAGTTCGCCCTGCAGACGATCCGGGAGGTCGAGCGACAGCTTGCGACGCTGCCCACGCGGAACGTCGCGTCGCTCTCGTGGGGAACGAACGGCCAAGTCTTCGTTGCGGGCTCTCCGGAGGAGGCCGTCCGCCTCAGCGACGACTATGCGCCCGAGCACGTCGAGGTCCACTGCGCGGACCTCGATTACTACGCCGCGCATCTCGCCAACTACGGTTCGCTCTTCCTCGGAGAGGAGACGACGGTCGCGTACGGAGACAAGACGATCGGCACGAACCACATCCTGCCGACAAGCCGCTCCGCGCGCTACACCGGAGGGCTCTGGGTGGGAAAGTTCCTGAAGACATGCACGTATCAGCGCTGCACGCCGGCTGCAAGCCGTCTCATTGGCGAAGTGACGGAGCGGCAGTGTAACGCGGAGAACATGCTCGCACACGCGGTCACGGCGCGCGTTCGGGTGGAAAGGTATGGGAGAAGATGAGCACGATGTTCAGTCTCGTTGGCAAGACCTCCTTTGTCACCGGAGCGGCGACAGGGCTCGCCCGGGCGATCGCGATCGCGCTGGCTCGTTAGGACCACACACGAACTTGAGGAACTCGGGGTCCTGCAAGCGCTTCCGCGTACCAGTCCCTAACCGGGGACGCCATCATCCCCAAAGAACTCCTGTGGAAGAACAGCCCGCGGGACGAGGTCGGGAACGTGGATTACCTCATTGAGGTCCTAGACTGGGACGCGAAGTGGACCCAAACTTCTCCACCAACCACTTCATGCGGCCGCGTCCGGTTCACCCTCCCGTCCAGATGGAGGCGGAGGGCTACCACGAGAGCTGGATCACTTACAAGTCTCCCGAGCACAGCGCCAAGGAGCTGATGGTGTTTCCCGGGAAGACGGTCACGCTGAAGGACGGTGGCGCCTACGGGCCTGGGACATCGACTGCCCGGCGCTCATCCGATTCGGACAACTTACGATGGACGAGTTCTTCGT
>Ga0326727_10028049_pt1 | contig 10274 bp, 8 predicted proteins | sample MB2enrmetagenome_FD_207643 | JGI IMG/M metagenome (GOLD analysis project Ga0326727, IMG submission 207643) | Lab enriched peat soil microbial communities from McLean, Ithaca, NY, United States - MB29MY | ecosystem: Environmental > Terrestrial > Soil > Wetlands > Peat | place: USA: New York...
TGGACTCGTTCCTAATTAAGCTCTCAACTGTCTGTCATCTTGAGCGAAGCGCAGCGGAGTCGAAGAACCTGCATTTGCCTTTCGCTCTTTCGCTGCACTGCCCCTACGGGGCGCGACTCTACATTGCCTTTCTTTCCCAGGGTTGCGCTTCGCTTCACCCTGGGTTATTCTCACCCACTCCCTCCGGGAGTGGATAACAATGTTATACCGGCAATGAAACAATCTCGAATCTGCGTTCGGTGTCTGCCGCAAAGGCCAGGCAGGCGCGGATGTCGGTCTCGGTGAGGTCGGGAAAGTCGGCCAGTATCTCCTCCTGACTCATTCCGGAGGCCATATATCCCAGAACGTCGTAAACGGTGATGCGCAGCCCGCGAATACAGGGCTTGCCGCTCCGCTTACCGGGTTCAATGGTAATGATCTTCGAGTAGTCCAATTGAACCTCCGCTCTCCGCTGCCGTGTGCTCAGTATAGGCGTGGCTTTGGCTGCGCGCAAAATGAATCCAGCCGACTACGCCGCGATCTCCTGAAGCTGCTCGTAGAATTTCTTGCCCTCTGGAAGTAGTCCGAAAGCCTGCCGTGCAAGTGAACCATCCTTTACGAAGTTCGTTTGCGCCTCTGCAATCAATCCGACGGATTGGAGACGGGATAGTGCTGACCGAATCTTTAGGTGTTGGTCCTCCGCAAGACCGAAAATCCTATTCCAATCGGTCCAGATGTGGCCAACTTGCTCACTCCAGCCAGAGGACCAGTTACGATTTGCAAGGAGATTCTTTTGTGATTCGTACATCTTCCCAAGTATAAAAACATCCCAATCTGTTAACTCGACGGCTGCCCTCATCATGTCATCAAGACTCTCAGGCTCAAGATCATCTTCTTTCACACCGTTCACAACGATCCGCGCAAGCCGCTTGAGCCGGTCCTTTACGGAAGTGTGCATGGCGCAAAGAGCGAGGGCTGAGATCGCTTCGGCATACTTTGGATCAGTGGGCAAAGATTCAATGCGATTGCGAAGTTGTTCATTCCGTTCGTATAGAGTCCGCAAATCATTTCGTACTGCAGTAATCGTGTAGATTAGGTTGCTTGTGTAGCTGGCACCCGCGAGTCGTCGCACCTTCAACAAGAGATTCGTGGCTCCACCAGCAACGGCTAAAGGTCCCGCCACGCCCGTTAGCGCGATTAGATCGCCTATGATTTCAGCGAATTCTCCGCCGGGGGTCTTCGACAACTCCTCCCAACTAATCTGCGTCAATGCCGCATCGGTCTCAAGATCAAACTGCCCCATTGGCAACCTCATTTGCGCAGCTCTTTGGTTCAGCTGAAAAAATGCAGGTCCTTCGACTTCGTCCGCCGCTGCGGACTCCGCTCAGGATGACAACAAATTGGTAAAACAAGTCAGGGTGGGCAACTAATTGTTGCCCACCCATTTTGATTGACTGGCCATTGTTGTATCCCACCTTAGGCGCAAAAACAAATACGCGCCGAAGGTGGGGCACCCGCGGTTATTTCCCGCCGAAACGCACCCGCTGTGTAAACAGTAGCGGCATGGTCCTGGTGAGTTCGATCTCAGCATCATCCCGAGTGATTTCCTCAGAACCACGGCGCTCAACCGTGACAACAATTCGAAACCCATCGGATTCGTGCTGAATAGTTGCAACATTCTTGTCAATGCTCATTGGCCTTTGAAACATTTCCCCTCCTCACAGATTTTGGGCAAGTACGCCTGAACGGCTAGTTCTTCTTGTCCTCCACGTCCACGTACTCGGCGTCGATGACGCCTTCGTCCTTCTTCTGCTCGGCTGCAGGTTCCCCGGCGGGCGTTGCTCCGGCAGCGGGTTCGTTAGCCTTGGCTTTGTACATCACCTCGGCCAGCTTGTGGCTGGCATGAGTCAGCTTCTCGTGCGCGGCCTTCAAGTCCTTCGAGGACGGCGAACCTTCGAGGGTCTTCTTCGCGTCGGCGAGAACCGACTCGACCTCGCTCTTCTCGGGGCCTTGAATCTTGTCGCCGGAGTCCTTGAGCATCTTTTCGATGTTGTAGACCAGCGAATCGAGCGAGTTGCGGGCGTCGATCTCCTCGCGCTTCTCACGATCCTCGGTGGAATGCGCTTCGGCGTCCTTGGCCATGCGCTCCACCTCTTCCTTGCTGAGGCCGGAACTGGAAGTTATCGTGATGCGGGTGTCTTTGCCGGTGGCGTTGTCCTTGGCGGTCACGTTGAGGATGCCGTTGGCGTCGATGTCGAAGGTGACCTCGATCTGCGGAATGCCGCGTGGCGCCGGCGGAATGCCGCCCAGCTTGAACTTGCCCAGGGTGCGGTTCTGCGCCGCCAGTGGCCGCTCGCCCTGGAGCACATGCACCTCGACCTCGGTCTGCGAGTCGGAGGCTGTGGAGAAGGTCTCCGTCTTCTTGGTCGGGATGGTTGTATTGCGCGGAATCATGGGCGTGGCTACGCCGCCCAGTGTCTCAATGGCCAGGGTCAGCGGCGTCACGTCGAGCAGCAGCAGATCTTTCACCTCGCCTGCCAGCACGCCCGCCTGAACGGCAGCGCCGATAGCTACTACCTCATCGGGGTTGACGCCGCGATGCGGCTCGCGTCCGAAGAGCTTCTTGACCATCTCCTGTATCCGGGGCATGCGCGTCTGGCCGCCCACCAGGACCACCTCGTCGATGTCGCTGAAGCTGATGCCGGCATCGGCAATCGCTTTCTTGCAGGGCTCCAAGGAGCGGTCGAGCAGGTCCTGAACCAACTGCTCCAGCTTGGCGCGGGTTAGCTTGCGGACCAGGTGCTTGGGGCCGGTGGCGTCGGCGGTCACGAAGGGCAGGTTGATCTCGGTCTCGATGGTTGTGGAGAGCTCGATCTTGGCCTTCTCCGCCGCATCCTTCAGCCGCTGCAGGGCCATTTCGTTGCCCTTGGAGCTGAGATCGAGGCCCTGCTCCTGCTTGAATTCGGCGATCAGCCAATCGACGATGCGCTGGTCGAGGTTGTCGCCGCCCAGGTGGGTGTCTCCGTTGGTGGATTTGACCTCGATGACGCCTTCGCCCACTTCGAGGATGGAGATGTCGAAGGTGCCGCCGCCAAAATCGTAGACGGCGATGGTCTCGTCCTTCTTCTTGTCCAAACCATAAGCCAAAGCGGCCGCGGTAGGCTCGTTGACGATGCGCTTGACGTCGAGCCCGGCGATCTTGCCGGCATCCTTGGTGGCCTGGCGCTGGGCGTCGTTGAAGTAGGCGGGCACGGTGATGACCGCCGAGGTGACCGTCTCGCCCAGGTAGGCCTCGGCGGAGGTCTTCAGCTTTTGCAGAATCATGGCCGAGATTTCGGGCGGGGTGTACTCCTTGCCCTGAGCCAGCACGCCCACACGGTCGCCCTGCTGGACGACCTTGAAGGGCACCATCTTCATCTCGTCGTTCACTTCGTTGTAGCGCCGGCCCATGAAGCGCTTAATGGAGAAGATGGTGTTCTCCGGGTTGGTGATGGCCTGGCGCTTGGCCACCTGGCCCACCAGCCGCTCACCGCTTTTGGTAAAGGCGACGATGGAGGGCGTGGTTCGCGAACCCTCTTCATTTGGAATCACTTTGGGCTCTCCGCCCTCGAGGACGGCAACACACGAATTGGTGGTGCCGAGGTCAATGCCGATAATCTTTGCCATGGTTGTTTCCTGCCTTAAGGAGAAATCTTAACGGTATAAAGATGCCATATTGAGTGGGTTATTGTCAAGTATATATGATTGCATTTGAATAAACTGATTATACGGATATGTATCTCTGATTAAACCGGTTGCGGCGGTAAGCCATAGGATCAAAACCGGTAGCGCAGCGCCAGTTGCATCTGCCGTGGCGGCATGGCGCTGACCGCCTGGCTAAAGTTGCTGCTGGAGATGTTGCCCTGGACGCTGGCGGCGCCGAAAAATTGGGCATGATTGGCCAGGTTGAAGGCTTCGGCGCGGAGTTCCAGAGATTTTTCCCGATGAATTGGAATCGTCCGGGAGAGCGTAGCATCCAGGTTCTCAATGCCGGGACCAGTGAAGAAGCGGCGGCGCGCGTTGCCCATGGTTCCCAGGGCGGGTAAGGTGAGTTGGGTGGCGTCGAAGACCTGCCTGCCGCCTCGGGGATTCCGGTTGAGGCCGAGTGATTTACCGCTCCAGTCTGGAGTGTCCACGTCGTTATTGTTGATTCCGTTGGGGATAGTGCCGAGCAGCGAGGTGTCGTTGTTGTTGAGCAGGGTCACCGGTAATCCGGAGGTAAAGCGGGCAACTCCGGCCAGAGCCCAGCCTTCGGTCATTGCGTGAAGCGGCCCATCTGCCTTGGGTGCTGGTAACTGATATTGAAAGCTGGCAACCAGGTTGTGGCGCAGATCGAAGGACGAGAGCGCGCGGCTGAGCGATGGGTTCAAAGGATTCACGGGCTCGGGCAATCCCGCGGATTGGTCGATGGATTTCGAGTAGGTGTAGCTGGCCAGCAGGCTCAAGTTGCGTGCCCGGTGGTTCAGCGTCGCCTCGAGAGCGTTGTAGCCTGAATTAGCGATGGTGCGCTGCAACTCGACGCTGCCGAAGGCGGGACCGAACTGCGTGCGCGCCGCCTGCTCATTAAAGGGTCCGCAGGCCGAGCCCAAGCTCAGGCAGAGAGCTGGATTGGCAGGGTTTGCCTCTTCCAGCACCAATAAATGATGCGACGCCGCTCCGATGTAGCTGAGCGTAACCAAGGTGGTTGTGCCCAATTGCCGTTCCACGCTGAGCATCCAGTGCTCGGCGTAGGGGGTCACGTCGCGTGGGTCCACGGCGGGAATGCCAACCAGCGGCTCGAACTGGGACCAATTCACGGTCGAATTGGGATTGGAGCGGCTGGCGCCGTATGGCACCTGTTGCAAGGGGAAGCGCTGCCCGGCATCGGCGCCGGTGGCGGCTACGGTAAAGGGCGCATCGAAGAGCGGCGGCGCGGCGGAGGTATAGGTGTAGCCGTAGGGCGGATTGGCGCTCATGATGCCAGCGGAAAGCCCCTCATAGGCGGTATAGAAGAGGCCATAGCCGGCGCGGATACTGGTTTGACCGGCTGAGCCGGTGAGTTTGCGCAGCCAGGGCGCGGTGAAAGCCGGCGTATACGCGATGCCGAAGCGAGGAGAAAAATCGTCGCGCTCCGGGGCCAGCGAGCGCGGCACGCCGGGATCGCCGGGAAAGACCAGCCCTTGAGGCGCGCCGGGAAAGACCTGGGATTGCTTGCCCTTGACCAGCGTCTGCAACTGATTAAATTTCTCATTCCAGGGGCGAATGCGGTCCCAGCGCACGCCGTAGTTCAATGTGAGCTGGCCGGTTGGCCTCCAACTATCCTGGGCGAAGGCAGCCATGTAGAGGTTGCGGTTGTAAAAGCTGCCAGCCTGCCCTTGCGTGTAGCTGGAGGGCACGCCGAGCAGGAAGTCGGCGAAGTCCAGGCCCGTCTCAGAGCCGTTGAAGGCGAAACAGCCATTGAAGATCACGTCGGGGTGGGTGTTGATCTGGTTCCAGTGGATCTCGTCGCCGGCCTTGAGTCCGTGCTTGCCGGCGATGCGGCTGAAGGCGTCGCTCACCTCATAGATATTCTCGGCCTGCACCAGCGCGGTGGTGTCAACGCCCAATGTAAAGTCGTTGAAGGCGATATTTTCGATACCCTCGGTGGAGGGCTTGAGCGCAACGATTCCCGTAAATCCCTGCGCTGTGAGCGAAGGCCCCACGCCGCCTTTGGGCTGGCCCACCGCGTTGGCGTTGCGCATGTAACTCAGGTGGAACTCGTTGAGCGCCATCGAGCCGAAGGTAATTGTGTGGCCCAGGCTGACCAGTTGCGCAAGGCCATTGGAGGTTGCGTCAAATCCCGGCACGCTGGCTCCTCCCGTGCCCGTGGGGTAAGGATTGTCCAGCGAGTAGCCATCGAGAAAGTAGTAACCAGTCAGCGTTCCCTTGCCGCGGGTCCAGTCCAGGCGCAGCGCGCCCTTGTCGTCTTGCAGGGTTTCAGCCTGGGACGCAGTTTCAAAGAGCGCGGTTCCGGCGTTGGGCTGGGGAATCGATGCCAGCAGGTACCTTGCCGGCGGCGACCAGATCGAGGTGGGAATCTGCCCCGTGGGAAAGACCGCCGCGTAGGCCTCTCCGGCGATGACTTGATAACCCAGCCGTGAGGAAAGCTGCGCCGCCCAGGCGTCTCCATTCACGCTGCCGGTCAGCGGGTTCTGGCTGAAGTCTCCGTTCCGCTCGGCCAGCGATGGAACGGCAATCTCACCGGTATCAATGCCTTCGGTCAGCCGAGTTCCCTGGTAATCGGCAAAGAGCAATACGCCTTTGTGGAGCGCCGCGCCGCTCAGCGTGCCGCCAAACTGATTTTGGCGATAAGCCGCTCGATCTAACGAAAAAAAGTTGCGCGCGTCCAGAGCCGTGTTGCGCATGAACTCGAAGGCTGAGCCGTGAATCCGCGCCGTGCCCGACTTGGTGATCACCAGTATCTGCCCGCCGCTGGAGTTGCCATACTCGGCGTCGAAGTTGCTGGTCAGTACGCGGAAGCTGTCAATCGAGTCCAGATTAGGCACGATGGAGGCGCCCATGTTCACGTCCTCCTCCACATCGCTGCCGTTTACGCGGAAGCCATTGGAGGCTTCTCGCTGGCCGCTGATGGAGAGGTTGCCGGGGTTGGCGTCGCCGGAGGGCGGCGTCGAGGCCACGCCAGTCATAATGACCGCGCCGGGCTGCGCCGTGTTCGCCGGCACGATTCCCGGCTGCACCGCCATCAGATCTGTGAAGTTGCGCCCATTAAGCGGCACACTCTCGATCTTTTTCGTATCCAGCGTCTCGCCCAACTGTGTGCTGGTTGTCTCGGCGGCCAGGGAGTCCGCAGTTACCTCCACGGTCACCGATTGCCTGGCAATCTCCAGAGTCAAATCCAAGCTGACGGCGGAACCACCAGAGGGTTCAGTTTCCTTCAAATCGGTATTGACGGCGAGGGGAGCAAATCCATTCGCCACAATCTCGATTCGATAGCTGCCCGGCCCTGGAAGCTGAATCCGAAACTCGCCCCGATCGTCCGTAACGGACTCAATAGACGCCTTGGAAGCGGTGCGGCTCACTGCCACCAATGCATGAGTAATGCGGCTGCCGCTGGAATCGTGAACCACACCGGAGAGGGTGAAGGCTGGTGCAGCAAAAACAGGGGGGACAACCCACGAGAGTATGAAGAGAAAGAAGAAAAAAAGATTGAACAGCTTCAAAAAGATTCCCCGAAATTCTGCAAAGTCGGCGCAAACCAGCGGAGACCCATCTCTTTGCGTACATTGAGAAATGCAGGAGCCAATATCCGATAGATTTAGTCCTTATTTAATATACGACTAATTCAGTCGGGAATCAAGAGAGGGCTGGAATGGAATGTGTATCTATTCACTCCGCCGTCACTGGCGATAAACCCATCTATCGTTTACCCTCAGAACAGCTTTCCGCAATGACGACCGCTGCCGCCCAAGCCCGCTATCCGCTGACCCAGGGCGTAAATCCATGGCTGGTAACGGTTTCGGTGATGCTGCCCACCTTCATGGAGGTACTGGACACGGCCATCGCCTCGGTGGCCCTGCCCTACATCGCCGGGAGCCTCTCGGCCTCGAACTCCGAGGCTACCTGGGTTCTAACCAGCTACCTGGTGGCTAACGCGGTCATTTTGCCGGCCTCCAACTGGTTCGCGCGGCGCTTCGGGCGCAAGCGCTTTTTGCTCACCTGCGTGATACTCTTCACCGTCGCCTCTTTTTTCTGCGGAGCGGCTCCATCGTTGGGGGTGATTCTGCTGGCCAGAGTGTTGCAGGGGGCGGGAGGCGGCGCGCTGCAGCCCTTGTCGCAGTCGATTCTGCTGGAGAGCTTTCCCGTAGCCCAACGCTCCATGTCGATGGCCGCCTATGGCTTGGGCATTGTAATGGCCCCCGTGATCGGACCCACGCTGGGCGGCTGGCTGACGGATACCTTCAGTTGGCGCTACGCCTTTTACATCAACATTCCCGTGGGCATTCTGGCGGTCATCCTGATCAGCCGCTTCGTCCACGATCCGCCCTATATCAAGAACGCCAAGGTCGGCCCCTTCGACAATATCGGATTCGGCCTGCTGATGGTGTGGACCGGCAGCCTGCAGATCGTGCTCGATAAGGGACAGGAGGACGACTGGTTCGGCGCCGCGTGGGTGCGCTGGACGGTGACGGCGCTGGTAGTCTCGCTCATTCTCTGGATCTGGCATTCCTGGACCCATCCCAAAGGCCTGGTGGACCTGCACGTCCTGAAAGACCGCAACTTCCGCACCGGCTGCTTCCTGGTTGCCATGCTGGGGATGTGCATCTATATCACCATCGCCATCCTGCCGCTCTACTACCAGGAGGTCTTGGGCTACACGGCATTCACCGCCGGCCTGGTGGTAGGTCCGCGGGGCATCGGCTCGTTCATCGGCTCGCCCATCATCGGCATCCTCGGCTCTCGCATCGACAACCGCAAGCTGCTCTCGGCCGGCTTTCTGGGCTTTGCGGTCTGCGCCATGATCTTTGGCAGCGTCAACCTCGACATCGGCCCCTACACGCTGCTGATTCCCATTACGCTGACGGGCTTCGCGCTGAGCTTTGTCTTCGTGCCCATGTCCACCATGATGATGGCCACCATCCGCAACAAGGATATGGGCGCTGCCACGGGACTGGGGAACATGCTACGCAACATCGGGGGCTCGGTCGGAATTTCGATGGCCACCACGGCGCTGGTCCGCAGAGCCGCGCTGCACCAGACCGAGATCGGCACGCACATCACGCCATCCACCATGGTCTTCCAGCAGAAGTCGGCGGCCATCGCGGCTTACTTGGGCCACCGGCTGGGCCCCGCGCAGGGCCGCCCCGGATCGATGGGGCTGCTCTACGGGCTGATGGAGCAGCAATCGGCGCTGATGGCCTATGTGGATGTCTTCCGCTGGACGGCAGTGCTGGCTCTGATCTGCGCTGCGGCGGCGTGGCTCTTCAAAAAGCCCGTCAAGCCGGCAGCGCCTCCGCCGGGGACGCATTGAGGGGTTGGCTTAGCGAAATCCAGCCGCCGCAAATCCCCTGTTAACCGTTTGCGCCTCCAGCCCGTTCTACCGGTGAAGTTCAATCCTTTGCCTGGAGGCAACTATGGAAAACTGGCTGGTTCCGTTGGCGGTATTCTCGATGATCGGATTCATCGTGTGGGTAATCTTCTCTACGATCCGGCGCTACAAAGTGGCCAGCGTGCAAGGCGACGTGGCCAAGACCATGCTGATGCGCTTCGACTCGGCGCAGACCATGCTGGCCTACATCGACACCGAGGGCGGCAAAAAGTTTCTGAACTCGCTGGCCCACGAAGCCGGCACCAGCTACGGCGGCATTCTGGATTGCTTGCGCTGGGGAGTGGTCTTTCTGATCATCGGCGGCACGCTCTGCTGGATGCACGCCGCGCAGGTGGTTGACCACGATGCGCAGGTAGCCGGCATCCTGGCCGTCGCCTTGGGCGTAGGTCTGGAGGCGGCTGCCCTCATCTCCTACTTCGCATCGCGCGCGCTGGGATTGGTGGGAACCGATCCAAAGCGATAACCGTAAGCAGTAGCCATGGACGAGGCAGGCATGATCGCGGGCTGGGCGGCGCCTGGCTATCAAACCGCGACAGCGGGCGAGGAAGGCTTCAGGCAGCTCTATGAAGCGACCTCCCGCCCGCTGTGGGGCTATCTGTACCACGCCAGCGGACGCGCCGATGTAGCCGATGACCTGCTGCAGGAGACCTACTGCCGCTTTCTTGCGCGGCGAGCGCCGGCGATGGATGGGGCACAGGTAAAATCGTACCTGTTCCGCATCGCCACCAATCTGCTGCACGACCGCTTTCACAGCCGGGACGAGAAGGCCGGACAGGAGCCGGGCGAATGCGGCGTGGAGCGGGACGAAGACGCGCGACTGGATGTGCAAGCAGCCATGCGGCAACTGAAACCTCGCGAGCGGGAGTTGCTATGGCTGGCGTATGTTGAAGGAATGAGCCACACTGAGATTGCAGCCGCCACAGGACTGAGCGCGCTGAGCATACGGATGCTGCTTTATCGGGCCAGGCGCAAGGCTGCCCAAATACTGCGGCCGCCAGAGACACGAGCATGAAGCAAATGGGTTGCGAGCACGAGAACCGAGTCCTCCGGGCGATGCGCTCCGGCCAGTGGACTGCCGAACTGCGCCGGCACGCGTCCGGGTGCGCGGATTGCAGCGAGGCGATGCGCGTGGCAATGGCGCTGCAGGCAGAGGCCAGACGCAGCGAGATGC
>Ga0326727_10028050_pt1 | contig 10274 bp, 6 predicted proteins | sample MB2enrmetagenome_FD_207643 | JGI IMG/M metagenome (GOLD analysis project Ga0326727, IMG submission 207643) | Lab enriched peat soil microbial communities from McLean, Ithaca, NY, United States - MB29MY | ecosystem: Environmental > Terrestrial > Soil > Wetlands > Peat | place: USA: New York...
CGTGGTGCGGGGTAACTCTTCGACGCCGATGCCGTTCAGTGCCATGTTTTCCTCAGTGGTCAGTGGTCAGTGGTCAGTGTGAGTGTGAGTGGGCAATGGCCAGCGCACACTGTCCACTCACACTCACACTATTTTCCTCAGCTTCCGTTGCTGGTAATCGTCACGGGTTTCTCCGTGTCGCGCTTGAGCAGGGAGCCGCCCTTCAGATCGCGTAACGTTTTGTAGGGGCCGGTGACGACTTCCTGGCCAGGGCTGAGGCCTGAAAGCACTTCGATGTCGGTGGTTCCTGTGATGCCGGTGGTGACGGGAACGAACCTGGCGCGCAGACGGCCATGGGCGTCCTTCTCGGCAATAAAGACGCCCTGCACGGGATTCAACTTCGCCTCGGGCGCGGGCGGACCGGAAGCCGCCTGGACGCTGCCGCTGGATTTTTGGTTGTCCGTGGCTGGATCGTGCATGGTCAACGCCTGGATGGGCAGGGTGAGCACGTTGGCTTTGTGCGCGGTGGTGATTTTGGCGGTGCAGGAGAGCCCGGGGCGCAATTCGTCGCCCGGATCGTCGAGCGTGACGACCACCTTGAAGTCCTTGGCCTCCTCGGTGCCGGAAGTGGACTGCGAAGTGGCCACGCCGGTAGAGCGCAGCAGCGCCTGATCGCCGACCAAGGTCACGTGGCCTTTGAAGATCTTGTTGGGCAACGCGTCCACGGTCACATCGGCGGTCTGGCCGAGCAGCACGCTCACGATGTCGGTTTCGTCCACCTTCACTTCGGCGGTGACTACGCTCATGTCGGCGAGCGTCATCAACGTGGAGCCTTCGGCGTTCTGGATGCCTTCCACTACCGTCTCGCCCTCGCGTACCGGCTCGTTGGTCACAATGCCGTCGAAGGGCGCGGTGGCGATGGTCTTGCTCAGCAGGTCCTGATCGGCCCGGAGGTTGGCGACGTCGGTCTGCAGGTGGCCGCGGGCGGATTCGGTCTGCGCCTTGGCCTGGTTGAGCCCCGCAACAGCCTGGGCGAGTGCCGCGACGTCGAGATCGTAAGCGGCCTTGTTGGTTTCATAGTCCTGCCGCGACATGATGCCGGCCTTGTATAGCGACTGCGAACGATCCCATTGGAGCTTTTTCTGCTCCAGATCAGCCTGCGCGTGCTCCACATTGGCCTGAGCGGTCTTTTCGGCAGCAATGTAGGAGGAGATGTCGGTTTTGGCGGCGGAGATGGTGGCTTGCTGGGCGTTGACCGTGGATTCCTGCTGCACGCTTTCAACGGTCGCCAGAATCTGGCCCTTCTTTACGTGATCGCCTTCCTTTACGTAGAAGCGGGTGATGCGGCCAAACGACGTGGCGCCCACGTTCACAATGTTCTTGGGTTTGATCTGACCGGTGCCGCTGACGACGGAGGTCAAATCCTGGCGCGCCACGGTGGCGGTGAATACCTTGGTATACCCGGACTGCTGCTTGATGACCATGAAGGCTACAAGCCCGGCGGCCACCAGCACAGCGAGAGCAATGAGGAGTATTTTCTTCATGGCCAATCGATTCTTGTCTTGGAATTGTTCTCCCATCCAGTGTACGCGAGCGCGAGCCGATCGGTTCCGTGAAATCGTGCCTCGGGTGGTACGGCCCGGCCTGCCGCCTCGCAGCGCAGGGTGAGGTGATGTGCGGCAGCGCACATCCAATTGCCATGTGGGCGGGCTCAAATCGCCTCAGAGGCTGCAAATAGCCGCAGGTGAGCGAGATGCGCTTGCATTCTTGACGCAATGGAGGCGCGATGGCGAGCCAAAAAATGAAAAGTGAGACGGCTTTTTCACTGTCCGTCTTGCTCCCGAAGTGACCTTACGCAGCTTGGTACGTCGAACCAGCGGAATCAGAGCGGTTCCAGAATTCACGTGCCCTTTTGAGGGCAGCGAAAGGTGGCGTTTTCTTGAGGAAAACGCCACTCAGCAGTATTGGTTCCGCGGTGGGGCAATTCTGGAACCGCTGTAACTGCCGACGGGACCTTGCCCGGCGCTTCCGGGAGCCGTAAAATAGAGCATCGCAGGAGTATCCAAGGCAATGATGTTCAATAGCCGCCGTTTTCTGTTCACAGCTCTCAGTTGCGGCCTCATTTCGGTCCCCGCTGCCGGCCTTCTGGGACAACAGAATGCCACCCCCGCCCCCACGCAACAGACCCAGCCGTCCGCCGGCCAGGGCTCGGGTCAGGGCCAGGAACCCGATCCCATGAAGCGCCAGCTCAACGATAAGGAGCGGTACAGGGCGCAGAAGGCTCTCCGGCAGGAGTTGAAGGGCCCCTACAAGGTTTGGCTGGACCAGGACGTTCCCTACATCATTACCGACGATGAGCGCAAGGCCTTCATGAGCCTGAGCAACGATGAAGAGCGCGAGGCCTTCATCGAGAACTTCTGGCAGCGCCGCAACCCCAATCCCGATTCTCCCGAGAATGAATTTCGCGAGGAGCACTACCGGCGTATCCAGTACGCCAACGACCACTTTGCTGCCGGCAAACCCGGCTGGAAGACCGACCGCGGCCACATCTATATTGCTTTCGGCCCTGCCGACAGCATCGACTCCCACCCCTCGGGCGGCATGTACGAGCGGCCTATGGAAGAGGGTGGCGGCGAGACGTCCACCTTCCCGTTTGAGGTATGGCACTACCGTTATCTCGAGGGTATTGGCGAGAACATCGATATCGAGTTTGTGGATACCTGCCAGTGCGGCGATTATCACTTCACCATCGATCGCAGCGAGAAAGACGCCCTGAAATATGTTCCCGGCGCCGGCTTGACCCAGTGGGAACAGATGAATAACCAGGACAAGACCAACCGGTTCAAAGGCAACGGACTGGAGCAGTTGGGCAATGGCCCGATGGGCGATTACAACCAGGGCAAGGAGTTCGACCGCATTGAGCAGGCGGCCAAGTTGTTCGCGCCTCCGGCGGTCAAGTTCACGGACCTTATGAACGACCTTGACGTATACAACTCCTCGCACAAGCTGATGCAAGGTCCGGTGTTTCCCTTCGATGTGCGCACCGACTACGTGAAGGTGACCGACAGCATGGACCTGGTACCGATCACCATGCAGATCCGCAACCGCGACATCACCTTTGTGACCAAGGATGGGGTTTCAAAGGGCGTGGTGAACATCCTGGGCCGGGTGACCACGATCATGCACAAGACGGTGCAGACATTCGAGGACACGGTGGAGGTGACTGAGCCCTCCGAGCTGCTGGAGAAAGCGCTCGACCGGCGATCGCTCTATTGGAAGGCGCTACCACTGCCGCCCGGGCTCTACCGCCTGGACATCGCGATCAAGGACGTGAACAACCCGGATCACATCGGAATTTACGGCCAAAGCCTCAACGTTCCGGAGTTTCAGGACGAAAAGCTCGGGGCTTCATCGCTGATCCTGGCCGACGTGATGAACATCGTATCTTCCCAGCAGATTGGAAACGGCAACTTCATCATCAGCAATATGTACGTCCGGCCGCGGGTTTCAGAGAACTCGAAAACGCCCGTCAGTATCAAGCGCACCCAGGACCTGAACTTCTGGCTGCAGTTCTATAACCTTGGCATCGACGAGGCTACCAAGAGTAATTCGGCGACGGTTACCTACCAGATTACGGATTCTACGGGTACGGTGATTCTCGAGAAGCAATTGGAATCAAAGGATTTAGGGGCGCATAGCGACCAGTTGACGGTAGAAAAGACCCTGCCGATTGCCGGTCTCAGCCCGGGCAGGTACAACGTGACCGTGAAAGTAAATGACGCAATTACGAAACAAGAGATTGCGCAATCGGCACCTTTTATCGTGGAATAGTAGCAATCCTGCGCAAGATCCAACCGGACCCAAGAATTCGGGGATCTGCGCGGCTACGTTTGGGGGAAGATCGCCAGAGACGCGGCGGAGATACTGATCTGCAGATGAAGTGCAGCACCTATTTCGCCGGTTTCGCCGTGCTGATCGCTTTGGGGACTGCTTCGCTCTGTGGGGCGGCGACTGGGTCGGTGTCGGGATTGGTGCGGGATTCCGCGGGCGTGCCGCAGATCGGCGCTGAAGTCCAGTTGCTGGGCCCCGACCTGAGCATCGTCGCCAGCGTTTACACCAACGACGAAGGCCGCTTCCTCATCTCCTCGCTGACTCCCGGGCGTTACATATTGAAAGCCATGGGGCCGTCGTTCCTGCCTTCGCAGCGCGAGAACGTGAAGGTCCACGCGAGCACAATCGTCAATCTGACGCTCTACACGCTCTACGAAGTGATCCAATGGCTGCCGGCCGAACCGCGTGCCGGCAACGCACAAAAGGACGACTGGGCGTGGACGCTGCGCTCCGCTGCCAACCGGCCATTGCTGCGCTGGCTTGAGGATGGGCCGCTGGTTGTGGATTCAGAGGGCCCCGGCGCTACGCCGAAACTGAAGGCACGGATCATGGCGACGGGCCAGGCCGGCACCTTTGGCGAAAACGGCGAGCGCTTTTCGACGGCCGTCGAGGATACGCCCACGAGCAGCCGCGAACTGCTGGCGCGCGTGGATTTTGCGCCCGACAGCAACGCCGGCATGGAATCAATGCTGGGCTTCCGCCAGGATCTGGGATATGCCGGCTCAGTGCAGTCGGTGGCGGCCGTGTCGATCGCCCCGGAAGTGGTGAGCGGCGGAAACGCGGGTCCCGAGAATGCGGGTCTCGTTGAGGCCACCGTGCGCAGCTCGGAAATGATGCACTTTGGCGAAGCGGTGGAGGCCGAGGCAGGTTCGAACGCCGTGGCCGGACGTTTGACGGGAACCTGGCCAAGCACGGTGACCGCGCTGCTGCCCTATGCGACGGTGGCGTGGCACGGTGGCGCTTCCACGGTGCGCTACCGCATGGCCACGATGCTGCCGGATCAGGCTGGGGCTGCGAACGAAGCGGCGGTGTGGATGCCCGCGCTGGCTGAACGCAATGGTACTCTGACCATCGCGCACGGGTCTCATCAGGAGATCGGCTGGGAACGGCAGACGGACGCTTCGGAAATGTCGGTTGTCTTCTTCGCCGACCACATCGATAATCCTGTGCTGGAGGCAATGGGTCACTTTGCTCCAGGCGATGCGCCGTCCGCGGTGCTGTTTGACCGGGCGAGTAACCTGATGCGCGCAGCCGGTCCGGCATACGGCAGCACCGGGGTGCAGGCCAGCCTCCAGCACAGGCTGCCCGGCGGCAATCACGTTCGCCTCAGCTATGCCAGCGGCGATGCCCTGGTGATGCCGGCACTGCCGCAAGCCCCAGCATTGACGGATGTACTGGCTGCCGCACACTCCCGGCATGCGCAGACTTTTGCAATTTCACTCTCGGGCACGCTGGACGGCACCGGGACGCAGTGGCGCGCCAGCTACACCTGGCAGCCAGATGATGCCGTGACCGCGGTGGCGCCCTTTGCGCAGGAGATAGCCGAGCCTTTCCTGAATCTGCACTTCCGCCAGCCCATCCGGATTACCCGCGATGGAGCAGAAGGCCTGGAGGCGCTGCTGGATGTGAGAAATCTCCTTGCCGAGGGTTATCAGCCGTACATTCTGAGCGACGGCACGTTGCTTCTCTTTGCGCAGGACCAGCGCAGCTTCCGCGCCGGACTCGCCTTCACCTTCTAACATCTGCAAATCCCATTACAATGCTGCCATCTGCCTGTGGACGTGTGAGCAGGCGCTGAGAATGGGAGAACTGTGATGAGACCTGCCAGCTTGACCCGCCGCGACGCGCTGAAATCCGGTCTTGCCGTTACTGCTCTGGCCTCGCTGACGGCCCCGATGCGGGCCTCGACGCGCAGCGAAACGGCCGCTCCCGTGCGCAAGAACCGGATTCACCAGTCGGCCTGCAAGTGGTGCTACAAGGACATTCCTCTTGATCAACTCTGCGCCTTCGCGGCCGGGATCGGCATGAAGGGCATCGATCTTTTATCGATCGACGAGTGGGAGGTTCCGCGGCGCTACGGGCTCATCTGCACCATGGGACAGGCGGGCGGAGGCACCATTCCCGATGCGCTGAACCGGCCCGAGCATCACGACGCCATCGAAGCCGCGTTTCGCTTGAACATTCCGCTGGCGGCCAAGGCCGGCGTGCCTAACGTCATTACGTTTTCCGGTAATCGCCGCGGCATGAGCGACGAGGAAGGCGCGCGCAACACCATTGCGGGCCTGAACCGCGTGAAAAAGATCGCAGAAGACAACGGCGTCACTGTCTGCATGGAGCTGTTGAACAGCAAGGTCAACCATCCCGACTACATGTGCGACCACGCGGCATGGGGCGTGCGCGTGATCGAGGAGGTGAACTCGCCCAACGTAAAACTGCTTTACGACATCTACCACATGCAGATCATGGAGGGCGATCTGATCGCGACCATCCGCGCCGACCTACAGTGGATCGGTCACTTTCACACCGGCGGCGTGCCCGGCCGTCACGAACTCGACAACACGCAGGAAGTACAATGGGACGGAGTGATGCGGGCCATTGCCGATGCGGGATTCAAGGGCTACGTGGCGCACGAATTTGTTCCTGTGCGCGACCCGTTGAAGAGCCTGCGAGAGGCAGTGGTGCTGTGCGATGTGTGATTGCACGAAAGCGATGGATTCCTCCAGTAACAAAGCTCGAGTTTATGTACGGCTTCTGAACGAAGGGACGGAAGTGTTCCGTCCGACCCTCGCTGCCGAGCTTGGGGAGGGCCTGTTCAAGTTGATTGCTACTCCTGATTACGACCCGGAAAATGAAGAGTGGGAAATCCTTCCAAACGCAACGGTTCGCATTAAGACCCATCACGGCCCGTCCGGGGCTTTTCCGCTAGCCGTAGAGCCTTGAGGCCAAACCGCTCGCAATTGACTTAGGTTCTTGGGACGACACGAATGAAATCGTTATTGCTCTCCGCCTACAACCACCTCGAAATCGCGGATTTTCCCGCGCCTGTAGCGGGCCCGGACGAGGTGCTGGTGCGCGTTGCGGCCTGCGGCATCTGCGGCAGCGATGTGCACGGTTACGACGGATCGTCGGGGCGGCGCATTCCGCCCATCGTGATGGGCCATGAAGCCGCCGGAACCATGGCCGCAGTGGGCGCGGGCGTCACGGGCTACGCCGTGGGCGACCGCGTGACCTTTGACTCGACCGTCTTTTGCGGCACATGCGTTTTCTGCCAGCGCGGCGATGTGAATCTCTGTGACGACCGCCAGGTGATTGGCGTCTCCTGCGGCGATTACCGGCGTCACGGCGCGTTTGCCGAGTATGTTGCGGTGCCGCAGCGCATTCTTTACCACTTGCCGGACAATCTCTCCTTCGCGGAAGCGGCGATGCTCGAAGCTACGTCGGTCGCGCTGCACGCGGTGCGCGTTTCGCAAGTGAAGGACGGGGAAACAGCGCTGGTCATCGGCGCAGGCATGATCGGCCTGCTGACAATGCAGGCGGCGCGAGCGCTGGGATGCGCGCGCGTGCTTGTCGCGGATATCGACGTAACGCGGTTGCATCTGGCCTCCCAGATGGGCGCCGATGCCATTCTGCATGGCTCCGGCAGCGAGCTGGCAAACGGCGTGCTCATACTGACCGGTGGCCGCGGCGTCGATCTCGCCTATGAGGCCGTGGGCAAGAGTGAAACGGTGAATGCCGCCATCGACTGCACGCAAAAAGGCGGCACGGTGACGCTGATCGGCAACATTCAGCCGGAGGTGACGCTGCCGCTGCAAAAAGTCGTCACGCGGCAACTGCGCCTGCAGGGTTCGTGCGCTTCGGCCGGCGAATATCCGCAGGCTATTGAATTGATAGCGAACGGAAAAATCAAAGTAGAACCGCTGATCACTGCAATCGCTCCGCTTGAAGAAGGTCCGCGCTGGTTTTCGCGGCTGCACGCGCGCGAGCCGAATCTGATGAAGGTGATTCTGACGCCATGAACGCTCCCATGAACGCAGGCAGCGACAAGCTTTTCGATCTGACCGGCCAGGCAGCCATCGTGACCGGCACCAGCCGCGGCCTGGGGCAATATTTTGCACGCGCCCTGGCGAAGGCGGGAGCCGATCTTGTGCTCACCAGCCGCAAGCGCGAGACACTTGCAGAGTTTGCGGCAGAGATCGAAGCGCTGGGCCGGCGCGCGCTCACACTCGATTTAGACGTGCGCGACGAGGAGAGCATCCGGCGCATGGCTGCCGACGCCGAAGCGGCCTTCGGACAGATTCATATCCTGGTCAACAATGCCGGCTGCAATATTCGCAAGTCGGCGCTCGAAGTGACGTGGGACAACTGGAATCAGATTCTCGAGACCAATCTGCGCGGCACGTTTTTTGTGGCGCAGGCCGTGGCGCGGGGCATGATAGCGCACGGTTATGGCCGCATCATCAACATCGGCTCGGTGACCAGCGTGTTTGGCTATGCGGGCCTCGCGCCCTACGGCGCCAGCCGCGGCGGCGTGCGCCAGTTGACCATGAGCCTCGCCGACGACTGGGGCAAGTTCGGCGTCACAGTCAACTGTCTCGCTCCCGGATGGTTCAAGACTGAACAGAATAAGATTCTCTACGAGAATCAGGAGTGGGTGGACTATCTCAACGATCGCATTCCCGTAAAGCGGCCGGGTGAGCCGCACGATCTCGATGGAGCTGTGGTTTTTCTCGCCTCCGAATCGAGCCGCTACATCACGGGCCAGACGCTGCTCGTGGATGGAGGTATTTCGACGGGCGCAACGCGGGCCACCGTGGCCCCACCAAAGCAACCGTAAGAATCGTTCCACGCTTCTCGCGCTTGAACGTTCATATCAGGATGGATTTGCATGAAATCTCATTGGTCTTCTCTTGCCGCTCTTCTTGGCCTTGTTTGCACGGTCGGCTTTTCCGCGCGGGCGCAAGCTCCAGCCGCTTCACAACCTGATGCGGCTGCGCAGAGCGATGCATTGTTACGCAGTTTTGTCGATCCGCCCAACGAGGCGCGGCCGCGCGTGTGGTGGCACTGGATGAATGGCAACATCTCCACCGAGGGCATCAAGCTTGATCTTGAATGGATGCATCGCGTGGGTGTGGGCGGCGTCACCATCTTCGAAGGTGCCATCAATACGCCGCAGGTGGTTCCGCATCGCCTCATATATATGACGCCTGAGTGGAAGCAGGCATTCAACACCGCCGTGACGACGGCGCGCGCGATGAATATGGAAGTGGCTATCGCCAGCTCGCCGGGATGGAGCGAGACCGGAGGGCCGTGGGTGCCCGCGTCGCAGGGCATGAAAAAGATGGTGTGGTCGGCGACGCGCGTGGAAGGCGGCAAGCCGTTCCTGGGGCAGCTCGCGCATCCGCCGCAGGTGGATGGGACGTTTCAGAATTTTCAAGTGCCGGGACGCCGCGCGCCCGACGGCACGGTGACCACACCGCCGGAGTTTTACACCGACGTTGCGGTGATCGCGTACAGAATTCCCGACGGCGACAAAACTCAGCAGGAACTCGATCCGAAGGCGACAGCGAGCGGAGCAACGCCGAACGTGCCCGCGCTCTCTGACGGCGACGTCAGCACGGTCGCGCTCGATCTGCCGGCCAGCACGCAGGGAAACGAAGCGTGGGTCGAGTTCGACTACGGCCATCCGCAGACGATTCAAGCGGTGACGCTGGCCAGCCTGGGCGAGGTCATCAGCGTCTTCGACCACGAGAGCCCCGCGATTCCGCCGCGCCTTGAGGCCAGCGACGATGGCCAGAGTTTCCGCAAGATCACCGACATCGCCTTCAGCAGCATCGTGGAGCGCACGGCCTCGTTCGACGCAGTGACCGCGCGCTATTTTCGCCTCGTGTATCCCGCGCAACCCGCCGGCGTTGTTGAGCACGATCACAAAATCACCGAGCTGGTGCTGGCGAGCGGCGCGCGCGTGAATGAATTTGAGAAACGCGCCGGTTACGCCAACGCGCGCAACTTCTACGCTATCGCCGACCCTAAGGTTGCGCCGCAATTCATCGTGCCGCAATCGGACGTGATCGACCTGACCGGCAAAATGCAACCCGATGGAACGCTCGACTGGACGCCGACGGCTGGCACCTGGATGGTCCTGCGCATCGGTTCCTCACTTACGGGCCACGAGAACGGTCCCGCACCGGCGGAAGCCACTGGCCTCGAAGTCGACAAGCTCAATCGCGATTACGTGAAGAATTATGTCGACGGTTATTTGAAGATGTATGCCGACACAGTGGGACAAGACATGATGGGCGCGAACGGCATCTCGTGGCTCACGACGGACAGCATCGAAGTGGGACCGCAGAATTGGACCGATCACATTCTTGAGGAATTCCAGCAGCGGCGCGGCTACGATCCGC
>Ga0326727_10028052_pt1 | contig 10274 bp, 9 predicted proteins | sample MB2enrmetagenome_FD_207643 | JGI IMG/M metagenome (GOLD analysis project Ga0326727, IMG submission 207643) | Lab enriched peat soil microbial communities from McLean, Ithaca, NY, United States - MB29MY | ecosystem: Environmental > Terrestrial > Soil > Wetlands > Peat | place: USA: New York...
TACCTATCGAAATAAATCGTTTGACACGATAATTACCATATAACAATCTGTACAACAGATAAGTAAAATGTGTCAAGACGAGGAGGTTGAGACATGTATAAAGTGGAGAGAGTCGTTGATCTTTTTCCCGGAGAACTGAACTGCTCCCAGGCTATGCTGACCGTTTTCGGGGAGCCGTATGGAGTCACTCCCGAATTGGCCGCCAGGTTGGCGCGGCCACTCGGGGGCGGCATGGGGCATTTGGCCCGGACCTGTGGCGCGGTGACTGGGGCGGTCCTGGTCTTGGGACTTGCGAAAGACCACGAGGACGAAGTGGAGGCAAGGAAAGTCTCCCATTCCCACGTTCAAGAACTGTTCAGGCGTTTTGAAGAACTTCACAAGACGACGGAATGCAGGATCCTGCTGGGAGCAGATATGAGCACAGAGGAGGGATTGAAGAAGGCCCGAGAGGAGAAGCTAGTCAGTCAGGTGTGTCCCGCGTTTGTGAGGGATGCGGCGACCATACTGGAAGAACTGCTGACCACCTGATCCACGAAAGCCGCTTGGAGGAGAGCAAAATGACCGCGCTCGCGTGGCGAAGGAACATCAAGATATCGTTGGGCTGGTGTGTCTCGGGGGAGCATCCTTTAATGGGTGGCCCCCGATGCTCAGCGCAAACTAGATCATTTGGAAATAAATCGAGCAAATACTCCTGAATCCAAGGTCGATATGTCGGTGATTTCAAATCCTGCCAGATCAGTCTTGCCCGATGTCATGCTTTTTTTGACCCAGCGGCACCGGGCCTGGAACACGATGCTTGAAGTCGCTCCGAACGAACCGAGACGAATGATAAAATTCTTGACCTCCCCTATTTCCGTTTCGATACCCTGTATGCAAACACCTTTTTCCGACAGATCTTTCACTACACCGCCCTTGAAGGGGTCACCGCCATCAAATATCTTCATCGGGGATTTCATGGGATAACGCGGAAACTGTCGCAACTCTTTCACCGTGATATCGCGTAGTGACTTTAGGCTGTTCAATTCCTCCTTGCTCAGAGCGCTGCCCTCTACCAGTTGGTGGAACGCTTTTCGCAGCCCTTTTATCGTCAACCTGTACTTTGCCATGAGCTGGGATACATTCATCCCCCCGCGAATATCGTTGGTAATGTCCGTGGCCTTGATTCGGCGCTTCGGATTCATGGCGGCCCCCCTCAGATCAGGCAATCAATCAAGGCATATTTAATCACGTTCCAAGCCGTTGAGCAATAATCAGATGATTTCCAGACCCAAACTCCCGCTAGAGATATGATGTTATACGATTATGGACTGCCCATTCAGATTATCTCTAGATGTCCTTCCGGATCCGAGTCAAGGACCTCCCCAATTTCAGAGGCAGGATCCACACCTTCAGCGGCCAGAGCATCGAGCACTTCACGGGCGCGTTCAGCCGGGACGCCTAGTATCAGCCCTCCTGACGTCTGCGGGTCGAACATCAAGTCTACGGTTTCTGCGGAAATACGCGGTTCCAGATTGATCCACGAGCCGAAGAACTTCCGGTTGGAATGCCCACCACCGGGAATCAACCCCATAGAAGCTCCTTCCACCGCGCCTTCAAGAACTGGGACTGCTTGGGACCGAATCCTAAGCCTACATTTTCCGGCTCGGGCCATTTCCACCAGGTGGCCTGCAAGGCCAAAGCCCGTGACGTCAGTACACGCTTTTACATGGAAACGGGAGGCAACCTCCGAGGCCTTTTTGTTGATTGTGCAAAGAGAGCGGATCATTGCGTCCATAGAAGAGGCCGATGCCAGTTGTGCTTTGATAGCAGTTGCAATGATGCCGGTCCCGATAGCCTTGGTAAGAATCAGGCGATCGCCGGGACGGAGCGCTCCATTGGTCATTATGCGGTCCGGATGAACCAGACCGGCCACTGACAGGCCATACTTGGGTTCGTCGTCTTCCACGCTATGGCCGCCTACCAGAGCGACCCCAGCTTCTCGAAGTATGTCCAGCCCTCCCTCGAGGATGGCCTTCAAGATAGCGATTCCCAGCTTCTTGATAGGAAAACATACCACATTCATGGCAGCTATTGGGCGCCCACCCATAGCGTACACGTCACTCAGCGAATTAGCAGCCGCGGCCCGACCGAAAATCCTCGGGTCGTCTACAATGGGTGTAAAGAAGTCCAGGGTTTGGACGAGCGCCAGAGATTCGTTGATACGGTACACACCCGCGTCCTCCGATCCGGCTAATCCTGCCAGAACGTTAGGATCGTACGGAATATCCATGCCGCACAAAGCCTGCTCCAGGTCCCCTGGAGCCATTTTCGCCGCTCAGCCGGAAGATTTGGACAGAGTGGTCAGCCTGATCTCTTCGGAAGCCATCTGATATCCTTCTCTAGACAGATCGATTTCCCTTTCCACATACCAAATATATTAATGCACGATGTTACACCAGAGGTTTTATCGTGCGGCCCTGTTTCATAATTTCAGTTACATACACTAATCGGCGGGGTCATGACAACCGCACGCTTTATTAGCCGGGATGGGTTCCACGCTGGTTTGATGGCCGGAGGAACAGCGGCCCCGCCGGCCCACAAGAGGCGGGATCATCGATTACGTTACTGAATCTGTGAATCCAACTGCTTGATGAACTCGCGGGGAGCATCTGTGCTTTGCCCACGAATTCTCCACCAAGTTTGTCGAATAGCCGTGCCCAGGACTAATGTGTGAAGAACTCGACGCGTCTGCTCATAGTAGTGATAACTGCCGGCACCACGTCAGCAGCGCCGGTAGTTGTGCTGGCCGTATAGCACCAATCATCGGTTTGGGGCGCCTCCTTCAGATAAGCGTCTGTCACCGGGATGCGCCGACCGCTGTCAGGCGTTACATCAGAATTGGGACCCATGCGCAGCACTTCTATCCCGGCAGGGCGCCCGTCGTCGGATACGAAGATGATAGCGGTCGCGACCGCTTTGGGGCGCGCACCATTAAAGGTTGCACCGGCAGCCACGAGAAGTTCTACTACCTCTCCGTAACCTCTAATGGAGGCATGCATCAGGGCGGTGTTGCCATTGCGATCTTTGGCATCGATGATTGCGCCTTTTTCCACCAGGGCCTGTGCCACATCGGCATGGCCTTTCGCAGCGGCTGCCATTAGTGCAGTCACTCCACTATTGGGCTCACTGAGGTCCGCATTTGCTCCGTGATCAAGCAGGAGTTCTACGACATCCTTATGCCCCATGACCGATGCCCACATCAGGGCCGTGTCGCCGTTGTCATTCTTGGCTTCGAGATCTCCCCCTCGCTGGAGTAAAATATGCGCCACTTCTTCATGGCCCTGGAGTGCTGCCCAGATCAAAGGAGTCATGCCATTTGTATCCTTGGAGTTTACGCTCGCGCCTTTCTCAAGATATTTCTCAACGTCGAGATAATCCCCTATCCTGGCTGCCTCCATGAGGTTGCTGTCCAGGTGGTGCTTGCTGTGATTAATTCTTTGATGCCAACAAAGCAAAAACAGCGGGAGGACCATGATTATTGTCACTTTGCTTAGCCGTTTCATTTCGACATCCTCCTCTCATTCTCCCAAACTTGCAGAGGTTTAACAATTCCATCAAATGGCTGTAAACAATTGTCCGACCGGAAATCCTACCGGCCCGGTGGATGCGCCTCACCAACTCCTGACGTAACAATTTCTGCGCATCCGTACGTGAACGTAAATTTGTAGAGCAGGCACCCGGTTCCATTTTGCCGGACCGGCTTTCTGCGCAAATAATTCACAGTTTGGTTGGAAAATGTTTCCCCGTACTTTTCAGTCACCCTCTAGTTGAGGGCGTAACCCCGCTTTTTTTGTGTTGCCTGTTTTTGAATCAGCTTGCCCGCACCCAATAGCATAAGCATTTTTCGTGCCAAATCCGCGCAAATTCCAAACTTCCGCTTCTGTGACGTCTAATCCAAAGATTGTCGAATGGAGTCCGGAGAGTACCCAACCCCAAAATGGGTTGCTGGTTACACACCGGTGTGGTGAGATTGCATCATTTGGATGCAAAAGCAGTAAAATCAATCAGATACTATCTAGGACGATGGGTCATTTTAGCCCACGAGTCAACAGGTGGGCATTTTAGGCCCACGGCCTCCACCCCCTGCGCAATCATGTCCGTGCCCGCCATCCACCAGGATCTTATGTCAGCTACTATGCTTAAAAACCGGCAATGATTCATGAGAACGACTGCGAAATTTTTGGCCACTGGGTGAGTAAAAAAGAAATTCGTAAGGCGGTCAATATCGGAGCGCGAAGGCAACAAAATACGCGCCTGCCTCAATTGTGCCGCCTGAGGAGCGGCTCCGAATTTTGAGACATTTCCGATGAGAACGACAGACAGCCCCGCCGTGAGCGCGAGGCGTCTCCACCAAATCATTCCCATTTTCTGTTGTTATTTTTCAGAATCGCTATATGAAGGCGCGTTTTCAGGCCGGAGCCAGAGAGCGCCCCTCATGGAAGGCCTTCAAATTAATGTCTACGAGTTTAGGTTTAAGCGATTCCCTCAGCACCGTCTCGTACGTTGACGCAGGTATATCGAGGTACCTGGAGAGCAAGCCGAGGAAAATTACGTTGACGACTCTGGCATTCCCTATTCTGCGTGCTACCTCAACCCCGTCGAAGATCACAGCATCGGGCACCTTTTCCCTGATCTTGCTTAACAGATCGGGTGGATACTCTTGCTTCCCCGTAAACACCGCGGGAGGAAGGATCCGCTGATCGTTCACAATCGCCGTCCCTTTTTCGGAAAGGTAATGGAAATACCTCAAGGTTTCCAACTGCTCGAAGGAAAGCAGCACATCTGCCTCACCGACCTTGATAATAGGCGAACTGACGAATTTGCCGAAGCGGACGTGGCTGGAAACGGAACCTCCCCGCTGCGCCATTCCATGAATGTCATTCTTTTTGACTTCGTAACCTTGACGAGCCGCCACGCGGCCAAGCACGTCGCTGGCCAAAATGATCCCTTGGCCACCGACCCCGACAATAAGGACATTGTATATGCGGTTGTCGCTCATGATCCCACCTCGATGCAATCGAACTTGCAGACTTCTTGGCAAGTGCGGCATCCTACGCACAAAGCTTCGTTTATCCTGGAATAACCTTTGCGCTTGTCCCCTTCCGAGGGTTCATCTATTTTGACAAATTCCAGAGCCGGGCAGCCGGTATTGATGCAGTTTTTGCACCCTGTGCAAACGTTCGGATCAATCTTCAAAGGCTTGTCAGGCAGGATTCGGTTGGCCTTCAAAAGGGCACAAGGAGCACGGGCGATTATTACAGAGGGCTCGTTTGCCTCCAACTCTTCGCCAATGATCTTTTCCGTTTCTTTGACTTCGTACGGGTTTACGACCCGTATTCTTTTGAATCCAAAGGCCTCGGCGAGCTTGGTGATATCCGCGGTAATGGTCGAATCCTCCCTGAGGGTCAGGCCGGTTCCGGGATGCGGCTGAGCCCCTGTCATAGCTGTGGTCCGGTTGTCCATAATAACGACCGTTGTGCAACCGCCGTTGTAAGCCAGTTCCAGCAGAGGCGTCATGCCCGAATGGAAAAAGGTGGAATCGCCGATCACAGCGACTGCTTTGCCTTTGGCCAGTTCTCCCAGGGACCGGTCCAATCCTGAGGCAATACCGATCCCAGCTCCCATGCAGAGGCAATGGTCAAGCATCCCCACTGGTGGCAGCGCTCCAAGCGTATAGCAGCCGATATCACCTGCCACGTAGACCTTGTTCTTTTTCAATGCACTAAAGGTGGCTCTGTGTGGACAACCCGGACACATGTTGGGCGGTCTCAACGGCAATTCCATTTCTATCGGACCGACGCCTTTGGCGCTGTTCTTTCCGGTGAGGGCGATTTCCACCTTCTCAGGAGTAAGTTCGCCGCACAAGCCGGTAAGGTTTTTGCCCTCCACCTTGATCCCCATCAACCGGACTGCTTCCTCGATAAAGGGATCCAATTCCTCGATAACTACCAGCCTCTTCACGCGGGAAGCAAACTCTCTGATCATCTTCTCAGGAAGCGGCCAAACCATGCCAAGCTTCAGGAAAGAGGCTGAAGGCAAAACATCGCGAGCATACTGGAACGCCACGCCGGCCGAGATAATTCCCAGCGAGCCATCTCCCCTGATTACTTGATTGAACGGAAAGGTTTCCGCGAAGAGTGCCAAATCCTTGAGTCTTTGTTCCACAATCGGGTGGCGGCGTCTTGCCATGGCAGGGAGCATGACGAATTTCGTCGGGTCCTTTTTGAGTCCGAGTTCCTTAGGCCCTTCCACGCGCTCCTTCAGCTCGACCAGAGACATGGAATGTGAAATGCGTGTACCGCTCCTGAGGATGACCGGCGTGTCGAACTGTTCACTTATTGACAGAGCCGCTCCCATAAGATCTTTGGCTTCCTGGCTGTCGGACGGCTCCAGGCACGGTACTTTGCCGAATTTCGCAAAGTTTCGTGTGTCCTGCTCATTCTGAGAGGAGTGCATCTCCGGGTCGTCGCAAACTACCAGCACGAGCCCACCGTTGACTCCGGTGTATGAAAGGGTCATGAAGGGATCTGCCGCCACGTTTAGCCCCACATGCTTCATTACCGCCATAGCCCGCGAGCCTCCATAAGCGGCTCCCGCAGCGACTTCCACCGCAACTTTCTCGTTCGGGGCCCAACCGGCCTTGATTTCACGGTATTTTTCCCCGATGTTTTCCATGATTTCCGTGCTGGGAGTCCCCGGATACGCGGAAGCCAATCGTACACCATGCTCATAGGCTCCTCGTGCTATCCCTTCGTTTCCTGACAACAACTCTTTCACGGTTTATTCACCTTTCGTTGATTTCCCGCAACGCCGACTCATGATCAACCCGTGAATGGGTTGCACCATTCAGGCGCAGCCTGACTTCATATTTCAGGTAGTCACAGGCTTCTGTAAAAGAGATTCGGTGATCGGAATAAATCCATCGTCCCGCATCCTAGACTCGGGCCAAAACTGTGTCAAGAAATTCAGCAAAAGACAAATCAGCTTCGAAAACAATCAAGCAGACAATCTTCGATATTCGCCACAGAAGCTGCTTCATGAACAATAAACCTTCGAAGTCGCCATTCATTGTAGCTTAGCATGGAGAACCATCGGCGCTAAACCGGAACTGAGCAAGATTGCATTGCACCAGGCATCAGAAACTTCCAGGCCACGAGATTGTCTATTTTAACGAAAACGAATCGAATTGGATGACGGGAATTGTCTATTGATTCTCGTCCAGAGCCGCGAAGTCTCCCTAATTGATGGGGCTCTTATAGGACTTTGGAAGGCTCCGGCAGCGAATGGGACGGAAAAGAGCTTTTTATTATTGCTTTTTGTATCATAACGTGCTAAATATACAGTTCATTTTATTATAATGCACTTGTAGAGTGTTGAGAGAGTGTTATGTCTCGTGTGCTGTTCCTTGGGATGGGTATAGGGTTGGTGATGTTCTCTTGCCTGGTAGTGCCTCTCGGGGCCGCGGAACCGGCCACTGTCGAACATCCAACAGATCAAGCATACGACGGAGATTCCCCCATCGCGGGGCAAGATCTCCCGTCTGAAACCTCCCGTGCCTCGGCGCAGGGAGTTACTGCCGTGCGCGCATCAGCAGGACCGACCCGAACTGCCAGGACCCCGTCTCTGGTCGATCCACGCAGGATGGAGACTCTGCTGAGACCGTCGGAATCCCATAAGTCGCCCGACACCGTACCCACTGGGCCTGAGAGAAGCGACTTAAACTACATCGAAATAGAGGTGAGCCATTCAGAGCACATCTTTAAGCTATACGCCAGTTCTCTGTTGGGCAAGAAGCAAGTGCTCCACGAATGTAAAGTGGGCCTGGGGTCAGAGCACGAATTCCCTACCCCTGTCGGAGTATATTTCGTAACGCACATCTACGATCAAGATCCCTGGTGGATACCGCCGCCCAATCGGGACTGGGCGGCAGGGCAATCGCCCAGTAAGAAGGTGTACGGTGGAACAATGGCGCCGCTCCTCAAGAAGGTGGCCGTGAGGGTGAAGAAACAAACGCCTGATCCTGAGGACAAGATCTCGGAGCAGGTCAAATTGGATGATTACGGTTACCGTTTCCACGGAACGAACGCGCCTCGAAGTATCGGTCGCAATCAATCCCATGGTTGCGTGAGAATGCTGCCTGACGACGCGCGTAAGGTAGCGGACTTGATCAAGGATCATGTAGGAATAGCAGAGCGCAGGGAATCCGAAAACGGCACGTATGTTATTCTTAAGTCCCCTGTCCGGTTGAATCTGGTGAAATAGAAGAGTGCGGGATTAGAGCGATTCTCAAAAGCTTTGTCCTAATACACAATGTGAAAGCCTGACAGGCAGGATGCCTGTCCCACCGAACAAAGTGCCAGGGATTTTCACGGTGGGACTCTCTTCCGAGGCTGTCTCAAAATCCTTGAAATGAGCGGAACCGTACCATGAATTCCCTCACCCTGCGTTTCTTTCCTTCTTGGAGAGGGTTGGGGGTGAGGGTACAAAGATGCACAACATCTGCAATCGTGGCACGGTGTTGATATGACCCCGAATTTTGAGACGGTTTCTTCCAGCCTCTCCATTGGGAATGACGTGCAACCTCGCGTTCCATGCGGGGCGTCGCAACTAAATCATTTTTTTTCGGTCATTACTTTTGAGAAGCACTATGATTTAATTTGGGGGTTCCCTTTTCCCTAAAAGCAGAGCCGCACGTGGCCCCCGCCAGGTTTGAGCCGTCGAGGGAACGGCCCAACCTACCGGGCTGGTGCCAAATCTCCACGACAGTGCAATCTGATTATTTCCAGCCATCTTTCAAGGTCAACGCCGCATGCGTAATGATCACAACTGAGCCCTGGAGACCCGCATTCTTCAAAGATGGTGTCGGCATTGACCAAGCAGACAGGCCAGCCTGGCACGTGATGTCTTGCTCCGCTATTGCTGTTGACCCGGTAGACCATGAACGCCTTGTCATCGCATGAAACGCGGTACCATGCTCCCTCGTGTTGCAGTGACAAATTCGAGCCTAGAAGCCCCAGTTCCTGAAATACCTTCCGGATGCCCGCGAAGACTGTGTGAGGCGATCTTTGGGAATTTTCCGACGATGGTGGCGTACCTGAATCGCTCTGCATGGGTAACCTCCCGCAAGGTAATCCCTCAGTTACACGGGAAAATCTCCGTCTTTTGTCATTGTGAGGAGGTGAATGGTCGGACAGGCTTCCAGCCTGTCTATTAGAGATGACGGACAACCCCGCGTTCCGCGCGGGGCGTCCCACCGGCAATCTGTCTTTGGCTCTCCACAAGATTGCTTCGCTTCGCTCGCAATGACAATGTTTCGCCGCCGTAACTGAAGGGTTGCCCTGCCTGATTAGCTCAAACTGCCAAAGCAAGCCTCATAGCGGTTCCAAAATTCTTCCACAGAGAAGCGGTGGCACTGAGTGCCCTGACACTCCACGGTATAGCCCGCACACACCGCTCCCATCTGGCCTGCGACCACCAGATTTTTTCCCATTACCAAACCCTTGATGAGGCCGGCCCTGAATGCATCTCCCGCGCCCGTGGGATCCAGTACGCGCGTGGTTGGGACTGCCGGTATTTGGACGCCTCCTTCAGTGGTAGAAATCAGGGACCCTCTTTCACCAAGGGTTGTAATTATTGCACCGGTCCTCTGGAGCAAATCAGCTTTCGGCATGTCCGTGGACCGCATGACCATCTCAAGTTCATAGTCGTTGGAGATAAACAACATTGAACCTGTGAGCGCCTCGATCAGGGAATCTGTGGAGAGGGCCGGTATGGATTGCCCCGGATCAAAGATATAAGGTATGCTTCGCTCTCTAAAACGCCTGGGAAGACTGATCATGTCGTCAAGGTTCCCAGGGGCCACGATAGCCAGGGTCTCTTGAGGTTTTGCTCCATCAATTTGGTAGAGGCAAGGATACTTCATTGCGCCCGGGTTGAAGCCGGTAATCTGGTTGTCGGCCTTGTCTGTGGTAATGTACGCGCCGGCAGTGAATTCCTCTGAAATGATGCGGATACTGTCCAGACAGAGTCCATGCTCGGACAGCCAGTTCTCGTAGCTGTGGAAGTCCTTCCCCGCGGCAGCCAGAATGACAGGTTGTTCTCCGAGCAGCGCAAGGTTGTAGCTGATATTTCCGGCAGTTCCCCCGAATTGTTCTCTTAGGCCGTTTACCATGAAGCAGACATTCAGGATATGGATTTTGTCAGGAAGAATATGGTCTGAGAATTTTTCAGGAAAA